>Ga0123355_10001887_pt1 | contig 29424 bp, 21 predicted proteins | sample TergutEmb28metaG_3_FD_89872 | JGI IMG/M metagenome (GOLD analysis project Ga0123355, IMG submission 89872) | Embiratermes neotenicus P1 segment gut microbial communities from Petit-Saut dam, French Guiana - Emb289 P1 | ecosystem: Host-associated > Arthropoda: Insects > Digestive system > Gut ... | reverse complement strand
AAAATGCATTTTGAAGATAAAAAAACGGACCATCTATACCATGTTTAATATATTCAGTACCTGCATTTGTTGAATAAATATATAAAATGCAACTTTTAGAGGTTAACGGTGCGGTACGACCATTATAGATGTCTTTAGGCGTTAAAGGGTTAAAGATATAGTTACTGTCTTACAAGAAAGTCTTTTTCCATTATAAAGGCCAAGTGGTTAATGCTGTTGGGGAATTTTATGTTCATGGGACCGTGCATCGCAATTCTATGTCAATAAATGTCCAACAAGATGCAACTATACACAGTTTTTTTATCTGTGAACTGCTGTACATGTTTCGGGTGGTTACTCCACCCATCATCAGGAGCACAAATACCTGTGTCTACAGCATCTGGTACTGGTCATCAGTTGTTGCTACCTGTCACTATCATGGAAGAGTTGAGAATCCTGATGATGGGTGGAGTAACCAACCAAAATATGTAGAGAAGTTTACGGATAAAATAAACTGTGTATAGTTGCATCTTGTTGGACATTTATTGACATAGCTGTTAGGAAAATAATTGGTGTTTATTCTGAAAACCATAACAAAACCCATAAGTACATTCAGTGGACAGAATTCTGTGTCTGTCCATGTGTTTGAAGTGTTTATAACTGTGGTTAGGAATGATATTGGCTTCTGTTGCTGGGTCTTTGATGAAAGGGAAAGGAAGGGGAGTAGGGGAGATTTTATTTTGTATGTTGACTTGCTTGTAGCCCACAACATATTTAATCACGATTCAATAATGCAAAGAGCTTAAGTTTTTATTATAAACCATTTCATGTTCTCTAAACACTGTTTTGTTACAGCAAGTAGCAAATTTAAAGTAGTATGCTTTCTTCTGAGTAATTTCCCGGCATCTGAATTTTATATGCCAACGTTTCAGAACACTCTGTCTGTTACATCTTCATAGGTAGATAGGTCTGAAGAATAACTACCTGCCTATGAAGCTGGAACATACAGATTGTTCTGAAACACTGGCATATAAAATTCAGACGCTGGGGAATTAACCAGAAGAACGCCTACAACATTCAGAACACAGCGCAAGTTTGAAATCAAGAAAATTAAACTATGTACATTTACATATACATACACATATAAGACATAAATATGTATATTTTTGTTGCAGTCATGTATTGTTGCAGTGGTAGTACCAGATGTGGACGTCATTAAAAGCTGGGCATGTGAGAACAGGATTCCTGGTACATTATCTGTGTTATGTGCACATCCTGAAGTGAAGCAGCTCATCATGGATGATATGATTAGCTGGGGCAAGGAGGCTGGACTCAAATCATTTGAACAGGTGTGTGATCAGCACAGTGTCACCAGATTGCCCCCTTCTTCTGACTCAGTAATCCTAAGTTATGATGGATGCTGAGTATAACACAAGTACAGAACCCTTATTTCAAATTTTCACAGTTCCACAATTGCTAGTCACTGTTCATTAGATTGCTTACGTTACACACCAAACCCGATCTCTGGCTTATTTCCACATTGCTGATCAGAGATGTTGCGAGGTCTCTATGAGTCATCTGCAGTCACTGTGTCAATTCAATTAGATTGCTGCATATATTTACATGTCATATTTGGTATCATGAGTTTAGATAAGTTCACTGCTGAGCTCAGAATTGGCTGTACTGCCTGAAGTTTTTGTGGTTTTCTTCAGTCCTTCCAGGCAAATTTCAGAACAACCATTTGAAAAGCTGTTTTTGTACTATGCAGCATGCAATTTGTATCATTACAGATTGTGTCAGAATTAAAGTATTTTGGAAGGACAGTAAGAAACAAAAATTACATCCATACACAATTTAAGTGTACATTGAAGTGCTTCCTTGCATTCAGTAAATAGTATTTTATCTTCCTGTGTCCTTTTTTAAAGTAGTTATTCATTTTGTCTGTTATGTGGTATGGATGTAGAATTTGGTGCATTGGAGAAGATTTGGACCAGAGGTTATAACGAGGAGTATGGGGAAAATTATATAAAAAGTTGCTTCATAATTGTAGTGTTTGCATTAGGATGATAAAATCAGAGAGGATGAGATGGTGAGGGCCTTTTATGTACTCATTTGTTCAGTAGTGAAGTATTTATCAGTAGTAAGTATATACTGGCTGTTCCAAGTGGCTGCTTGGTCTAAGGTGTAGGTCTGTGGTGGCTCACCTGCCGAGATTGTGGGTTCAAGTCCCACCAGGGGTTTGGATGTTTGTTGTGAGTGTTGTATGTTGCCAGGTAGAGGTCTCTGGGATGAGCTGATCACTCATCCGGAGGAGTCATACCAACTGTCATGCATCATTGTATGTGATCTATAAACCTCAAGAATGAGGAGGCCATGGCCCATGTTGGGCTGCATTGCCATAGGGAAAAAAAAAGTAAATACTGTACTATGTTTTGACTTCATGTGTGAAATCCATTGTGGCTGTTCATTTCAGGTAAAGGATATCTATTTGCATCCTGACCCATTCTCTGTACAGAATGGTCTGTTGACTCCAACAATGAAGAGCAAACGTCCTCAACTCAAGGCCTACTTCAAACCCCAGATTGAGGACATGTATTTAAAACTGACCTAAGAATAAGAGTTAACTAAATTGTCAACATACTGTGTCATTTTCTGTGACTTATGGACATGCTTGGAAGCATACAGATTCACAGTATCATAGTGATATGAAAATAATATAGTTAAAAACCTGTCCATTTCAAACAGTTGAATGAACTTGTACATAGTTTCAGCCTTATTTCTGTATCATCCTTTTCTTTCATTTAATTCTGAAGTTCCAAACTTCTGTACAAAAATTTGTTAGTGAGAATGATTCAGGGACGTTGATGTCCTTTGTAACATGTTGGTTCTAAATGCTGCAAAGGGATCACTTATCAGAAACATGTAATTTGCCCAAGAGCTATTAAAGAGCAGTGATTATCATGTTGTTGACATTTCTGGGCATGTATGAACTGTATTGCATTGGGTAATGGCAGGTTAATGGTCCCACTAAACTGTATGAACAGAAGCCCCAGGTGTGGCTTTGGTTGTGGCTAGTGTTTTGAGTTTCACATTTTTCATCTGATTATAATAAAATCAGCTTTGTGCAGGTCTGGTCGTTAATGACTACAGAGACAATACAGTGGTGAGATATGTAACATCAGATTCAGTTCTTATTTGTGGTAGTGTAGAGGCATCATCACTTGAACAAGTTACGTGACTGAGACTTTAAATGTAAAAGCCAGTTCTCTGGAGTGGAGAACTTGTTGTTAAAAACTGATGGGGTTAGGTTCACACACATCAACCCAAGACAGAATTGGTGTAATTAGTTTGTAAGCTTCATGCTGTCTTTATCTAGGGATGATTGGCCTGCTTCTCAGAATTTGTAGCAGTTTTTTGATGCAGCAGTGGTATCAAAAGTAGGCCAGTTATAGATGAAAGATTGTAATGAAAATCACTATATTCCTTATCACAAGTGAACAAATAGAGAAGGATACTGTTTATCAGTAAACCATCCTTTTAAGATATTTTGTTCTTGAAAATATGGATATTGTAGAAGTGAAGTCACTATTGTTGATTATTTCAAGCAAGAGGAAAAACAGATTTGAATATTCTGAGATCTATATACTTATTAACTCTGTAATAATAAAGAATTGCCCCAACAGTGGGAGAAATTTGTTGCTTTACCAATTTATAGGAAGGCTGATAAAAGTTACTTTAGTAATTATAAAGTCATGTCACTGTTATCAACTGAATACAAAATTATACCCTACATTCTTCCCTTTAAGTTAATGCCTTATGTAGATAAAATGAAAGGGAATCAACATTGTGGATTTTGACATTGTGGATGAACCACTGATCATACATTCTGCATTTGTCAAATAGCTTAGAAAAAAATGTGAGTACAATTCAGAAATGAATTAGCTGTTTATAGAAACAAACAAAGCCTATGATTCACTTGGGAGGGAGGTTGTATCTAATATATTCTCACTGAGTTTGTTATACTTATGGAACTGGTTACATTAATAAATATGTATTTAAATGAAACCTATAGTAAAGTTTAAATACATTTTCTACCAAGGTTGGTTTGAAACAAGGAGGTGCTTCATCATCACTACTTTCCAACTTTGATTCATATTATGCTATTATGAGGGTCCAAGTAAACCAGGAGGAATTGAAATTGAATGGGACACACCAGTTTCATGTGTATGATAGTAATGCTAATTTGGAAAAGACATGAATACTATAATGTGAAATATAGGAGCATTATTAGTGGTTAGTAAGGCGGCTGGTCTAGAAGTTAATGCTAGAATACTAACTGTATGAACATGTTTTGTCAACAGAAGGCAGGATACAATCCCAGTATGAACACAGCACTAAAAATGTGGCAAAGTTCAAATGCAAGGCGGTAGCATTAATATATTAAAATTGCATGCAAAAAGAGATCATGAGCCTGCCACAATTCAGTCCAGAAACTTTTGTGTTCCAGTTTGCTGCCTCCAAATATAAGTGTTATGATACAAAGAAGTGTAATTTTGTCTGTTGTTGTGGAACTTGGTGTGTCACAGTAAGCAACGAACACAGGCTGACAGTGTTCAGTAATGGAGTGCTGTGACAGAGGTTTGGGAGGAAGTAACAGGAAAGTGGAGGGTGTTATATAATGAGGAGTTTCATGGTTTGTACTTCTGATCAAATATTACTGGTGTCATTAAATTGAGATTGTGGTGGGGAAACCTGGAAGAAGAGACCACTGGGAAGATTTAAGGATGGATGGGAGAATATTAAAATGGATCTTAGAGAAATACAATGACATGGAATGGGGTGGTTTCATCTGGCTCAGGATAAGGAAAAGTGATGGGGTCTCTGAACACAGTCATGAACCTTTGGGTTCCATAAAATGGAGAGAATTCTTGACTGGTTTCTAATTTATCATGAAGGAATCTGCTCCTTGGAGTTAGTTAGTTTCTTGTTTGGTTGGTTAGTTGGCTGGCTGGCCCATTGGTTATTAATCCAAAAAACTGACATATACCATCTGTATTAAGTGGTTTCAATAAGAGCAGTACATTTTAAGTGCAGTGTAATTATACTGACAACAGAGTGGTCAGTAGAGGCTAGGGAAGAAAGAAGTTTCTGGAACAGTTTACTAAGTAAGCAAAGGTCAGTACAGGCAATGTTGATACAACGTAACATTGGGGCATGTTCACTTACCATTGTTGCTCTGGAAAAGTAATAAGTATTAAATATTACCAGTGTGCATATGTATTCTTGCCTTAGTTATCCAGCTTACAAGTTGCATCTCTTCTGCATCATATTACATTGTCATCAGTGGCCTGTGTGGCTGTACCTTATATTTGCACATGATCCCATAAATGACATAGTTTTCAGCAAAAATGTATTGAAACTATCATGTGTGTTTTGATTTTCTCTACAACGTTTGTGTGAAACATTTCTCATTCTGAGAAGAATTCAGCAAGATATTGTCATGAATGTTAATAGGTCATCATGTAAGATACCTGCTATTCTTGTCAGACTTTTATCAAATTTGAATTTTCTCAATATATTGTAGAAAACCCCTCAAATATGAAATTTCATGAACATCCATCCTCTGGGCGCCGAATTGTTCCATATGGACAGACAGATAGACAGACATGAAGAAGCTAATGGAAACCTTTTGCAATTCTGCAAATGTGCTTCATAATGAACTGAAAAAATTTGTAATGTGTTTACTCTTTGATTGGTGACAAATGATAATAATCAGTGACAGGAGTCAGGTTTACTGAAGGAACAACTCTAAACTATCAGTTTCTCAGCTGGTAATACTGAGAACATAAAAGACCATGAGAAAAGTAGTGAAGTAAGAAGAAGAAATTGTATCAAAAGCTGAATGAAAATCTAAAACTTTTGGACAGGGTCTGCCTGTATAGAATTTATATTTCCATTTCATCCATAGTTCTCTCCTTTAAAAACCAAGTATTTCAGTTACAATACATGACACTTGTTACAAAACTTCAGAGCAGACATTCTGCAATAACTGCAGGCAGCAGAAGGCCTTGTGACAAGCTAACATTTGCCCAACTATTTAATACATTCCTTGCATTTTATGAACCTTTAAGATCCCATTTCCTTATTTTTATTAAAATTGCCATACTAGCAATGGTAATGAAGAATGAGAAGGTCTCATAATTGGTATTTGGTACTGGTGATGAATAGATGGCATAGAACTACACACTTAGATTTCTTAAAAAGGAAACATCACAGTTGAGTGGTAAGCCTTCACTCTCTGTTTCATATTAGAATATGGGTTTATCTGTTTTTCTTCAGTCCATCCTGGCAAATGTTGAAATATTCCTTTGAAACTGGGCCACACTATTGCCACATACCTCCCAGTTCATCATTTACAATAATACATTCAATTCTGAAACATCTTATTTGAGAAACTTTTGTTAATTAATTCTACAATGAGTCAGAAATCTTGCAGTGTTAATTAAGGGCTATAGTTTCAAGACAGAAAATTTACCCACTCTTTAATATTATTACATTGTCTGTTTGGAAGGAAATCATGTACTATCAGACTACTGAAAAGTCTCCTGCATTGAAATATAAGATAATATTTCACCACGTTTTGTTCCCTTCAAATTTCAGAACCGAGAAAAGTTTGTGATTAAACGTTGAAACAAACACATTCATGCAACTGAATTCTGCAAATAATGCAGGTTCTATGAAGATTGCAGCACCTGTATTATGTCTAAATGAGTACAGATGTCTGGAACTGGCAAGATTTTATATAGTGTGTTAAATTAAGTCTTGTGTTGTTTCATGTTCAAGTTTGAGTGTTTTACTTTTATTATGTAATATATCAATGTTGAAATCATGCCACATTATTTGTGTATAAAATAAGACATCACATATTATTTTCAAATTCTAGACTTTAGTGTACCTTTATAGTTAATATTACATTGAGAGTATCTTAACAAAAATTCTAAGGAGAAGTCTCTCTTTGGTCCATCTTTTAGCACCCTAATAATTTTATCTCATTTTAATCCCTGTCAGTATGCATGTCAGTCTGTCTGATTACCCAGACATTTCATTCAGTGAGATTGCACCCTCTTATTTAGGCAGGCAGACTATAAATTATGTGCAAAATGAGCACAGCACTGATTCTTTGACTGCTGCCTAATTATTCTAAGCCATTGTTTACATTGACAGATATCATGAAACATTCCAGGAGGTCTGCTGTGTTACAGCACAAGTGTATTTAAAACGGGATTGAAATAATGCCAAAGTCTTGTATGCTGAACATCAAGAGAATAAATGGGGAAGAACAGACCTGAATGTTTCTTCCTGCACCTTTAACTTGCACAAGATCCAAGTCTTTGTGCTTTGTGCATATTATTTTTTTGTTGTGGTTTCTACCCTTACCCATCTATCTGTTGTCTCAGGCTAGGGTAGGTTGGACCAGGATGATTAATCTATTCAAGCATGACACAGTGTCTTAGTTTTGTTTTAATATATTTTCATTGCAGAATGTGTATCATAATGTGTTTATGTATTACTTACTATTGGTGCATTGGAAAGTGATAAATAGTGACAATTTTGTATTTCATTATGGGGGCATGTAATTTGAAAAGAACTTGACATCTAAATTTTAAATGTTACAGGAGACATAAATATATTTTTATGTTTAGCTCATTAAATATTCCCAAACTGTTAAATTTTTTGACAAATATATCTAACTTCATGAACATGGTCATTAATTACACCTTTAGGCACACATTCCAAATTTGGGAGATGCTGATAATATTCTGAATATAAAGAATTCACACAAGGACACATAATTGTGCTTGTCCATATCCTTGCAGAATATTGCTCCAAAGGTTCAATTTTATTCTTGGATATGTGTCTGTCCTACTTTAAGGAAATTACTAGAAACCATATGCAATTTCTGGTTGTAACAAAGTGTTGCATGCCCTGCTTGACCTAACATTATAACACAAGTCTTATGTTCTCACTGGATGTCAATATTGACCAAAAATAATTTATCTTCATTTGGTAAACTGTTAATGTATAATGAAAAACAAACATAGTGCCTTCTCATGAGATGTATATACTGAGTGTAATATCACATGAAATTTGAGACACAATCATGTCAAATAATATGTTGTTTGGCACAGGGAGACAAATTCTTCAACTTGATAGGACCAGAATTTGGAACACCATGTTTAGAATAACAGTGTTTGTGTGCAGTTGTGGACCAGAAGAATGTTCAAATAAGAACACAGTTTCCATGCACTTTATAATGGTGTCTCATTTACAGTTTGCAATTGTTTTCATGGTACATATTGGCATTTGGAACTCTTCTTGAACACACACAATAATGTTGCATTCATATAAGTCTCAGTTGCTGCAGAATTTCACATATCAGAATGTATTTGATGTTAACAACAATCATGTGTTCAAACCTATTGCTGTGCAGCAGTCATAATAATTGCAGAAGTAATGATACACTTTCATTCATAAATTTGATGACAGTGATTTATTATTACTATTGTACTGCTGTGATATTGCAGTTGTACTTATCCTGTGTCTGATTAAATTACGGCATCCTAAGAGACTGACTCTGTTTCTATTATCAGATAAATAAATGGAGAAAACCCACTCTGTTAATTTCTTTTAGAAAAGGCAGTCTTCATCAGACAGAGGACATCTAATTTAAATGCAGTAGTAATAATCATGATACAAATCACTGAATTACACTACCAATGCATTTTCAAAATAACATACTGTTGTTGGTGCTGATGCTGCATTTTGCTTTTTTGCATTCTTCTGAGAAACTGTTTACACAAAAATTTCCACCTCCCCCCCTCCTTCCCCATCTCTGTGTTCAAAATCATTTCTTCTTCTGCAGTCTCTGTGTATGTGTAAATAATAGGAACACTGGCAAATACTGTGTTAACACACAAATTCATGAATCAACCAATATGAACACAAAAAACTGGCAAACATTATCACTGCCCTTACTAAATCACATTCTGGCATTAAAACAAAGTAAAAGAGTATGACGTTGGAATGTGAATTTCATGCTGTAACTGCTGCTCACTAACAAAAAATGTACCTCTCATGAGGAATTTGAAATATGTGCAATAACTGCGTTAACCCCACTGTGCTGCAAAGTGTATTTTTTACTCCTTGGCGAGGGCAGTGTAACAAACATCAGTGGCTGAGGGAACAAATGGTCCCAGATATACTATTATACAGTGTGATTTTCTTTGCTATCAGTCAATTAAAATAAAGAATTAAGGACTGAGTAATTCTGTCGGATTACTTTTCGTTACTGATTCACATACAGCTTCAGTGGTTAGAAGGAATATTTTGCCACGAAACAACTGCTAGCAGTGTATAAACATGCAATTAGAAATGTAAACCTAGAAGGGTAATTGCAGATGAGAATTTCATTCTTCTGGGAAATTGTGTTGTGTTAGTGGGTGTTCTTTGCACGCCGTTCAGAGACCATGTAGTGGTCTCATTTTCAAGGGCCAGTGGTCCAATTAAGAACACACCATATCAAGAGATCAGATTTCTCAAATAAACTGTTGCAACAGCAAAAAACTAACATATTTTAAAGTGCTTTCCAATGTAATAGTGTGGACGCTCAAGGACAAGGTTGTAGATGCCAGGTTAGATATTTGGTTTCGGAGCACAGGTGAGTAGGAAGTGTATATGTAGGCCTAGGTGACAGCAGTACAGCAAATATTTGAACAGTCTCAGGGCAAATATAGTTCAGTAAAGAATAAAGTAAACTTTCATGTCTGAACATATCAACTGAAGTATTTATTGGTAATTAAGAATTAACTGTGAAATACCCAGTTAAAACATAAAGTATAATTTGAGTTTCATAAATGCAGCATCAGATGACTGGATGTTAATGAATGGTAAAATGAAGGATGTGAAAGAAAGTGGTTATGACTGAAAAGTACAATCCCAATTTCTGACCTTAAGCAGTAAGGAAGAAGACAAAAATATTGGGATGTGTGGTGCCCTGGTTGAGATTGGAACCAAGGTAGAAACCCATTTGCTTCCCCAGTTTTGTCTCAAAATTGGGGAAGATACTCCAGGGCTTTAATTTCCAGCTGTTTGTACTTATACTGTGTAGCAGTTCTTAAAGTAGGCCACCCCAGTGACTCAGGCAGTTAGGATGCCAGCTTCTCACCATGGAGACCTGGGCTCAATTACAGGGTAGCTCATGAGGGTTTGTGGTGGGCAGAGTGCTACTGGAACAAGAATTTGTCCAAACACTTTAGATTTTGCTTAGTGGCTTATCATTCATCAGTGTTCCATACCCGTCTTCCATGAGAGCCTGGTACAATAGGCCCATTTGAGGCTGCAGTACCAAGCAACTCAGCCTCATCCCCCTTCAATTAAACAAAAAGTTTTAGGACATGCATTCTGTATTATTAGTTATCCTTCTGGCAATAAAACATAACAGTGGAAGTTAATTCACCTTTCTTCATGGCATGGAAGGGGACATTTTGGCTTTAACATTGCAAAGTATGGGGAAAACAGGACTCTACTTCTGAGATATGTGTATAGAATGAGCTAATTAGGTGATAATGAAGAAATCAATGTTGATATGCCTACGCAGCATGGAAGTCTGCCATACAATCAGAAGAATATTCTTATTCTTTATTGAAGGAACACATGGCATAGTTGCTGTATGATGAAAATACATAAAACTAGGTATTATGAATGCAAAATGCTGGTACAGATCAAAAAAATGGCGTGATATAACAAGGCTATATATAAGTAAATGAAAAGATAGAGTTCAGGTATAGGTCTATAACAGTCAAACATTAGACTAGATCTTATATTAATCCACTTGTGTACTACTGGAATACAATTTAGATTAATTGATAAGCTTGAAAATAAATGGGTTAATAAGATCACAAAATTTCCATACTGGGTTACATACATTATCCAAGAAGAAGGCTATTTTTGTTATTGCACTATGCCCAACATCTTTGAAGCTTTTTGTCACTGTCAGGGACTTCCTTAGGTTTTTATGCACAATGAAAACCTAAGGCAGCCCCTGAACCACTAATGGGTAGTATACATAGTAAACTGCTCTATCACCTGCCAACAGCTGCCAGTACTTACAGAAAACACACAAATAACAATGTTTTTTTCAATGTACTGTGTAATTGAGCAGGCAGTTGTAATATTTTTTCCACCCCATCGAAACCAACTTTCTACTCTACACATGTAAACAGAATGTTTTTAACTGTATTCCACACAAAGTTACCCAGTCCTTGAGAAAGGGTTCACACAGCAGTCCCAACCCAACTCATATACTGCAGTAGGACATTTTTTTCCCATACACAGTGGTACAATGAGCATGGTCTGTGATAATGAGGATGTTTCTAATGTCCGAACGTGGTTCCATGCCACAGATCATACATTTATTCCTGCTTGTAGTTAATCTGTGGTCCGTTTAGTCGTGCGGCCATGTTGGCGTGTCAGGAATTGTAATGTAGACCGTAGCGTCGTTAGTAGCAACACGTGTTGAAAAGATAAGGCTCGGATACAGAAGAAAAGGAATGGGAATGGCAGTGTGAGTGAACCAGTAGCAGGAATGTGTTCTTTGTCGTTAGTTATAAATGCGGCAATCGTGATTTAACATACTTTCTTAGTGTATTGAGCCACTTAGAAGAAACCTGCACGGGTCTGCTTTACGGTCTGGGACAATATGGCGACGATGTTGCCCGTCTGCCATGTGTTAAGAAATGTGAAAGGCTATAGGAATCGTGTATCTGTACGGCAACATTGGCACTTGGACTGCAACACGAACTGTACCAGTCCATCTCCAAAGGGCGATTATTTGCTTTATTTGCACGGATCTGCAATATGCGAGCCTGTCGCTGCGCATGAGGTAATTTACTGTGTAAAATATTTGAAGTCTTCGTAACTGATGTTACCGCACTTTGGCAGGAGTTTGTTGGCATCAGTGAAATTGTTGTTCGTGGTGGTGATCATTCCAGATGTGGCCACTGCAAGGTGCATCCCAAAAGTCTCAATTGTTCAAGTGGTTTCAATTCGTTGCCCTTTTAGTATAAATCGTCTGGCGTGTTTGTTCCAGCGATCCCCTGTACTCACTCCGTAGAACTCCCGTATGGGCAATTTTACAGAGGACATCCCGTTCTGTTTTTGAACCCAAAACAAATCGTTAGATTACTGTCAACCACAGCTACGTTATTTTATGTCGAAAAATGACAACATGTTTCGGTCTAAGAGACTATCATCAGGCCATCAATACAAAAACTCTAAAATAAGGTGCAATGCAGTACAATTTAAGCTCGTGATATGGGACCCCATAGGACTTACAAAGTTTGTATAAAACTGTATAAAATCATAGGGTTGGTAATAACGAAAACCCCATGTAAGAAGAGGCAGAAGCACAGTCTTAATGTTGTGTTTGTGGATGATGTTGATAAGTGTGTTATCAGAAACACAAAGAGTGTAGGAATTATATGGAGGAAATGCCAGTTGAAGAGAAAAATTCTGGTAGAGAGAGCAGACATTGTTACCTGGAGGTCAAGGTACCTGAATGAAGTACAGGAGTATCAGGATAATGGACACTTGATGTTTTACACACACAAGACCGACAGCAACTTAACATTTCGCAAATGTTGAGAGGAGGGTGAAGTCATGGGCATTCTTACTTGTGTGAATTCGGAAAACAGGCTTATAATGCTGCATGTAGGGGGAATTGGTGGATATCTTCCTCCATGCACATCTCATTTACAAGGCTGGACTTGAAGCCGGAGACTACCATGGACAAATGAATGTAACAAATTTCGAAAATTGGGGAGCCAAGAAACTTACTTCCAACTTTCAGCCTTAACTGGTAATTGTTCTAGATAATTCTCCCTATTACCGTCTCCTGGTTGATGGACCACTTTCAACTTGCACAGTAAAAACAGGCATGATCTGGCTCTGCAGGAGGGTATAATGTCTTACGAGACCATGAGCAAACATGACTTATCAGTTATTGGTTCCACAGAAGCCCAAAGTGTTACTGGCATTTCAGGTTCAAGTCCTGAAATGAAAACTGAACAGGCTCAATGTAAATAGATTCCTTTGGCTGTATGTGATCTAACTAGGGAAAACCATGTGTGAAAGCCGTTATGGCATTGAGAAACTTGAACCTGGGCAGAACATCCATTATCTGTCAAGGTGGTAGATGTTTTGCAACTTGGTGTTTCTGTGTGAAACTCGAGACTTTTTTGAGGACATAATTCATTCAGTAGATAGTGACAGTGGGCAGCACCCTAAATGTTCAGTTACTATAAGTTTGTGGTCTACAGACTTGAATTAGAGTCGCCAATGAGATCTGGTTTTTGAAAGAATTAATTCAGTCTATGGGGTTTTTCTAAATTAGAATTGCAGCCAGTAGAATCACTTTGTACATAAGGGGTATTCAGTTGGAATGAAGGAGAAGAGGCAACAGGAAGAGACACTTCATTTGGACTGTTGGAGTTGCACGTATGCAAAGTGGGTGGTCTGTCAGTTTGGGAAAATTTTAGATAAAATATTTGATTAAAAAAGAGAGAAGTGACAACAGTGAGTAAAAGCGCTGTGGATACTCCCAATAATGTGTTAGAATATTCCAGCTGCTGTAATCCAAGATTGAACTGCCACCAATAAATAAAGAAAAATCCAAAACTCAGTGTTGTTTTCGTAAGTCAGCAGTGGCCACCAATCTGGTCCTTGCAGGAACCTCCCACATAAATTACCCTGAGATAAGACCTTCAGGTACCCTGAGAAACAGACGGTAATGGATCTGAGGTGAGGAGGATGGTAGCAAAGGAGATATTAACAGAACTGATCACATACTGGCTAATCATGGTCATGCAGTTTGACTGCCTCCATATATGTGACCTAAACCTATAGAGCTCACATGAGCCTAAATTAAGAGACTCGCGCATGAAAACATCACAGTGGGTGTGCACCTCCAGAGATTACTATAAGTTACTAAAGACTTGGTGTGACTTGTAACAAAGGACGACTAACAAGGATAATGGAAACATGTTGAAAATACCCAGAAAGAATATTTGGAAAGAGACGGGGCTGTTCCGTATGTCATAGACACCATTATTATACACATGAATACTGATGGTGATAGTGGTGGTGATGGTGAATTTGAAAGCAGTGACACTGAGGATAGGAGTGATTGTTCATCAAGTGAAGACATGGACTTGTAGCAGACACAGTCACTGTAACGTAAGTGTTTAATGCTTTTGTACAGGTAATAATTGCTGAATCATATATCTTCATCAGTCAGACAAGTAACCACCCCATAGTACCTGCATTCTTAAAATACCTTCGAAGTCTCATTTCACCAGAATAGGACAGTACATTCTGCATGACGTGTTGTCATCCAGATATCCCATGCTAGTAAAGCTGATAGTTGCAAAAGCAGTGGGGAACAGTAGGAGCACAAGCTGTTAAAACGAGGAATGTGCTTCATTGAGTGGGTATTTTAAAATATTTATTTTCAAAAGGTATAAGTAAGTATCACTTTTGATATTTAATTATTTGTTAGTCTTGTTTTTTTAACAGACATTAGATGCAAAGCGTGTATGCAGTTTTTATTTTAAATGCTATGTGCTTTTGTTGTGTCTTACTTAGTATCCCTTTTTTGAGGCCGGTTGCTCTGTCTCTCCAAATATTGAGGCGTAAAGAATGACATTGGTTTGTACTGTTGTAAATGTATGGCAGTTTGAACACAAAAATTCCAAATGAAGCAGTAGATTGGCATTTGGTAACAGAGACCTTGTGTGTTAGAACTGCAGGATTGAAATAATGTGATAAAAGTAAGTAAAAATTACAGCAATATATGTTGTATATTGTAATAGCAATGTAAAGATAAATTGATAGCCCTTCTGTTTGCTTTTTGTGTTCGAAACATGCATAGCTTGTGTTTTCATATAGTTCATTTTCAGTCCATTCAACCATATTTCATCTTTGTGTCATCACGTGAGTAATGTTATAGACTACAGGGCCCCAATTTGTGGTGGTATATCGAGGATGGCAGTATGTCAGTGTGGCAGTACATTGAAATACCACATAATAGGGAATTTCTGTTTACAGACTTCTATGGGTGCTGAGTGAGGGTGGTGCTGTATCGGGGTTTAACTGTATTTTGCTAAGGATTTGTGCAGACAAGCTGTAAATATGTAAAAGTGTATTTTACCTGCTGCCTGTGCAAGAGGAAATTATTGGGGATCATCAATGTGGGTTTCGATGAAATGGGCCAATTACTGATCATATATTTTCAATTTGTCATATATGTATATGAGAGAGAGAGAGGAAAAAAGGGGAATACAATGAGGCAATGCACAGAATTCAAAGAAGCCAATGATTCAGTTAGGTGGGAGGTCTTGTACAATATTCTCATTGAGTTTGGTATCCCCACAAAATGGTAAGGCTAAAAGTGTCTAAATGAAACTTATAGCAGAGTGTACGTAGACAAAGATATGTCTACATATTTCCTGTGAGAATGGTTCGAAACAAGGATATATGTTATTGCAATTGCTTTTCAACTTTGCTTGAGAATGTGCCATTAGGAGGGTTTAGGTAGACCAGGAGGGCTTGAAATTAATTGGTACACATCAGCTTCTATTTTATGATGATGATCTTAATGTATTGGGTGCAAGCATTTGTACTATAAGTGAAAACACAGAAGCTTCAATATTTGTTAGGAATGAGATTGGATTAGAACTAAATGATAAGAATGCTAAGTATATGGTCATGTCTTGAAACCAGCATGTAGTGCAAAGTCACAACATATGTTTAGAGGTAATAAATCATTTGAAAGGGTGGAACACTTCAAATATTTAGGAACATCCCTAACCAATTAGAATATTATTCATGAAGAAATTAAGTGCAGCTTGCAGTCAGGGAATGTTTGCTATTATTCAGTGCAGAATCTTTGTCTTCCAGTTTGCTGTCCAAAAATATAAAGGTTAAGATATATAGAACTATAATTTTGCCTTTTATTTTCTCTGTGAAGTTATTTAGTTTTTTACCTGTGCAGGAAATATTGCTTTGGTTGTGAGTTTCTGCTGTTGGGGAGTTGTGTATCTGCCAGTTAGTCAGGATTAGACACTTTTTTTTTTTTAAGTTCCCAGACAGTTTTAAAATATGCTGATACATATGTCACTGAATTTCAGAGCACAAGAAGAATTATCTTGATGAAAATTCACACTAATATTTTTGTATTAAAATCATCATTTGTCCTATAATGTTTTTATTGTGTTAGCCAGTTGCTTCTGCATGATCCAACTGACTTAACCACTTTGACTTCATGAAATTTATGTCTGTGAACTTCTCTTCTTGAACTTAAATTGAATGCTTATACACAAATGTCTAATGCTTGCTATTCATTATGATGCATATTAGCTGTTATAAAATGGAAAGTTGCTAATGACAAGACAAATTACTAACAGCTGAAGGACAAAACTCAGAACCTCTCAGATGATGGTTGAGAATTAATGTGTTTCCATTACCAGTGAAAGCATGACCTAGCACTGTAGTCTCTACAAACTATTTGAAAGTGGCATTATTAATAGTTTTAACTAAAATATTATGGATGACATATATATATTCATTTAAGGCAGGAAATGAATACATAGTGTAACAGTTCTGGCGTACAAGAAAACCTCGTTAATTCAGAGTTGGTTAACTCAGAATACCATATAATTCAAAGTGTGACATTCCTCAGCATTACACATAGGCTTTTGTGTACTCCTTAATTTGGTGAATTTTATATATGTTTGATTTATATTTGATTTCTAATAGTTGCATAGTTCGAAATGTTTTAAAGCACTTATTCTCAGAGATCTGTGTTAAGTGTATTATTATTTTTTCCTTTGATTTACCTTGATGGTAGACTGTGTACTGAGCATAACAGGAACAGGTATGTTGCTATTTTTTTGTTGTAGAGGGTGGCTTGATTAGGTATTAATAATAGTGCCAGTTGCAATAGGTTTTTTTAAGTGTTCTTATGATATGACAAGCTTTTCTGGTTTACTATTTCCAAAATATATATATATATATATATATATATGTATTCTTTTCTCATATGCTGCAGTTTTTTTATATTTATGCCTCATACGTATTGTTAAGACTGTGTTGGTATGTCTGCCTTAGCCTTGTTTTCATCATAAGCGATTAGAATACACAGTGTGGTCCAAAAGTTTTAGGACTGATATTTTTTTTAAATTGAAGACAGATGAAGACATACTTTTTTTTAAAATTCAAAATAAGCTCCATTGGCATATATACAGGCTTTTGTGTGGTTGTACAGTTTCTGAAAAGCTGCCAAAAATTTCTCTTTTTGGACCTTCTTTAATTCATCAGTTATGGCTTCTTGGATTTCAGCAACATCCACAAAGTGGAGTCCTTTTAACTTCATTTTCAACGTAGGGAACAGAAAATACTCTGGCAGAGATAAATCTGGAGAGTACAGGGCATGATAGAGGGTTGTAAAATTTTTTGGGGGTCAAAAATTGGCAAACACTTGCATCTTTGTGGGTAGGTGCATATGTGCATTATCTTGCAACAAGAACAAATCTCGAGAGCAAAATGCACCTGGATGAACCTGCTGAATGCACTTCAGGAGGCAATCCATTACTCCTTTAAAAAATTCTGCATTTACTGTTTGTTCCTCTGGTACGAATTCTTTATGCACTGTGCATTGAGAGTCGAAAAGAATTATCAACATGGTCTTGATGTGGGACCTTTGGATTTTCAGTTCCTTGGCCCGAGGGGATGTCTCACCAACCCATTCAGAACTCTGTCGCTTTGTTTCGGGGTCAAAGGCAAAACACCAGCTCTCATCTCCTGTAATAATTTGTTAAAAAAATTTTTGTCTGCATCAGCCATTGCGATAATATCTTGGCAAGATGTGACTCAATCTTCCCTTCACTCAGGTGTCAAGGAGTGTGGAATAAAACATGCACACAACTCTCTTTTTCCCAAATCCTCTTTCAGAATCGGAAGAACTACAGTCTTGGAGATGTTAAAAGTTTCTGCTATCATTCTTGATGTGATTTAACGGTCATTTTTGACCAAATAAGCAACAGCATCAGTGTTTACCTCAGTTTGATTCGATGTTGGATGGCCACCTATCTCATCATCTTCTACCAGCTCCCTTCCATTTTTCAATCGAGAGTACCACCTAAAAACATTTGATCAGTTCGAAGCGCATTCCCATAAGCCTTTTGCACCAGTACTAATGTTTCTGTCGCAGATAGACCAGCTTTGAAACAAAATTTTATGGCAACTCTCTGTTCATTTCTGCCATCCATGATTTATAAAGAAAACTGACTTTACAATACAAGTTGTAACTCTTACATTGTCGAAGCTGAACAAACGAAACTTAGTGTGTGAACAGATGTTGGTTGATAGTACTTAGTGGGTCAGCTGATAGATCACGCTAGTTCTGTTACTTAAAAAAATCGGTCCTAAAACGTATGGGTCACACTGTGTATTGTCTACACTTCTACAAGGTGCATGAGAAGTCATATGCCTGACTTGTTTATTGATTTATTTCATTATGTCTGCATTTTATAACTTGGCATGACTTTACATGACTTGACAACCCTGTGTGGCAATGCACATGTGACAAAACTGGGATGAACCAACACCCAGGGTCACATTCTCTCATTAAAGTAGTGTGTTGTGTAAAGATGGGAATGACAATTGTGAGTAGTTAGTCCACTGAGGAGAGTTTGGTAGCAAGTGTTTGGATGCATAAAGACAGCACAGGTCAGATGATGACACCATTTCTGCAACAATTTGGGAAGTCATGTCTGTGTAGAGCAACTCTTTCAGTGTGGGAAAAAGTGTGTTTATGTAGAGGAATATGAAGGATTCGCCTCGGAGCAATCGACCAGTATCCCAAACAGTGATGTGCTGTGGTTGCCACTTTCATTGAATGATCACCACACAAGTCCATGCGGAAACAATCAGCGGAACTTGGAGTACTTCATTTGACCATGTTTGACTACAAGAGGGACCTGGTGATGAAGTCATTTTGGTCAGTGTTTGTAATTGAACTCAGCGATATTGACGTGAGACTATATCACAAAGCATGTGCTTTGTTGTTGGATTGATTTCTGGTAGCCTTGTCTCATGGGAAATTTCTCTTTTCAGATGAATGTGCAGTTTACTGCAGCACCCTATCTTGAAATGTTTTTTGGGGTTAAACAGAATCCCCGTTACACACTTGAGATATAAGACCACCCACCACGCATGATAATATTGTAGGTGTAACTGCCTGCTATATCATTGGCCCATATTTCTTTGATGGAACTCTTAGTGGTGTTATGTGTATTAAATGTGGAATTATGTTATACCAGAGCCAAGCAACAGTGGGATTATATAACAGGTGTCATTTCAGCAAGATAGTGCTCCAGCACATTTCACCCTGACTGTGTGTGACTTCTGCAATGAATCATTAACAGGTCAGTTTATTGGTTGGGATTGTGCAACATCCCCTTTGCCACTGCTATGGTTGCCATGTAGTCCCAACTTGAGTACACATGATAACAGACTGTGCACCATCTCTGCGTTGTGAGTCATCATTACTGATACCTACATCTCTTGAACACCTTGAATTCTATGGAAGAGGTCACAGAGGATGTGATGATGCATAAAGCTCTGTGAGGACCATGATGGGTTCCCACAGGGATCTGCCAGATCCATAAAATGCGGGTAGGATGAAATAAATAAGTGTACAGTGTCTTTTAGGACATCCCGTAGGATAATGAATTGATGCTTTACTTTTGCTACTGCTTTTTATAAATTTACATCCCAAATTCTGTAGAAAGTTCTTGAATAATGACCTGGAAATAGGCAGTCCCAAAGGTACTCCTTTCTTGTATTTATAAGTTGATCCATGAAACTGAAAATAATTTTGATTTGAATTAGCATTTATTAGATTGGCCATTTATTTATTATTGTTGATGTGTTCATTTTTTATTAGTTATGCCATAATTTTTATTGGTTCATTTATAAAGATGTTGATGTATAACTTTTATATCCAACATGATCAGGCCAAATTCTTGTTTCCCTTTAATATTGCATAGGTTTGCTAATTGTTTATAGTTTTCTCTGCTACATTCCTTAGGGAGGTTTGGCATAGACTTCAGTTGTTCCACTGCTGAAAATAATGCCTGGTAATATTTCCAAGAAAGATCCAATAATTTTTTTGGCGTATTCATTATGGAAAGTTGTAACAGTATGTCTCAGCTTCACTATGCTTGTTTGCCTGTATGTGTCTGCATATAAGAACTCAAGCCCCTATATTGATTTTCACGTAATTTTTTATTGAGTTTACTAAAATTTATTAATGTTCCAATTTTTGTTCAAGTGGAACAATAATTGACACATCACTGAAGACCTTTATGAATTTCTGAGTGCACATGTAGCAATATTTAGACAAGAAATTGCCTTACACAAGAGCTGTAGAGTAGAATGAAGTATACATTTTTTGTCCTGTATATTTTTATGTAAACCACATGGTTTTTGATACAGTTAAAGAAGATGGTGTGAACATGCCAGAATTGTTACAGTCTGATTACATTTCCTAACAGGTTTTTAATTTTGTAGTACTGAATGCAAAGTCTCTGGTACCATTTAATCTGCTGATTTTTAACTTTTATGATGAATAGTGACAATTTAATTCCAAGTCTGATGGTTGTGTACATGAAAAAACTTATGGCTATTGTTACAGCCAAGCCAGTAATTAGTTAAAATGCCAACAGTTTTTTTTTAAAGTAAGTAGGAGGATAAGTGTATAATACAGGATGACGTTAAGAGGTCAGTTTTTCACCACCACGTAAATGGGAACTGAAACTTACTGAGACATCAAAAGGTAAGAGGAACAGTCAGTGGCATAACAGCAGTGCAGCTGAGGAAGATAAACTCACGGTAATGCATTATAATATTTTGGTGTGTGGTGTTCTTATACATATGGCCTCCATTATTGATTCAGTCACACGGGGTCCTTGGATAAAATGTAAATTGTCTCTCTAGAGGCATGACATTAAGACTTCACAGATTCTCAGCCCCAATACTGTGACTGTTCCAGAAAATTTGCTGTTGGGGTAAGAGCCAAGAATAATTTTTGGATAGGAGACTGGTTGAGTTTGAGCAGGGCTGCAACAAGTTTTGGAAGAACCAGTCAGCCTGTGCTAGGAATTGAACTCCACTTATGTTGTGTTAGGAAAACTATTCTTGGTGTACCGTACTGAGTTTTGGAGGAACTGGGTATAGAATACAAAGGTTTCAGTGGCTAGGAATATTTATCATTGTATTTGTTCTGATGTCTGATGCCTCCCATAAATCCAACCCCTCGTCCATACCTCAGGGTTAAGTGGATTCGTACCCTGGGTCACATGGGAGGCAGTAACAGGTGTGGAGGGATACTCTGTTGAGGGTTACTATGACACCTGCTGGCAAATGGGGCTCTGGTCTACCCACACCAAGGTGGAAGGTACTGTGCTGAAGGCTGTGTAGCAGTGGGGTAGTGATTGCAGTGTCGTAAATGATCCTCTTGGGGAACCAGGCCGCACCTCATCATATGTAGGCCTTGTGTCCCTGTGTCTGAATATACATTTCTTTGCATAAACCATTCTTGTCTCCAGTTGACAGCTTGTTTTTTATTCCCAGACATTGTTGTCACAAAGCAGTGTTGGTACTGCAGCCAGAAGCTTCACAGTTACATACTGTCTTTTCGTCACGTGGCCTCCTCTCATAATTACACCAAACTGCACATGTGCATATGATTGTGATATGTAGCAAAAGACTGCCCTCAGTTATCAAATTCAGCCCTGACAGCTACTTTAATCCTATTGCACAGTATGACTGAGCATGTACTGGGGTCTTATTGATGGGGATGAACAGCAAGTACCTTGTCACGGCCGTGGGGCAGTTTGACACGTCACTTTATTTAGTTTTAAGTATCATGGAGATTAACATACGGCTTTTTTTTTTGTGTGTGTGTGTGTGAAGAACTGGGCAAAGTTTGCTCAGAATACCTGAAGGAACAGGGACTACTTGGAAGAACTAGACATAGCTGAGAGTATAATATTAAGACTGATCTTTAAGAAGTAGGGTGGAAAGGTGTGGTGGATTGGATTCATTCTGCTCAGAATAATTGTTAGTTTGGGATTTTGGTGAAAAGAGCAATGAATGCAGGAAATTTCTTGACTAGTGGAGCTTCCCAAGACAGCCTGCTGCATGGGTTAGTTTAACAGATCTAAAAGTTTTGATTTTGGCTGTGTGCAGATATGCAAATGCTTGTGGCTACTGTATGGGGAGATAGGTAAGCACATCAGTATGGAAAATGTACGTAGTGAAACAATTGTTTGGCATTTCATTACTATTTTTGGTTTTTATATGATAATTGTCAGCTCCAATTGTAAATAAGCATCAAGACAGTATATATTTTGAAGTTGCTGTTTGATGTAAGAACACCACACACTGTTTTCACATTTGTAGTCATGTTATTGTCTTACGATGTTCACTAATGCCATCAAGACACAACTTAAAATACATTGATTGAACAATGCACCTCTGCATGTTTTAGCGTCCAAAGGTGAACATAGGAGGATTTACGGTCAAGTGTTAACATTGTATATGTCAGCATATTAGTAAATTCTAACAATTTGGTAGTAATAAAATTTAATTAAACAGTGTAGATGTCTTTTCCATTAACACATCCAAATTACATTGTAAAATTGGGTATGTGAGGATGCTGTAGCAGTCTGTGTAAATGTTGGTGCCTGTACCTTTCCAATTTTGTGTTGTGTGGATCTGTATGGAATTCTGTAGAGTTTTTTGTTGTTTGATTCCAAAAAGTACTTCAGTCTGAAAATGGAAAGTAAGTGAGTTGAGTGACTACGTTCTGGCTTTGAACTTGGATAGTAAGCCATCTTTCTTGTGTAGTGACCAGGCAAGATTAAAAAGTAGGCTATTATCTTATGCTTCTTTTCTGTGATTAGTCGGTCTTCCTTTTTCATGATACAGATTTACAAAATGTGCATGCTTTTATCTTTGTTTATAGAACCAAGTTACTTCTCTTACCTCATCAGTTCACCAACTGCATGATTATTGTTCAGAATGAGTAGCATATCTTGTACTGCCTGTTGTAGATGTGTTCCTTGTACCATATTTTGAGTTATCTCCCTCTGACAGGTACACAAGTAGGTTTCAAAAAATAATGTCTGACATGAAGTAGTATCATGGGACTGCAAATTTAAGCGTGTATTCACTACATGTAGATTGTGTCATTGTACAGCTATGAGTGGATACCATAAGTATGTCAGATTAAAGATGGATGGTCTGCCGGAACCATGGCAGACTTTGAAGTATGAAGTGTGTTTTGATTTTTGTGTGTGATGTGTGTTGCACCAGTGAAAATCCACTGCCAACTGGTGAGGTATGAAGTATGTGTAATACCATGAAAACAGGCAGATACGGTGCATGGTTTTCAACAGTGGTGGGACAGAGGTTGACAGGTAGTGACCTGGGCACCAAGCATGATCCACTACAGATGATGCGTGGAGTACAACCACGTTCAGCTGCTGATGTTGCCAGAGAGCTAGACATTCACTGGGTAGTGCACAGAATTGTCTGGGACCAACTGGATTACAGAGAAGTGTGTGCACACTGTATGCCAAAAAATCCCACAGATGATGACAAAGCTCATTGTGTGAGATTGTATGGGCCTTTCTTGTATCCATTGGACATGTTACACTGATCAAAGAGAAGTTTTGGAACTGAAACATTAATTACACAAAACCTGAAACCAGAAAAAGGATGTGTGATAGAGAAACTATCATCTCCCTTGAGCAAAGAAAATGGAAGCATTGTCATCAGTAAAGATTACCAGGGGAAAACTGTCTTCGGACCACACACATGTGCTTGTTTTGGATTTCCTTGACCATGGTGACACTGTTTGCTGATCGTTATTATGGTACACTTGGCTTACGGCAGCCATTTTATGCAAAGGGCTTCTTTACTTTGCCAAAGTATTGTCCTTTTGAATGAAAATGCCAGGCATCATACACCCAACTGGACTTACAACTGTTTGTGGCTGTAAATCTGTTAGGACATGGATCAGTCCCAATCTTGCTCTTAGTGTTTTATCTCTTACTGAATCCTTGAGAAGCACCTGGCTGGCAAGTTATTGCAATAGATGCTGATGTGAAGCATTGGCATGTTATCAAGTTTCTGTAGCCTTCTGGCTACAGAAACTTGATAACAGTGTATTTACCCTGGAATATAAGCCTTGGTACCATTGTGGGGCAAATGCTGAGATGGTAGTGTTTACTATGTTGAGGTCTGATGTGTACCATCTGCTTCACATATGCCATGTACTGATCAAAGTCACAATAACATTTTGACATGAGAGTGTCTGTTACCTTATTGTTTGAACATTCTTTTTATGTACATTGCAGTCTGAGCAGGTGAGTTCATAAATACTGGGTGTTGTGAATGGTGGAGTTTCTGTGTCATTTGTTGATAATTTTTACATGAATTATTTGTTCTAGTAGTGACTTTCACCCTGTTATGCCCACAGAATATTGTAACTTGCGTTATGTAAGCATTATATTTGGAAAGTTACATATGTCTTGTTTGACAGTTTTTTCCTATATTCTGCAGGTATTTGTGTGAAATGTTTGGTGTTATACCGTTAGTAACTTTTATCATGCCCGTGATATATCCATTATTTATTGCAGTAGTGGTGGTTTCCTATTTGTGTGTTTATCTGATTTGCTGAGTGGCAACTTATGTGTATAGTTGAATTAATATCTACAGGGGATGGACAAATAGTGGAAACACTAGACAATATAGGAATAAAACTGTTTGTGTTAGCTGCACTGAAAGAGCATTGGTTGTATCTTTCGTTATTTGTGTGTTTGGGCAGTGTAGTGCAAGTGTCAATGCAATACAGATTGTGTTTAGAAACTGTGAAAGAACTGCAAAATGGGAGACTTCACAGATTTTCAAAGAGGATAGTTTGTCGGTGCACGTTTAGCTGGAGCATCTGTAACAAAAACCGCCACTTTATTAGGTGTATCCGGAGCAGCAGTTTCCAAGATTATGATGACATACACAAATCATGGGAGGACATCAACAGCTAAGAGGATTAGTGGTCGGAAACCAAAACTTAGTGAAATGGATCGTTGTGCATTGAAGAGGATTGTGTCTATAAATTACAGAACTGCTGCAGCAAAGGTGACAGCAGAACTTAATATTCATCTTGAAGACCATTTCAACAAAAAGAGTCTGATGAGAGCTTTTTAAATCCAACATCCATGGTAGAGCTGCAATTGCTAAACCTCTGATGACTGAAAATACATAATATGGTCAGATGAGTCATCCTCATTGTTCCCAACATCATGCTGGGTTTATGTTTGGACATCATCCAAGGAAGCCTATAATCATGAATGCCTGGTTCCAACTGTGAAACATGGAACCACATCTGTGATGATTTGGGCAGCAATATCTAATAACCTTCTGGTCCTGTACTTACTCTGAATGGTCGAATTACTGCCAGTGACTATGTGGACATTTGAGGTAGCCAGGTGCATTCTATGGTTCACGAGTTGTTTCCTAACAATGTTGAAGTTTTTCAAGACGACAATTTGCCATGCACACAGCCAGAAGTGTTCATTCTTGGTTTTAGAAGCATGAAGATGCACTTCAGCATCTTCTCTTGCTAACACAGTCGCCCACCTTAAATATCGTCGGACCACTATGGTCAGTTTTAGAGAGCAGGGTGAGAAGCAGATTCCCTCCATTATCTCTCAAGCAACTAGAAGAAGAGTGGTACAGTTTTTCACTAGGAACTATTCAGTCTATTCCAAGAAAGATACAAGCTGTGTTGCAGGCAAATGGTGGCCAAACTCCATATTAATAAAGAAATGTGTATCTTTCACAGCTGTTTCCATTATTTAATTATGTAGAAATGTATCTTTGTAAGTAGGTGTTCGGTTTAATAGTGTACCTTGTCTGTCCATGTTCAGTAATGCTGTTGAATGGGTTTGTTTTGTTAACCTGTTTTTTTCATAACCACTTTTTGTTTTGTAGTACTCATATACTGATGAGTCATTCATGACTTTCAAACTTGATGGGGAAAATCCTCCTGGTGTCCTGTCAGAGGTCAAAACATGTAGATGTGCACTATTAAATCAGTGTGATAAGATATCCTGTTCTGATGGCATTAGTATGATTATTTCAACCACACTTTATGTACCAAGTGGATTACAATAAACTGTAATTGTCCCACCCAAGGCCAGATGATAATATATTACTTGAACTTTGTTATAATTTGTGGACTTGGTTTCGTGTCTCTTTGTATTTATTATTCTCCTTATGCTATTCAGGTACATTTCATATTTTTCATTCAGTGTTCTTTGATATTTCCCTTTCCCTTTGACCCCTTGCTTGGTCATGATTTCTTACATGTTTGTTAAATAACTTCATACATGTTAGCTGAGGTCCTTCAGTCTGAAGGTACTCTTGAGATGGTATTTGATGGTGTATAACAGATTATGGTTTTCACTTTGTACCGTTCTGCACACTGGAAGCGCTAAAAATGTGGAAAAATAGCCCTGTGTTTTTTGTTCCTGTGCTGCAGTTTAGTGCCTCTTAATTCCCACATTTGAAGTTAGAAGCCAGTAGTAATCCTGGTTTTTAATGTTGGCATTAATATTGTGGTAATGTGTTTCAACAAGCACCTACCGTAACGCGCATGTAAGTTTTCATGACCAATTCGTCATGTGGTACAAAAAATAGCTGTATGATGTAGGATTTTTTTTTATTGAGAGGGGGCGGGGCTATCTTTTGGCCCGTGTGGGATTTTGTGGGGCTGTAAATATTGAGCAAGATGGTCTTGAGTTGTGGCGGTAATTGGAATACCGTGTAATAGCGATTTTGGTACCACCGCGAAGTAGCTGAGAACTGCGCTCTTCTGGATTATTACGCAACGAGTAGTGGCAGCTTTACCGATACCAGAAGAGCGCAGTTCTTAGCAAAAATTTCTTGCGCACCACATTTCAAAATTGAGAATTCTTGCTACTAAATACTACGCGCGTGGCAGAAAAAATTTTCCCGCCAAAAAACTTAATATAATGATTTTTAAAAGTTATTTTTTTCTACACTTTTTTTCTTCCAATTTAACCGCCGACACTGCAGTATTAGTTACCAGATGTCTCTGTCGCTGCTGCCTACGGATTCTGGAACCCCGCGGACTCGAACTGCTGAACCTTGGATTGTTGGGCCGTCGTCTTATCCACTAGACCTTGTTGCAACTTCGTTATAAATTTTGAGGTCGAGGAATTTTAACAGAAAATTTTCTTGCCGGGGGTCGGTCTCGAACTGCTGAACCTTGGGTTGCTGGGCCGTCGTCTTATCCACTAGACCACGAAGTTTTTGTTGGTAGAATAATTTTGGAACTTCCTGATAACATATGAAGTCGAGGAATCTTAACAGATGGGTTATGAACAGAAGTATTAACAGAAAATATTCTAAGTTCAAATCCTTGACCTTGGTCGGTCTCGAACTGCTGCTGTTCATAAAGCTTGGCAGTCCATTGTCTTAGCTACTAGACCACGGAGTTAATCATTTTGGAACTTCTACTGAAATGTGAGACCAAGAATATATACAATAAATAACAGATGAGTTTCTTTACGACAGAACTTCTGTTGGCCTGGAACCTCTAATTATAAGTCTAAAAGTCTAGCTTCTTAACCTGTAGAACACGACGCTCACCTAAGTAATATAAGTGCGGAACCCCTTGATTATCTATAAAGGGAAATGTCCCGTTGCTTCTGTAGAGTGTATTGTCTCAGTACCCGCAGTCACGAAATTACATCGCTCCATCAACTACAAGTGCCATGGTAGTGTTGAATTCAACATCAGCGTTACTGTAGGTGATTTCAAATTGTATGTTTAGTCTCCCTACTTTACCATTGCAGTGCTGTAGCAGTGTATTTACAGACGTGACAGCACTGACCTCATCTACCCTCGTAACATTGCTAGCAAAGCGGGCATATATCAAGGAAGATTACTGCTGGTATGTACGTAAGCTTGCAATGTTACGAGACAGAGATACAGAGGCGTTGAAAAGTCCAATACATACCGAAGTGCTACAACAAAATGTACTGGCAAAGTAATTAGACGAGACAATTTGAAATTACCTACAGTACTACTGTTTGTTGAACTTGACACTACAATGGCGCTGGCAGTTCTAACGGAACAACGTGATTTTGTCGGTGCAGGTGTTGGTTAAAGCCGTGGGTGTGAAACTGCTCAAGGTGATCAGCACTGAGATTACGGTCTTATAGTGTGACGCCGCGTAATTCGGCAGACACGGCGTAAGATCTCAACAGACCGTAACTGGAAGAGGATAAGGTAGGGGGCTGTGGAAATTTGTATGGACTCCTCGGCTGGAATTAGAGGTGTACGTGCTAGGTGTAAAGCCACACTAAATACTATCTCGCTTACAGAACAAACAACACTCTGCAGTATCATCAGGAACAGTGTCGTCGCTCTGAAGGTCAGCCGCTGACTCTTGATGTACTTGCCGTGGAAATATGATACACTTCCGGTGGTGGGGACTGTCTTGCACCTGGTATATCCTATCTATTTTCGGTTGTATCCTTCCCACCACTTCCCATTCTCTGAAATGTCGCCTTCTTAACCTGCATCTTTAGGTGTTGTCTGCAGTATGCCTCAGTACTTCAAGCAGGATTTATTTTTCAGACATTTAACTGGTTTTTATTTGTTTATATCTTGGAACAAAAGGGTCCCCTCTTGATAGTAAGTGTGATAAAACACATTCACAACACCCAGAATAAGAAGCTTCTGCACACTGTATGCACGTCAGACAATTATTAACTGTCTCTTGCGGCATTATAGCCCGACAGTGTATTGTTTACTACAGTGTTGGTCTTCCATCATGAAAAGAACTGTCTTTGCTGGAAATGTGCAATCAACTATGAAGTGAGATCTGCGATCTTTTGGGACTTTACGCAGCATAGAATGGTAATTCTTACCACCAGTGTCCTGCTTGACCTTCGAAGATGGGACCGGTAGGTTGTCCGAAACGTCGGTAGCTAACCAGCAATACACACTGTGTGACATCCCAGAAGACTGAAGATCTCAATGTAAGATTTGCACACAAAATTTCAGTTCATAAATGTCAGTGAAAAAGGACCCCGTCGGTCAGCTACGCATATAGGGGGGGGGGGGGAAAAAAATGCCCAAATTTCAAAATCACGTTTTTTTTTTTATTACCCCCCCATTTAAAAAAAAAAAAAAAAAAAATGTTAAATTTTGAAATTTTTGGGTTTT
>Ga0123355_10001886_pt1 | contig 29425 bp, 29 predicted proteins | sample TergutEmb28metaG_3_FD_89872 | JGI IMG/M metagenome (GOLD analysis project Ga0123355, IMG submission 89872) | Embiratermes neotenicus P1 segment gut microbial communities from Petit-Saut dam, French Guiana - Emb289 P1 | ecosystem: Host-associated > Arthropoda: Insects > Digestive system > Gut ... | reverse complement strand
ACGGCATCAACGCTCTCGCTGCCTTCGGTAATGCGCTTGAGCAGGCCACACTGGATACCATCAGCGCCGGAATTATGACCAAAGATCTTGTCGGTTTGGTAGAGCCCGGGGTTGAGGCGAGGGCGGTTAGCTCCACGCAATTTATCGCCGAGATTCGTGCGCGGCTGGAAGGGCTTTTGGCTTAAGGGGCGCTACCCTCTTCACCTTCCGTTTCCGGGCGCACGAGTTAAAGGCTTTCGCTACTCTTTATAAATGCGTCTTCCCCTGCCTGCTGGGATTTTTACAGGATTTCGATTGCATCGGTCATGGCGTTGAACATCTCAAAGTACATTTTCTTATAGTTGGGCATATCATCACCTCACAACTCGATGGTTCCGTATGAGACCATTTGCATTGTTATTATGACTCCGTTTGGTACCCTTGTCAAGGGGTGGCCAATATGTATTTTCAAAGGATACGCGATTTGCGTGAGGACGCGGACAAAACACAGGTCGAAATTGCGCAGTATCTTAATATGAATCGAAGCGTTTACCGAAGATACGAAAACGGATCGCGCGAGATACCGGTCTGGGCAGTGATAAAGCTGGCAAAATATTACAACACAACGACTGATTATATCCTTGGCCTTACGAATAGGCGGGATAAAACCCCGGCGGCAAAGTAGGTGCGCGTGTGGAGAACTTGAAAGCGCTGCGACTGGCCAAAGGCCTGACCCAGCTTACACTGCAAATGCGCACCGGCATCGATCAATCGCTTTTATCAAAATATGAAAACGGCGAACGGGCGCCGACCGTTAAAAAACTTGTGATCTTAGCCGATTTCTTCGACACCAGCTTGGATTATTTAATGGACAGAACTTTCCAGGCATCACCCTACCCGCGAAAGAGGTAAATTTTATGCAGTTCACAATTGAGGAGCGGCTCCCCACCCCAGAGCAATGGATGGCTTTGCGGGAAAGTGTGGGTTGGGCCACATTTCCCTATGAGGCCGTTAAGCGCAGCCTTGAGCTGACCCCTTACTGCGTCTGTGCTTTCAACCGGGATACGCTGGTCGGCATGGGGCGTGTGCTGGGGGATTGCGTCATCACATTTTATGTGGGCAACGTTATGGTCCGCCCCGAATATCAGGGCAGCGGAATCGGCAGCGAGATTATGCAGCGCATCATGGATTATGTGGAAAAAAACGCGGTTCCCGGCGCGATTGCCAGCTTGCTGTCCATCAAAGGCAAGGAGGAGTTTTACCTCCAGTTCGGCTTTGAGTGCCGCCCGGACGAATTCCACGGAAGCGGCATGTCCAGGCGATTTTAAACAATCCTCAATATATTAAACCCGCCAGCACTTTTGTGTGTTGGCGGGTTTTGGCGTTTTTTTCTGCCTTTAAGCTCCTGCGCGCGCGGGCACATATCCACGCCACATTTTTGGCACAATATCTCACAGTAAATTGCAAAGGATGCGTTCTATGCAAACGATTGTACCCAACATATCTCAGAACCGGCAGGCCTTTGAGCAGGCCTTTAACTTCCCGGCCAACAAGGATATCGTGTTTCGGAGCTTCAGTTTTTCCGGCAAGCAGTCCTTTGTTGTCTTCATAGACGGCATGGCCAGCGGAGATAAAATCGCCGACTTCGTTTTGCGCCCGCTGCTGAACATGAGCAGCGCCGGTTATAATCTTGAAAATATCCTGCAAGTTGGCACCACTGCGGCGCAGACAGATTTAAGCGAGGCTGTGTCCGCCGTTTTGCAGGGGGACAGCGTTGTCTGCGTTGACGGCGAAAGCGTATGCTATGTTTGCGACACAAAGGGCTTCGATAAGCGCGGAGTTGACCGGCCTCAGGTTGAAAGCTCAATCGTCGGCTCCCAGGAGGCCTTCACCGAGAACCTGCGAACCAACACCACTTTGCTGCGCAGGATAATCAAGCATCAGGGCCTTACCACCGAGATGGTTACAGTCGGCCGGATAAACAACCTGACCTGTGGCGTCATGTATTTAAACGGCATTGTGGATATCTCGCTTGTAAACGAAGTCAAGCGGCGGCTAAACGGCCTGGACACCGATTTTGTCCAGAGCGGTGGAATGGTCGAGCAGTTTATTGAGGATCACGGCCGCTGCCTGTTCCAAACCCTTGTCACTACCGAACGGCCGGACAACGCTGCCGCCCTCCTTATGCAGGGCAGGGTAGTCGTCATCGTGGACGGAAGCCCCCGGGTTATTGTTGCCCCCGTCACTCTGTTTTCCATTCTGAAGACGAGCGAGGAAAGCGCCCTTCGCGCCCCTTACGCCTCTACCGTCCGGATTGTTCGCATGTTGGCGGTTTTCGTCGCCCTCTTTATGCCCGCGCTCTATCTTGCCGCTACAACATTTCACCCCGAGATGCTCCCCGCCGGGCTGCTTGTGTCCATAGCGAAATCCCGGCTGAGCATTCCCTACCCCGCCATGCTGGAGCTGCTCCTCATGGAGCTTGCCTTCGAGATGATACGCGAAGCCGGTGAGCGCATTCCCGGCCCCCTCGGCAGCACCATAGGAATTGTGGGCGGCCTTATTCTGGGCGAAGCGGCGGTCTCAGCTGGGATTGTCAGCCGGATTTGCGTGGTGATTATCGCCTTCACTGCTCTGGGCAACTTTGCCATTCCGCAGTATCAAAGCTCTTTCGCGGCGCGGCTTTTGCGTGTAATCTTCCTTGTCTGCGCCGGATTTTTCGGGTTCCTCGGCGTCGGGGTGGCTTTTGTGATTTTGGTGGGATATCTCAGTTCGCTGAGTTCCCTTGGCAGAGATTTTATCAGCCCGGTGTTTTCATCCGGCGCGCCCTTCTTCCCAAGGAAAGCGGTCTGGAACTTCGAGACCCGCCCGCCTGAGCTGAACACTCTGCGCCCGCAGTATCAGCCGGATATTTCGAGGAAGTGGAAAAGGAGTACTCCGCATGGATGAAATGAAGCTGCGCCCCTATGACGGCTTTGCAATTGCGGGCTTTTTTATCCTGCCGTGGATTTTTTTCACGGGGCCATCCACGTTGGCCCGGCAAAGTTTTAACGCCGGGTGGATGAGTGTGTTGGGAGCTCATATAGTAATGCTGTGCGTGTTTTTGATTGTGACGGCGCTGATGGGTCAGCATAAGGGCAAGGACATCGTCCTGGCCGCCCGGGCAGTTATAGGAAGGCCTCTGGGCGGATTGTACGGCCTTTTGCTCACCACTTATTTTTTTGTTTACACCGGCCTTTTGATCCGGGAGGGAGCCGAAACCTTTAAGGCTTACGGCCTGAGTTTGACTCCCGTTTATGTTCTTGCAGGACTTTTTTTGCTTTGCGCCGCCGCCATGAACTTCTTCGGGGGCAAGGCTATCATCAAAAGCGCGGGGTTCTTCTTTGCCGTTATTTTGGCGGGCATTGTTTTCATCATAATTTTGGGGCTCAACCGCTACAACCCGGACTACCTTTTCCCCGTGCTCGGCTACGGCGAGGCAGGCATTATCAGCAGCGGCCTGAGCGCGGCCTGCATGATTGAGGGCGTGATAATCCTCGCCCTGTTCGCACCCGATTTCGCTGACGCCTCAAGGCTGCGAAAATCCGGTGTGATCGCGCTTGCGATTTCCGCTGTGCTGTCGGCCTTGTTTTATCTCTGCTTTGTCATGATGTTTTCCGCGCCTGTCGCCTCAAACATGACGAGCGGGTTCATGGAGATGGGCAAATCCATCTACTACAACCGTTTCTTCTACCGCTTTGAATCGGCGCTGCTCTTCTTTCTTATATTTGCGTCGGTGCTCACGGCGGCGCTCGGGCTTTACATCGCGCGCAAAAGTGCCGCCGTCACCTTTGGGCGGGGATCACACAAGTCCCTCACTGTAATTTGCGCCATTTTGATTTTGGCGGTAGCCCTCATCCCCGCAAATCTGTTCGATCTAACCAGATTTTACTTCGCTTACACCCGGCGGTACAGCGTGTTTTTCATGGCCGGAGTACCCCTGTTCCTGTTTATAATCAGCAGCATTAAAAGGATGTTTAAACATGAAAAGTAAACTGCTCATATGTATTTTGTGCTTCGTTTTGCTTTGTGGTTGCTGGGATAAGCACGAGCTCGAGGACCATATTTTTGTGGTGATGATGGGGCTTGATAAAGCGCAGGAGGATGACAGCCTTCTGGTGACGGTTGCATTCCCGGTAACTCAGACCGCAAACGGCGGAGATCAGGACAGCGGCCAGTACGCAGTTATCTCCGCAAAAGCTCCCACAGTGGCGGAGGCCATGGCTTTGTTCGGCGTAAAACTGGCCGGGCCAGTCTCGCTATTTTCCACCAAAACCCTTGTGATATCCGAGGAGCTCGCACGCGATGAAATGCTCAGACATGTCCTTTCTTCCGGGCAATACCAGCAGATGCGCAACAACACCAACGTGCTGATTTCCAAATCTGGCGCGGCCGAATTTATAGCGGCGCGGATGGAAAACCCGGCCATCGACCCGTTGCGGCAGGAAGACCTTCTGCTTGAGCAGGCCAACTACAACGCCTATTACATGCCGATGCAGCTACTTGACCTGCTGGTGAACATGCGCTCGGACAACACCGACGCAGCCGCTATGTACGGCGGAGTGGCGCCAAAGGACGAGGAAGATGAAGATATATCCGGGGAAGATCACCCGCAGGAAAACTCATCCGGCAGCGAGGATATAAAGGAACCGGTGAGGCGGGGATATCTGCCCGGGCAGGTTCCGGTAAAATCGGAAAACCGGGCGCAGATATGCGGCCTTGCGGTCTTCCGCGGCAACAGGATGGTAGGGGCACTCGACAGCGCACAGGTGCAAACTTTCGCCATGATGACAAAAAGCCCCACGCGGAAAATCCTCACCCTGCCCGACCCACTCTCTCCCGACGACAATATTGTGGTTTCCATCGCCCCCACTAGAAAGGGCAGAATCCGCGGCTACTTTGCGGGGGATACCCCCACCTTTGACATTGAGGTAAACTTACGGACTTCCATCGAATACATCCGCGATGACGCCGATTATGAGCAGGATTTCCTCGCGCACTACATCAGGCAAACGTGCGAGCAAAACATGCGCGAGCTTGTAGCCACGCTGCAAAAAGAATACGGCGCCGATCTTCTCGGCCTGGGCAACAAACTGGTCCGCAACTTCCTGACTGTGCAGAAGTGGGAGGCCTTCAACTGGCGTGAGCGCTATGAGGGCGCGGAAATTAACATCCATGTGAATGTCCGCCTTGAGCGCACGGACATGTAGCGATTTAGGTAGCTATAATAGAAGTTGTAATCAAAGGCGAGGCAAAAGAAATAGCCGCTCTTGTATTAGCGGTACAAGAGCGGCATGGCGAAGAGCATTTAGTTACAATTGCACATGCGGCTGAGTTTAGCATCCAGACTCAATCTTTAGCACTGTCCTTCGCGACAAGATGACGCAAGAACAAATCGAAAAGCTCGGAATATAAGTCTTCTGCCTTTAGAGTGTTGCCGCGATAAAGGACATCTGTAAGGCCAGACGTATGTTGCGAAATAGTCGCTCTTTGCATCATTGCCATGGTTAAATCATGGGCGCGTTGCTCGTTTGTCAACATTTTCTCACCACCTTTTAGGTAAATTATACCATAGTTCAATATGAAGAACAACAAAATAAGGTAATTACCGAGATTTATTTTGGATTTTCGCCGGCCCTGCCCATATCCTTGTTCATTATCCGCGAGTAATGATAAGATAGCAAAATTTTGCTGCTATTGGCGTTGACTTCGCCATTTTGTTTTGCTATAATGCAATCAGGAGGTGACATAATTGCTTATGGATGTAAAAATTTCGTTGCGAGCGGCAAGAGTTAACGCGGGGCTAAATCAAAAACAGGCGGCAGACCTATTGCTTATCGGCACTTCTACACTGCAGGGGTACGAGAGCGGCAAATACCAGCCGCGGATGGATTTGCTGGGGCGGATGGAGCAGCTGTATGGAATAGGGGTACAGCACCTGCGCCTAAGGCAGTGAGGTGCATCAAATGCCTGTGAATCTGATACCCCTTGAGCAACGCCCCGACCCCCGCACACCACAACATCTGCTCCCCGTCCATCTGCGCGGCTCTGACAACAGCCGGGAAAACCTCTGCTGCCGCACAGCGCTCCGGTACGCTATCGAGCTGCTAAGCAAAAAACAGCGTCAGGTGCTGCACATGCGCTATAACCTCGGCATGAGCTTCCGCGCAATATCCGAAGAGCTAGGCATATCCCGCTCGGCAGCGGCCAAACGGATAAAGCGCTCTCAGGAAACCCTAAAATCGCTGATCGAATTGTGTCTGCTCGTTCAAAGAGACCTTAACCTCGATGACGATATGTAGCGTCAAATTTTTTCCCGCAAAATCGAACATTTGTTTGTTTGCGAGGCGCAACTTTACCGGAAATCCTGACCGGATGCTGTTTGATACACGGTGGTGAAAGGCCTTGCGGCGCTGTGTGCCGCAAGGCCTTGGGGGCAGTGATTGTAAATTAGGACTCTTGCTTATATTGCCCGGTTATCCGCATACTTCTCCATATATACAACAGTCAAGCCATCCGCCACTGTTTGTTCGCGGAATTTCACATATCCAAGGCGCTCATAAAGCCGTATGTTCATTATGCTCTTATCACTGGTGAACAGCTCAAATCTCGCGGCCTTACTTTCTTGCTCAATTGTTAGGAGCAGTTTTGTTCCGATACCTTGTCCCTGCCGGGTGGGGTGCACAATCAATTTCCCAATATACGCGGCGTCGCCATCTGTATAAGCCCGCACAGAGCCGATTATATTCCCCGCCTCGTCTTCTATCTTCAGAAATATGCCCTTTTCATACTCCCAGTGTGCCTCTTCAATAGTTTGCTTTAGCGGAGGGATTGAAAAATCAGGGTCTAACTTGAATCGCAGCAAAAATAGAATAAAGCGCCTGATATGCCGCCTAGCTTCTATCTTTCAGTATGCCTTTCAGCTCGTCCATGAATGAGTTTACATCTTTAAACTCCCGGTAAACCGAGGCAAAGCGCACATAGGCCACTTCGTCAATTTCCTTGAGCTGAGCCATGGCCAGCTCTCCTATCCGGGAGGAGGTAACCTCTCTGTCCATAGTGTTTAGGACGTCGGTTTGGATAGCGTCCACAGCTTCTTCCATCTGCTCGAGCGAAATCGGACGCTTTTCGCAGGCGCGCATAAAGCCAGCCAGCAGCTTGCTCCGGTCAAATGCCTGCCGGGACTTATCTTTCTTGACTACCATGATAGGCGCTGTCTCGATTATCTCATAAGTGGTGAAGCGTTTTTCGCAGCTCAAACATTCCCGGCGGCGGCGGATTTTAGCGCCCTCGTCGGTCGGTCGGGAATCAACAACCTTGCTTTCGCCAAAAAAGCAAAACAAACATTTCAAGCTGGCATTCACTCCTCGCAATATGCGTTACGCAAAGTAGTCCTCCAGCATGTCCGGAATGTGAATAAGGCTGACGTCACCGTCGGCGCAGCGCTCGATAAAGCGGCGCACGTACCCTTCATTTGTATCTACATCCGGCGCGGCAAAAAGGATATTTCCCTGCGTATCTGTTACGCGCAGTCCATATGTAGTATAGCAAATATTTTCCAGCTCGTCAACAGCTTCCATAGTTGTAAGCTCCATGTTAAGCCCGAGCTTGCCTTTTGTCAGCGTATACTTTTTTAGATAGTTCATCACTTGCTACCCTCCTAGTTTTATGGAACGCGCGCGGATTTTTTGCCAACTATCCGGAACCTTCCGGCTCCACGCGCTTTCCTCCTTCTATATGAAAAAAGCGCGTGTTTAGTATCGCTTATTCCATAATACAAAATTAGCATAAAATGACAAGTGTATTTCATCGACAGAATTCGACAATATTTTATAACATTAGAAAATATTGCCCAAATTATTCTGCCGGACTCTCCATTATCTTAAAATTTCTTTGTATGTTTTGACGATATAAAATATTTCACGAATAGTTTGGTCACTATACGGCTATGTTGATAACAATTGGCAAAGGTGTTGAAAACTGGCGGATAATTCAACAACATCCCCAAAGTTTTCCCCATAAAGTTCCACAATCACCCCACCTGTAAACCCTGTTTTCCCGATGGTTGCCAGCAGTTTCGCTATGTTAAAAATTCCTGCGCCAGGGGGTAGGCAGCTCTCGCTTTCATTGTGGTCGCTGATATGTATATGCTTTATCTTATCCCCCATTGCCCGAGCCATGTCCCACACGCTTTCGCCCGACCGCACAGCCTGCTTTACATCCAGTATATACTCCACCTTAGGGAGCGCTTCTCTCATCTCGGCGATAAACCCCGCGCTGTGGGAGGCGCAGCGCTCCACATTTTCCTGGCATAGAGATATCCCGTGCTTTCGCGCATCTTCCCACAACCGCTCGAATCGGTTGAAGTATTCCTGCCGGGGCAGGCGGCTGAACTTGTGGTCTCCGTGGAATACAACACAGTCCGCGCCCAGAATATTGGCAGCCTGATAAAACCGGCGATAAATCTCTACCCCTTCATCGAAGCGGCGGGCATATCCTGAAAAGAAAAACAAGGGATCCATCCCGCTCGTGTATGGGTGGATGCTCACAATCCTCACTCCTGCGGCGTCCGCCTGATTGCGGAGTTCGCGCAAAAAACCAGGCGCAAGCTCCTGCCAAGCGTTGATAAAAACTTCCATGCAGGCAGGGCACAGGGCAATCAGGGCCTCGAGGCTACGCTCGGTGTTGAGGGGGTAAAGGCAAGCGGTGGAAATTCCTGGCAGCATTACGTCAATACCTTTCCTGAGTTGACAAAAATTATGACTTGAGACTTTTTTGCTTTTCTGCTAGACTTTTGACGTCCGACCATCTTTTCCAATATGAGGAGTGTTTTTATGCGGTGGATTCGCGAGCTGCCAAGCAAGTTAGAGCAGCTGCACGACCTTTCCATACTGTCGTTCAAACTTGGGGCTGGGATGATGCTTTGTTTTTACATAGTCGGGTTCGTGTCTTTGCTTTCAGCGCCTTATGTGAGCAACTTTTCAAACGCAATCGCGCTTTACTATGGTTGCCTTGAGGCTGCTCCCGCTTCTTTGGCGGCTGGCGTGTGCGCCGGGATTCTGGGCGATATGATGCTTCGCTTTGGCGGTCGCAAATGAGTGTTGAGGCTTGCCCAAGTTTACACGCCCTTCCGTGGACGTCATATCATGTGAAAATGATATGGCTGCGCATCAAAAGCCGGTTGCCCCGAAAGGGGCGAGGCGCCTGGCATAAGTATAATGTCTACGCTCTTCCGTGGACATTATACCATAATTATTCGTCTGCTTCGCATGTAAAATCCAGAAAATAAATTGACATAAGCTGCCTCCGACAATAAAACTTTAGCAATCTTGCCAAAAAATGCCCGGGTTATCAGGAAGTTGTTTCCTGATAACCCGGGCGCTGGGTATCTTTTAGGTATATTTTGCGCGTGCGTACAGATATTGCATGGCTATTCTTTTTCGCCGTGCTCGCGGTTTCCCAAAATAATGGCAGCGACGCCTAAAATCATCAATATAATTGCAACCACAAACACGCCCGCTACATTGATTTCAACCATAGCTGACCAAAACCTGCCCAGCTGGGTATACCAGCTTGTAAGAATAGTCATGGCGCCCGTAGTTGTAATAAAAACCGACAACGTTAAAATCGCCCCGGCTATCAAAAGCCCTACGCCTGTTACAATTTTTTTCATAGAGCCTTTCCCCTTTCACGCGGCCAGTCTCATGAAAACAGCCGAAAGCCTATTCTTCATGCGCTGGCTCGGCAACAGTGTCGTCCGCTTGAGTTGCAGAAGACTTGTCATCGCCTTCGCTTTCCGCTTGCTTTGCCTCTTCCTCCGACATCAAGCGAGCAAACGCTTCCCCGCCAATGCTTTCATTCTCAAGCAAATACTTGGCGACGATGTGCATCTTGTCCATGTGCGCGTTGATAATATCGGTGCCCCTGTTGTAGGCCTCGTCTATGATTTCCCTTACTTCCTTGTCGATCTCTGCCGCCACCGCCTCGGAAATTGTGGAGCCGGCAGTGTAATCTCTGCCCAGGAAAACCTGATTTGGATCCTGATTGTAGACGACCGGCCCTAGTTTTGAGGAGAAGCCGAAGCGCGTAACCATGCTTCTGGCCAGTTTGCTGGCGCGCTCAAGGTCATTGGAGGCCCCGGTGGAGATGTCGTCAAGGATGAGCTGTTCGGCTACCCGGCCGCCCATAAGCACCACGATATTTTCAAACATGTAGGTTTTGGTGATGTAGTTGCGATCCTCGCTGGGCTGCGACATTGTGTAGCCCCCAGCCATTCCACGCGGAATGATGCTGACCTGGTGAACGGGGTCTTGGGTGGAGCTGTAGTAGGTGCATATGGCGTGACCGGCCTCGTGGTAAGCGGTAAGCTTTTTATCTTTTTCGGTTACAACGCGGCTACGCTTTTCAGGCCCTGCCACCACCTTTATGGCGGCGTCCTGAACTTCCTTCATGGTAATGGCCTTCAGGCTCTTCCTCGCGGCAAGCAGTGCCGCTTCGTTTAACAGATTTTCCAAATCCGCTCCGGTAAAGCCCACAGTAGTGCCCGCGATTGTCTTGAGGTTGACATCGGGGGCAATGGGCTTATTTCTCGCGTGAACTTTTAATATCTCCTCCCGGCCCTTTATGTCGGGATAGTTTACGGTGACTTGCCGGTCAAAGCGGCCGGGGCGCATAAGCGCCGGGTCTAAGATATCCCGCCGGTTTGTGGCCGCCATCACAATTACGCCGGAGTTGGCCGAAAATCCGTCCATCTCCACCAGCAGCTGGTTGAGGGTTTGCTCCCTTTCGTCGTGGCCGCCGCCAAGCCCGGCCCCCCTCTGGCGGCCGACGGCGTCGATCTCATCTATAAACACTACGCTGGGCGCGTTCTTTTTGGCCTGGTCGAACAAGTCTCTCACACGGCTTGCGCCAACGCCAACAAACATCTCAACAAAGTCGGAGCCGGAGATTGAAAAGAACTGCACGTCCGCCTCTCCCGCCACAGCCCGCGCCAGCAGGGTTTTACCGGTTCCGGGCGGCCCCATGAGGATAACTCCCCTGGGAATACGCGCCCCCAAGGCGCTGAACTTGGCCGGACTCTTGAGGAATTCCACAATCTCGACAAGCTCTTCTTTTTCTTCATCGGCGCCGGCGACGTCATCAAAGGTGACACGCCTACCTTCCTGCGCGGACTTAGCCTTGGCCTTGCCAAAACCGGAGACGTTGCCGCCCCCGCGGGTTTGGCGCATCATCACAATCCAGAATACAACCATAAGGCCGATAAGCAGCATGGTTGGCAGCAAAGCTACCCACGCAGGCATCTCCTGGGCCCGGATGTAATCGCCGTCGATAAGATTGTCGGGGTTGGCCTCGTTGTGGGCCAGTACATAGGGGCTGGTATCCGACACAAACATGGCTATATTCGGTACCCTGTACCTGATTGGGGCCTCAAGTTCCTCACCGTCTTTGTGGGTTATTTCCAAGACGCCTGTTCCCAAATCCAGCGAAAACATTTCGACCCTGCTTTGCTGGAACCAAGAGACAACCTCATGGTACCGATGGTTGGCGGCTTGTCCCCCGTTGTTAAACATTGTCATAAACACCAGCATAAGAGCAAGCAGAACCGCTAGGTATATGCCCACTCCCCTGGAACGCTTCGGCAATAGATTTCACTCCCTGTATGTTAGTAGTTAGTCACTTGAATCTGTCTTCATAAGCGAGAAATGCCGGCACGGCGAAGGATTTTTCTGCTGGGCAAGGAAATGTTTCGCAGGAATACTGTATGTATTCCAAGGAAAATTGACGCAGACTAGCGGGAAAATTTCCGCCGTGGGGGTCGTTTTGAGTTATGAAGGCAGATTCTTGGTCAGTTGTATTGATGGTCCCCGTTTTGAAACACTCTCTACTCCAACACTCCCACAAATGGAAGGTTGCGGTAGCGCTCATTAAAATCTAGCCCGTAGCCCACTACGAACACATCGGGGATGGTAAATCCCACATAGTGTGCCTGCACTTCCACCTTCCTGCGCTCAGGCTTGTCGAGCAGTGTAACCAGTTTCATGCTTTTGGGCTGGCGGCTGCGCAAGAGTTCGGAAAGGTAGCTCAGCGTTAAGCCGCTGTCGAGTATATCCTCAACGATAAGCAGGTCGTATCCCGCTATCGGGCGGTCCAAGTCTTTGAGTATTTTAACCACGCCCGATGTTTTTACACCGGCGCCGTAGCTGGAAACCGACATGAAATCAATTTCCATGGGGACGCTTACCGCGCGCATCAGGTCGGACATAAATACCACCGAACCCTTGAGCACGCTTATCATAAGCAAATTTTTGCCTTGGTAATCCCTGCTTATCTGCTCTCCCAGCTCGGCTATTCTCGCGGATATCTGTCCCTCGCTTAAAAGAACTTTTGGCGTATCACCCTTCACAGATCATCCTCCGCCGCTGTTTCAATTGTCAAAATCCTTGTTGTTTCATCGGTTACGGCTGCGCGCTCATCCGGGCCAAACCCCTCTACCCACAAAACTCCCTCGTCGTCGGCAGCTACAATCCTTTGGCTCCTGCCCACTAAATCGACCGAGTTTTCCTGAAACAAATTCTTGAGAGTTTTTGTGCATCCCCTGCCCACAGGGCGCAGTTTATCCCCCGGCAGGCGTCCGCGCAAAGTTACAACATTTTCTATTTTATCACAATCCAGGCGATTGAGGCAAGAGGTTACGCCTTTTATTTGCAATTCCTTTACATTATTTTGGTTTTGTGCGTTTTTGCGGCGCAAACTTAACGCCGCTTTTTTGCCTGGGAAAACTTCGATTTCCTCAGGCTTGTCCTCAAGGCTGGATACATCAACGCTGACCGAAAAATGCCCCTGCTCTTTGGGTTGTGCCTTTAGATAAAAGCCTTCGCTGGTGCAAGAAAAGGTCATCCCTCGGCCAACCTGGCGGCTCCCTTTGCCGGCGGATATCATGGCTCTCATCCCATTGATAAGCTCACCGCCGGCTAGGATTCCCGCACCGCGCAGCAGACCGGCCAGCACCCGTCCTTGCAGCGCCGGGGCCAGTGCCAAAAAACCTTTGCTTGCCAGTGAACCATCCGGGCGGGTAATCCCCTCCCTCGCTTCAACCGCCAAGGCGTCCAGGTAATCGGCGTCATCGCGCAGGGTCCGGCATAGATGGGTCAGCTTTTCTGTAAAGCTGGGATTCTCCTGCGCCAGCAAGGGGATAACATGCCGCCTTATACGGTTGCGGGTGTGCCTGTCGCTTTGATTGCTGGAATCATCCACCCAGCGCAGAGAGTTTTGCAGGCAGTAGCTCTCGATTTCATCGCGTGTGCAACCAATCAGCGGGCGGATAATTCTGTCCCGAACCGGCGGAATACCCGCCAGCCCGCGCAGGGCTGTGCCCCGCGTTAGGTTGATGAGCACCGTTTCAGCGTTATCTGAAGCGGTATGGGCCACAGCAACTTTTGCCTGAGTGCGGCTCGCTTCCCGCTCGAAAAAGGAGTAGCGCAATCGGCGGCCGCACTGTTCCAGACTTTCCCCCGCCTTCCTTGCGGCCTCTTTTACATCGGCGCGCTCTACGGTTAAGGGAATCCCACACTCCCCGCACAGATCGCGGACAAAGGCTTCGTCCCGCTCACTTTCCTCCCCGCGCAGCATATGGTTTAGGTGCAGCGCGCCCAGTGTGAGTTCCCACTCATTCTGAATTCCGCACAAAAAGTGAAGCAGGGCAACCGAATCCGCCCCGCCCGAAAGGGCCACGAGCACGCCCTCCCCCTTTTTAAACATTTGATGCCGCTCCACGGCAGCCAGAGCTTTATCCCTCATCGCGGTAGTGCTCCAGGTTGGTAAACCGGGTGTGTGCGCCGTTCCAAAACAGTTTGGTTACGCCTGTTTCCCCATGGCGGTTTTTGGCCACGATGCACTCGGCCACGTTTTGCTCCTCGGTATCCCGGTTGTAGTAGGCGTCGCGGTATAAAAACAGCACTAGGTCGGCGTCCTGTTCAATCGAACCCGATTCCCTCAAATCGCTCAGCATCGGGCGGCGGTCGGACCGGCTTTCGGTCTGGCGGGAGAGCTGGGAGAGCACAAGCACCGGAACGTTCATCTCCTTGGCCATAATCTTGAGAGAACGGGTAATTTCACTTACCGCCTGTACGCGGTTTTCGAAGCGCGACCCGGTGGACATAAGCTGCAAGTAGTCGATGATGACAAGCCCCACATCCCGCACGCGGCGCAGACGCGCCTTCATTTCCGGCACGGTTATGGCGGCGGTGTCGTCCACCAAAATAGGGGCTTTGGCAAGCTCTCTGGCGCAGGCAGCAATGCGCATCCACTCCTGGTTGGAAAGCTCGCCCGTGCGCATTTTGGGGCCGTCAACCAGGGCGTCGCTGGACATGATTCTCTCCACCAGCTGCTCCCGGCTCATTTCCAGCGAGAATATGGCCACCGTTTTCCCTGACTTTATGGCCACGTTGGCGGCGATGTTCAGCGCGAAAGAAGTTTTGCCCATACCCGGGCGTGAAGCCAGCAGTATAAGGTCGGAGTTGTTGAGTCCGGTCATAACCCTGTCCAGCTCTCTAAAACCGGTGGGAATGCCCAAATACTGCTCCCGATCCTCGCCGCTCAGGCGCTGAAGCCGATCGTAAATATCTATCAAGATAGTATCGATAGGCAGCAGCTTGGAGCCGTGGCGCTCGGAGCGGATGTCAAAAATCCGCTGTTCGGCCGCGTCCATGATGGTTTGGGCGTCCTCCCCCGATGAGCGGGAGTTCTCGATTATTTCCTGCGCCGCAACCATGAGGGCACGCAGATAGCTCTTTTCCCGCACGATGTTCGCATACGCCTCCACATTGCGGGTGGAAGGCACGATCTGGGTAAGCTGGGTCAGATATATTTTCGCCTCGGCCTCACTGGGGAAAATCTCTTCCCGGCAGGCGCCCTCCAGCACAGTGACAAAATCCACCGGTTGGCCGGTTGTGAACAGCCTGAGCATAATCTCAAACAGGCGGGAGTGCTCCTCCCGGTAGAAAGCTCCCGGCCGAAGGCTTTCAAGCACTGTCGAAATGCACGAAGGCTCTACCAGAACGGCTCCCAGCACGCTCTGTTCGGCTTCCAGGCTATAAGGAAGGCTGCCCCCGGCAATTTCCGGGCGGTCATAGTGGTCGTACATTGTCTGTGACACGGCTTATCTCCTGATGGGGTGTGGTTAATGCAGTCGTTGTATTGTTAATTATATTTTTATATTGTTTTAGTATATTTTATGGACATTGTTAAAACTGCATTTTTTAACAGCACCATATAATTGTGAGTGTTTAGTCTCAAGAATACTCCCACATGTAACACACAGACCTCTTTTTTTTCTACTTTTATACAACGCTTGTTCTTCTTCTTTTCTTTCCCTTTCTGCTATTCCCGCAGGACTGTTTTCATATTCAATTTGTTTTAATTGGTGTGTTTTCTTTGCTATGTTAAAGCCACATCCTGGACATGCGCTTGCTGAGCTACTTACACTAGCTCTACCACATTCATAGCAATTTATAAGTGCCATTTTTGCATTCTCCTCGTATCATTTTTTACTAGTTACCCAGCCACTACCACAAAAACCTTGGCCGAAACGCCCTGGTAGAGCTTTACTTCGGCGGTGTATGTTCCGTGGGATTTGATATCGCTTTCAAGGCTGATTTTGCGCTTATCCACTTCCACCCCCAGCTGATTTTGCAGCTCCTGCGCCACTTCCTTGGAGGTAATTGAGCCAAACAGCTTGCCGCTTTCCCCAGCCTTGGCCACAATCTTCATAGACTTGCCCTCAATCTCCTTAGCGAGATCGGCGGCTCCGGCGCGCTCTTTGGCTTCCCGGTTTACTTTGGCGGACTGCTGCGCCTTGTATTCGGCCAGCGCCTGAGGCGTCGCCGCGATGGCTAGTCCCTTTTTGAGCAAAAAGTTCTTGGCGTAACCGTCGCTCACCTTGACCAAATCGCCCTTTTTCCCGCTACCCTGCACATCCTCTTTCAAGATAACCTGCATAATTCTCCCCCTCTGCCAAATTTGCGTTGCACAGCTATTTTTCCTGCGCCCCGGATGTTTCCTGCGGGGCTGTTATGCCCATGTTTGTGTAGTAATCGTCTATGGCTTGTATCAGCCTGCCGCGCACTGTCTCGGCGTTTGTTTCCGCTTCCGGGAACTGGGCCGCCGCCATTGTCTGGTGGCCGCCGCCACCCATCTTCTCCATTATGAGCTGCACATTTATCGCACCCATAGAGCGCCCGGAAACATTTATCACGCCGTCGTACGGATAGATGACGAATGAGGCGTCCACCTCGCTGATTGTTATCAGCTCGTCCGCAGTTTGTGGCGCTACAATTCTGATATTGTCAACAATTTGCTCACAGGCGGCAATTGCGCAGCCGCGGTAAATTTCCGCCCCCGAAATAAACGCGGACTTTTGCCGGTAAGATTCCATTGATGATGCGAAGAGCTTGCGCACCTCAACCGTATCCGCGCCCAAGCGTCGCAGCCAGGCCGCCGCTTCAAAGGTGCGCACGCCGGTGCGCATCATAAAGTTGCGGGTGTCAAGCATGATGCCGGCCATCAGCGCTTCGGCTTCCACCCTGTTTAGAGTTGGGCCGCCAGGAAAATACTGCATGAGTTCGGTCACCATCTCGCAGGTGGAGGAGGCATACGGCTCGTGGTAAAAAATCACCGCGCCCTCGATATGCCCAACCATCTTCCTGTGATGGTCAATAACCACCACATTCCTGGTGGCCCGGTAGACAGCTTCGGACTCCAGCACCCCCGGCAGATGGGTGTCCAAAATTATGAGAAGTGTCCGGGAATCCACAAGGCCCAGCGCCTCTTCGGGATTTATAAAGTCACCGCTTTCATAGCCGCCTTCCATCAACCTTTCCAATAGCGGCCCGGCCAGGTTTTTCTCCCGGTCGATGCAGATTCCGGCCTGTTTGCCCAGACTGCGCACCGCCTTAAGCATACCTACGGCAGCGCCAAGGCTGTCCAGATCGGCAAAGCGGTGGCCCATCATCAGCACATTGGAGCTGGATTCTATAAGCTCGCTCAAAGCGGATGCGATAATTCGGGTTTTTACCCTCGTCCGCTTTTCGATAGCCTTGCTCATCCCGCCGTAAAACTCGTAGCCGTTCGCCGTTTTTACCGCGGCCTGATCCCCGCCGCGGCCCAGACACATATCCACCGCCTGCCTCGCGCTCAGTTCTGCCTGGTACAGGCTGGCGCTCTCTCCCGATATGCCTATGCTCAAAGTGGGCGGCATCCGTTGTCCGTGGGCAAGTTTTCTGACGATATCCAACAGCTCGACTTTGTCCGCCAGTATCTTGTCTATCCCCCTGGCCTCTATAACCGCGATGAATCTGTCCCGGGCTATCTTGGTGACAAAACCGTTATTTTGCGAGATGTAGCTTTCCACAGCCTGCTCCACTTCGGTCATCAACTGGGCCCGCTCGCTGTCCTTGTAATCGGGAGTCAGCGCCTCGTAGTTGTCCACAACCAGAAGGGCCACGCTCGGCCGGGTTTGGTGGTACTCGTTGGCGTAGTGCTTGAGGCGGGTGTCATCCACCATGTAAAGTATATAACCCTGCCCCTGCTCGAGGGCAAGCGCCGCCACAAACACGGTGTACATCTTTCCGCCGTACTGGGCGTCGTAGCCTTCCGGCGGGGAGGTCGCGCCAAGCTCAATCCCGGGAAACATTTCGCTTATATCTTGCCCACGCATATCCCGCCCATCGAAAACCCGCTCGGCGCAGATCTCGTTGTACCACACTATTTCCCCACTGCCAAACACGGTAAGAACCGGGGTGGGCAGCTGGGAATACGTCCCCGACATAGAGAGCCTCACCGCCTGTTCGATCTCGCCAAACAGTGTCCGGGTACGCATATTGAGCAAGCGCAGCATGATAAGCGCCACCGCGAAAACCACAAGGGCTACCGCCGCACCGATGTAAAACATCTGCCTATCCAAAAAGAATAAGGCGCCGCACAAAAGGGCGGCAAGCACCATAAACATGAGGACAATTGGCGTAAACAGTTTAAACCTTTGATGCATCTTATACTCCGTCCTGTGGGAAAAGTTTGCATTGGCTGTTTGCAGTCATCGCAAACAATTATATCGTGTAACCATAGTAAAATTGGTCGCTTTCAGCGGTTGCCGCTTGTTTATAATATAGTGTTCTCTCTCTGAGCATTATACCATAAAATGCAAAGCATAAACAACCCCGATGGGCAACAGCCGGAAAAAGAAGTCGGAATATAGTGCAAACGGTTGACAGGATCGGGGCTTTCCCCAACCGCTGCCAACCGTTATGCTGATTTCTATTTGCTACTTAATAATCAACTTCCTGTATGACAGGCAGGATCATCGGGTTGCGCTTTGTCATCTGCCAGAAGTAGTCGCCCAAATCGTCCCTTACCCGCTGTTTAAGGAGGTTCCATTCCCTGGCATTTTCCTTCATGCAGCGCTCGATGGAGTCGCGGGCGATTGCTCTGGCCCTGCCGATCATATCCTCCGATTCACGCACATACACAAACCCGCGGGAAACGATATCCGGCCCTGAGAGAATCTCGCCTGTATCCCCGTTCACGGTGGTCACAACTACGATAAGGCCGTCCTGCGCCAGGTGTTTCCGGTCGCGCAGAACCACGCTGCCAACGTCGCCCACACCGAGGCCGTCAACCAGAACCTTGCCCGCAGGCACAGTGTCCACAATACCTATACTGTTCCCCGAGATTTCAACCACCTTGCCGATATCGGCAATCAGCACCCGGGAGGGCTCTATCCCCATCGAGATAGCCGTTTCGGCGTGCCTTTTCAGGTGTTTGTACTCGCCGTGTACCGGCATGAAGAACTTAGGCTTGGTCAGCGCCAGAATCGTTTTTTGCTCGTCCTGGCAAGCGTGGCCGGAAACATGTATCCCAAACGTCTTCTCATAAACCACCTTGGCCCCGGCTTTAAGCAGCTCGTTGATGACCTTGGTCACCAGCTTTTCGTTGCCGGGAATCGGGCTGGCCGAAATAATTATGCAGTCGGACGGGCCAACGACCACTTTTCTGTGATCCCCCATGGCCATGCGGGTAAGGGCGCTCATCGGCTCGCCCTGGCTGCCCGTGGTGATGATGACGATCTTTTCCGGCGGATATTTGCCGGCGGCGTCAACGTCTATCAATATCCCGGAGGGAATTTCCAACGCGCCAATCTCCAACGCCTTGCTCACCACATTGGACATGCTGCGGCCCTGAACGGCCACCTTACGCCCGTACTTGGCCGCCGCGTCCATAATTTGCTGCACCCGGTGAACATTGGAGGAAAAGGTGGCTACCAAAATCCTTTTACCTAAGTGCTGGGCAAAAATCTTGTCCAGGCCTTCGCCTACCTTTTTCTCGCTCTGGCTGCTGCCCGGCAGCTCGGAGTTAGTGGAATCTGAAAGCAGGGCCAAAACGCCCTTGCTGCCCAGCTCACCAAAGCGGGCCAGGTTGATTATCTCCCCGTCGATTGGGGTGAAGTCGATCTTAAAATCACCCATATGGATAATCGGCCCGGCCGGGGTGTGGACGGCTATGGCGTAAGCGTCGGGGATCGAGTGGTTGACGCGGATGTACTCAATGCTGTTGTGCTCGAGTTTTACTACGTCTCCAGCTCCCACTACGTTAAGGCTGATTTTGCCGAGTAGCCCCGCTTCCTTGAGCTTGTTTTCGATGAGGGCTATCGCCAGCTTGGCGCCGTAAACGGGAAACTTTACCTGCTTTAGCAGGTAAGGCAGCGCCCCGATGTGGTCTTCGTGGCCGTGTGTGATGAATATCCCCTTAATTTGATCCCGCTTTTCCAGAACATAGGTAAAATCGGGGATGACAAGGTCAACGCCCGGCATAGTCTCGTCCGGGAATGTAAGGCCACAGTCGATGATAAAACTTTCCCCCGCCGATTCAATCACGGTGAGGTTTTTGCCCACCTCGCCCATTCCACCTAAGGGGATGATCCGCACGGACGGCGGTTTTTGCTTGGGCCTTCCCCGTCCCCTGTTTTTGTAGGGCGAGGCCTCAATGCCCGCGCTTACGGGAGTGTTTTCTTTAACTTGTTTCGGGCGGCCAGGACGACGTTTTTGCTGTTGGTTCTGGGGGTTGTTGCCCTTCTCCGCCGCCTCTTGGGAAGTAGCGGCTTCCATGCCTACGTTTGCGGGCGTGTTTTCCCTTGCTTGCTTGGGTCGGCCGGGCCGCCGTTTTTGTTGTTGATTCTGGGGGTTGTTGCCCTTCTCCGCCGCTTCCTGTGAAACTTGCGCGGCTTCATTGTTGGCTTTTTTTTGCGCCCCCCTTTGGCCGGACCCTTGCCGGCCCTTCACGTTATTCTCGTAATCCTCGGGCTGTTTTTTTTCCTTTTGTCTCGACACAGTAATACCTCCGTTAAAAATATACAACAAACAGAAAAACAGCACCCGGAGCCCAGTTAACCTCGGGGCGGGTGGTTTCCCTGCAATATTCTTTTCAACCGTACATGCCTTGGAAATCCGGCTTTTTCAGGCAGAGCCGCGGCATCGTAAAATGGGATCGGGGTGCTTCCACCATTTGCGGTCGCGCCCACAAATCCACATAATCCCAATTAGTGTACACCTTCTATCCGGTTTTGTCAAGTATGCATTTAATATTTTAAAAATTTTGTGAGATTTTTTTACCGCAATCTACTGCGCGAAACGCTTTTCCATGGCACGGCGGAGTAGCTCCTCCGTGCTTTCGCACAGCTCTTGGGCAGCTTCAACGCTCACGGCCTCAGCCAAGATGCGCAGGCCGTCCCCTTTTTTCATCGGCTTGATCAGCACCACGCCTTTGCTGTCCTGTACGAGCACGCCTTCGCCGATATTTCCAGTTCTTTGCCGGTTCATATCCCGCAACAGGGCGGCCGGGTTCCCCTTGGTTTGCAGAGTACGGGTACTCACCTCAAATGTGGTAAGTTTTGCAAGCAGGCTTTTAATCCCGCCGCTGCGTTTGGCAAGATTTAAAAACATCACGCACTGCATTAGGGCGTCGCGGCTCCACATTTGAGCACAAGCAAGTTTTCTGGCTTCCAGATCGCTTTCGTCTGCCGGAGTGGTGAGGTAGCGCAGCACCCGCCTACCCAGCAAATCCGCCTGCCTGTCGATGGCGCGTGGAGCCTCAAAAGGCAGCGCGATATCCTGTCCGCGCTCCATTTCCCCCGCCGCGCAAGCCGCTAAAATCGTGTGATGATTGACAGTTCCCGCCTGGGAATCCCAAACGCGAAGCCTGTCCCCCTGAGAGTTTATCTCCACAGTTAAGCTGTTTTCCCCGCCCAGATCACAGCCCAGTTTTTGCAGCACTTCGCGCATGACGGCCAAGATCGCCTGGTTTTTGCTTTTTACCTGCACGTTCATCACACCGAGGCCACCCGGCGCAAAACGGGTGAGCTGGGATTGGTAAAGCGCCCTCACCCCGGCCATATCCACCCGGTCGCCCAGCATGTCGTAAGGCGCGCGGACGAACTCCCCGCGGGCGATGAGTATCTCAATTTCCCGCTCAAGGGTGCGGGTGGCGGGCATCCCGTTGCTGAGCAACTTTATCCACGCGCGGCTGTCTCCCCGGATGAACGCGCCCATTTCCAAGTTGCAGAAGCTCGCGCAAAATTCAACCTGCGCGCTGAAGCTAGGGCCGAAATCCACCACCTGCGCCCCGGTGGACTGCACCCCGGCGCAAAAGGCGGCCTTCATCACCTCGGCGGCGCGTCCAGGGCCGCATCCAACCGCCACTTTGCCGCGGGGATTTTTGCTGCCCAGCGCCGCACCCACCCGCGCGCAGAACTCAGGGGTGATCTCCACGCCTATCTGTCCGGTGATGCCGTTGTCGTCGAAAAATTCGCGGGTACCGCCGCCCATTTTTACGTGGTCGCTCACCCGCGCGCCGTCCTCCACCCGCTTGCCGTTCCAGACTTTGACCCCGGCGCAGAGTGTTGCCTGCTCGCCAATGGCTGCACCCGCGCCCACAGCCGCCCCTTCGAACAGCATGGCTCCAGCCTTGACCGAGGCCCCCGCGCAGACAAGGGCGCTAGTCAGGCGGGCTCTCCGGGCAATGTGCGCACCTTGCAGCACAATGCTCGCGCTCACCCGTGCACCTGCGCCGACCGTGCAGCCGTCGTCCAGCACGGTTCCCGCCTCAATTACGGCGTCGTCTTCGATCACCACATTCTTCCCGATATAAACCGGCGGCGTGATTTTTGCCATCCCGCGCCCGGCATAACCGGTCACGACGGCTGTCTCAGGCCCCTGCCCCGCAATCTTGCACTTGACTCTTCCGTACAACATATCCCGCTGGCATGTGATATAGCTTTCCAGGTCTCCGATATCGCACCAGTACCCTTTTCCCTCCCAGCAGACGAGCTTCTCGCCTTTGCTCAGCAGCAGCGGGAACAGGTTTTTGGCGAAGTCGTACATAGTGTTTTGCGGAATGAGGTCGAGCGCCCTTTTGGAGAGCATGTAAATACCTGTGTTGGCGATATCGCTCACCGCCTGCGAAAAGGCAGGCTTTTCGATAAAGCCGTTGATGCGCCCTGTTTCATCCGCGTCTATCAGCCCGTACTCCCGCGGGTCGGCCACCCTTTTGCCTAGGATGGTCACAGCGGCGCCGCTGCTTTTGTGGGCGGCGGCAAAAGCGGTCAGGTCGAAGTCACACATAGCGTCCCCGCTTATTATCAGCACACCGTCGTCTTGGGGATTGCAGGCGTTTTTCACGCTCCCGGCCGTCCCCAGCGGGGATGTTTCCTCCACAAAACTCAGGTCTATTCCGGCGTATCTGCTTTCGGGAAAGTGCTCGATTATCTGCCCCGGAAGGTAGCGCAGTGTCAAGGCCGCTTCCATGACGCCGTGCTCATCTAGCAGATCCAGTATATATTCCAGCATCGGCCTGCCGCAAAGGCGGGCCATAGGCTTGGGTATATCGCAGGTAAGCGGCCTCAGCCTGGTACCTTCTCCGCCCGCCATGATTATCGTTTTCATTTGCCACCCATCCTTTCAATATCTAAAACGTTATAGTAGAATTATTGGTAGATTTTTTGGTTTTAGTCGCGGGCGCGGCGGGCACTTTTATCGCGAACATGGGAAAACGTCCACAAAAAGGGGTTTTCTTGGCAATTTATCTTTGGCGCATACGCCTATTTTTTCAAACTTTTTGCGCCAAAATATTGTCTTGCATACTCAATAGCTGTATTATAGAGAATAATTCTATTCGTCCGTGTAGAATTTGTGAGAGGGTTACATGAGGAACCGGGAGGGAAAAGTATGGAAGCGTTAAAGAATGATTATCTGCAAAGAGTGTTTCAGGATGTTTACAACCGCGACCACTCGCAGAAAGAATATCACCAGGCGGTATATGAGGTTCTCGCCTCACTTGTGCCTGTGGTGGAGCGGGACAATCGGTATGAGAAAGCGGCCATACTCGAGCGCCTGACCGAATACGAGCGGGCCATAATTTTTCAGGTTCCCTGGATGGACGACGCGGGCAATATTCAGGTAAACCGGGGATACCGGGTTCAGTTCAACTCGGCTATAGGCCCTTATAAAGGCGGGCTGCGCTTTCACAAATCGGTCAACCTCTCCATCATGAAATTCCTCAGCTTTGAGCAAACGCTTAAGAACAGCCTGACCGGGCTGCCCATGGGCGGCGGCAAGGGCGGGGCCGATTTTCATCCAAAGGGCAAAAGTGAAAATGAAATTATGCGCTTTTGCCAAAGCTATATGAACGAGCTCTACCGCCATCTCGGCGCAAACACCGACGTGCCCGCAGGGGATATTGGGGTAGGTAGCCGGGAAGTTGGCTACATGTTCGGGCGCTACCGGCGCATCTGCAACAAGTATGACGGCGCCTTTACCGGCAAAGCCCTGCACACAGGCGGCTCGCTGGGCCGCACCGAGGCCACTGGCTATGGGCTTATGTACTTCACCCAGGAAATGCTCAGGGTGATGAAGGGGACGGAAGTCTCCGGCAAAACGGCGGCGGTTTCCGGCTCCGGCAATGTGGCTGTTTACGCGGTGCAAAAACTTGAACAGATGGGCGCGCGCACCGTTGCCATGTCCGATTCCGACGGCTACGTATACGACCCCAAGGGGATTGATTTAGCCGTTATAAGACAGATAAAAGAGGTTGAGCGCGGGCGCATCTCCGCTTACGCCGAGCGGGTCAGCCACGCCGAATACCACCAGGGCAGCGAAAACATCTGGAGCGTCCCCTGCGAAATCGCCCTTCCCTGCGCCACCCAAAACGAGCTGGATCAAACAGCAGCCGAAAAACTGGTTTCAAACGGCGTAATCGCCGTTGCTGAAGGCGCCAACATGCCCTGCACCCCGGAAAGCGTGGAAGTTTTCCAGCAAAAAGGCATCTTATTCGGCCCGGCCAAGGCAGCCAACGCCGGAGGCGTAGCTTGTAGTGGGCTAGAGATGTCCCAAAATTCCGCGCACCGCCCCTGGACATTTGAAACGGTGGACGAGCGGCTCAAGAAAATCATGCTCGACATCTTCCATAAAAGTTACAACGCGGCAAAGCAATACGGCCAGGAAGGCAATCTGGTGGACGGCGCCAACATAGCCGGATTCCTGAAAGTAGCCGACTCCATGCTCTGGCAGGGCGTGGGATAACCCGCTAACACAATCAGCAAAACCACCGACTGAGAAGTCGGTGGTTTTTTGCGTAGCTGTCCACAAGCGGCTAAACGTCAACTGCCAACTGAGCCAATCTCGGCTTCTTGAATGCATATAACACCGCTAATACCAACAGCGCCCCTGCTGCTAAAAACCCATCCGGCGATGAGGAGTAGCCGGTATGAGGATTATGCACATTATAAAGTGTTTCGGGTTCGCTTATTGGGGTTACCGGGGCTACCTCAGTTATCCCGTGCTGGGAAAACAGCGTGGGAGGAGCTGCTTCCAGAGGTGGGATTCTCACTTCAGATTGCAGAGCCGGAGCGTTTGAGGGGTTCAACCCAAGCTCATGGCCCCGTGGCCGCAGTTCTGTGCCGTAAGATCGCCGCTGCGTTTCCGCCTGCCCCTCATCCACATTTTGGCTATTGCTGGCCGTTTGCCCGGCATTTGCGTGCGGAGCGTGTTGGTTCTCCGCTGCAAGTGCGGTCAAAAGCACCGACGAGCAAAATAGCGCAAAAGTCAGCACAAACATTAAGGTTTTCACAAGTACTTTCATAAACTTCACCTTCCATCCAGTTTTTGCGGAAGCCCTTTAGCAGAATTTTCTTCGTTGGCTACCGGCATTAATTTTTCCCGAAATATCTAAATTATACTTTGCAAGTTGCAGATAACAGTTAGCAAAAGTTGCTGGCCGCTGACTGTTATTTGCTGCTTGCCTTTTGGAAATACTAGAGTGTGTTACAAGTGGAAAAATGAGGGAGGACCCGGTTTGAGCGTTTCGGTTATTCGCACGGTTATACTTTATTTCAGCGTTATAACGGCGCTGCGTATTATGGGAAAGCGGCAGGTTGGGGAGCTCCAACCTGCAGAGCTGGTGGTGACAATCATGATATCCAACATTGCGACGCTCTCCATCGAGGATACAAACATACCGCTTTTAGGCAGTATTTTGCCCATCTTCGTACTGGTCAGCTGCGAGGTTTTCGAATCCGTCCTCAGCCTCAAAAGCCGGGTTATGCGCAAGCTGCTCTCAGGTAATCCGCGCATAATCATCCGGGACGGGGTGCTCAACCAGCAGGAGATGAAAAACCTGCGCTGGTCTATCGACGATTTAACCGAGCAGCTGCGCCTGGGCGGCATTTTCGATATACGGGAGGTTAACTTCGCCGTTGTCGAAACCACCGGTGCGCTGAGCGCTTATCAAAAATTTGGCGCAAGGCCGGCCACCGCTCAGATGTTGAACGTCCCGCCCCAGGGCGAGCCCGATGCGCCGCCGATGACCATAATCTGCGACGGGAGGCTGGATCTCGATGCATTGAACTTCCTCAACCTGCGCCGCGAATGGCTTGATAAAATCCTGCGCGAAAGGGAGTTGACCGTAGAACAGGTTTTCATGATGACCTGTGACCGGCGGGCGCAGTACAGCATTATCGAAAAGGAAAAAAAGGGGGATGCGCGGTGAAGCGGCTGGTTATCGTGCTTGTGGTGTCGGCCGGCATAATAGCCGTCTGTGTTTACGCCCGGCACCGGGTAAGCACAGCGCGGGAGCGGCTGCACGCCTATGCTGCCCCCATCTTTGCCTACATCGAAAAGGAGGACGGTGACGCAATAAAAAACTCCGTGGAAACCCTGGTAAAATTTTGGCAGGGAGAGCACATTTACCTTATCCTGTTTTTCCGCCACTCGGAGGTGGATGAAGTCTCCCGATCGGTTTCGCGGCTGAAATCGTACGCCCGGTTTGAGGAGTACGCCGACTTGCACGCCGAACTGCGCACCATCTTGTGGCAAATCGACCACATCTGGCAGTCGGAGCGGGTGCGGATAGGCAACATCTTTCTGTCAATTATCAATTGATTTTTCGCTTTATTGGTGGTAGAGTAGGAGGAGAAATAGCGCTTACGGCGCTGCGAATTCCGCCTTCGCTTAACCGACAACTTTCGCTATCAGGAGGGTCCGTCTTGGCGCCAAAACCTGAGACAAACATCCAATACCTCAAGGGGGTAGGGGAGCGCAGAGCCACCCTTTACCACAAGCTGGGCGTGGAAACCATGCTCGACCTGCTCTACCACTTCCCACGCAGCTACATAGATTTAAGCGCCCCCCACAGCATTGGGGAGGCTCCTCTTTTTGAGCCCTGCGCCGTTTTGGCAACGCTTACACACAAATCCGGCGAGCATAAAATCCGCAAAGGCCTAAGCATTTTCAAGCTGCTGGCCGAGGATGAGTCCGCCCAGCTGGAGATCACGGTTTTTAACATCAAGTACACGGTCGAGCAGCTAAAACTCGATACGCCCTATATTTTTTACGGCAAGGTGAGCGGCTCCCTTTTACGCCGGGAGATGAGCGCCCCGGATATTTACCCCGTTTCTGCCGATGTGCATATCCTTCCCGTTTACCCACAGACGGCGGGGCTTTCCAGCCGGATTATCCAGCGGAGCGTAAGGCAGGCTCTTGATGCTTTGCCCGAGCTGGACGAAGTTATCCCGCAAGATATCCGGGAACGGGAAAACCTGCCCGGGCTGACCGCCGCCATGCGGGATATCCACTTCCCCCCTGATTTAGAGCGGGCGCAGCTGGCCCGCCGCCGCTTCGTCTTTGAAGAGCTACTGGCGCTTAGCTGCGCGTTGGAAACTTCACACGCCAACCACCGCAAGATAAAAATCCAGCCGATGGAGCCCGCCAGCCTCGCGCAATTCTACTCTTCCCTGCCCTTTTCCCCCACCGCGGCACAGCTGAGATGCATCGAGCAATCCTGCGCCGACATGATGGGCGGCACTCCCATGAACCGCCTGATACAGGGGGATGTTGGCTCCGGCAAAACCTTGGTGGCGCTGGCCTGCGTATATATAGCAGCCAAAAACAGACGGCAGTCCGCCGTTATGGTTCCCACAGGAATTCTGGCCGAGCAGCACTACGCCACAATGAGCGGGGCGCTGGCTCCTTTCGGTATGCGGGTGGAGTTGCTTACCGGAGCCACCCCGGCTGCCAGGCGAAAAAAGATTTCTGCCGACCTCGCCGAGGGGAAAATTGATATTCTGGTAGGCACCCACGCACTTCTATCCGAAGGCGTTCAGTTTAAGCATCTGGGTCTTGTCGTCACTGACGAGCAGCACCGCTTTGGGGTGGCTCAGCGGGTAAAGCTCTCCCAAAAAAGCGAGAGCGCACACCTGCTGGTCATGTCCGCCACTCCCATACCGCGAACTCTTTCCCTCATCATCTACGGCGATTTATCCCTCTCGGTGCTGGACGAAAAGCCCCCCGGGCGGGTGCCGGTCGAAACTCTGCTCATAGACGGAGGAAAGCGCGCGCGCGCTATTGAATTTGTCCGCAAAAATCTGAACGAAGGCAGGCAGGCGTATATTGTTTGTCCACTAATCGAACAGGGGGAGATCGACACCGGCCTGCGCCCTGCTGTGGAGTACGCGAAGGCGCTTGAGGAAAATGAGCTTAAGGGATACCGCATCGGTCTTTTGCACGGCAGGATGAAGGCGAAGGAAAAAGAAGATATCATGCGCCGTTTTAAATCGGGGGAGATTCAGGCGCTGGTTTCTACCACCGTGGTGGAGGTGGGGGTGGATGTGCCCGGCGCCACCATTATTATGATTGAAAACGCCGAACGCTTTGGACTCAGCCAGCTTCACCAGCTACGGGGGCGGGTTGGCCGCTCCGCGCAAAAGAGCTGGTGCATCCTGATAACCGAAAGCAAAGACCCACACACTCTGCGCAGGCTGAAGGTGATGAAAAGCGAATCGGACGGATTTAAGATAGCGGAAGAGGATCTGGCCATTCGCGGCCCGGGCGACTTTTTCGGCTACCGGCAGCACGGGCTGCCCACCCTGCGCATAGCCGACCTGGCCGACGATATCTCCCTTATGCAAAAGGCGCAAAAACAGGCCAAGGAACTTCTTGCTGAAGACCCTTCGCTTTCTCTGCCCAAACATCAGCCGCTGGCGCGGCGGGTAAGCGCCATGCTGCACTCGGTGGGCGAGCGGCCCAACTGACGCAACCGCTGCAAACATGTCAAAATCAGTCTTGACAGCGTCTCTCATTGCTGATATAATCATTGTTGTTGCGAGCGGCTCTTTTGCCCGCCCGCTTACAATTTGCAGATGTGGTGGAACTGGCAGACACGCTATCTTGAGGGGGTAGTGGGCTACGCTCGTGCGAGTTCGAGTCTCGCCATCTGCACCAAACCATTCAAATCCGAACTTATCCCGACAGATTTTTGCTGTCGGTGATGCGTTCGGGTTTGTGCTTTATCTAAGCGAAAAATAGCAACCAGGATTGTTGCCTTGTCAAATCCTCTCATCCATTAAAGCCGGAAAATTACACCGTATATTGTAGCAAAATAAATGATGCAGACACTATATATGGTATTGTTTTTGAGAAAAAGCATTTGTAGGCGATAGAAATTCCAAAAACGATGTAGGATACATCAAGACAAAAAGAAACGGAGATGGGCGCGCAAAACGCGCACCCATCTCCGTTTGTCTATCTATCAGCCTTTTTAGTTTTCTTGGTCTTGCTTTCCTCTGCCCGCTTTGCCTGCCACTCCGCAAATTCTCTTTGGATGTTCTCGTCCTCAAACATCGCCTGCATGGTGGGAAGCAGCGCACGAGCAAGGGCTTCCATCTCGTACCGGGGAATGCCTGTACCATAATCTTTTTGCCTTTTTGCCACTAACTGTTGACCTCCGCATTATTATATTAAATTGTCAAGCTGCAAAAGCCCGCCTAAGCGGGCAAACTGTTGAATATAGGCTGACCTCCTTTATCTCTCCCGGT
>Ga0123355_10001885_pt1 | contig 29427 bp, 36 predicted proteins | sample TergutEmb28metaG_3_FD_89872 | JGI IMG/M metagenome (GOLD analysis project Ga0123355, IMG submission 89872) | Embiratermes neotenicus P1 segment gut microbial communities from Petit-Saut dam, French Guiana - Emb289 P1 | ecosystem: Host-associated > Arthropoda: Insects > Digestive system > Gut ... | reverse complement strand
ATTCCTTTCTGTTTTGTTATTGTTTCCGCGATTTCAGCGTATGATTTTCGATGTTCATTAAACAGCTCTATCACATAATCTTCAAGCTTGTTTCTCCAGATAATGCTGCGTCTACCCATGTTTGAATCCTCCTAAATATTACAATATTTTGAGCAATACCGTTGTGGGCATCTATGGCCACAGTACCTCGACTGGCCATCCCCGCTGTTCTTTCACAGCGAGCAGGGCCGCCAGCTTTGCCTTGCGCTCAGCGGCAAAGGCTTCGTCAACTTCTGCCTGCGCGAGAACTTCCGGTGTTTGCAGTTCCGCGAGACGTTGCTGTAATTCCGCGTTGTTGTCGGCGGCCATGCGCTGGTCGTAATCCTCTTGCGCGATCTGGCCCGCGTCCAATTGCTCCATCAAAGACATGGGGACAAACTCGCCGCCAACAACCCTGACACCCGGCCTTTCCAAGAGCCCCTCTTCAAACTGTTCCACCTCCGTCATAGGGCGCAAGATGCCGCCGTCAACGACATGACCTTCCGGCGCGGGTAGTTCCCCACTCGCAATGCGCTCCACATCGCTGTCGGCAACCGGGCCAAATAGCCCATTGGAAGCGAAGTTGAAAAGCATGGGCCCGTGGGTGGTGCAATCAGAAGGCGAAGCGACAAACGGCGAATAATCATCTTCGCCTGTAAACCGCACGTCAAGAATAATGCTGGTATGATTTGTATCCGACCAGCGCGGATTTTTCGCATTGGTAAACATTACCCTACTCTCCTCACTGAAATGACATTATTTGCGTTGGCAAGACCTGTATCCCCGCCGCTTCTCCATGTACCACTTAACGCCGCGCCTGCGCCTGAAGTTGTATATTGACTAGTAGTAGCGCCTAAACGCGGTATGAGTGAATGGTTGCGGGCCGGTGGGCTTGCTCCGGCTATGACAAGTATGTACGACCCTATGGGCAAATTTGTTTCGCCGTGGCTTCCCGATGCAGCCACTACCGCCAGACGGTCAGCACCGACCCTTGGCGAGCCTGTCAAAACAGGGCTTGAGATGTCGGCTTTCAGGAACACTTGGGCTTCCGTGGCTATTGCCCTTCCATCGTTGGTTGCGGCGCGGGTTTTGTTCGTCCCAAGTAATTGATTTGGCATCATAATAATCCCGCCGTTCCAAACGCTGGGGCCATTTTGCCCGGAAATGGTTGTTGCCATTCCGCTAAGGCCACTCTCATTTAAGATACCACCCCTGTTAGCCACAAAAGGGAATTCGTTTCCCGTTCCCGAAACCGCTTCTATCCGAACTCTTGAATTCTGCGCCCGTACCCCGCGGGCTTTATTGGAGAAAGAACAGTGCCCTACATGGATAGCGCCGCCGCAATCAGTAGCGCTAAAACCCTCATTAATAAACTGAGATGATGGCGGCTCTCTCCCGGAATCGCTCGAACACCGCAGCAATTGTATATTTGAGGCGCAATTAGAGGCTCGAAAGGCGGGAGTAGCCAACGGCGTAGTTGCGTTAAACCCATTGATGATTATCGATCTCGATGTGCAGTGATTGACGACAAACCTGTCAATATTATGCGTTGTCCCTGCTGTCTGGATAACAGCGCCATCCGCGTTAACTGCACGAATAGTCATCTCTCCCGGCCCAAAAAAGTGATCAACAAGGATTTCGTTTGCTGTAGTTCCCGGCCTTACGTTGATGGTTACGTTGCGCATCATAAGGCGGGGCAAAGCCAGTACCGCGTTCCGCAAATCACCGATGTTCACAGTCTGGGTAAGCGTTGGCAAAAGGGTAGTGTTTGCGTTATTTACCGGAACTCCTGTATCCTGTCCGTCAATTATCCAGTTCCCGCTCGCCCCTATTCGCAGAACGCTCCCGATGGTTCCGGGATCGCCCCTGTCCGCTATCAACGCCCAGCGCCTTACGGCGGTCGGGTTGGTCAGAGGCCACGGCGGGGTTACGCCTGTCGCTGTAGTGGTTTCTACGCAGATAAAACTACGCCCCTGATGCGTTACGACATCATTTAAAAAATACTGACCCGGCTGCCACTCGCCACGGAAATTCCATTTACTTTTCGCAACAGTCGCTACCCGCTCTGAGATTTGGGTAATCATCCCGTGCGCGTCCGCGATACCCGCCTCGATGTTGTTCATGTTCTCCGCGCTAAAGGGAGTTCCCTGACTTGTTACGCTGTCAGGAGCGTTGGTCAAAACAACTGAGTGTTCTGTCTCGTGCGACTTGGTAAACCTGTTAAGGTTGACACCCTGACGGGCTCTCCATTCAGTTCTGGTATATGCCATAAGTCTAAGATATCAGTTTTTAGCGGAGACGGCTCTAATAGGGATAAAGCGATCTTGATACTCATAGCATAAACGGGTATATCATTCATCTCGCTTGTTAGGTAAATTTCATCATCGTACTTTGCCAGCTTTACAAGTTGCTTACCAGCCAGTAATATGTGAATATACAAAGATCTGGAGGTATTTCATGCGTAGATTTGGATTGCTTGTAGCTTTAATAGGGTTCTCTCTATTGGGGCGCGATACGACATGGAAGCATGATAACCCGGTATCTGGCAGGTTATTAGATGAGGACAGGAGGCTGCTATTGCATGGCAACGTGGTAGCCAGCCTTGGCACGGCTTTTTATGGAAGTATGGCAGAATATATTTATGCGCATATAAGCAACATATTACGAGATGGGGAGGCTCCATCTTTTTATGATGATATATCGATGGAAAATATTCTGCGAACAAGTGTACCTTACAGAACATTGATGGATCGCCATTGGGAGAAGGGAGATATTGTTTTTATGCGTAATTCTTCCGATGTGGGCGGGTTTATCTTGAGGATGGAAAACAACCACATATATTATATGACTGTTTTAGTAGGAACAGTTGCTATACGTTCCTTGTATCAGAATGAAGTATTGATTAGGAGACTATTGATTGTCAACAGGTGATTTTAAAGCTATATTCTAACCAAACGCCGAGAGTAAACCCGGATCATTTTGTGTCCATAACTCGAACCTGTCAACTCTAAATCCTTCGTGCATAATTGGCAGAGTACCTGCCGACCCCCATAATTCAATCGTGTTTATTGTTTGACTCATTGAAACATTTGTAGAAAAAGGCCCATTGGTAACAGCACCTTCTAGAACCTGACTTCCGTTTACGGTCAATCTAAAACGGCCCCCAAAAAAGTGAGAGCCGCCCAGTGTTGAAAAAGCGAATCTTACCTGACAACTCCCTCTTGCCATAATTGTGAGGCTTTTCAATGTTCCACTGTTGTTAGGGCCAAAAAGCAAAGCCACAGTATTATCCCTTTTTAACAGAAAGTTGCTACCAGCATCAACTTCTCCCGTTATCCTGACATGTAGTGCTTGTAATTCACCTCTAAAAATACCGTTGTTAAACTCCGTGTCCCCGTTAGCGTCAATCGAAAACCCATCTTCGCCCGGCCTGTAATTCTCGCTGCGTATCGCCCCGCCCCCGCGCAGGGTAATAACCTGGGCGGAGAGCTCTTCAATGAACGCCTGTTGCGCGACAAGCAGCCGGGCGAAGACCGCCCCAAACCAGCCCATGTCCTGAGCCAGGCCGGGCACGTCAAGGCCGTCAACAAAGCTGCGGGTGTAAAGGTCGGCATGGCGCTCAGGCGCGCGGGGCTCCCAGGCAAGGCCCGTCCACTGGTACACCATGCCCGCCCGCCACACATGGGCGCCAACAGCGCCGCTCGCTACCGCCAGCGCGAAGTCGCCCTGCCTGGCTCGTACCCTGCCCCGTACCGGCCCATTGATAATAAACACTTCCGCCGTCCGCGGCAGTTCTTCAATCGTCCCAAGGTAGCGGGGCGCGGAACTGCGCCTGTCTCTGGCGATGAATAGCACGGCGGTATAGCGTTCACCCTCAAACACAGCCTGCACGGTAATACTGTTTTCATCATCAAGGGCAGCGTCCGCGGCGACAGTGATAACGCCGGAGCTGTCTACGCTAATTCCCTCAGGAGCGTCGGGCAGAGAAAAATCAATATCAAAGGCGGTGGGGAACGGATCGCCTAAGGCCGGATCGAATAAATCGCCGCCTGAGCCGGGGAAGTACCGGGTATCCGAAAAAAGCATACGGTTCCACTTAAAAAGAGAGGCCCGCGCGGAAAAGGGCAAAAGCCCTTCAAGGATGTTGCCCTCGCTGTCAGTTTCAAGGGTTACGCTTTGGGGAGACAGCGCCAGCCATACCGGGATAACGTCCGAGTCGCTTCGCTCGCTCTTAATGCGTACCGGCGGCCCCCACGCTCCTGAGCCCAAAGACTCGGCCATTTTGCTGGACTGCCAGATGGAGCGAAGTGTCCGGGCAAAGTGCCAGCCGTCACTCTGGCCGTCGCCTACGGGGCGGGGCGGCTCGGCCTCGCCGTCATGGTGCGTTATGAACAGCCTCCACTGGCTTGGGTTTACCACGCCCGAATCCACCGCGCCGGAAACCGGGGTAATCCGGTTCTCGAAAACGGGCAGGACAAAATCCGGCTCATCAACCCTGAAAATGGCGGGGCTGTATTCCACGCAGGTCAGCGTGGCGCGCAGCTCTGGCTGGGGCTGGATATCGGTGATGATAAGGTCAAGGACTTCCCTGCCCCGTATGCCGTAGGCGTAGATATCGCCCTGGGCGGGAGCGTAGCCGGAGTCAAAGGGCTCGGTAAAATACACCTCGTCGGGCGCTCGTATCGCCGCGACGTCTTTAAGGATAACCGTGCCGTCCGGCATCTGCAGACGCGCCGCGTACTGGCTGCCTTCTTCCATCTCCACAGGCTCGTCAACGCGGATGCCGATACAGACACCGCTGCCAGCGAACAGGGGCTGGATAACACGCCCTTGCGCGGAGCCTGTCAGGGCGATGTCGCCAGCGTACTGAATCCACTCGCCCTTGTTGCCAATAAGGTATTCAATGTCCACCTCGATGGTGTGAACGAAGGGACGGTTTGTAAGGCAGGCGTAATTGTACATTCCAATCCGGCGCGCCTGAACGGAGCCGGTAACGCCCCAGAGGTCAACGCGCTGGGTACTGCCAGGCTCGCCGGGGCGGTTGCCGTCCGGGGTATGGTAGACGGAAAGCTCGTTATGTGTAAAACCTGAGTCCTCGTCAATAAAGCGCAAGGATATGGCGTCGGGAATGTCAGCGGAGAACATGGCCGAGCTGTAGCTTATTGTGTTTTTGGGCGTGTACAACTGTACCGGAGAGGGCCGCTTAATGTCCTGTACAACACTGATTTTCGAGTCGATACGCAGAATGTCGGCGCGGGATGTAGCGCCTATCATGCGTAATAGCTCGGCGATGGTTAGCGGCTGGGCAAGGTAGGCGTCGCAGAAATAGTTGTGTCGCTGGCACCACTGGTAAAACGCCTCGAATGATTGCCAGTCGATATCGTCTGGGCTGACGGACTGCTGGGCGGCCCTGCCCCGCAAGGCGTACAACAGCATGGCGGCGGGGTTGCGGGTTTCGTCCGCGGTAAGCCAGCGAAGCGGGCCTGAGCCCCCGCCTGAGTACACCGGAATCTTTGACGTGGCGATGTAATTAAAGCTGTCAATAACGCCGTTAAGCCGGGCTGTGGCCATTACGCGCAGGGCGATAATGGTAAGCTCCCTTTGCCGCTCGAACCTGATGGGGCGCACTGATTTTATCGCGCGCACTGATCCGGCGCTTACCTGATCAATGATCCGCGAGTCGCTTGAGTCGGGAGTCAGCCGCTCCAGTTTAACGGTGTACTGTCCCGGCGGCAGGTTTTCCCGTGTTATCTCGAAGCGCCGTGTGCGCAGTTCGGCCCCGGAAAGCGTGTTGCCTTCGCCGTTAAAAAAGCCCAAGGGGGCGTAAGCGGAATCAGGCTCTCCGGCCCCTTTGAACAGGGCCTGTACAGTTACCGAGGCGGAACGCAGGTTGCCGTCGTTGTCGTACCTGCCAAGGCCGCTGAAGAAAAAGATGTCGACACTAATGGCGTCAGTGTTGTCCGGCGTGGTACGGATAATATGGCCGGGAAGCCGCGCCCCGTCCGGCCCGTCAATCTGGTGTTGAAGCGGGGCGTTTACGGCGTCCTCGTGGACGCAATGGGGGTACAGCCTTGACTCCTGCCCATCCTGTAGAATTTCTATCCACACGAGGGGGTCTAGCCCTAGAAGTATTTGCTGTATATCCCCCGTGGCGGACAGTTCAGTGATCGGTGTTTCGCCTAACTTAAAGCTTCGCGCGTCAATAACGCAGTCCCTGTACCCGCCGCAAAAAAGCTGGGTAAAAAATTGCTGGTTGCCGGTTATGTTGGTGTGCGGGTTCGCGGCGAGGTCGGGATATACGCGGTGGCGACCGAACAGGACGGGGACGCGCCCGTGCGGCCGGGCCTGATTTCTTCCGCCCCGGATTGAAGGGTCATGCTCCGGCGTTTCCCTGTCCCGCAGGGTTGGGATGTTGATGTTCATCAGCACCTGTCCGCCAAGGGCCATGGAAAGCCCCGTGCCGATAAGCGCGGCTCCCGCGATGGCGCCAACGCCAGTCCAGCCGAACACAACACCTATGGCAATGCCCACGGCGGTAAGCGCCCAGCCTCCGGCCTTCATGGCCCTTCCGCTCTGCTGGGGGTCGCCGCTCGGCACAAACTTGATCCACAGGGTGTCTCCGTCCTCCGCCTGTACGCTAAAATCCGTAACGATTTCGCCGTTACGGGACACCCTCGCCTGCGAGAGGGCAAAGCCTGAATCAAGCTCCCGGATAATGTCCGCGACAGATTGCGCTTCCACAAAAAGCTCTTCCCGCCGTAAGCTGGCCGGGTTTAGCTCGGCGATTACTTTAACTGACACGATAGTACCCCTGTATACGGCCGCGCAGACCCGGATGCGACGCCCTCTGGCAGACCGTCCCGGTTACTCTGGCGCAATGAAGGATATACCCGCCCCCCGCGACAATGCCGATATGGCAGAGGCGGCCCCCATCGGTGATGGCGGCAACGGCGGCTTCTTCAGGCCCCGGCAATTGTTCCCCGGCCAGTACCGGCAGATTTTCGCGGAAGAGCGTTGAGGTCTGTTCCCGGTTAAGCGCGTCCGAGTAATCCTCCGACAGCTCAGGCAGCGTAACGCCGTACTCGTTTAAAAGCGCGAGGCGCACAAGGCCGTAGCAGTCGCAGCCGGAAAATGTCCGGCCGCCTGAGACAAAGGGAATGCCGATATAGTTTTTAACCCATTCGTACATCATCAAAAAAACAGCCCCTGAAAATCTTCCGGCGCGTAGGTGTCTTTGGGAAACTTACGGTCGGAAAGGTAAAAATCGTGCAGCTCGCCTGATATGGCCTCTTTGGTCGCCTGCACGTTGCGCAGAAGGTAGCGCAAAGGCCCCCGCTCGTACACATCCGGCGTGTCCGCCATGATAACGCATACGGTAACAGACACGGTTTGCCCCGCGGCCTGTTTGATGTACTGGTAAATGGCGAGGTCGGTATTGTCAATGGCGAGGCGGCAGGGGCGCGGGGCGTTGTCGCTTTGCTCAGGCAGAATGAGGCTGAATCCCGCCGGAGTGAAGGTGTCGCCCCTGGAAACAATTTCCTGATTGTTGTCAACAAAGCGCAACACGGCCCCGCCTGACACTTCGATGGTTATAAGGTGCAGAAATACTTTTTCCGTTTCCGGGGCGGTTACGGCTCTGGTAGCCTCTGGCGACAAACGGCTCATAGGCGCTCCAGCTCCATGGCCACTTCAAACAGGCCGCCAAGCGCGGTAACGGTATAACATGAGGTAAAGCGGAACATGGCGGTTTGAAGGGTAACGGGGTCTTTGAACTGAAAGCGCAGTACTCCGTCCGCCAGAGCGGTGTGGTAGAAGCGCTCAAAGATTTCCAGCTCGGCTTTGTCAAACACGCGCCTTCCTGAAAAAGCGACTGTCCGCGCGGTATAGCGGCGGCGGGCCTTAGCGGGCCCCGCGTCCATTTGGCTGCGGATTACATTGGTCTGCGGCTGTTTTGAAAACCCTTCAGCCAGTAGGCCATACGGCAGTTCTGGCGGCCATGAGATTACGGTAGTCATTTACACCCCCGCCGCCCGCAGGCCGTAGCGCGCGCCCATGACCCTGTCGGCCTTGCCGGAAGAGATATGGCTATTAACCAAAGAGCCTATAATTACATCGATTTGGGTGTTGCCGTCAGAGTCAGTTCTTTCTTCCCGGTTTATGGCGGCGCCTGTGTGGTTAATGATGTTGACAACGACCCCGCCTCGCCCATAACGCCCAGGGCGCCGCCGAAGCGGAAGTAGGTGGGAGAACTGACGATCTGGTTTGTGAACGCTCCGCCTGAAGCGAACGCCTGGGCCGCCCTGCCGTACTCGTTGTACACGCCGCCATGCGCGTTAGCGGACGCTTCCTCTTGCGCCCGCCGCGCCGCGCCGCCAGTAAACCCTGAAATGATCGCGGACGATCCCGCCGCGGCGACAAAGCCAAGGCCCAGCGCCCACTGCCCGTTGGCGATGAGCTGTAAGCCCGCTTGCAGGAACATCATGGGCAATTGATTCAGTATCTGCTGGGACATCGCCGCCAGCGCCGCCTGTAGCGATTCGGCGGCGTTACTGCCCTCGCCCAGAGCGTGACCGAATTTCTCAAAACCGGTAAGCGCGGCGGATGCTCCAAGCTCTGTAAGCCGCGCCGACAGCTCCCCGATGATTACTGACGCCTGCGCGCTAAAACCCTCAATACTCATAAGCGCTAGCGTAAAACTGCCGGAAAGCTCCTGTTGCCAGTCTTTTATCGCAGTTCTAGCTTCATCGATCTGGGCCGTGTCAATTTTGATGGCGAACTGTATTTCCGTTTCAAGGCGCGCCGCGGCGAAACGTTCTCGTATGGCGTGTATCTCGGCTTCGGAGCCCGCCGCTTCAAGAACGCGCCGGGCTTCAAGGCCGCGGATGGCGTCCAGCGATCTTTCCATTTCGTACCGCAGGGCTTCAGTTCTGGAACCGGACAGCGACGCCAGTATCCGCTTTTCCTCAAGTTCCAGTTCCCGGATCACATCGCCGCGCGATGCGTAGTAGCGGGCTTCCGTATCAAGGCGCGTCGCGGCGAAGCGTTCCCGGATTGCCTGTATCTCCGTTTCCGAATCCCCCGCCGCGATAACGCGCTGGGCTTCAAGCCTGTTGATTGTTTCCAGCGCGGCGGCTTCCTCGTAGCGCAGAGCCGCTATCCTTGAGCCGTTCAGCTCCCTGCGCGTCCGCTCTTCCTCTTCCGCGAGCCTGTTAAGCACTTCCGTCCGGCGGGCGTCGTAATAGGCGTTAATCTGGTCTATGGTCGTCTGGTTGCCGGTGCGGATGTAGTTGTTCCATGCGTCAGCCAGCCGTTTGCCGCGATCTAGCTCGATGCCCGCGAACGGGTCAATAGACTGCCCGGCCTGAAAGCGGCTCCATGTCTGTTCCCACGCGTCCCTCCACCGGGCGGCGGTACGGTTTACGTCTCCTGTCGCCCGCTCAAGCTCATCGGTAAGATTTCGGGCGATTTCGGCGAGCCGGGATCTGTCCCCGCCGGAAAGGTTCGCCCCCGAAAGAAACCTTTGGGTAACGGTAAGCTGTTCGTTGATTCTTTCAATACGCCCGGCCTGCGTATTACCAAACATGGAATCTATCCAGTCTGCCCTCCGCTCGCCCCAGAGGCCAAGGGCGAAATCCAGTTCTCCAATCATGCGCTGAAGGCTTTCGCTCTCGCCTCGTATCTGACTGGCCACATCGGCCGCCACGCCTTGGCTTCCGGCTTCCCTGAATCTTGTATAATGGGCTTCCAGCTCTTCAATCTGCTGTCTGGCGGCGGCGACCCGTCGGCTCATTACCGCGATGCCCCTGTCAAGGTCAGCGTCCGAGGTATTGGCGAGCGCCTGGTCTAACGAGACTACCGCCGCCCGCGTGGCCTCAATCGCGGCCTGTTGCTGGCGCTGCTGGAACGCCTGATTCTCGGCTTCTCTGGCGGCCCGCTCCTGGCTTGCCGCCAGGGCGGTAAAGCCCGCCGCGAGCGCACCCACCGCGATGGTCGCCGCCAGTATGCCCTTGTTCAGCACCCCTTTCGCTAAATTAAGCTTCATTTGGGCAGCGAAGGCTCTTGTTGCCATAGCGGCCTTTGCCGCCAATAACCCTGTCGCGGTTATCAGCGCTCCGGCAAACGCTCCTTTCAACAACGGGCTGTCGTTAATCGCGCCAGTTATGGCGGTAAGCGTCCTTGCCACGGAAACCGCCGAGGGCAAAAGCATTTGCCCGAAAGACGCCGCCAGCGCGCTCACAGCTTCGTTCAGTTCCTGTTGCGTAGAGGCGAGTCTACGGGAGGCCAATTCCATGCTGCCGTAAAATTGCCCGCCGGAAGCGGTAAGGTCGTCAAGGGCGCGGGATAAATCCTCAAAGCTCACCTTGCCCTTGTTGGCCATGTCCACGATCTCGGCGGAGGTAACGCCAAAATTGCGGGCCAGCGCGTCCAGTATGGGCACGCCCTCGCTCATGTAGGCGTTAAGTATCCGTATGTCGGCCCTGCCCCGCATCGCCGCCTGAGAAAACGCGGCGGTAAAGCTCGCGAACCGTTGGGCGTTGCCCTGGGCCAGATCGCCGAACCGCGTAAGGTTCGCCTGCAAATCGTTAAGCGGCACGTTCGCGCCGACAAGGGCGTTTGTCGCCTGCGTCAGTGTGGCGATGTCAAAGGGAGAGCGGAAATCCTGTAACTGGTTAAACAGGCCCGCTCCGGCTTCCATGTCGCCTAACAGCATACCAAGCTCGTTACGGGCGGTCTGGAAGCTGTCGGCGGTGGAAAGGGCGAATGTCCCCAAGTCCCTGATGGCGGATAGCGCTTTTAGCAGCACAGCCACTTCCGCTAGCTTGCCGATGGAACCGGCTATTTTGTCTATTCCCCCCGCCGCGCCACGGGCGGCCTCTTCCGCGTCGCCAAAGGCGTCCTCCAGTCCAGGGCCGCCGGTACTGGAAAACCGCTCGGCCTCTGTGGCCAGCCCTTTAATCTCTTCCTCCAGCGAGGACACAGCCTTAACAGCTTCTTGCGTGGCGACTTTTATCTGTAGTTCAAGGGTCTTTTTATCGGCCATACTTTCGCCTGTCCTCTTCCTCCCGCCGCTTTAACGCCCGGTCTTCCTCGTCCGCTTGCCACATCTCGGTCTTAAGCGCGAAAAGCGCCGTGGTAATCCACGCTGGCTGCTCGGCCCAGCCTCCGGCGAACGGCAGACAGCCAAGGTTTTCCGTCATACAGAACACCTCCCACGCCGCGCGAAAATCATCATTGACGTATGAGGCGGCGTCCAACAGCGGAATAAACACCTCCTCGCCGCGCTCGTCCTTTACACGGGTGTTCCACGGCGGGTTTCTCCCCGGAAAAACATTCGCGTTATGCTTACCGGCGCGGTAAATCCGGTAAGCTATTCTTAGTTTTTTTCGTCAATTCCCGATTTGTCCAGAACGCTGTCAAACTCCGCGACTATCTCCCGCAACAACGGCTCAAACGCGATAGGCGCGTTGATAAGGTCTTGCGCGCCCACGATGGCAACGTCCTTTCCATCGCCGCCGCCGTAGCAGCAGTTGGAGATCGATACAAGCATTTCGTTTAACGTGGCGATGTCGTCTTTCTCGATGAGGATTTCCATCTTCTCGATGCTCCCGCTGGCGGAGGCGATGCCTTTGGCCTGCGGCTTTTTGCGGCAACGGTTTTTTATCGCCACTGTCGGTGTTTTGTACCGCACCGTAATCTGGTCGGTCGCGGGAAGAGTTCTATTGCCGTTAAACGAGGGCGTAAACACCCCTTCTTTGGATATTTCAAGGCGCATGGTATCTCCTTACTCCTGGGCTTCAAGCGAATAAAACACCGGGTCAATTCCGGTCAGCCGTCCGGCGGCGTCGTAGGACTGGGCGCTTCCTGACTGGCCGCCGAGGCGCACGTTGTACAGGTATATTTGGCAGAACACAAAATTGTCGGTTTCTTCCGGAAGAGCGGCCTTGTTGACGTAGCCGAGCATATACAGCGCCCGGTTAGCCTCGTCCGTTACGGTGTACGACCCGTCGGCGGCGTGGGTAACAAGCTTCATGTTCCGGTTAATAACGCCCCCCGGCTTGTCCGATATGCCCACGGTAAAAATCGACGTCAGCGAGAGCTGGGCGTCTTTCTTGCCAAGGCGGTACTTGCGGAACTGGTCGCTCAGGCGGGTAACGTCAATTTCCCCTTGGGTGATGGAAAGGCTCCAGCCGGAGGCGTCGGCTACATGGGTAAGGTTTAAGAGCCTGAACCTGTCGCCTGAGTTGGGGACTTCCGTGCCCAGCGCGGGGAATAGCTCCCCGGCCTTAAGCCCGTCGGGGAATATTGAGTCCTCGTCAGCGCGGGAGGTGATGACGCACATTACGCGCCGTATGTCGCCACAGGGCCCGGAGCCCGTAAGCTCCGCGATAGTCTTGTCGCCCGATCCCTCAAACTCGGTTTGCCCAAGGTCAGCGGTGAAGATCATGCTGTCATCGCCGATAAGTGTTTTAAGTTCTTTCATGGTTTACTCCTGTCTCCTGTTTTTCCGCCGTATCGGGCGGGGTGTTTTCGCTGTCCGCGCTGGCGGCGGGGCCGCGCGCTCCGTTTTTGCCTTGTGGTTTCGCCCGCTCTTTTAGTCTGCGGGTTTTCCCGTTTTCGGTTTTGTATCTGGTTGTACGCTGGCTCATTCTCCTGTCCCTTCTGGTATGGTTATGGTAACGATTCTGTCGTCCTGTACGTCCCGCGCCGATGTCGAGTCCGGCGAGTCGATAAAGCTGTCCTCAGGGCTAATCTCCTGAATGATCCGGCTGTTAGGCACGGCGTGAATGTTGCCAGTCCCGTCCTCCGCTTCAAGCCGCAGGGACGGGGAGGCGAGGTAGCGGTCAAGGGCTTCTACGGCCTCAATGGCCTGTTTTAGCCCCGTCATGCTTTCGGCGCTTCCGGTCGCGGACACCCTGACGCGCAGCGTCCGGCACGCCCTGGCCGCGGGCGGCTGTAACTGGATAAACGTTTTCAAAAGGCTTACCCCTATTGTAAGGCCCTTCTCGCTCACGGATGACGGGGTTACCACGACCTTCGTATGAAACTCACCACCCGCGATATTCCGCTCTAGCTGGCGCGCGAACGCGTTAAGCGCTTCAAAGCTGTTCAAGCGCACTTCCGGCCTCCTTCATCAATATGTCCATGTCCCGCTCTGACAGGTAGAAAAAACGCCGGGCGGGAATCTCCACGGACTTTTTAAGGTAGTAAATGACACGCGTCTTTTTCCGCTTGTCCCGGTAGCACACTATCCGGCCCTTGCGAAACGGCGAGTATCCGGCCGCCCGCAATCCCCTCATCACGTCCGTGGGGCTGTAGCCAAAGCGCCGCTGGAGCTTGCGCGTTGTGGCGGCGGGTATCCACAGCCATTCTTTCCGCGCCCGGATAACCCCGCCGTTATTCTGGATTGGCGCGTGCGGCTTGTTTGTGCCGACGCTTACCGTGTCACCGCCAACCACGCTGTGGGTAATCGAGTCGCGCAAGGCTCCGGTGTCCTGTAGCGGGCGCCCGGCTCCCCGGTATGCCGCGGTCGCCGGGGAAAGCGGCGAAAAACCCTGCCCCCCGTGAAGGCGGCCCCGGATCATCTCGCAAGCCATGCCGCCTATCGCTTCCAGCCTGCCGGGCGTTTTAAGCCCTTTCGCGAGGCTTTCTAACGCTTCTAGCGCCATGACGGCCCCCTCCGCTTCGGCGGAACCGCCACTGTGGCGGCGGCTATTTTTTTCGGCGGCGTATCGCTGTCCGGAAAATTCCCCCACGCCGCCAGGATTATATCCCGCGCCTTTACCCGGTACTCCCGTCCCGCTTCCTCATGCCCCAGCGCTATGTGCAGCTCGTACACTGTGTGTATAAGCACCACTTCCCGCACGATGTTGTCGTCAAGGTTAAACGGCACGCCAAGCCGCCTGAGCACCGCCCCGGCGTAAATCCCCGCCCGGCTTATGGCCTGCCTGACAGTGTCGTCAGAGCCGTCGGCAAGCTGTTTGTACAGGTTATGTGACAGCCGGGCCGCGACCTCCTTTGGCGAGACAGGCTCGCCAAAGGGGCGAAAGGGTTCTTCCGCTTCAGGCTTTTCCGCCGCGAGGCCCGCGATACCCAGCTCTTCCATACCTATCCCAGCACCTGCGATTTCCGTATGGCGTCCACATTCGGAACCGGCATGGGCCGGGACTGACCGATGAATTTTACCCCCTCAGGGTCATCGGTGAAGTGTTCCCGCACAAAGAACGGCATACCGGCGAAATTGGCGTCAAAGGAATCAAGGGCGCAGTAAAACAGGCTAAAGGCGTCGTCGCGCGCGAGGGTAATCACGTGCTTGTCCGGGATCGCCTCTTTGTACTTCTTTTCCTTGTAACTCCAGTAGCGGGCGTTACACAGGTAGAACTTGGAAGTCCCGACTATGATGTGATCCTCGGCTACCCGGATCATGTCCTTGTTTGTCGCCGCCTTGTTAGCCAAGGCTTTGTACACGTCAAGCTTTATAAGGTGGATAATGTCAGACCCGTCCGACGTCTCCTGTAGGTTGTTGGTGATTTCCCCCACCCCGGCGATGATGTCGCCAAACTGGGTAGCGGCGGCGTCCCACTTCGCGGTAACCGGCACGGCCTTGGGATCGCCGAACTTGACCTCGTACAAATCCATCCCGCCGTCCGCCGTCCGCAGGTCGTAGCTGATCTTCCCGGTAATCGACTGTATCGCCAGCGCCTCGGTACTCTTGCGCACCGATCGGCGCAGCGTGTCGATGTAATTGTCGAACAACACCTGCTTGCCGCCCGTTTCAAGATTGTTGACGCGGTTACATTCAGCGGCCGAAAGGAAAAGCGACGGGGTAAGGTTCGCCGGATCGATTATCTTTACGCTGCCCTCTTCCGGAGTAAGGGCGTAGGACACCGACCCCCGCGTTATAAGCGGGATGTTCTTGGTCGGCAGCCCCAAGTCCGCCCATTCCAGCTTGTCAAAGGGATGGTTGCGCCGTACCGCCTCAGGATAGATGAGATCCATCATAAATGTCCTGAGCGTGGGCAGTCTGGACAGGGCCGCGACAAGGGCGACCCTTGTAAAGAAATTTCTGAAACTGATTTTCATGCTGTCGTGCTCCTTTACACGTAGATTCCGATACCCCGCAGGGCTTTGATAAGACCATCTGAGGCCGGGGAGATTTTCCCGTCAGCCGCTACCGTAACCAGCGTGTCCGCCGGGCATGATCCGTGGATCATTACATTGCCGACGCTTTCGCCGGCCTTAACCGCTTCTTCCAGCACCCCGAACAGCGCCTGATTGCCGCTGGCCGCGGCAAGGGCGGCGGTTCCCGCTTCCTTTCCTTCTATAAGGATGGTGCCCTCCGGCAAACCGGGATGCTCCCCAAGCGTTACTGACGTGATAAACGGCGGATGCCGCCCGTCAGCCGCTCTGCGGGTATGAATGCTTATTTCTCCAACTACGCCATTTTTGGGCATATCTATCCCTCCTTAGATTTTGCCGAAATCGACACGGGCGGTGTCCGGCTGTGGGCCTTCGCCGTCGCTTAAGTTTAATACCCCCGTCTGTACCGGTTTGGGCAAGGCGGTGATAATCTCGATAAGGCAGTCCGCGGGCGTTACATCCCGCTTGCCTTCCGGCGCGTCCGCGTCGGACAGCTCAATTGTCTTCCCGTTTTCAAGGGACAGGCAAAGGCGCAGCGCCTTTGCCTGTATCCCACGCGGCACCTGCCTCGCGTCCATCGCCGCTTTCAGCCGATCCCTGTCAGCCTCCCGCCCCCGTTTTTCCGCGTCGGACAGGGCAAGGTCTTTCCGCTGGTTTTCAGCTTTAAGCCGCTCGTTTTCTTCGCGCAGTTTCCGCGCTTCCTCTTCTGTCATTGATGAGTCCTCCTCGTGTGGGTTTTCTGTATCTTCACTTCTTAAAAAGTTTTCTGGTGGGGTGTCGGACAGGTACAATTGTTTCCCGGACGGGGACGGGAACGCTTTAACGCCTGACCCCTCGCTGGCGGCGATGCCAAGCTGTCCCTGTACCGATTTTTCCAAATCCTTTATCGCCGGGGATTCCTGTCCAAGATAGGCGAGGTGCATAAGGTACATCTTGCCGTCGCTGGCCCGCTGCTTTGAGCGGATGGAGACATCGGGGTAGTACCCCGCGTCCACCGCGGCGGCGAGCAGGTCGTCTTCCTCGAGTTCAGCCGTAAGGCTTTTTGTTTTGGGGTTGTAGGAGACGGATACCACATTCCCCAGCCGGGGGGACGCGGCGCTACTCCAATGCCCGAACGTTATCGGGGCCGTTTTTATCTCGCCGAATGTCTCAGCGATTTCTTTAAGGTCGTGCTCGGTAACAATCTGGGGATCATCCTTTGACCCGTAGATGCCCGCCTTGGCGATTTCCCGTGTTCGTGTTTTCATGCTTTAATCATGCATGGAAAAACAAGCGTGTTCTCTAAATGGGATAAAGCCAAAAAAAGCCCCGGAGGGCGGGGCTTTTAACTCTTAAATTCTGGGCGGAGAACCGTAACCCGCGCGAAAGCGTAAATTCATTACCCCGGCCCCCAAAAAACACCCCCGTTTTAACGAAATTTTAACGGTTTGTAGCGGCCCGCGCGCGAAAAAAGGGGAATCATGCGCCAAGCCGCCGTCCGGGCTGTTTCAGGCTCTTTTTCCGGGGCCGCTACCGCTCCCTTGGGGCGGCGCTTTCCGGCAGTATCGCCACGAATTCCCCCAGCACATCGTACTCGGCGGAATCGCATAAAACCACCTGCCCGCTGCCGTCCATGTAGCGCAGTTCCCAGCCCTTGCCCGCGACTTCCCGCATCCGTTTTAGCGTTACCCTGTCCTTGTAGCGCACCACCTGTATCGCCCCGTCCTTCGGCACGTCCGCCCAGCGGATAAGCGCCATGTCCCCGTCCAGTATGCCCGCCCCCGTCATCGATGTGCCACGGACGCTCGCCGCGTAGTACCGCCCGCCCGGTTTAAGCAGCCGGGCCGGTACCTCTACAGTCTGACTTGGGTCTTCGTCTATGGCTATAGGCGGCCCGGCGGCGATGTCATGGAAATATGACACTCGCTCGTACTCCTCTTCTTCGCCGTATTCGTATGCTGGCTCAGGTTCGGCGGTATACAGGGCGCCATCGCTGGAGGCGGCAGAGGCTTCCGGGGCTGGCTTGGCTTTCTTCAGCAGGTTTTCAATGGCAGAAAGGCGGGTTTCCATTTCAGAGAATTTTGGGTGTGCCGTTTCTTCTATCAGTCCTTGCAATTCTTCTATAAGTGGTATTTTTTTATCTTGTTTATCCAACAAGGGTTCCCCTTGGCCAGTTACGAGCCAAGATATATTGACACCCATTCCATGCAATAAAATTTTCGTCTCATCAGGCAGACTGCGTTCGCCGTTTTCATATCTCCCATAGGTCTGGTTTTCCAATCCCAATTTTGCTGAAAACGTTGTTGCCTTGCTAAAACCTAGAAGAATCCTTATTTTTTTCAGTCGTTCACCAATTTGTATGTTGATATTGCCCAAAATTACCCTCTTATAAAATATTTTTCGTCATTTTGTATCAAAAACTGTTGACAAATAACCGAAATGGTTATATAAAATACATAATGGTTACGAACTGTAACCGTTTTTGACAACTGCAAAAAAGCGGTTACGAACCGTAACCACTTTAAGTATCGCAAGAAACGGGCAAAATGTCGAGATTTCGGCGATAGAAGATCGGTCTTTGACAGCGGGGAGTGCGGGCAAGCGGCGCGAGGGCGCGCCGTCCCGGACGTCTGACCCTGAGCGCGGGGAGCCGTAAGCCCCAGCGCCCAAAATACCAGTTACGGGCCAGTTCCGGGGCGTATCCCGGACATGGAGCCGCATGGGCGGGGCAGCATTTATCCCTCCCGGATCGCTGCCTTGCGGGTTCGACTCCCGCCGGCTCTATCCCGAAAAGGGAAAGGAGTAACAATGAAATTATTCGGTATTACCCTCAGTAGGGATTTTGAGGAAGCAAAAAGTATGCGGCGGGAAGCGTTGCGGGATAAAGAAAACATAGGCTTTCTTGTAGCATACGGACACATGGGAATCCTTGGAAAGAAATACATCTGGAGGCTGGACGGTGGCTGTTTCCCTATTTACTCTTGGTATCTATCCCCATTGTTATATAAGGCCGTATGCATTATTCGAGTCAGATTATTTAATCGTCTATTCCGGCCAGTCTGATAGCTTCATCATCAGAAATGGGGCGTCCACGGTGTGAATGGTGTCCACATTCTGAACAATAAAAAACAAGTCTTTTTTCATCCCATGAAGTATCCCATTCAACTCTCGTGTAACACGATGGACAACACGCTACTGTTGTTACCGGATCAGGTTTACCCAGTTTGATGATGTGTTTTTTCCAATCAATTACTTTCATGGCTTTTTAGCCCTCCTTTTGTGGATATGGGTGTTTGGCGATACCAGTATACCACGCAAGGAGGGCGTTTATTAACAGTAAAAAACCCCGCCGTATGATGGGGCAATATTAGAAGGGAAAGGAGTTCTTATGGGAAAATTTTGCGCTTGTAAGCTCAAAAAGATATTCATCGACGAGCGCGGGGCAAGTTTCTGCGCGGATATGGCTCCGCAACGATTCCAGATGTTCTGTCATAAACGAAATAAACGATTTTACGTTCTCGTTAGTGTTAAGCGTCTTTCCTATTATGACCTCATTGTGGATGAAATCGCTAATCAGCTTGAGGGTGCCAAAGACAGCAGGGCTGGCAACCATAGCGCCACGATCGGAAAGCTCAATAAAAGATGTTGTTATGACCGCGATATCCATGGAGCTATCAAACGTACCGGAAGCAGAAAACGAAAACGTTTTATTAAAAAAAAGATGCGCCTGTTTTAGTATCTTTCGATACAGCGCGAGTCTGCGCCCATATATCTCGTAAAAGAAACGTTCTTGTTCTTTTTTCTTCGCCGCGCGAACCCCGAATATTTTGGTTAATAAAAGCGTAAGCAACGCCGCCACGACGGCTATAGCGGATGATACTATCATCGCCGTTTCTGTACTCATGTGTTTTTAGCCCTCCTTTTGTGGATATGGGTGTTTGGCGATACCAGTATACCACACAAGGAGGGCGTTTATTAACAGTAAAAAACCCCGTCGTATGACGGGGCAATATCAAAAGGGTTGCGTGGTACATAGTGCAAAGCCCGCGCAATCCCATAAGGAGATTCAAGTATGACACGAAATTCACATTCACACAAGGAGGCCCCAAAATGAAAAGGTTACTACTAATCGCCGAAGAGCTTGAACTGCGTTTTTTGCGGCGCTTCGCCAGATACCGCGCGCTTGAAATACTGACCGAATCAGACGCGGCCCTTATCGACTCGCTTAACCGCTACATCGGGGCGCTGGAGGGCAGGGACGGCGAGCGCCTAAACCACATCCACAGTGTTGAAGAGCAGTACCACAAGCAACTTAGCGACAACAGGGAACTGCGGAAGCATCTTAGCGGCACAGCGCCACAATAAAAAAACGCCCGCGGGAACCAACCGCGGGCGCGAATCTGGAGGCCGGGCCATGAATTACCCGGTTACCTAACACTAACACAACTAACCGTGCCCCGCAAGGGGTACGAGGAGGATTACATGCAAATACGTTTAGAAATATCCGGCCTTGGCACACGCCCGTACCCGCTTGACCATGAACGGCAAATGCGAGTGCTGGAGGTTCTACTGGGAAGGAATCGGATGAGCATCAGCGCCTTGGCAAGAGAACTTAATCTGACAAGGGTATATGTCTCTAATATCATCAGCGGGCGCCGCCTGTCGGTAAAGATCGAGCGGCGCATCGCGGAGTATCTGGGCAAGCCCGCCGACTACCTGTTTCCGCCCCGCACGGCGGAGGAAATTGGCAAGATGCGCCGCGCGGAAGCGGCGGGGAAGGGTAAAGCCGCATGACAGATTACGTTAAAACATCGCGTATCGCGGCAGCCCTTGGCATAAGCCGGAAAGCGGTAACGGAAAAAGCCCGCCGCGAGAAATGGCCCTGTGTTATGCATAAGGGCTCTCTTGTGTTTCCGGCAAAACAGTTGCCCGCCGAGGCGCGGCGCGCGCTGTTAGATAACGCGGCGCCGGAATCCGGCGGCAGCGGCCTGTCCCAGCTTACGGACAAGGCGCGGGAGGCCGCGATAAACAGAAGCGCGCTGATCGTCGAATACTATTCGAGCGGCCTAAATCCCGCAGAATTCCTTCAAGCCTACAACTGTGGACAGGCGGGCGCGTACTTGTTGGAAACGCTTGGGGAAGTGTCAACGCGGACATTGTACCGCTGGCTGCGGGAACACAGGGACGCCGGAGGGGCGGGAACGGCGGCGCTTGCCGCGCTGGCCCCCCGCTACGGCGTAAAGAAAAGCGGGGCCGGGGTAACGCTCCACCCCGTCCAGCGGGCGTTACTGCGCAAGTTCTGGCTGCGCAGCGAGCGTCCTGGCATGGCCCACGCGTGGCGGCAGATGCTCCTCGCGTACCCGCACACGCCGCTTTGCACCTACCAGACGGCGGCGCGGTTTTTGCGCGGCGTCCCTCCCGCCGAGCGGGATTATTACCGCCTTGGAAAAAAACGCTTTGAGGATTTGTACCTGCCCTACGTGGAACAGAATGTTACGCGCTACAAGTCGCTTGACCTTGTAGTGTCAGACCACCACGTCCTTGACTGCGTTGTAAACTACCGGGGCAAACTTATCCGGCCCTGGATTACCACGTTTCAGGATTACCGCTCCGGCAAAGTCGTCGGGTTTTTCCCCACGGTAAAACCGTCAAGCCTTTCGATCATCGCGGCGTACTATGTGTGCTGTATTCTCTACGGTGTGCCCAAAGCGGCGTTATTCGACAACGGCAAGGACTACCGCTCAAAGCGGCTTAACGGCTACAGCGTTACGGCGATGCAATGTACCCCCGAAGGGATAAGCGAGGAAGTGCAGGTGTTTTTTCAGGGGGTGCTGCCCGCTCTTGGCACGGAAGTACACTTTACTAAAACCTACTCCGCGAAATCCAAGGGAAGGCAGGAGCGGTACTTCCGTATTTTGGGCGAGTATCTGGCGAAGGATATCGGTTCGTACATCGGCTCTGATACGACAACAAAACCGGAAGAGGCAGTCCTCATGTGGCGGTCGGTAAACGGTATGGCGAAGCGGGAGGACGTGCCAACGTGGGAATACTTTACTCAGGCCGCCGCCGCGATGATAACGTACATTAACGACACGTTCGCGAGCGACGGCAAGGGCATGGACGGCAAAACCCGCAGCAGGGTGTTCGTGGAAAACCTGCCGCAAGAAATCAAGCGTGTGTCCAAAGAAGAACTACAGCAGGCGTTATACCGCAGTGAGGTGCGCAAATGCGGGCGCAACGGGATTAGCCATCACAAGGTCAATTACTGCCATGACGCGCTGCGGGAATATTCGGGTCAGGACGTGGTGATACGGTGCGACATCGTTACCGACAACGAACTGCCTGTGTACACGCTGGACGGCAGGTTTATCTGTAACGCCATCGCCAACTACTACGCCGAAGGCGACAACCTGTCGCAAGCCATACGGCGGGTAGAGAGCGCTAAAAAGCAAACCCTGCTTGCCCTCGCCGAGCGTGGCAACAACGAAACCGGCATTGACGCGGATCAGAGAATCATGATCGAGTCGGCGTTAAGAACCTACGGCGTGGATATAACGCTGCCAGAAACACTGCTTGGCGGGCTGGAAGAACCTCAGCCGCTGCCCATGGCGGCGGGCGCCGAGGGGCTGGACATCCGGCGCCCGGCGAAACAAACAAAGTACCTATCCGAGCTGGATGCCCGGCCGGAACAAATTTTGAATTATGGAGGCACAACATGAATTTGGACATTAAGGAACGGCTAGAGGCGGCCCTGGAAAAGTACGGGCTGTCGCAGGCGCAGGCGGCGCGGGAAGTCAACTATTCCTCGTCAGTGTTAAGCGCGTACCGCTCAGGCACGTACCGTGGCGACACAATCAAACTGGAAGAGGCGATCATCCAGTGGCTGGCGCGGCAGGCCAAGGCCCGCGAGCGCAAGCGGGTGCCGGTGGTGGAGACCGAAGACCTGCGCCGCGTAGCGAACGCCGTGCAGATCGCCCACGCGGAAAAGGACATCGCCCTTATCATCGCGGACGCCGGTTCGGGCAAGAGCACCGCCGCCGCGTGGTACGCTCGTGGCAACGAGAAAGCGACCATCCTGATTAACGTGGTATCCAGCATGAACCGGCGGATGCTCGTGCAGGAGATCGCCCGTCAGCTTTCGCTTGACACCGCCCGCGTGCCGGTAAACACGCTTATCGCCAACGTCTCGCAGACGCTACAGGAACGGGACATGGTGGTTATCCTTGACGAAGCCGACTACCTTAAAGCGGACGCCCTTGAGTTTACACGGCGGCTGGTGTACGACCTTGGGCAGTCCGGCCTTGTGCTTATCGGCCTGCCTCGGCTGAAGTACCAGATACAGAACCTGCGCAACGACCACCGCCAGCTTGAAAGCCGCATCGGGGTGTACCTGTCCCTGTCCGGCCTTACCCGCACGGACGCGGGGGCGATAGCCCAGTCGGTGTGGCCCGGCATTGACCGCAAGATCGTTGACGCGATTTACGCCGTGTCGAAAACCGACGTGCGCCAGTTTACCAAGATCATCGAGCGGATGCAGGGGGCGATGGCGCTTAACCGTGTCGCCGAGCCGGACATCGAGATCGTGGAAGTGGCGGCGCAGCTTGTGATGCGGCGGGGAGGACACCATCAATGAAACATAAAGAAAAGGCAATCGAGCCCGTGGCGGCGATTAGCGTGTTGGGGCGGCCCTTCATGGGGATACGAGACGCGAAAAAGCTCGCCGCCATATTCGCCGAAATAGCGGAGAACGAAAAGGCGGTCGTAAAACTTGCGGTCAAAACCACGCGCGCGTATTATGACGCGGGGAATATCATCGCCGCCGCCATTCGCCGCTGGAGCATGGCTCAGGGGAAAATGCGCCTTAACGCCATCGCGGCGTCCAGCGGATTCCCACAGGATCGCATCACGCTTGCCCTGAAAATATTCCGGTACTTTGAAAATATGCCTGACGCGCTGGACGGGCTTAGCCTGCGGGACGCCCTGAAGCTCATCGCCCCGCCAGCGGCAGCGGGAGAGAAGGGATACAACCGCGTTGACATGGACGGGGACGCGGGGCAGCTCGATCTTGACTTTGGCGAAGTGTTCCAACTGCCCGCCTGCGCCAACCGCTCGCTGGAAAACTACCGGACAATCGCGGACGCGATGAGTGAAATTATCCTGGTCACGCGCACCAGGGACAACCTGCTTGTCAGCAAACGCTTCGCGCGCTTTTTCGAGGACATCCCGCGAAACCCGTCATTGCGCTTCGCGTACAAAACCATGGCGCAAAAAACCCAGGCGGCCATAGAGGACTATCTCGCCGCCGTAGAACAAGAGGAGAGGCAAGCATGAAGAACAAACTGTCGGATTTGCACAACCACCTGTTTGAACAGCTTGAATGGCTGGGGCTTAGCCAGTATATCCGCGTCAAGATTGAGCCGGACAAGGAGGCCATGCTGTCCCTTGACGACCAGACGCTCGAAAAAGTGCGGGCGGCCCGGAGGCAGAGGGAGGATTTCTTTGTTGAGACAAAGCGGGAACTGGTAAATCAGGAACTGGCAAAGCTAAGCGCGTAGCTTTCAGCCCCGGACGGCGCTGGATGTTACGTCCGGGGCAATGTTTTAGGAGGAGTATAACAATGCGTAACCAAAAAAGCAGGCTGGCGATAATCCACCTGGCGAAAAAACAGCTTGGCCTTGACGATGCGGCCTACCGCGCGATTCTATCCGGCGCCGGTGTAGCGAGCGCGAAAGACATTACAAGTGATGTCCAGTTCAACACGGTCATGTCAGCGTTCCATCGGCTGGGGTTCCTTTCAACAAGGCGCGGCAAAATCAACAAGTACGAAACCCGCGTCCACGGCAAACGCCCCATGATAAGCCGCAGACAGGAGTATTACATTAAAGGGCTGTGGGCGCTCGCCAGCCGCGCGAAAGACGAGAAAAGCCTTAGGCGCATGGTAAAGCGAATTGGCAAAGTTGACGACATATCATTTTTGACCCGGCGTGACGCCTCGGCGCTCATACTCGCCCTGCGCGACACCTGCTGGAAAGCCGGGTTTAACCCCGATTCCAAGGAGGAACCGTATGTTATGGACAGTAAAAACGGCGGCAAAATTTTTGCGTTTGGAACTTCATCAGGTGTACTACCTGCTGGTAATGGGACACATTGAAGCGGTCAAGGTCGGCAAGGCCTGGCGGCTGGCGCCACAGGCGGTAATAGAATATGGCGAACAGCTCCTTAATCGAAAAGATAAATACCCTGCCGGCAATTTTGTCTATTCAGGAAGTGGCGGATTTCTTTTCAGTACGCTACCTGACTATTTACCGCCTTATCCACACGGGCAAGCTCGCGGCGTGGAAAGACGACGAAGGCCGCTGGTGTGTCGCCCGCGGCGATCTCAAAACATTTTTCCGGAAAAACACAAATCTGTAACACAGGCCGAATTGTTCACATCGTAACAAACTTGGGCTTTATCTCATGTAGAGTAAGATCATCACGACTCTTGTAATCTGTGCCAATGGACTTGGTAGCATTGTTCGGATTTTTCCAGTCGTGGGGGCCATCGGCCATATCCACGGCGCTTGTCATTGTGGTGTTGTACCTTATCAAACAGGTACACAAGGCCAGCGAGGACAACTCGCAAAGGTCGCAGCGCTTACAGGAGCAGATTGACTCGCGCGTAAAGGAACTGCGGGCGGACACGACCAAAATTCTTGATGAACACAGCCGCCGCGTTTCCAATATTGAAATGGAATATGTCAGGCGTGAGACATTCTACCGTGAACTTGGCGGGTGGAAAGAGGACATCAACCGGCTGCATGACCAGATGTCGAATTTCAACAAAAGCGTTATCGAGCTTTGGAAGCACAGGAAGGATTGATGAAACAGACTATTTTACGGGGCAAGATTCTTGACCTTCTTAAGAAAGTATACCCGGACGGCGTGGACGAAATGACGGTCATAAGCGTGTTGTACCAGTACCACAAAACGGAGGATATCCACGCCTCGCTTGAATATGTCGTTGACAAAGGCTATGTCGAAAAAAGCCAGCATCCCCACCACTTCATGGAGCGCGAGTATATCCGCTGGTACAAATTAAAGCCTATGGGCATAGACCTTTTGGAAGGGAATATCGATCCCGATCCGGGAATCCTCGTTCAGCGCGGGGGTTAAGCATGGGCCAGAAAAGCAAGGCGGATCAATACGGCCTGAAAGAAATCATCGCCGAGAAATGGGACGGTGGAAAAAAAACAATCGTCTACGTAACCGGAGAAGTCAACGAGTGGCTGAAGGATAACGGCTACAAAATCACGGTAAGCCGCGAGGCCATCCGCCGCGCTGTGCGCAGTTACGAGGACGAGATCGCCGATGTCCGCAAAGGCGTTGAAATATCCCGCGCCATGGCCGAGGTGTTCAAAGACAACCCCGGCACCGAACAATCCGAAGCGATGCTGATGTACCTGTCAGGTCTTATCACCAAAGAACTGCGGAATATCGAGAGCATCAATTTTCAAGACCCGGCCGAGATGATCCACGCTACGGCAAAGCTTACCATGGCGCAAGCCAAGCTCTCGCAGTACCGCACACAGGCGGTCAAGTCTCTGGACAAGGCCAAGGAAAAAATCAAAACAGAACTGCGAAGCGCCATAACCCGCGACCCCGAACTGCTGGGACGCCTGTGCGAAATCGTAGATGACGTGAAGGTAGCGTAATGAGCGGGATTCTTTCGCAACTGGTAGGCGATGATCGTTCTTCTCTGGAAAAGAAAGAACGGATGGATCGAGCGAAAAAAGATTTCGGCTTTTTTTGCCAATACTACTTAAGCGATTATTTTTTCACCGACCCCGCTGAGTATCAGCGCATCCTCTACGATGTGGCGGACACAAGATCGCTTTCAGAAGATACTTCAAAGCGTCTTAAACCGTTCGTTGACGAGAAATATCACGGCCTACTGCGGCCCACAGAACACCTTGCCGGGGCCATGTTCGCCGAGCCCCGCGAACACGGCAAAACAGTCCGCTGGTCTTTCGCCTATGTTCTGTGGAGCGTTATCACCGGGAAAAACCGCTACGCCCTGCTTGTCGGCGCGTCAGCGGACGCCTCAAGGGAAAACCTTATCAACATCAAAATCGAGCTTGAGGAAAACGAGCTTTTGCTTGAGGATTTCGGGGAACTGAAGGGCGGCGTATGGCGCGATGACCGTATCGAGCTTGTAAACGAAACCTGTATTCAGGCCAAAGGCTCCGGGGCTTCCATGCGCGGCACCCGCTTCCGCCAGTACCGGCCCGACCTGATTGTTCTTGACGACGTGCTAAAAGACGACGCGGTGGATTCGCCCTCGCAGCGGGACAAAATTTCCCGCTGGCTTAAGCGGGTTGTCTTTAACCTCGGCAAGACAGCTTTCACTATCTGGGTCAACACCATTTTCCATTCTGACGATCCCATATCAAGGCTTATCGAGGAAGTACAGGCCGGGACGCTCAAGCGCTGGATCGCTGTCCGCCTGTCATGCCTGCGCCCAGACGGCGAGCCTCTGTGGCCTGAGTACTGGTCTGTCGAAGCGCTGGATGAAAAGCGGGAGCAGCTTGGCTTTGACAATTTCTCTACCGAGTGGTGTAACGAGCCGTTATCAGACGAGCAGAGGATTATCCAGAAAACGTGGATAAAGGCGCATGAGTACCGGGAGCTTCCACCGTCAAGCGAACTGCGTTATTTCTGCGGCGTTGATCCGGCGACAGGCAAGCACGACCGCACGGCGCAGATTCCCGTCGCCGTTCACAGAAGGACGGGCGTTATGTACGCGCTGCCGCCGTGGGCAAAGGTGTGCAGCGAGACGGCGACTGTCCGCCAGCTCATGATCACGCACCGGCTGTATAACTACGAGCTTATCGCGTGGGAAGATGTTGTGTTCTCAGGCATCTACGGCAACTACATCCAGAAACTGGCGGCGGAAGAAAACGTGTATCTGCCCATTAAAAAAATTTCCAACACCATTTCAAAAGACGCGAAAGCCCGCTTTTTGTCCCCGCTTATCGAGAACGGCATAATCCGTTTTCCCGCCGAGGGAGCTGGAGACATGATTGATGAACTAACAAACTTCCCCAAGTGGAAGTTTGACGACCAGATGGACGGCCTTTATCTGGCTGTACAGGTTGTGCCTTCCGGCGGCGGGACGCCGGTAGTTGAGCAGGTAAAAACCACGACCGCTACGGCGGCGCGGAAAATTATCAATATGGTCAGGAGGAATGTATGACCGGAAAATTTTTGGTTTTATTATTAGTTTTGGCGGCGGCGCTGACGCTTACCGTGTGCGTATCGCGGGGGCAGGTTCCGCCGCCTGAGTTTGTCTCGTGGTGCGACGCGTGCGAGCGGTATACCGCGTGGGGTGTCGGCTACGATTATTTTTACTGCTCGCAAAGCGGCTCCGTGTGGAGTCCGGTACAGGAGGTACAGCCATGATGCGCCCAAACAAACTGTTTGACCTTATCCACACCCGCAACAATTACCGCCACATTGGGCGGGAGTTAAGCTACAAGTTTTTCGTAGACAGAGCTGACCGGATAATTTATTTGTGCTTTCAGGGTTCTAACGGCCTGTCCGACTGGCTTCATAATTTCCTTGCCATCCCAAAGCGCATGGAGCCGTACAAGGGCTGCGGCTGGTTTGTCCACGCGGGCTTCGAGCGGGTGTGGAGATCAGGCAGCGATACTATTATGGAAGAACTGCGGACGTTTACGGAACGGCTTCCAGATTTCCGAGTGGTGTTCTGCGGCTTTTCCCACGGCGGGCCTCTTGCTATGTTGGCCGCGCGGGACTGGAAGGACATTACAGGGGCGAAGTGCGAGTGCGTGATTTTCGGCAGCCCTAAACTGGCATGGGGAGATAACGCCCAGCGGGTATTGAACGATTCCATGTTTTTGACCAACTGGATTAACCCGGCGGACGCTGTAACAGCCGTCCCGCTTCGCAGGTGGGGCTTCCGCCATGTCCGGGAGGATTTGGTAAACGTTAGGCGTATCCCTATTTTAAGCAAGCTTAGGATATATAAGCACCACCAGATATATTCAAGACCGGAAATATATCCGCAAGGGAGAGTATCAACGTGATCAAGTATTTTATGCCGTTGTTAAAATTACTGCTGGAACTCATAAAGAAAAAAATAAAAAGCCGTCTTGCTGTTGTCCCTGCCGCTGACAAGGACAGTAAAAAAATTGTAGCCGCCGGAATGAGGGAAGGGATACAAACCGACTTCCCTCATGAAGTGTTACGGCGTTTCGGTTGCTACTTTTTTGCGCTCATGAAGTGGCTGGAGATAAAAAACGGCGCGCGTTTCTCAAACGAGGGGTTGATCCTCGTGTTTGAAAGCGCTCAGGCGGCGGGATTTATCCGGGGCGATAACGCTTTTGTGGTCAACGCTGTAGCGCTGTTAAACCTCGCTCTTGGCCAAAACCTGTACACGGATATCCGCCGCGATTTGAGTAAAGCCCCGCCCGACGGCACGGCGATCAGGCGGCTTGTACGGAACAGCGGCAACGAGACGCATTTTACGTTACAAATAAACGGCGTAGAGTGGGACACATTAGACCCCGCCCGCCCGGCGGCTGGCACGTGGAGCTTCCACAGTTTCAGAGTGCCGGCATAACAAACAGACACAGGAGGCTGTTACACGCCATGAAAAAAACTGACAGAAAAACATTGACAACCCAAATCATTACTTCAAACGCGCTGGGCAGCTTCCTTAATTACATGCCCAACCCCGATGATATCGTTCCCGGTACAATGTCATCGTATGACACCTACCGGGAAATGCGTACCGACCCAAGGGTAAAGTCCCTGCTCAATAAGCTCAAAACCGCCGCCCTTAATTTCCCCATCCACATCACCCAGCCGGAAGGCTGCCCGGACAAGGTTTTCGCCTTCGTAAAATCTTTCGACATCTGGAACAATCTGCACCAGCAGCTAAAGCGCGTGTACTCCGGCCTTGATTACGGCTTTTCCGTTTCCGAGCTGGTATGGCGCTATGAAGGTGGGCTGTACATCCCCGACATCATCATTACCCGCAAGCCTGAGCGCTTTGTGTTCGGGTATGACTGGCAGTTGTACCTGATCGACCACGGCTCGCGCAAACCGCTTGACCAGCCGTACAAGTGGCTGAAGTACCGCCACGACGCCGACGATGAAAACCCCTACGGCACAAGCGTCTTGCGTTGCGTGTACTGGCCGTGGATGTTCAAAAAGGCCGGATATGACTTCTGGCTTCAGGCCACGGAGAAGTTTTCAGTAAAAACCATTCTGGCCATTTTCAAGGGT
>Ga0123355_10001884_pt1 | contig 29427 bp, 23 predicted proteins | sample TergutEmb28metaG_3_FD_89872 | JGI IMG/M metagenome (GOLD analysis project Ga0123355, IMG submission 89872) | Embiratermes neotenicus P1 segment gut microbial communities from Petit-Saut dam, French Guiana - Emb289 P1 | ecosystem: Host-associated > Arthropoda: Insects > Digestive system > Gut ... | reverse complement strand
TCGATTACTATTTCGATAGTGTGTTTTTTGTTTTTGTCAAGCTGGATATCATCGGAGAGTTCAACAAACTCGCCGTCAATCCTTGCCCTAACATAGCCGCTCTTTGCCGCGTCAATTAAAAGCTTAACATGCTCACCTTTTCTGTCGCGCACAACGGGCGCTAAAAGCACAATGCGCGTACCCTCGGGGAGAGCCAGGAGCTGATCAACTATTTCATCAATGGTTTGACGGCGGACTTCTTTTCCACATTTAGGACAATGCGGCACACCGATTCGTGCGAAAAGCAGTCTTAGATAGTCATAAATCTCGGTCACAGTTCCTACGGTAGAGCGCGGATTATGGTTCGTGGTTTTTTGGTCAATTGATATGGCAGGAGAGAGTCCTTCAATGAAGTCAACATCCGGCTTCTCCATCTGACCAAGAAACTGCCGCGCATAGGAGCTCAGCGACTCAATATATCTCCGCTGCCCCTCTGCAAAAATCGTATCAAAGGCCAGGGAAGTTTTCCCTGACCCTGAAACTCCCGTGAATACTACAAATTTGCCTCTGGGGATTTCTAAATCTATATTTTTGAGATTATTTTCTCTTGCTCCTTTTATGGAGATTTTATCCATTCTTATTGTTCCTCCAATCGAATATTGGACAATTTTATTACCTCAAATTTATTACCTCAAATTGTAATTATTAAAAATTTCCATGGTAGCGTTGAATAGTGCTTGAGCAGCTAGCTGCTGTACAGCAGGGTTCTGAAGTCTAGTCGCCTCATCAGGATTACTCAAAAAACCCAGCTCGCTTATGATAGCCGGCATATTAGACAGCCTCAAAACATCCCAAGAACCAGGTACAAGTCGCCTGTCTATAGTGCCTAGCGTGTTTCGCACATGTCTTTGAAATATTACTGCCATTTGCTGCGATGTAAAGTTATCACGCCCAAACCCTGCATCTGGATAATAAAGCGTCTCTGTGCCGCTTGGTCCTTGATTTGGTGCGACCGAGTTCATATGCACTGAGATGAGCATGTCAGCGCCGACTTCGTTAGCAAGAGCAGCCCTATCAGTCCTTGATACAGTTGCATCTGTATGTCTTGTCATGTAAACTCTTATGTCACTGTTAGTATTAAACAATTCCAAAAGTTTCAAACTTACATCGAGAACAAGATATTTTTCACGAATGCCGTGGATACTTGTAGTTCCAGGGTCTGAACCGCCATGTCCTGGGTCTATTACAACGATCCGATTATAGACATCTCGTGGGTGTCCAAGTGATATGTAGATGTAATTGCCATCCCCCGAAACACGTGCTGCGCGAATAAGACGTGCATTGGCTGTGATACGCGTTATACCATTTATTGTTTCTATTTCAAAGTTGCGCATATTGGTATCGTTTATTTCAAAACTACCGAAGCCATATATGCTGGAAAAATCACCGGGTAGCGTAATTATAGTTTGGCGCGTCAAGTATGAGTCGGTTATACTTATACTATTTGCATGAAGCGGCACGAAATTGCTGATTGCAAGCCTAAGTATCCCTGTATGATTGTCATAATAAACACCTCTATGTGTGGCGTCCGTGATTCTAATCACTGTTTGATTCCCTAAATAACTGACGTTAAAACTCACACGATTATTAAGCTCCAAAACAACTTGGGAAGAATCGTAAGTAAAGTTATGTACGTTCATATGGTTCAAAAAGCGACTGTTAATGGATAGTTGCCTTGCTGTTGTATTCGCAAAAGGGATGTCTACAATCAATCTGTCAGGTCCTGAGAAATGACTGACATTTACAGATGGCGCACGAGTTCCTGTAATTGTTATATAATCAGCGATGCCACTGCTGTGGTGGGTGAAGTTACTTATATAATTTCTTTCAAAATCAATACTCAAAGTTCTCCTGTCACTAGACATAGTGATTGAATAATGTACGCCACTTTGAAGTTCAATAACGACTCTTGTTATCATCTGTGGGGTTATTTGAAACTGAGCTATACGAGCTTGCCTAAACGATGAAATGCTTACAGGTATAAACTCTGTAGCAGTTGTGTTCATCTCAGCATTGTAAAAATCAATCGCTAGTCTATTATCGGGTAAGAGCATAGTTCGTACTCGACTAATTTCAGATGATGCGAATATATCAATACCTTCTCTTATGCCGCTCGCCAAATGAATGTTTGTAATATATGTAAGCGGAAAGTCCATGTCAATAAGCGGCGCTGGAGAAACATCGCGCGCTGGGATCTCCCCCACATTAGCTGCACCTGTTGTGGGCGGGAGAGTCTGAGAAGGCTCGTTGATGGTTGGGGGAGCTCCGTGGTGTGTGTCATGATGAGAATCTTGGTATGCACTCTGATTAGAGTCTTGCTGCAAACCATAATCTGTGTTTATAAAAACAGAACGTGTAGCTTCATCCCAATCAACTATAAAGCCTAATTGCTCCGAAACAAAACGAACAGGAATCATAGTTCTGCCGTTAATTATCTGTGGCAGAACATCCATAAGCGTAGGCGAATTGTTTATGAGAGCCACAGAATTATCTATTTGAAGCAGTATAAAATATTGTTCATAAATTATGTAAATATGCCTTGTTTCCTCATCCCAGTCGACATCCGCGCCAAACTCTTCAAAAACATCACGCGCAGGGACTAAAGTAAAGTCATTTGATATAACAGGTGGCGAGAGAAGGCTATCTAAGCGCCTTCCATTAAGTATTAGCTGTATTTCGTTATCGCTTGCGGATAAAATCATCTGATTTGTGCTATGATAACCTAAGAAGATTAGCGTAAAAAATATCAAGCTTAAAATAATTTTTTTCATGGAGACCCTCCAAAAATAGTCATCTATTATTTGTAATATAACTGGTAATAATAAGAGCTATATAATTTTCAAACGACATGCCCTAATATAAAAGGAGACGCCGCATATGAATATAAATTGTACAAATAGCTGCGCCCATCAAAAAGATGGTAAGTGTTTATTAAACGAGCTACAGTCTACGGCATCAGTTATCGGGTACTTAGGCTTTGAATGTCCTTATTTTAAACAACTTGAACAAGCACCCATTAAGCGAACATAACATCTATCGCATCTTTGTAAATTCCTTTAGCTTTTGTATAGTTTTCAGGAGAAGATGAGGCAAAATGCTCCATCATAACTCCACTGTTTATCTCCAAAACCCTGTAACTGCCTTCTACTAAAATAATATCTACAGAGGCGAACCTAATATTTAGAGAGAGAGAAGCCTGAATTGCTAAATTGCTCAAATCTTTTATCAAGACTTCATCGCTCACTACGTGCGCTATAGCTCCATGAGCCAGATTGTGCTTCCAGCCATATTTCCAAACTTGATTTTTTTCTAAAACTTGTCCAAGATCAATTTTATCCATACCAGCGGGCAATATTTGTGTTCCGCTCTTTGATATAAGCTCAGCCAAACTAGAGTGCCCATCACCTTTGACATACGGTATTTCCTTGGAAAACGCGAGTTTTACAACCCCATCTAGCACTATAACTCGATACTCTTTTTCAATCTCATAATAAGGGCTAACCGCCATACTCTCTGCTGATTCAAAAATTTTTGCCATGGCAAACTCAAGCTCTCCGCCATTTGAAACTGCAAAGACGTTCTTACCACTCGCACCTTCGTTAGGTTTACATACAAGCTTTGAATACTTGTCAAGTAAGTGCTGTAAATATTTTGAATTGCCACTTTTGGGTAGGTAGCTTGACACGGGAGCTGTGAAAAAAACATGCTCAGCACAAGGCACATCATGATGCGCTAAAATATCCGACAAAGCACATTTGTCTTTACAGATTCCCTGAACGGCCGCAGTGTTTAAGTCAAATTGATACGCGAGGATATATTTAATCTTGTTTCCTTTTTTTAGCATAAACACCCAGTCGCTTGAAAAAGAAGACAATTCGATATTATTTTCTTTACAAATTTCTTTTATGATTTTTGCGTAGGTAGATTCCATTGTTCTCACCTTTCTACTATCAAGTCACGAGGTCACGCACACAGAGTATGTACATGAACATACATTATACCAAAAAAAGCGGAGGTTGAAAAGTGATAAAACATGAAGATTTTACTCATAATGGAGTGAACGCTGTCTCAGAGGCTCAGTTTGAGGCACATTATAAGCTTTACAAAGGATATGTGGATAAAGTAAACGAAATAGCTCAGAAGCTGGAAAGTCCTGACAATGGAGCAAAAGATGCAAATGCGGTATATAGTTATTACCGTGGACTTAAGGAATCCGAGAGTTTTGCGCTTGACGGCTGCATACTTCACGAACTTTACTTTCAGAATCTCGGCGGAGGGGAAAAAGAGCCACTTGAAAAAACTGCCAAAATAATTAATAGGCAATTTGGAACCAAGCAAGCTTTTATAGACGATGTAATGGCGTGCTGTATGGCGGCGAGAGGTTGGTGCATATTTGTTTATGAACATCGGACTGAGACTTTTAGAAACATTTTGCTGGATGCGCATAACGTAGGGAACATTGCGCTATCCCACCCACTGCTTGTGATAGATATGTATGAACATGCGTATTTTTTTGACTATAAAACGGATAAAGCGAAGTATATAAAAGCGGTGATAGATGATATTAATTGGGGCGTGGTTGAGAATAGGGTTCAGTATTTGTTTGATAAGTAATGAGGAAGTGAGGTTTGCTTACACTCAAAAAGGACAGTCGTGGGTGACTGCCCTTTTATTTACCCCTTAATCTTACTTCGACTGCTTATAACCTGCCGCCATAGTATGTATAAAATACTCGAAAATCTTCTTCATATTAGCATGTTTGTGGATCATAAGTTCAGGATGCCACTGAACGCCTAATATAGTTCTGTCCTTACTCTCAACTGCCTCAATGATTCCATCAGGGGCTACCGCACTTGCTATTAGATCTTTGCCAAGCGTTTTTACCGCTTGGTGATGGAAAGTGTTTACACCAACAATCTCTTCACCAAAGATGTCAAAGAGCATTGTATCCTTTTCAATCTTAATCGTATGTAAAGCCAAACTCGTATGAGCCTTCTGTTGGTGCATCATTGCTTCTTTCCCATAAGTTGACGGGATATCTTGATAAAGCGAGCCGCCTAAAGCTACATTCAAAACTTGCTCACCACGACAGATTCCAAATACTGGCATCTTACGTGAGAATGCAATTTCAAGCAATTTAAAAGCACTTTCATCCATTTCAGTTTGAACGGTACCAAGATTTTGATGCGGGTTCTCATCATAAAACTTTGGATCAACATCAATGCCTCCGGGCAATAATATTGCATCACACATATCGACGCATACTCTCAAATGCTCCACATCATCTAAGCACGGAAGCGGCAAAGGCATACCGCCATGAAGCCTAACTGCCTCCATATAAGATTTGTTGAGAAAAAAACGTTCTGTCGAGTTTGTATCAGACAATACTGAATAGTTGCCCAAAATACCGATAATCGGAATAGAATTTGATATCATTAATTAGCCCTCCTGAATATATGATTCTTTTTGTTGAGTATTTGCTGAGTAATTGTACCATATTACACTTTTAATTTCAATATTTTTTACAAAATGCTTGATTGAGACAGTATGTTTTTGAACATACTATTTATGGTAAAAAATCACGACTATTGCATGGATATGGGAGGTATAGTTAATTGGACAAAATTTTGGTTAAAAAATCAGGGAAACTCTCAGGGGAAGTAAATATCAGCGGATCAAAAAATGCGTCGCTTCCTATACTGGCGTCGTGCCTTTTGACCGATGAAGAGTGTGTACTTAATGGAGTCCCGCTTTTAAGCGATTGCCTTACTATGAAGAGCATACTTGAGCACTTTGGCGCAAAAGTAATCATAAATCCACTAAAAGACACAATAACTATACGTCCATCAGGGGCAACATTTTTGAAGAATATCCCATTCGAACTTGCAAACAGTATAAGGGCATCTTTTCTAGTGATGGGACCTGCCCTTGCTAAGTGGGGAAAAGCCGCACTACCTATGCCTGGTGGCTGTAATATAGGGCTTAGACCGCTTGACTTACATCTAAAAGGCTTTGCAGCTCTTGGAGCAAAGATTGATACTGTTCATGGGCAGATCATGGCAACGACCAAGAACCTAATAGGAGATAAGATTTATCTTGACTTCCCCTCGGTAGGTGCAACAGAAAATATTATGATGGCGGCGAGCATGGCTTCAGGCGTGACTATTATCGAAAATGCTGCTACTGAACCCGAAATAGTCGACCTTGCAAACTTCCTAAATGCCATGGGCGCAAATATTAGAGGTGCTGGAACAAACACAGTAAAAATCACGGGCGTAGTAAAGTTAAACGGCGCAAACTATACTGTAATGCCAGACCGAATAGAGGCAGGGACACTAATGAGTGCAGTAGCCATATGCGGCGGTAAGGCTTTTTTGCACGGCATAAGTGCTGAGCATTTAAAACCAGTAATTGCTAAGCTCCGTGAGATGAATGTAACGATTTCAGAAGACGTTGAAGGCATTTGGGTATGTTCAGAAGGTTATGAGAGTTTGCTGGCAACCGAGATAAAGACTATGCCTCACCCTGGATTCCCCACTGACCTACAAGCTCCATTCACATCCATTTTGACGCTTACTAGAGGTAACAGCATGGTCTGTGAAACCGTTTTTGAGAATCGCTTTATGCATATTCCCGAACTCATAAAAATGGGTGCAGATATAAAGGTTGCATCACGAACTGCATTTATCGAAGGAGTCTCGCAGCTGAGTGGTGCAAGAGTCTTAGCGACCGATCTTCGGGCGGGGGCGGCACTTGTTATCGCGGGGTTGTGCGCGCGCGGCGTGACAGAGGTTGGGAATGTTTATCATATCGATCGAGGATATTATAAACTGGAAGAGAAACTCCGAAGCTTGGGGGCTAAGGTTCGGAGGGTTAGTAATAGTTTAGATGTCGAAGAGATTGGGTGATGCGCTAAAGTTATTGCCATCGCCCTTGCGGGGTTTGTAGGGTGCGGCAGTAACTGTATGGCATAGTGAAACCCGCCCAAAACAGTAACAGCAAGCATAGGGTTTTTCTCACAGAGAAGGCGGTGTACCTGGAGTTGTAAAGCGCAAAGTATTCTTGGGAGAATTCATTGACTACACTGTAGACGTAGCAGGGACAGAGGTACGTATCCAAAAAGGACGCCGCAACACAGGTCCTGAGCAAGGTGATGTTGCCACCTAAGCTTCATGCGTCCGTATTGATACCCAACTGATGAGGAGTATAAGAAATAGGTATTTAAGCACTATTGATTAATCTGGTCGGTCACTTTGTTAATTTTACAAAGTGACCGATTTTTTATGCTATATAGTGAAATTTGAAAAACGAACAATAATCTTGTTAGTTTTTTATCAATTTATGAATTGTATACAGTGATTAAAAATCTATGTTCTCATGAAACTAGAACGTATACAGCACCATCGCCGACAAGGTCGAAATGCTTAAATTCCAAGGGTTTGACTATAATTTAACAAGTCAACTTCTCTTGACGATACGCCATAATTTTGCTATAATATCCCTAAATGTTTTAGGTAGGATAGATAATTTTTGTAGCAACTATTTTTAATCTTTTATCTAAGGCTATACATTAAATGAGGAGTGAAGGAAGATGGAGTTTATAATGAACTTTGTTGGCGGGATGGCTTTGTTTGAGATTGGAGCGGCTGATCTTTTTATGATTGCTCTCGCAGCAGGCCTTTTGTACCTTGGTATTGTAAAAAAGCATGAGCCTCTATTGCTTGTACCGATTGGTATGGCAATGATTATGGCAAATATACCTATGCCCGAGGCACTAGGGCTTCCCGGGTTTACGGCATATGATGACCCAGTCGTCAATTACGTGATAAGGACTAATGCTTATGGTATTCAATATGTTTATCGCGAAGTCGTTATGCCAGGCGGACTACTGCGCTTTATCTATCAAGGCATTGACTTAATCATTTTCCCACCCCTTATTTTTCTTTGCTTAGGTGCTATGACGGACTTTGGTCCTGTTTTATCAAAACCTACAAGCGCTATAATCGCTTTGGGCGGACAACTCGGTATTATCGTGGCATTTGCTGGAGCTATTTTACTTAGTAATATTCTTCCAGGGTTTATTGAAGGTTTTTACGGATTCACTGTTGGTGAAGCCGCAGCAATTGGCAAAATTGGCAGCTCTGATGGTCCGACGGTTATCTTCTTGGCATCAAACCTAGCACCAGACCTGCTTCCTGTTATTGCCATTGCGGGATATTCATACATGGCTTTAGTTCCAGCGATTCAAACACCTATCATGAAGTGGCTCACAACAGATGCAGAGCGTGTTATCGTTATGCCTCCTCCACCTCAAGTGTCTAAAAAAGTCAAAATTATTTTTCCGATAGTTACAATGATTGTAACCTTGATTTTTATTCCTGCAGCAGGAGCTTTGGTCGGTATGATGATGCTTGGTAATCTCATAAGAGAGTGCGGCGTTACTGACCGTTATGTCTCTACTCTGGAAGTGCATCTTTTAAACGTGCTCACAGCACTTATCGGCATAGCCGTAGGCGCATCGGCGACAGCTGAACGTATGCTTAACCTTACAACGATACTTGTTATTCTCCTTGGCCTTTTAGCATTTGCTTTCGGTACTGCGGGCGGGGTTTTGATTGCTAAGGCTCTTAATGTATTCACTGGCGGCAAAGTTAATCCGCTTATCGGTAATGCTGCGCTCTCTGCGATGCCTATGGCAGCTCGCGTATCACAGAAATTGGGGCAAAAATATAACCCACAAAATCACTTGCTCATGCACGCGATGGGACCGACTGTTGCGAGTACAATTATCTCGGCGATTGCTGCGGGCGTATTCCTTGCATTGTTTGGTGGCTATTAATAGATTATGAGGTCTGTATATGTTAAAAAAAGTATCTGTATTCATTTGTTTTTGTTTGCTCTTTGCATCGCTTCCTGTGCAAGTAAATAGCGAGATGTCACTTCCCGCAATAAGGGTTCTTTTAGATGGAGAGGTTTTGGAATTTGATGTCTCTCCTATAATTGTTGGTGGACGAGTCATGGTTCCTATGCGGGGTGTTTTTGAAGCTTTGGGAGCTTCGGTTGAGTGGGATTATGAAAGTCGTACTATTACCGCTACAAAAGATGACTTGGTCATAATCTCATCTATTGGCAGTCTGAATATGCAAGTTGGGGAATACTCTATAACAATGGATGTAGCACCTATGATTGTTTTTGGGCGAACTTTAGTCTCTGTTAGATTTGTTACGGAAGCTTTTGGAGTGGATATACTTTGGGATGAAGTTAAGCGGACTGTTCATATCAACACCGCACAAATTAGCCAAGAGACTGCTGAACAAGAGACCGTTACCGCACATAGAGGCAGGCTTATGGTTATGTATCATGCAAACGGCGGTGTAGGCGCACCAATAAGTAATACTGTCACGATAAATGAAGACGGCTCTGTAAGGTTTCGACACAGTCGCGTCGAGCCAAGAAAAGAGGGCTATACATTTATCGGGTGGCTGTTTGAAAATGATAGAGATTTTGCTATTAACGAACCTGGCAGTACTGTTTTGGTGCTAGATTTGGATATTCACCGCAATGAGACTATAACTTATTTTGCGCAGTGGGAGAGAAATGTGGATTAACAAACATAACGGAGGACTACAATGAGTAACACTCCAAATAAAAGCGGAATATATGAGTCCTTAAGCGTTTTAAGGGCTTTTCAACATGTCATGGAGGCAGACGCTAAAGGCGGCTCTCCCCTGCTCCTAACTGGCATGATGGATTCGCAGAAGTGCCATGTAATAGGTGCACTCAAAGAGCTGAAAGGTAATGCTATCCTCGTGATTACTCATTCTGAGCTTAAGGCTAAAGAGATTTATGAAGACTTAGCTTTTTTTATCAAATCCATAGACAATCTATTCCTCTACCCTGCTAAAGACACGATTTTCTACGCTGCCGATACAAAAAGTTTGCTCATCACAAAAGAGCGATTCGCCGCCATAAACGCACTTTTAAAAGGCGAACGCCCTGTCATCGTTGCTTCTATCGAGGCTTTGTTTGACAGACTCTCGCCTCCTGATGTTTTTATTGACCATATTATCAATTTGTCAAGCGGTGCTGTGCATGATTTAAATTTACTTATAAAAAAACTTATCTCCATAGGCTATGAGCGCAGAGATATTGTCGAGGCTACGGGGCAGTTTGCTGTGCGCGGCGGCATACTCGATGTATTTAGCACAACTTATGAAAATCCGATGCGTATAGAATTTTTCGACGATGAAATTGATTCTATTCGAACGATAGACCCTGAGAGTCAGCGCCCTGTGTCAAAGCTCGACTCAGTAGAAATCTTTCCTATAAAAGAACTCGTCTTTAATGAATTTACACTTGCAGAAGCTCTCTCAAAAATAGAAACTGAATTTAAAAAAACTCTAGCAAACTACGAAAAAAAAGGGCTAGAAGAAGCTGTTGAAAGTTTAAAGTCCTCCGTTGGCGAAGTTATAGAGCAGCTTAAAATCGACGGAAACTCACGAGACATTGATAGATTCACACAATATTTTTACGAAAGTGGTCACTCGCTTTTGGATTATTTGCCAAAAGATACATTCATCTTTTTCGATGAAAGTGCAAGGCTGTATCAAAAAAGTGAAACAGCACATGAAGAGTTCTCACAAAGTGTGCAGAATCGTCTATTAAAAGGCTATCTTCTGCCCGCTCAAGCTGAGATGATTTTTTCATATCCGCAGATAGTCGCAAGGTGTGCCAAGTTTCCACAAATCATAATGAACTCGATGCTCTCTAATATCCGTGAGTTTAAGCCTATTCAAACTTCATCTTTTGTTGTAAAAGGTGCTATGAGTTTGCAAAATCAGATTGACCTCATGATTGAAGATATCAACTATTTAAGGTCTAACAGTTATAAAATTGTTATGCTCACAGGTAATAAAATCCGTGCCGAACGTATTGTTACTGAGCTTTTGGAACGTTCTATTCCCGCTCGCTTTTATGAGAATATAGATGATGTTGTACTTGAGCCCTCGTCAGTATCTGTCGTCTCAGGCAGTTTAAAACGCGGATTTATGTATGATGATATAAAGCTCGCATTCATATCAGATAAAGAACTCTTCGGTGAAAAAAGCAAGCCTAAAAAGCCAAAGAAAATTAAGAACGCACGCAAAATTAACAGCTTCATCGAGCTCAAAGTTGGAGATTATATTGTTCATGAAAATCATGGGATAGGCATATTCTCAGGAATAGAAACCATAATAAGCGACCAAGTCAAGCGCGATTATATAAAGCTCACCTACGCCGATGGCGGCAATCTATATATACCGACCAGCCAGATGGACATGATTCAAAAATATATCGGCGGAGAGTCTGCAAAGCCTAAGATGAACAAGTTAGGCGGTGCGGATTGGTCAAGGGCAAAAAGTCGCGCCAAAGGCGCGGTCGAGATATTAGCCAAAGATTTAATCGAGCTCTATGCCAAGCGTGAAGCCGCTATGGGCTTCACCTACAGCAAAGACAGCGTCTGGCAAAGCGAGTTTGAAGAGACTTTCCCATTCACAGAAACCGACGATCAGCTATCAGCTATTGATGATGTAAAGCACGATATGGAATCGCCCAAGGTAATGGATAGGCTCATTTGCGGCGATGTTGGCTATGGTAAAACTGAGATTGCTTTGCGTGCCGCATTTAAAGCAGTCCAAGACAGTAAGCAAGTAGTCTATTTAGTACCCACAACCATCCTTGCTCAGCAGCACTATAATACATTCACTCAACGGATGCAGGACTTCCCTATTTCTATAGAGATGCTCAGTCGCTTCCGCACAGCAAAAGAGATTAAGACGGCACTGGGCGGGCTTGAAAAAGGCAGAATTGACATTGTAATAGGAACGCATAGGCTTCTTTCAAAGGATGTGAAGTTTCACAATTTAGGACTTGTTATTGTGGATGAAGAGCAGCGCTTTGGCGTTTCACACAAGGAAAAATTAAAGAGTCTCAAAGAGAATGTTGATGTACTAACGCTCACAGCAACGCCTATTCCGCGTACGCTCCACATGAGCCTTGCAGGGATTAGGGACATGAGCTTATTAGATGAACCGCCGTCAGAGCGTAAGCCTATTCAAACTTATGTTATGGAATACGATGCGCAGTTTATAAAAGACGCTATCTATCGCGAGCTGTCGCGCGGTGGTCAGGTCTATTATTTGTATAATCGCGTTAGGAGCATTTCTGAGATGTCCGCACGCGTGGCTAATCTTGTGCCAGAAGCAAATGTCTCCTACGCCCACGGACAAATGAGCGAAAAAGAGCTAGAGAGCGTTATGATGGACTTCGTAAACGGCGAAACAAATGTTCTGATCTGTTCAACGATTATAGAAACCGGGCTTGACATCCCGAATGTAAACACAATTATCATCCATGACTCCGACCATTATGGGCTCTCACAATTATATCAGCTTAGAGGGCGCGTGGGGCGCAGTGGTCGTTTGGCTTATTGCTACCTAATGTATAGAAAGGACAAAGTCCTAACAGAAGTCGCTGAAAAAAGACTGCAAACCATTCGAGACTTTACAGAATTCGGCTCAGGCTTTAAAATCTCCATGCGCGATTTAGAGATTAGGGGTGCTGGAAATCTGCTTGGTGAGTCTCAGCATGGTCATATGGACAGCGTAGGTTATGACATGTATTGCAGACTCCTAAGCGAGGAAGTAGATAGGCTCAAAGGAATTACGCCAGCTGAAGTTTTCGAAACTTATATCGACCTCGAATTTACTGCATACATCCACGCCGACTATGTACCAAACGAGGAGCAGAGACTTGAGATGTATAAGAAAATCTCGCTCATCCGCGACAGAGGCGACTATCTTGATGTTCAAGAAGAGCTACTAGACCGCTTCGGAGACTTGCCTAAAGCCGTTATCAACCTCCTAGACATCGCATATATGAAGACCTGCGCAAATAAAGCGGGTGTCATTAGCGTGATTGAAAAGGGCGGCAAGGTTGTTGTTACGTTTAAGAATGATGCGAACGCCGACCCTATCAAGATTATGGATATTTGTGCTAAACAAAAGCACCTCAGCTTTACTGTGGCTGGTAATCCTTTTATTACTTATCGCTTGAGTGGTGAGGTGCGAGCGAGTGATGTTGAGGGGTTGACTGAGGTTTTTGAGAGTATATTGTAGGGGTGATTTGACTATATAGTCGATTAAGTTGAAAAGCCTAACGCTAAAGCTTGTATTTTTCCACAACTCATCGTCGTCGGAGCTTGCTCTTACCATAGAGGGTAATGCTGCGCTCCGCCTTCCCGATTTGCGAAAAAGTCCCGCACTCTATCTGTTAGGCTTTTCAACTTAATCGACTATACTACACACCACCTCGAACCGAATAATTCGTATATATAATCTGCCTTACAACGCTATACGCATCGTTTCGACGTATAATCTGCTCTATGGATAAATTTTCATCTGATATTTTAAATGATATCTCAAGGTCATTGTTTAGAATCATATAAATTACTCTGTCTGGATTGACTCTTGTAGAAGTACCCCCCGTTTGTTCGTCGTAATAGTACGAATTGACAAAATAATGCAGCTCCTCTATATCTGAAAATCCACGCCCAAAAGGATGTATATCACCATATATAACCATAAACTCTCCGTCGCAGCTTATCCAGCTAACCGTTGACTCATGGATTCCTGCAGAATGTTTAAAAATTCCTCGAAGAAAGCGCGAATACTCTGAGAAGAACACATACTTGGCTAAGTTTTGCTCGTTCGGAGGCCACTTACGTAAATCATTTTCACTAAAATTATAAGTCAATATATCGTAAGCGTCCATAGTATTCATTTCGTTTATTCTATATAATGAGTTAGCGCGAAAGTGATATTCTACGACCGCAGTTATTGTCTCGCGATGACATATGCTAGAGTGAATTAGAGTTGAATTATTAATCCTATTTAGTTGATACGTGGAAACAAATCGTAATTGATTCCTACTTATCCCCCAAGGTATAAGCCTGCGCTCACCCCAATTTTCGCCTTGCTGAACATAATGCTCAACATTTGCAGTACCAAAGTTAATCCCACCAACCCCAAGCCGAACTAGAGTCGGCTGCTGAATAAAACCAGCTCTATATGAGCTTACTACCCATCTATATGTTATCGTATTAATCATAAATTCAGAGCGAATTATATTTTCAAAAATGGCATAGAGTAAAACGCATGCCACAATTAATAGTATTACTGTTTTTTTAGTCCAAGTGTTTCTTATTGCATGCATTTTTTCTTGACACTTATGGCGCACTGCCCATATTGTTTTATAAATCATATGTCACCTCAAAACGTTTTCTATCAAATCCTGCCACATGACACAACTCATATGTTTATTCCACTTTAAAAATGAAGTTGACACCATCTCATACTTAGAAAATGAAATGGTGTCAATACGTATTAAATTCAAAGTTACAGTAAGCTAAATTTATCTGAGCCAAACACTAATTTAATATATTATCGCTCCAATAAATCATCCCCACTTACTACATCCACCATACTAATAATAAACCCGCTATCATCTCTTACTTCAAAAACAGGCAGCACTTCATTGTCAGCAGTTATAAAATAAGAACTTATTATACTAGCTCCATCATAACTGCTGCTTAAAATATTGTACAGTTCGGTATCTGCAAAAGCATTCGAGCTGGCTCTTATACCGCCTCTAATCGGAGTAATGTCAACCCAGTTGTAATCTATAGATCGTATACCATTATTCGTAATGCTAATGATAATGGCGTTATCATTTACTGTATAAACCGCTCTACCATTCATAGTCGGTATGAATCTGACATTATACTCAACAACTTCGGTTTCTCCAGTGCACATGTTTGTTCTGATTGTGCTGCCTACCTCTATGATATAGTTATCTGGCAATAAGCTCATATCTGCCAATGTATTAATTGCGTATTCTATTGCTTGGGATGAGTTTATTGCTATTCCTCCTGTGTTGCCAAGTGAATTTTCATCATTAAAAAATTCAAAAGAGTAGGTCGATGTAAAATTAAAGAGCATAGCGTTTGTATTACTAAATTTCTCACCATCAAACTCGCTATCAAACTGCCTTGACAAATAGTCTGATATAACGTCCTTATCAAATATATCGGGGTTAGATATCCTCACAGAAGTTACTTCTTGGAAGCTCTCAACAAATGATGTTGGACGAACTATCACACCAAATTGACCACGGGAATACCTCCAGAAAGTTCGATCGTTAGCCCACCTTGTATCTTGAGGCGCCATGAAGTGGATTCTATCCGTTACATGAATATCATTCACCAGTGCCGCCCAATTGCTATTTCCTCTTAAGCCTTGCATATTTGCCCGCTCCCATGAATCCAAAATACTTCTAGTATCGAGATTGGAATTAAAGTCATTCATTATATCATTTTGCCGAATAAACCCCGGACCTGTGCCAAAATACCCTAACATTCCATGAGCATTTCTATTTCTAAGTAACGCATTCGTATATCCCACTGAAAAAGCACCCTCATTCAACTGAGCGCAAGCAGCAGCTATAAACCAGTTCATGCGTAAGTCACTTGGCAATGTATCGTCTAGAAATCTGTAGTAGAAATTATCTCTAGGCGGCTCTTTGGGCGCATAGAACTCAGCAGCAAGACCATTGTCACTCAACATAACATACGGTATCCCATTCGTCAACCTCATATCCTGTATCCAAAACCCTCTATAGCTACTGGAATTTGTAGAAGATGAACCATGTGTCGCAAGATATACTATTTCACTCATTGAAAAGTGATTACGAACAACATATCTACTTGGATTTAGTGCTGCCGAAGTATTATTGTTTAATCCAACAAATGTTCTGGATAACCCGCGATTGCTCATAACACTTGCAAAATGTTGTGCTGGGTTAAGGTTAGTAGGGTGTACCCTAATAGCCTCTTGCCAAAGAGACCATGCTAGCGCTCTGTCTGCAGAACCTTCTGCCCCTAGTTGATGAGGGTCTACGCCATGTGGCAAGTTGTGCAGATTTGTACCTGTAGAAAATGCCGAAAAACTAGGATAACTTCTAGGAACAAGGGCAAATTCAAAGTTTCCTCCTTCAGATGCCGAAATAGTAATTGTAATTGGAAGGTCTGAATTTTGAAGTCGCCCTATTGTACTAGCCCCGCCAGGCTCTGCAAATATACCCATGATAATCATCCTAGCTGAATTGCGAGTCCCTCGTACCTGCCCTACTCCATGAGGATCAGCACCACGAAGAATGAACATATACTCTCCTTCACTAGGCAAGCTTTCTATCGCAAATGTTCTTGATTCTCTTGGCATCAGAAAAGCTCTTACCCACTCGGGGTTTGCACTTACTCTTGGCGCAGTTAGCCTCCATCTAGCATAAAGAGTCATATTATGGCTAGGCATAATAATTGTCTCGCCAGGTGAAAACCATGTACCTGGACCTGAAGGGCTTGTATTCCATCCATCAAAAGTGAATCCATTAACAGCTGCTCTAAAATTATTTGATGGATGTCTAATTGCAACACTAGTTCCTGCCGTAACAGTTTGATTTGCTGGCAAATCCCCGTGCCCATTCGGGTGAAAAGAGCTTCGATATGTTATCGTAAAGTTCTGCGCCATCGCCCTAGGTGCTGCAAAAAATCTCATTTCAACATTATTAAACGGTCCGCGGAAGCAACTTACAAACGCTCCATATGGCTCACCTGCAAATCTAAGATTATGTACAACTTCGCGCCAAGGTTGTACACTTAATCTCACCGTCCAACAGTCACCAATTCGATTCGTGATAAAAACGTCTATTGTCTGCATACCTGCGGGAAAAGCATATGTCCAAAACTCAACTCTAGTATGTTGATTGCGGATAGTGTTAAAATACCCGCCGCCCACTAGCAAGCTCCTATTTGTCTGCTGAGGGTGTTCCGCCCAAGGTACGCGCATCCAAAGTCGATGGTCAAAGAGCGGTGCAATCCCTGCAAATTGTTCTGTTAATTCTGTATGCTCTACGTAGCTAACCTGTGCCATACCTTCAAATACTCTTGAATTAGGAAACATTTCCATTAGGTCTTCACTAAGATATGTCTCTGTTCTATTTCCGTACTCATCATATTCTATAAGCATTCTCGTTTCAACATCAATTTCAGATGTATTGCGATTTACGGCTGACCTATCAGCAGTAGCCCGCGCTGCACGTGCGTCAAGAGGCTCACTCGTAACCTCCGCATTTATCGCAACAAGCTCATTAAACCCAGCTTCACCATCAACGTAGCGATACCAGTCTTCTCTCTGTCCATCCGCGTTGTAAAACGATACCCTGCCTGTCGTTGTATCAAAGTAAGCTATAAAAAGCGTATCATCAATCGCCGAGGTAAGAACTTCACCTATTATATCAGGATTTGCTCTTTCTTCATACTGAATTCTTTCTTGCAACCGCTGGCGTGTTCTTTCACGCTCACGCAATCTTTCACGATCGTTTAGTTGCAGTTCGGGTGAAGCGTGCAGTATATGTTCACCAAAACCATAAATATCTCTGTTTAGCTCAAAATCAAATGCTGTTAAAACTGACAGTACCATTATCAAACATAAAAATAAAGATACTGCTCTCTTCATTTCATCAGTCCTTCCGTTTATTATAATACATAGTCTTTTGTACGTACAGCTTTTAATACATTTGCCCTTGTCATGACTTCTTAATTGTATCTCATCCCCCCCACCCTGTCAATATTCGATTGCAACTTTTTGTAATGTTTTGTCGTGCTGCTTCATTTTGTATATGTCCAGTTTACACATTCCACCATACCACCCCCACCCCCTTCTATTCCCCCACTCCACCTCATATACTCTGTATAGAGGTGAAACCCATGAGCAAATTACAAAAAACAGCCAAAAATGCAGAAAGGCTACTAACAAGCACCCTAGCGAGTGCTTTGGAGCTGCCTAAGGAAGTTGTCATGAATCTTCCGCTCATAACTCTTATAGGCAAGGAGGATATAACTATTGAGAATTTTAAAGGCATATTGGAATATTCTGAGGAGCGTGTGCGGATAAATACATCTGCGGGGATTGTACGAGTCGAGGGTAGGAAGCTGCGGCTAAAGCACATCACCTCCGACAATATAGTTATTGTTGGTACTATTGACAGACTTGAGTACGTGGTTTAGGGGGTGTATCATGCTTTTAACCTTGTGGCAATACATACGCGGCTATGTCTCTATAGAGGTTCGCGGTTTTTCTGTTGAAAGGTTCATAAACATGGCAGCGCATAGGGGTTTGTACATATGGGATGTAAGCTATCATGGCTCATCTATTCGCATGAATGTAAGTATCAAAGGCTTTCGTAAACTCAAAGACTTAGCGCAAAAGACCAATAGCCGCTTCCGAATAGTCAAGAAAAAAGGTGTACCCTTCACTATATATAAACTTCGGAAAAGAATCCTATTCCCCATAGGCATTGTCTTTTTCATCGCATTTCTTTATTATCTGTCAGGCTTTATTTGGCTTTTAGAAATCCAAGGCAATGAACGAGTAGAACATGAACAGATTTTAGAGTTCTTAGAGGGTCATGGTTTAAGCATTGGTGTACGCAAGGCTGATATAGAGCGTTTTTCCATAGAGCGCGAATTTATCATCCACTTTGACGACATTTCGTTCATAAACATTGGCATACGAGGCACAAGAGCCCAAGTAACCGTTGCAGAAACCATTCCTCATGAAGTAAGTGTGGACAAATCAATGCCTTGTGATATAATTGCAAAAAGGGATGGTGTTATAAGCTCGATTTTCGTCTCAACAGGTACGCCTCTAGTACGAGAGGGCGATGTTGTTTTAGAGGGCGATGTCCTTGTGACCGGCACAATAGTCGCAGGAGTTGATTATGAGGCTGTTGTTACTGGATATACTCATGCTGTAGCATCTATCCGTTCAAGACGCTATTATGAGATGAATTTTTATGTAAACCAAGTTCGAATTCTAAAGAGCTTTACAGGGAATACGCGGACGGCTTTTTGCATCCATATTCTTAATAAAGAATTAAATATCTTTGGGGCTTCCATTTCATACGCAAACTATGATAGAATTACTAGTAGGACACAACTTGGCTTTGGTGAGCATTATCCGTTGCCTATTATAATTCTGCGCCATACTTATAAAGAGTTTGAACCGTACACAACTACGCTTTCTTTGGATGAGATGAAGGATAAGGCACTTATAAGTGTTACAAACACGATATTACAAGAGTTTGACTTTGACATTGACGTGCTTGAGAAAATAATCGAGTATGAGCAGATAGGGAATGGACTTAGGGTTTTTGCGACAGTTATTACTGATGAGGAAATTGGTGAGATAAGATATATAGAAGTTCCACAAACAGAGGAGTGATTACTTAGTTGGATCTTAAAAAAACAGAGGTCAAAGTTCATAGCAATGTTATAGGCACAGTATTTGGCCATTTAGATGAAAATGTTCGTAAGATTGAAAGAGCTTTTAATGTGCAGATTATAAATCGCGGTGACACAATATGTATATCAGGCGATGAAAAAAGTCTTGTTAAAGCCGAGGCAGTATTTTCTAAACTCACAGCTCTTGTAGAAAAAGGCGAGAATCTAGATAGCATGGGTATAGATTATTTGATAGCGGCATCGGGTGATGAAGATTTTCGAGATATTGAGAAAATGAGCGATGACCTTGTTGCCATGACTATATCCGGTAAACCCGTAAAGCCTAAAACCCTAGGTCAAAAAAAATATGTCGATCAAATTCGTAAGAACACTATAGTTTTTGGCGTAGGTCCCGCGGGTACAGGAAAGACATACCTCGCTATGGCTATGGCTATCTCCGCCTTTAAAAGCGGCAAGGTCGAACGCATAGTACTTACTCGTCCAGCTATTGAAGCCGGGGAAAAACTGGGCTTTCTTCCAGGCGACTTGCAGCAAAAGGTTGACCCGTACTTGCGCCCACTCTACGATGCGCTACACGAAATAATGGGGGCGGAAGCGTTTCATAAGAACTTTGAAAAGGGTGCTATAGAAGTCGCCCCTCTGGCATACATGAGAGGACGTACATTAAATAATGCCTTCATAGTACTAGACGAGGCGCAAAATACAACACCTGAACAGATGAAAATGTTCCTCACTCGCATAGGCTTTGGTTCAAAAGCCATAATAACAGGAGACTTGACTCAGGTTGACCTTCCCGATGGTAAGCGATGTGGTCTGGTAGATGCTATTCGAGTTTTGGATGGTATTGAAGATATTGGGATTTCGCATTTGACTAATAAAGATGTTGTGAGACACCCGCTTGTAGCTAAAATTGTAGCCGCTTATGAAAAAGAGGGTGCAAAGAAAAAAGGCTATGAACCTAATAATGATAAAAAAAGAACTTCGTACAACCACAAAGGAAAAGGTAAAGGCAGAGGGCGGAGGAATTTTTAACGCCAAAAACCCTGAGCTTTACTAAGTAGGTGATTATTTTGAAGAAACCTATTTTTAACAATATGACATTTACATCTTTGCTGATTGGTATAGCTCTTCTTGTCACATTAGCTCTATTGATAAGCGGCAGCTATGTAAGTGAAGGGTATAATATTGAGCCGGGAAGTGTTTCGCCGGTTCGTATTCGCGCTGTTCGTCAGATTGAGAATGAGATTGCTACTGAGCGTCTGCGTGAAGAGGCTGTGGCTCAAGTCCCACCCGTATTTCAAATAGATCCGCAGGTTGGTGAAGAAGTAATTGCGCGACTTGATCGTTTCTTTTTAGAGGTGGACAGGCTCAGGCGTGAGAATACACCGTTCTTTACACCTACACCACAAAACCTGCTCCCTGCTGGTCAAGATGACGATGGGCTTTTTGATGTCCCCGTCATTACTCATGAAGAGCTTATGGCTATTGCTATTGATGAGTCTTTTCTTTCGGACAATTTTAGAACAGAGGATTTACTTCTTGCTATAAATTTGGATTCAGAAGCTTATCAAGCGCTACGTCAAAACATATATGACACTGTTACAAACATTTTAGATATGGGTTTCCAGGAAGAGGCTCATGCTCGAATTTTAGTGGAGATGAGCAGCGAATTTGAAAGGCTCTATCCTGGGCAAAATGATAGAATAAGCAGCATTGCGTATGAGATAAGCGCAGTTAATTTACTTCCAAACCTTATATTTAATGAAGAGGCTACTCTGACATTACAAGAGGCGCGTCGTGCTGAGGTTGAATCAATATACTTCCTTACAGGTCAAACTATTGTTGATGAAGGTCAGATAGTTACAGAGGAGGCTTTTGCGGCTATCGAGAGCCTCGGTCTTCTTTCGGGGGGCGTTTTGGAAAATATTATTCCTGTGCTTGGTATTAGCGGTGTTGCGATCTTTATTTTTGTCTTTTGCCTAATCTATATTAGGCGCTACAATGAAGAGCTTAGCCGAAACAGAAAAGACGCACTTATGCTTCTGTGTCTATACCTTGTAACTATAGGTGCTACGGGATTAATAGGCGATACAGGACTATGGGTGCTTACTCCTGTGCTTGCTTTTACGCTTTTGGTTGCTATTTTGATTGATATACGGCTTGCACTTGTTTTAAACATTGGTATTTCAGTTATTACTATGTTGATAATTGGCGAGGGACTTGAATATCTTTTATACTTTGTCTTGGTAGGTACATTGACATCTGAGATGGCTAAATATGCTAATCAGCGTAACAATTTGTTTATCCTAAGCCTTATTGTCGCTGTATCTGGCACATTGTTTTATGTGTCTATAACTTTGATTTTTGAACGGGGATTGTCACAGGGACTGTTCTTGTGGTCGGCATATGCGTTTTTGAGTGGGATATTGACTGTTATGATTGCTGTTGGCAGTTTACCGCTGTGGGAGAGCATGTTTGGCGCGATAACTCCGATTAAGCTCTTAGACCTCATCAACCCTGATAATGAACTCTTAAGAAGATTGGCGGTAGAAGCTCCTGCCACTTATCATCATAGTCTCATCGTCGCTAATTTGGCAGAAATCGCCGCATATGATATCGGTGCGAATCCGACTATAGCAAAAGTCGGTGCATATTATCATGATATAGGTAAGCTAAAATATCCGCAATATTATGCGGAGAATCAGATTAGCGAAAACCTGCATGACGAGCTTGACCCATATAGCAGTGCCGCTGTTATAACAGGTCATGTAAATGTTGGGCTATCTATGGCTATCGAGCATAAGCTCCCCACTGTTGTGCGCGATATAATTGTGGAGCATCATGGAAATACGCTTATAAAGTTTTTTTACCACAAAGCACAGTCTGAAAACCCAGATACGGAGATTGTAGAAAGTGACTTTAGGTACAAGAATCCAACGCCAAAGAGCAAAGAGGCCGCTGTTGTAATGCTGGCAGACACTGTTGAGGCTGCTATTCGCAGTATGTTTGCAAACAGCAGCAGCATGGATGATATTGAGAAGTTTGTGCGGGTCTTAATTAAGGACAAGTTAGATGATAATCAGTTGGTAGATAGTAATCTTACTATAAAAGACTTGGATACAGTGGCAGATGCTTTCATGCGCGTCTTTAAAGGGATGTATCACGAGCGTATACCTTATCCAAAAATGGAGAAAAAAACAAATGACCCTAAACCTGTTTGATGAAACTAAAAAGCTGTCCGACGCTCTCAAAAAGATTATTGCCGATACTGCAAAGGCAAGCATCACAACTTGTGGGGTTAGAGAGCAATGTTCTGTTGATATTTTGATAGTCGATTTAGAGAGTATGCGAGAAATCAATAGGGATAAGCGCGGGGTCGATGCTCCTACGGATGTACTTTCTTTCCCGACGGGTGAGGAGGGATTTCTTGGCGATATTGTTATCGCTTATGAGAAGGTGTTTTCTCAAGCTGAAGAATATGGTCATAAAGCAGAGCGCGAGCTTGGCTTTTTGACTGCTCATGCTATGCTGCATCTTATGGGGTATGAGCATGATACGGATGAGAATGAAATAGAGATGTTTGGGTTGCAGGAGGAGATACTTGAGGGGCTGGGGTTGAAACGGTCTATTTAACCTGTAGGGCGCACACTATGCGCCCATTACGAAGCTTACGAATATTTTCACAACCACAACACGGAGGCAATATGTTCACAATAACCTACGCAACAACAAGCGATATAAAATACCTATGCTCCTTCAAAACAGAACCCTTATCAGAAGCCGAGTGCATATCAAAAATTAATGACAAAAAATGCTACCTACTGTATTTTGACAATAACGTCATAGGACTTATGCGTTACAACTTTTTTTGGGATTTTATTCCATTTCTGACACTAATCTATCTTGATGAGCAGTATAGGGGTAAAGGCTTTGGAGCTAAAGCTCTCAAGCATTGGGAAGATGAAATGCGCTCTTTGGGGCATAGGCTTGTTATGCTTTCTACGCGCATTGACATAGAGTCCCACCATTTTTATCGCAAGTTTGGATATTACGATATGGGCTCTATCACTATGGATAGAACGCCTTACAAACAAGCCCTGGAAATTTTCATGGGTAAAAATCTTTAGTTAGGACTACATCGACAATGGATTGGGATATTTTATACACCACATGTCAAAATTGTAAACGCTGCCCACTATGGGAGACGCGCACAAACGCAGTAATAGGACGCGGTAATCGCGAGGCAGACATCATGTTTATAGGCGAAGGACCTGGCTTTCATGAGGACAAGGAGGGTTTGCCTTTTGTAGGTCCTGCAGGTCAGCTCTTAGACAAGATGCTTTCCGCCATTGACCTTAGCGAAAAGGACGTTTATATAGCAAACATAGTAAAGTGCCGCCCTCCGGGAAACCGCGACCCAAAGCTAGATGAGCAAGAGCAATGCATGAATTATCTGCGCTATCAGCTAAAACTTATTCAGCCTAAGATTATTGTAATGCTTGGCAGGATAGCAGCTTCTGCGATAGTCGCTAGAGGAGAGAATCCTTTTAATTCGGAGTTTAGAATTACCAAACATAGAGGCATTTGGTTTGAGCGTAAGGGTATACAAATGATGGCTACATATCATCCTGCGGCTTTGCTTCGTGATGAGGAGAAAAAGAGACCTGCTTGGGAAGATTTTAAGGAGTTACGAAAGAGAATTGATGGGTTGCATATATAAATCAGATAGGAGGCTTTTCCCATGAAAATAAGACCATATCTAACCTTCAACGGGCAATGTAAAGAAGCAATCGAATTGTACAAACGCGCTTTTCAAACAGATACACTAGAATACACCTTATTCGACCAAATGCCCGACATACCTGGCTTCACTCTGCCTGAAGAGTATAAAAGCCGCGTCATGCAAGCAACTATGACTTTTGGTGATGACTTCATTCGTCTCTCTGACTGCGGTTACGCGCCAGGATTTACACTGAATGAACAAGAGTCTGAGCGTATATCATTATTAATTGAGGCAAGCGTTGATGAAATCAAGTACGCTTTTGCTGTTTTAGCAGAAGAAGGGCATGTTGGTATGGACTTAATCGAGACATTTTATAGTCCGTGTGCGGCTGTTGTTTTTGATAAATTTGGTGTTATGTGGAATCTATCAGCGGTTAGGTAGAGCCTCGACAAAAGGAGTAATTCATGACAAGCAAGCTCCAAACCAACTCAATAGCTTCCAGCATAATCCTCACGCTAATAGTAGCATTCCTATGGGGCTTTACCTCACCATTTGTTCGATGGATAGCCGAACCGCATGGCTTGTTAGCTTCATCAACGCTAACCTCAGTAATAAATATCGCGTTTGCACTCATCACCATAGCCTTACTCGGAGTAATAAACCAAACTTGTGGCTTCAAGCATGTATTTAAAACAGAGGGATTTGTGAAAGGACTTCCTGCTATTTTACCCATTATGGCGTTTGCTGCGCTGAAGTTGGTATTTGCTTCAAGCAATGAGGTATATGTAAGCAGTGAAAATTTTCGTGCCTTTCCCGCACTCGCTTTTATAAGACTGACTTCGGTGCTTATGGAGACTGTTCTTTTTAGGGGACTTCTTGTTACTGCTTTGTTTATAAAGGCAAGCCGCACTGAGGGCGAACGTATTCGCAGTGTATTTAAAGCTGCGGCATGGTTTTGGGTCATATATACTATTCTTAACGTACTTACTACTGGACATTTGGATCTTATGGCACTCATCAATACATTTGTTATGAGCGCGGGATTTTGTGCGGCATATATGTATTCGAAAAATTTGATGATTCCCGCTTTTGGTTATGCCATTTGGAGTGTATTTGGCGTTTGGATTGATTCGTCTGTTGTTAATAATTATATTCAGCCTACGCCGCTTAGCGTTGTTGCTGTGGTGGGTGTTTTGGTTTTTATATTAGTGTTTGCTGTTAGGTTTAGCCTACGGGCTGAGGTGTTTTGTTTGGATAGATCTAACCCTCCCCCATTGACTAATCGGAGGAATTATGATAGAAATTAGAGAGGTAAAAGAATCACAACAAAAAATGGACATCACAGACAAAGTCCTTCGAGCGTTGCCTGAATGGTTCGGAAATGATAGTGCCAACGCCGATTATATAGCTACAAGTGCTGACTTGCCTTTTTGGGCGGTATTTAGCAAAGGCGAACCTATTGGTTTCCTTGCCGCTAAGGCATATAACACACTCCATATCGGGCTTTATACTATGGGCATACTTTCCGAATATCAACGCATGTCTATAGGCAGAGGGCTGTTTAACACTTTTCAAAACTATTGTTTAAACAATGGCTACACTTATATGAGCGTCAAAACTCTTGACTACTCATGCGATTATGAGCCATATAATAAAACGCGAAAATTCTATGAGGCGATGGGCTTTCAACCTTTCGAAGTAATTAAAGAAGTTTGGGATGAAAATAACCCCTGTCTCATTATGATAAAAGATTTAAAAGACGCAAATAATTCTAGAAGCTGTCGAATGACTCACTTATGATGGAGACGTTTAACAGGTTATTAAAATGCAGGAGTACAAACAATGGATAACATACGAAATTTTAGCATAATAGCTCACATTGACCACGGGAAAAGCACTTTAGCAGATCGACTGATTCAAAAGTCAGGTCTCTTAACCGAACGCGAAATGCAATCACAAGTTCTTGACAACATGGATCTTGAGCGTGAGCGCGGCATTACAATTAAGGCGCAAGCCGTGCGCCTCGTACACACAGCTGAAGATGGCAAGGAGTATATTCTTAACCTAATAGACACCCCTGGGCATGTTGACTTCAACTATGAAGTGTCTAGGAGCTTAGCGGCGTGCGAGGGCGCAGTTTTAGTAGTCGACGCCGCACAAGGAGTCGAGGCTCAAACCCTAGCCAATGTTTATTTGGCGCTAGATGGCGACCTAGAAATACTTCCCGTCATAAATAAAATAGACCTGCCTAGTGCCAATCCTGAAAATGCCATAAAAGAAATCGAGGACGTGATAGGCATCCCAGCCTCTGAAGCGCCATTGATTTCTGCCAAGAATGATATAAACATCGACGACGTTTTCCGTAAAATTGTCGAGGTAGTACCACCGCCCAAAGGTGATTTAAACAAGCCGCTTAAGGCGCTCATTTTCGACAGTTTTTATGACCAATACCGCGGAGTAATCGTGTTCATGCGAGTCTTTGACGGTTCGGTTAAAAAAGGTCAAATCGTACAGTTCATGGCTAATGGTAAGAACTTTGAAGTCATCGAATGCGGCTACTTTGGACCTGGAAAATATATACCAACAGAACAACTTAAAGCCGGTGAGGTAGGCTATTTTACAGCCAGTATCAAAAATGTTGCAGACACTCAAATAGGTGACACCGTAACCGACGCTAAGAACCCAGCACTAGAGGCTCTCCCTGGCTACAAAGAGGTCCAGTCGATGGTTTATTGCGGCATGTTCCCGTCGGATGGGGCAAAGTATCCTGACCTTAGAGAGGCACTTGAGAAGTTGCAGCTTAATGATGCTGCGCTCATATTTGAGCCTGAAACATCTATCGCTTTAGGGTTTGGCTTTAGATGCGGGTTCTTGGGACTTCTTCATTTGGAAGTAATTCAAGAGCGTCTTGAGCGCGAGTATAACTTAGACCTTGTAACGACCGCACCAAGTGTTATCTACAAAATATACTTGACAGATGGCACAGAAATGCAATTGTCGAACCCTGTCGATATGCCCGATGTCTCGCGTATATCACGCATGGAAGAGCCGATAGTCAAAGCTGAGATAATACTGCCATCAGAGTATATCGGCACTATCATGGACCTCTGCCAAGAGCGCCGCGGCGAGTATATCGGTATGGAATATTTGGACACATCAAGAGCAGTTCTTACGTATGAGATGCCGCTGAATGAGATTATCTATGACTTTTTTGACGTTTTGAAGAGTCGTAGTCGCGGTTATGCGTCTTTTGATTATGAGCTTATTGGATACAAGCCATCAACGCTCTGTAAGCTAGACATTATGGTAAACCGCGAAGTAGTAGATGCACTCAGCTTCATAGTCCACACCTCAACAGCCTATGAAAGAGGGCGCAGAATCTGCGAAAAGCTGACTAAAGAAATACCACGTCACCAATTCGAAGTGCCAATTCAAGCAGCTATCGGGAACAAAATCATCGCCCGAGAGACCGTACGCGCCATGCGCAAAGACGTTTTAGCAAAGTGCTACGGCGGCGATATTTCGCGTAAGCGAAAGCTGCTTGAAAAGCAAAAAGAAGGTAAGAAACGTATGCGCCAAATCGGTAGCGTAGAAGTGCCTCAAGCAGCGTTTATGTCTGTTTTGAAGTTGGATGAGGATTAGGAGTTAGGATTGTTTGAGTTTTTAGAGCCGTCATGTTTTTCGTGGCGGCTTTTATATTTTGGGCATGAAACTTATTGTTATTTATTCAAATATCATGTATAATCAATTTCAAGTATATCGTGGGCGGTGGAAAAGCCCAGGCTCCGAAAGGAGTGAGGCTATAACCATAAGCTTGACGCATTTTGAGTTAATCTACTTAATTCTCTTCAGCGTCCTTTTGTACATAACCATTAAAAGTACAAAAAATAAGCCGCCCACTCTAACAAAGTAACGGCTTATTTTTGATTCAAATCTAGTTTGAGTTTGGGGGAGTGTTAGTGCACTCCCTTATTCTTTATATACATAGTATAGCACACCCATAATAAATGTCCCTACGGATTCACGAGGTCAAAAATGATAATCTTCGCGATAATCCTCCTAATAATCATAATCACAATCCAAATCCGCTCTATGCACAAATCCCTAAAGAGCGTTACTTACGATTGTCATTTTTCAAAGCTTCTGGTAGAGCCTGGCGAAGAGTTCGAGATTATTATCACGATAACCAATAAAAGCCGCGCATTCATTCCTTTTATAAAAATCGAGCAAGCCTTCCCCTCAGATATTAAACTTAAAGAGATGCTTCTCGCAAAGACGGCTAACCCCACAGACTACATCTATCACACATCAACGCTATACCTCATGCCGCGGAGCAAATATATAAAGCGCGTAACCGCACGATTTCCTCAAAGAGGTCGATATATATTTCCTGGCACGTATCTTCGGGTTGGCGATTTTTTGGCATTGGGCGATAAGGTGCTTGAGCATAAGTATCATCACTTAGAGGTGGTCGTCTATCCCAAAACGACAAATGCGTCGAATTTTGACGAATTATTGAACGGCATCATGGGCGACATCTCCGTAAGACGCCTTGTCTTGGAAGACCCAATAATGACCGTCGGTTTCAGAGATTACAGCGGGCGCGAACCTATGAAAGCCATTTCCTGGAATCAAAGCGCAAAGACAGGAAAGCTGATGGTCAAGCAGTTTGATCATACTGTTGAGGCATCGGTCTCTGTAATTTTGGACGTTGAAGGGCGTGGACTTGAGGGCGACGCAGATAAAAAAGAAGCCGCATTCAGCTATGTAAGAAGTCTCTGCGAGCTACTCGAGTCCAGAGGTATGAAATACGACTTCCTAACCAACGCAACTACGGCAGACGCACACGCCAGATGGTCATATAAACCCGAAGGTTCAGGACTGTACCATTTTGCTGCCATCATGGAGGGCTTGGGTCGCACTTCACATAATCATGTCGAGACACTTGATGCACTTTGCAAAAGATTTGTACAGAAAAAGAATTATGACCGATTTGTTATACTCGTCACGATAAAACATGAGGCTTTGATTGACACGAGTTATATTGAGAAGAGTAACGGCGGTAAAGTATATATTCTCAGCATGGAGGATAGAGTAAATGAAACTGGTATACTCTCTAAAACTGCTATCTGATTTGTTGTTTTATTTATCATTTGCGGGATTAATAAGCACTCTTGCAAGCAGTGGAAATTTGTTTGACTCACTGTTGTTTTTTGTGCCGTGTGTTGTTTTGTTGGGGACTTTAGCTGATGCCAAATGGCTTAAGTAT
>Ga0123355_10001883_pt1 | contig 29441 bp, 27 predicted proteins | sample TergutEmb28metaG_3_FD_89872 | JGI IMG/M metagenome (GOLD analysis project Ga0123355, IMG submission 89872) | Embiratermes neotenicus P1 segment gut microbial communities from Petit-Saut dam, French Guiana - Emb289 P1 | ecosystem: Host-associated > Arthropoda: Insects > Digestive system > Gut ... | reverse complement strand
TATCTCATCCACTACCTCAAGCGGAGGGGGAGTGGTTTTTTTCGCGGTTCTTGTTTCCCAAAATCGCTTACGATCAAATTCAGCGGGAGGTAGTGAACACTTGAAAACTTGCATTTTATCAAATAATGAAGAGAAATCCAAGTTCTCTTTTTTCACATATCGCAATGCTAAAAAATCTAAAGAGAAGTCCATTCCAGCTGACCCCACATAATTAAGCAAGCATTGGTTAGCGTACTCAAGTGCCTCAGGAGTTCCACAATCATAATAAATCCTATATGACTCTCCTGTTGGAGTTAACTTTTCATTACCCTGATAAAGTGATGTTTTTAAATAGCTCAATGCATTAAGCAAGTTCTCATTGTTGTTGGTAATAATAACAGCTCTAAAATTTTGATGATTTCGGCAGCAGCTCATCGTATAAGAGACATCTTCAATCTGATAAGCGCCTGCTTTTAAAAATTTTTGAAGTCTATCCACTGTTTTAATCATTAAACTACCGTTCTTAGCAGAAAGTGGAAATATCAATTCTTGAAAATCATTCTTCGTACGCTCTGAAGAGTGGGATTTCACCACTAAATGAGCATTAGTGCCAGTAAAACCAAAAGTGCTAACACCCACCATGACTTCCTGAGTAAAATCAGTCCATCGCATTTGCTGACTTTGGACATATAACGGTGAATTCACAAAATCAATCAGCTGGTTTGGTTCAGCAAAATTTATTGTGGCCGGAATAATGCCACGCTTAAAGCACATCAATATCTTAATGAGGGATGCAATACCAGAAAGAGCAACTGTATGACCAATATTAGTTTTCACTGATCCAACTCCACAAAATTGCTTCTTATTTGTATGGACTCTAAACGCCTCTGTCAAACCGCTAATTTCCAAAGGATCTCCTAAAATAGTTCCTGTGCCATGAGTTTCGATATAAGAGATATCTTCGGGATTTATCCCCCTCTTCTCCCATGCTTGCAAAACAACATCTCGTTGCGCATTCTTATTTGGTGCCGTCAAACTACTGGTTTCTCCATCATTATTAAGGGCAATACTTTTAATAACACCATAAATATGATCTTTGTCTAGCACCGCTTTTGAAAATGGTTTAATATAAATGAAAGCAACTCCTTCACTCCACATTGTTCCATTCGCTTTATTATCGAAAGCTCTGATCTGATGATCAGGAGATAGTGCGGACTGAGTTCGATGATCTGAGCCAAGAAACAAATTTATCCCACCAACAAGTGCAGTCTCACAATCACCTTTTTCAATTGAACTAATCGCCGTATCAATCGCTAACATAGCTGAAGCGCAAGCACTATCTAGAACCATTGCTGGTCCTTTTAAATTAAGTAAATGTGAAATCCGACTTGCGAGTATCCCTGTTGTTGCTCCAAGAATTAATGGAAGATCAATCTCCGATTCTGGAATAAAGTGAAAATAATTCTCTAGAAGTCGATGGGTGTGGTCATGACCAATAAATACACCTGTTTTTGTATCAAATAATTGTTCTTTAAAATATCCCGCATCTTCAATACAATTAATAATGGCTTCTAGGGTTTTTTTATGGTGCGGATCCATTTGCTTCGCCATATTAGGAGTTATGCGGAAGTAATCAGCATCAAATTGATCAATTTCATCAAGATATCCCCCCAGCTTTCCCTCGCCACTAAAATCAAATGCTTTTCTATAATCTTCTAATCTTTTGGGAGGAAAACGTTTAATCGACTCTTTCTCTTTCATCAAATTTTCCCAAAATTGAACATGATCAGAGGCATCAGGCAATTCACATGAAATGCCAATGATAGCAATATCATCACGCTCAAATATACCGTTGATTCTCGCTAGGTATTGGTCAAAATCCTCTTGATTAATTTCATTTTTCATATAATCTGATAAGATAGAGCGAACCATTCTTTCCTTTAATTTATTATCAATTTCTACTCTAGTCAAGCTTCCTCATCCCCTTCCTAACATAGACATATCTTATATTACTTCTTAAAAATTAACAATTTCATCACTGATACCAAACAGATTCTTTAATCTGATTAATCCGTATATCCTGTTCTTTTTCACTTACTTGTTTTGTATCCAAAATCAATTTTACTAGAGTCAAAGCCATTTCCTTTTCTTCTTGATTAGGTACTCTGTCTTCATTTTGGATATGATCATAAATATTTTGAAGCTTATTATAAGCATCAACAACATTTCTTTGATATAGTTCATCATCTTGACAATTATTTTTAGTAGCTACTGCTAACCCTAAGCAAAGCCCTATCAAATTGGGTGCTTCTTGATTCCTCTTTTCAATTGCTTTAAGTTCTTCTAGTAAAGACGAATGGTCTTTAGCATCATAGTAAAATGCTTTAGGATTGAAAATACTATTTAACACTGTCTTTTGCAAAACATCTTTGGGACCAAATTCAATCCAAAGTTTCGTGCCGTTTCTTTCTAGCATTTCTAATGATTTAATCCAATTAACTGGCCGCACGATTTGATCAAGCAGCAATTGTCGTATATCATCTTCTTGACGATAAAATCTCATTTCATTCCCATTTAAAACTGGCATTTGAGGAGCGTTAATCGGGATTTTATCCAATATTTCTTTAAGACTTCCGACAGCTTCTGCCATGTAAATGCTGTGAAAGCCTCCCGAGGTCGGTAAAGGAATATACTGAACAAACTCACTAAGCTCATTAATAAAGTCCGCTAATACCTCTTCTCTTCCAGAGAGAATCGTTTGATCAGGAGTATTATAGTTAGCAATAAAAATCCCCCGCTCATTTGCTCCATATTTTTGTAAAATAGTTTCTAGTGTTTCACTATCAATATTTCTAATGGCGTACATCGTAGAAGGATTACGCTTGCAACAAGCAGACATAGCATGTCCTCTTGCATATACAAACTTTAAAGCATTTTCAAAAGTAAAGACCCCAGCAGCTGTAAGTGCTGTAATTTCTCCAAGACTATGACCTGCTAAATAAGAAATGTTTGGATTATATTCTAAGCAAAATTGTTCAAACATCGAATAACTTAACGTGAAAATAGCAATTTGAGATAGCTCAGTTTTTTGTAATTCATTAGCACTTCCATTAATACATAAATCTACGAGATCAATACGAAGTAAATCAGATGCTTGCTCAAAACGACGCCTTATTTCTATATGTTCTGAAATCCACCTTTTCCCCATCCCTTGATACTGCGATGTTTGACCTGTAAATAAAGCTGTTATTTTGTTCATTACTTACTTCTCCTTATAAAATATTACTTATCTGCTTTTAGGTAACGGCGACTTGCGTTAGAACGGCTCTGGCTTCCGAGCGCTGCTGGGTTACTTTGCTAAAAATCCACCGTCAATTTGTAAATCCGCCCCAGTGATGTAACTTGCATCATCAGACGCTAAGAAAGTTACAACTTTTGCAACCTCTTCTGGTCTCCCCAAACGAGCAAAGGGGATTGCCTGCTCTAAATAGCTTTTCAATAATTCTTTATCATCTCCTAAAAATGGAGTATCAATAAAGCCTGGAGAAATTGAATTAACACGGATATTATATTTTGCATACTCTAGTGCAACAGTTTTAGTCATATTGACAATAGCTGCTTTAGAAGCGGCATAAGCTAAATTTTTGACTTGTCCTACATGAGCTAAAACTGAAGCAGTATTTATTATACTTCCACTTCTTGTTTTTTTAAAAAGTTTTAAACTGTATTTTGACGTTAAAATAGTACCCGTAAGATTAATATCAATAATACGTCTCACATTATCAATTATTAGTTGATCTATTTTTTCCATTGTATTAATACCGGCGCTGTTAAATAATATATCTAACCTCCCAAATGTAGCCTCAACTTGTTCGAACATGTGTTTCACATCTTCTTCCAACCCAATATTTGTTTTAAGAAAAATCGTATTATCTAGTTCTTTAGTGAGCTCCTCTGCTGCCTCGTTCAAATCTGCAATCAGAACATGAGCACCCTCGCTTATCATTTCCCTAACTGCAGCCGCTCCAATTCCACTTGCTCCCCCTGTAACTATGGCTACTTTATTTTTTAACCTCATAGTCACTCCGCTCCTATGCCTTCCATAATCCTCACTTTTTCTTCAGCAAGTTCTAAAGATTCCTGCAATATTTCTCTTATTCGGATCAATTCTTCTTCAGTTGTAATAAAGGGCGGGAAAAGAGCCACAACACTAGTATCACCCGTACTAAGTGTTATTAACCCTTTTCTTTTAGTAATTTCAGATGTCAAATCAGCTAATTCAAAACCATCAACTAATTCAATTCCCCACATTAACCCTTTTCCTCTAATATCTCTAACAATCGAAACTTCTTTCAATTTCTCAAGTTCCTTTTTAAAGAAATCACCTTTTTGTTTTACTTGTTTAAATAAATTCTCTTTTTTTATGAATTTGAGGGTTGCAACCCCTGCCGTACACGACACTGGATGACCAGTTGTCGTAAACCCATGATTTAAAGAATCCTTCCCATCATTTGAATCACTCAAAAAAGCTTCATATATGTCATCACTTACACCAACAACTCCTAATGGAGAATATCCACTTGAAATACCTTTTGCTCCACAAAAAATATCTGGCTCCACATTCCAATGTTCAATTCCTAAAGCAGTACCAAGCCTACCAAATCCAGTAGCCACTTCATCTATTATTAATTTTATTCCGTATTTCTCACAAATTAATTTTATTGCTTGGAAGTACTCATCAGGTGGAACAACAATTCCACCTACTCCCATAATTGGTTCTGCAAGAAACGCCGCAATTGTATCTGCTCCTTCTGTTATAATAATCTCCTCCAGTTTGTTAGCACATATTAAATTACATTCTGGATACTTGCTTTTGTAAGGACATCGATAACAATGCGGAGGGGGTATTTTTATGAAACCTTCTAAAACTGGTTGATAGCATTCTGATCTACTGGCAATTCCACCTGCGCTCATTCCCCCGTAAGTTACACCATGAAAACTACCTATTAATGACACAATTTTTGTTCTCTTACTTTCTTTTTTATTTCTAAAATATTTACGCACAATTTTAATTGCAGTATCTATCGCTTCGGAGCCACTATTTGTATAAAAAAAACGCTTATACCTATGCTCAGTTATCTCACTGATCATTAGCGCGAGTTCAATAGAAGGCTGATTTGAATAGCCGTATAACGAGAAATGTTGCAGTCTATTCATTTGTTTGGTAATTTCCCCAATGACTTCTTTATTAGTATGACCAAGACATACATTCCAAAGAGAGGAAATGCCATCAATATACTCTTTACCAGTATCATCTTTAATATAAATACCTTCGCCTTCAGTAATTAAAATCGGCTTTCTTTTATAATTTCTCATCTGAACATATGGATGCCATACCATGTCTACTGCTTCTTTTAAACTTTTATTTAACAAACAAAACACCTCCGAATAATCAGATTGTCTAACGGGTATCTCTATAAACTCCTCAAGCTATTTTCTGATAACGATACTGGCAATATTTCCACCAAAAGCAAAAGAATTTGATAAAGTATATTTTATTTTTTGATTTTTTTTATCACTTTTTAATAATGCTAATTTATCTTCTATCGCTACTTCAAGATTCGTGGTTTTTAATTGTAAATTATTTTCCATCGCCAATAGACAAAACCCTAATTCGATACTTCCCGCTGCCCCTAAGCAATGTCCCGTCCTTGATTTAGTCGATGACACAAATGTATCTACCTTCTCGTCTTTGTTAAATAATTGTTCCATAGCAGCTAACTCCATACCATCATTAGCTTTTGTCCCTGTACCATGAGCATTTATATAATCAATTTGGTGTGGACTTATACTAGCCTCGTTAATGGCAGTCCTCATTGCATAATTAGCACCTTCTCCTGTAGGATTAGGACTGGTCATGTGATAAGCATCATTTGCTAAACTACCACCAATGATTTCGCCATACCACTTTCTATCCCTTTTTTGTGCGTGCTCAAGTTCCTCAACGACAAAAAAAGCGCTCCCTTCGCCAATGTTGATTCCATCTCGACTAATATCAAATGGCTTACAAATATCTCCACTTAGTGCTTGTAGTGAATTGAAACCGTGCAAGGATAAATGAGACATACAATCGACTCCGCCAACTAAAACAATATCAGCCTCATCATTGCGAATCAAATCATAACCCAAAACTGCTGCAGCTGTTCCCGAGGCACATGCTGAGCTTGTTGTATAAACACTACCTTTAATCTGATATTTGTCCGCAATTTTAGTTACCCCTCTGCGCGTGTATAAGTACCATAAGCCGCTCTTTTGCTTATTGGCTAACCCTTTAAAACTTTGCTCAATTCCATACAATGATGTAGCAAATGAAAGCGAAACTCGTTCATTTTTTTGTCCCAGCTGTGATGCGCAAAGATGCGCATCTTCCAAGGCTTCATCTATCGTTTCAAAAGCCATTCGCTCAATTCTGTCTACTGATTCCATTTGATCAAGTGGTACATCAGGCAAATCACTTTTGCCAATTTTTATCCCCGGCATTGCTTCATAAGATTGAAAGTTCATCCTTTCTTCACATAAGTTTGTGATGATTTCTTGCTTATTGCGCCCAACGTTACAAAGCATTCCAATCCCTGTAATGACAGCTCTCTTGCGTTGTTTCAATGCTTTACTCACCCTTCCAATTCATCACGAGATACATATGTAATTTCAGCTTCTGCCACTTTTTTTTGATTAACAAAAGCTTTAGTTTTAACTGTTGTAAAGTCTCCTATCTGATCCAAGAAAATCCCTTCTACAACTAATTCATCTCCAGGAATAACTCTTTTTATTAATTTAAATTTATCCACCTTTGATAAATAAGCATTAAGTTTATTTTGATCATCATCATTAAATAAAATTAATCCACCAATTTGTGCCATTGTTTCTAATAATATGACCCCAGGCAGAATCGGATTATTTGGAAAATGGCCACCTACCCAAAATTCATCATTTTTAACTAGCTTTTTTCCTTTTGAAGATTTTAGATATTTTGCTTCAATGATTTCATCCACAAACAAAAACGGTGCACGATGAGGAAAGATATCTTCTGGGTTTATCAATTGACCATCACCTCTATTTATTAATTTGTTAGTCCACCATCAACTTCAATAGTTGTACCTGTTATATAGCTTGCTCCCTCTGATAGTAAAAATAAAACAACAGACGCAATTTCATCAGGTAAGGCTACTCTATTTATAGGGATTTTTTCTAATATCTTACTGTTAACATCAATACCGCTAATCATATCAGTTTGAACATATCCTGGAGCAACGGCATTAACGCGAATGCCTTTAGTCGCTACTTCTTTTGCTAACGCTTTTGTCAACCCAATTAAACCCGCCTTAGCTGCACAGTAATTCGTTTGACCAGCAACTCCAATTAGCCCAGCAATAGAAGTAATATTAACGATAGCTCCTCCTTTTTTAGCTAGCATCAATGGTAAAACTTCTTTTGTAAGCAAAAATGACCCTGATAGGTCGGTTGATAATACCTTATTCCAATCTTTTGTATCCATCAACATCATATAATTATCCTTGATGATCCCAGCATTATTAACTAAATAGTCGATTCCTCCAAAATCATCTTCAATCTCACCAACAACGGAATAAATAACATCCTCTTCCTCAAGGTTCATTTTATATTTGCGAATGTTTACATCCTCAGATTTTAAGCTTTCAATCAAATCAGTTGCTTGGGCTTCGTTTCTATGATAGGTAAACGCTACATTTAAACCATGGCGTGCTAACAATATAACAATACTTCGCCCAATTCCTCTACTACCTCCAGTAACTAATACGGTTTTTCCTTTTAATGTGCTAAACATTAGTATCTGTTCCTTTCGCTTACGGATATTTCTATAAATTCCCTTATCTTTTTAGTATAAAAGTTGTATAGTTTCCATTTATATTGAAATCATTTACGAGTACATATTCTAACTTCTTATTTGAAGCCAAGAGACGGGGTATTTTTTGCTTTTTTAAAATTAGCGCCCCTGCTGTTAAATTCATACCGAGTGATGCACCTAATAGCTCTCCTAAAACATATTTTGGATGCAAAATTGGTATCGCCTCACCGAATATATCATGAAAAGCTACGACTTCTGCACTGGTAAAAGCTTTATTATCACTCGCTGTAATGATCGTATCAATTTGACTAACATCTAGATTAGTACTTGCTAACACATTTTTTATTGTTTTCTTAATGTCATCTGGATTCGGCTTGAATTGTGTATCAAAACAATAATGAGCATTTAAATTAATTTCCGAGTAGGCGATAATTTCACAAAAGTAGTTTTTTAGTGGGTCAATAGATAGAACAAGCGTTGACACTCCTTCACGAGCGTTGATACCTCGCTCACTTAATGTCTCAAACAATTCCTGATTAAATTCATCCAATCCCCCAGTTACAACTGTTTTCGCTTTGCCACTTTGAATCAATCTCATCGCATAACCAATATAATTACTCCCTAACATCATCGTACTAACACCTTTTAATCCTAATTCAATACAAAGATGTCCCACACAGGCATTTATAACACTATTAGCGAACATCATTGGGCTTGGCTCAATTTCACTATCCTCAGATAAACACCCAGCAAATTCTAGCAGCGTATTAAGTGTACCAAAAATACTATTATAAATCGTTCCTACTTCATATGGATCAAGATCAGCTTTGATTTTACTTAGATCCTTGAAAACACTATAGACACCATATAGTGCTAAAACTGAGAACCTATCCATTCGTCTAGTTTTTCGGCTAGAAATAAAAGGAGGGATTTCCTTGATTTTAGCTTCATATATCAGATTATTCCCTTCTAAGAGATTCCATACTTCCTCTAATTCACTAGTATCAGGAATCACAGCTCCTATTCCAGTTATATAAACCTGATTCATTTCATCCCTTCTTTCTCTGACAATTCGAGACCCTTAAGTCGATTCAATCTTGCTTTCTACAAATTCCACGATCGTATTGACATTTTCAAAAACATGCATATCGCTTCCTGTCATGCGAATATTATAGTTTTGCCTAATTCCAGCCACTATTTCCAAAGAGTCTACTGAGTCAAGTCCAAGCCCTTTTCCTTCTGGATCACTTGTAGCGAACAAAGGAGCATCAAAATCAACATCTTCTACTGTTAAATCATCAAATCCTAACCTCTCTAAAATCATTTGACATATCTCTTTTTTAAAGTTTTTCATATAATTTACCGCCTGCCTTGTGTAGTACATTCTTGCGCTTTCATATTATTTATTGTACAGACCCTTAACGTAATGCTCAAAGCTCCAAGCTTACTGAGCCACGCTTTTCATTTCTTTCCTTTGTTAAAAATTATCTTTATTTAGATTTTAACAAATATCAGCCTAATTCAACAAAAAATCAAGATATAAAAATTCTGAGACTACAAAATATGCCTTTAAATCCGATTTTACGATTATATTTTACATAAATTTGTAAAAAAATGCAACAGCTAAATGCCGAATTCGTAATATAAGAGCCGAAACATAAAAGTTAATAAACAAAGCAAATGTCCAAAGAACATCTGCGGAAAATCATAAGTACTACAGTTGAAATTTGGCAAAAACAACACAAAAATCATCAAACATTTTATAAAATATATTCACCTTGTATTCGCTCAAAGGATGCAATAATGTTCCTAAATAAAGCTTCTTATCTCTTCTTCTTAGTTTGAAAGTATCAAAGCCCTTTAATAATCCAACATCGAATAGTTTACCAACACTTTCTTTTATGCACCAAAGTAGCGTTGCTTTTTCTATAGTATAATACGATGCAAATTCAGAATTCAGATTATTTAATTCATCTTTAGAGGCAAACAGATGAATACTATCAAGTGATATCTTTTCATACATTTCGATATCAATTCCAACCTTAATCAACGATTTGATGAAAACTATTTTATAATTTGAATATGATCCTGAAAAATTAAACTCCGCTCCTTCTATCCTTATTTTCAGATGATTGTAATCAATTGAATGTTGTTGATCCCCAAGCCATTCTTTTATCATTTCTTCCCTAATCATTCTTCGCTTTTTATTAAAATGGCGTAGATCAATTGTTTCACTTAAGCAGCTGAAGTCTTTATAGATTAAATCTTTCGTATTAGTCAAATCGGTTATTTCATTGAATTTCACTTCAATTAATTTTTCGATTAGAACACCTCCAATAATATTTCATCATTAATCCAGACAGTGTCTAACTTCCTAATAAGTAATTTTTATAATTTTTTCGGAATAATTCTCCGTGGATTGCAGTTAGGGAAACCTCATCGTCGGTTATTAAATAAACAACTTTCTTCCCAATTGAATGAACAAAGGCAAGGTTGACAATGATACGGCGACCTGAGTATTCAAATTCTCCTCTCGGTAGCTTGTCAAAAAACTCTTTTAGTGATTCGGTAGTTGTAAACTCTTCATCACCAGTAAAAACAGTTACCACATTTTTGGAAGTACATGCAATATGTGATATTTTTCTAGCATCTAATTTTTTACTATAATAGTCTCGTTTCTCCCTCTTTCTTTCTATCGCTGGATCATTATCAACAAGATAGTACTCAAATTCGAGCCAGTGTACATTCAAAATAGTTTTGAGAACATTGGTTACTTGAAATTGAAACTCTTTCTCAGTATCTGATTTAAATATAAATCCAGCTGTTACTCTTAATTGAGTTGCCTTTTGCATGGGTTTTGTAATTTCATCATATCCCGAAACAAACAAAACCCTGGGACGGGCATCTCTTAATTCTAATTCAGCAGCCACTTGAATACCATTCTTAGCTGGCATATGATAATCAAGTAAAACTAAATCATAATGATTTTCACTGGCCAAAAATAAAACTCCACTTTCATAATCCTTTATAGCTAATCTTACATTTTCCAGACTTAACTGCAATACTTCTAAACTTTCCTTTATCTTCTTTCTTGAACTCAATTTATCGTCAACTACAGCCACACTAACTTCTATTATTTCAGCCATAATACCTCATCCCCTGAAAAATTCATTTTCTGCACTCTGGAAAATTGTTGTATTCCTATAATTTTACAAAAAAATTTATTTTTCGTCAAGTCTTTTTAGCTTAATATAATATTATTTTAGAGTTTTTTTGCATCTAGTTGCTAGAGCTTTTTCTATTTACTATATTATGTTAAAATACTAGCTTTTTTTGGTTGTCATGATAAAAAATATCCCAAACACTTCATCAGGTGCTTTGGGATCTAAAATATCATTTCTTCTAACCTAATCTCTTCTAACTTATCTGGAAAATCATTAATCATAGAACACACAGATAGTTTGTACCCGTAGGCTGAGAACTGCTTAAAAAATGGTGTTGTTTTTCTATTGACATCAACACAAGAAATATTTACATCAATATTAAAGCAAAAAGAGTTTAAAGGCGTCGACAATCCAGTTCCCAACCATTTTATATAGCTTTCTTTAAGAGTCCATAGCGAATAAAAATAATCATGCTGATCTGGTATTTTTTGAACTAATAAGCTTTCGTACTCTTGCTGACAGAAAAAACGCTTGGCAATCTTCAAATCAATCTCTTTTACTTGTTCAATATCAATTCCAATCTTTTGTTCACTAAATGCACATGCTACGAAATCACCTGTATGAGAAATGTTATAGTGGATGGGGCAATCTTTCACATAAGGCTTACCGTAATCATTTCTTATTATTTCTATGTCCTCATCCTTAAACAAATAACGCTGACACAATACATGGCGAACTATTAATTCACCATACAGTGTTCTCAAAGTATCTTCTTTGAATTTAAATCGCTGACATTTTTCCCTATTTTCTCTTGAAATGACTTGCAGTAAAGCATTAATCTTATCTTGCCTCAGGGTTTTGTCAATTTTAGATAAATAAATAAGCATTTCGATGTTTTCGCCTCCGACATTTTTGATGATTACATCTATACTAAACCTGATTTTGTAAAAATAAATGAAACATACTAATCACAATTATACTAATCAATATTATAACTGTCAAGCAACCAACAAAATCCACCGTTAGTCTGTTTTATTATAATAGAAACGTAAACGTTCGAGAAGATCTCATCTTAATTGTTTATTTAAAAAATTATTCACCAATTCCTTCGCTTAATAGTTCATCCAAAAAAATCTCAACAAATGACGTATCAAATTTACCTTCGACATAGTCTAAATGATGCATAATATAATAATGAAACTCCGTGTTTGTCGCAATTCCCTTAATAATAAGTTCTTCAAGTGCTCGGCGCATTTTCTGAATACATTCTAAACGATTTTTCCCGTGTACAATCAATTTCAAAATCATCGAGTCATAAAAAGGTGAGAGATTATAAGTCGGATAAATCATGGAGTCAATGCGAACACCAAAGCCACCAGGCAAGACTAAGTTTTCAATTTTACCAATAGAAGGCATAAATTCATTTAGTGGATCTTCAGCATTAATTCGACATTCAATAGCATACCCATTAATCCTCACATCAAGTTGTGAAAATGACAGTTTATAACCAAAAGCAATTATTATTTGTTCCCTAATCAAATCAATTCCTGTAATCATTTCAGTAACAGGATGCTCTACTTGAATACGTGTATTCATCTCAATGAAATAGTAATCTTGCTCATGATCAACAAGGAACTCAACCGTTCCAACGCTATTATAATCAATTGCTTTTACAATTTTAATCACATCCGCTGCCATTTGCTCGCGCACATCATCATCTAAACTATTACATGGAGCTTCTTCAATCATTTTTTGGTGAGCACGTTGAATTGAGCAATCTCGTTCATACAAATGAACATAATTTTTATGATTATCACCAACCACTTGAAATTCAATATGCTTTGGTTTTTCAATGTACTTTTCTAAATACAATCTACCATCTCCAAATGAAGAAATCGCTTCTTTACGTGCAATATCAAACATATCATGGAAATCTTCGTCTTGTCGTACAACCCTCATTCCTTTACCACCTCCACCACTCGTTGCTTTAATGATGATTGGGTAGCCAATTTTCTGTGCTGCTTGATATCCTTCTTCAAGTGATGATATATTTCCATCACTACCAGGCACAACCGGAATATTATGTTCAATCATAAGCTGACGTGCCTTTGTTTTATTTCCCATAGTAGCAATAATATTAGCTCTTGGACCGATAAAAACTAAATTACATTCAGCAACTAATTGAGCAAATTTTTCATTTTCTGATAAAAAACCAAATCCTGGGTGAATGGCCTCTGCTTTTGTTAGAATTGCAGCACTAATTATATTTTCCATATTTAAATAACTATCAGTTGCCAATGCTGAACCAACACAAATCGCTTCATCAGCAAGTTGAACATGAAGCGCATCATGATCTGCAGTTGAATAGATTGCCACCGTTTTAATGCCGAGTTCCTTACATGTTCGAATAATTCTAACAGCGATTTCCCCACGATTAGCAATTAATATCTTTTGGAACATCTCACTCACCTATTTCCATTAGAATTTGATTGAATCCAACAACATCATTATTTTTTACATAAATCTTTGCAACCCTTCCCGATGTTGGTGCTTTAATTTCATTTAAAATCTTCATCGCTTCAATGATACAAACTGTATCGCCTTTTTTAACCATTTGTCCAACAGTAACGAAAGGTTCTGCTTCCGGAGAGGACGATTGGTAAAAAACCCCAACTAATGGTGCCAATACATTGACTGTATTCTGTTTTTGCGTTTTTTCTTGCTGCACATCAGCTATACTATGTTCTTGTTCTAAAGTATCTACATCATGTATAACTTCCTTTGAAATCACAATTTTTTCTTCTAGCGTCGGCTTTTTTAAAACAAGCTCCATATCACCTTTTTTTAACGCAAATACATTGAGTGAAGATTGATCTACCATTTCAATTAATGCCTTCATTTCTTTTATATCCACTTAATTCAACTCCTATTCCCATTTAGAATGATTGCTCATAAATCTGTATAATTAAGGGTATCTCTATAACTTACGGGTTGGGGCACTAGTGATACCCTCAACTATGTAATCGGCATCAGTGCTCCTCATACTAATTGACATTCAAAATGTCATTAAAATCAATTAGTATCAGGTAGAAAATCACAATCTAATCCTTGCTTCACCACAGTTTAACTTCACTATTTCGCCACTTTGTTTCCTTACAACAAGTTCCCCATAATTATTGATATCCAAAGCATACCCTTCAAAAATATCATTTCCAATCTTTACTTCAATTATTTGATTTAATATACATGATCTTTGGCGATAGACATTTAAACATTCCTGAAAATCTGATATTTTGCTAGAGAAAAGCATTTTATGAATAATTTCTACTATAATCGAAACTTTATTTTCATTAGCTTTATCATCTATTTCAAGAGAACCTGCAATCCCCTGCAATGTTTCTGGAAAATCTTCTTTTTTGGTGGATACATTTAAACCAATGCCAATGACTAACATTCGAGAATCAAAAATCGTCTCTGTCAAAATTCCACCGATCTTAAACTCATCTAGAATTATATCATTCATCCATTTAATTCTGGGTGTTTTTTTTGTCACATTAATAATTGCTTCACTCGCCGCTACTGCAGCAAAAATAGTTGCTAAATTTGGACGATTAAAATGCCATTCTCTCGTATCAATAATAAAACTCATATAAATACCAGCATCTTTTTTGGAAAAAAAAGAACGCCCAAATGTTCCCCGACCTTTAACTTGTGAGTTTGCCACAATTATCGTTCCATGAGTAAAATCATCAATTATCATCTCTTTAGCAATATCGTTGGTTGAATTCACTTCATCAAAAAAATGTAATTTATTACATAGTTTAAGATCTTGTAGCTTATTTCTTAACAAGCGCTCAAAATCACTTTCCATTGTTAGCACCACCTCTTTAAAAATAGAAAAACTAAAAACCGTTGATTTTAATCCATTTTTACTTTACTGAAAATAAGAAAAGAATGGTTACACCTATTCGTGCTCCACCAAACCTTTATAGAAACTTTTTATGTCAAACTCAATGCATTCATCAATTAATATTTGGCGTTGCCTTGTTTCTAAATTTCTCATATCTCCGTTGCAACAAGATGTTTTTTTCTTGATGAATCAATCTCTTCAATTCCTTATGTAGCACTTTTTTAAGTTGAGTCATAACCAACTCAACCTGTGTATGAATACCACCTGCTGGTTCTGCTATCACTATATCAATCACACCAAATTGGTATAAATCTTGGGCAGTTAACTTCATTAACTTAGCTGCCTCTTTTGCACGTGAAGAGTCTTTCCATAAAATACTAGCAAATCCCTCTGGCGACAAAACAGAATATATGCTATGTTCAAGCATCATCACTCGATCTGCAACACCAAGTGCTAAAGCACCACCACTTCCACCTTCACCAATAACTACAGCAATAATTGGTACCGATAACTCCATAAAAGTCATCAAGCAATTCGCAATCGCAGACCCTTGACCTCTTTCTTCTGCCCCAATCCCAGGATAAGCGCCTGGTGTATCAATAAAAGTTATAATAGGACGGTTGAACTTCTCTGCCTGCCTAGCTAAACGTAAGGTTTTACGATATCCCTCCGGATGGGGCATACCAAAATTATGTTTCATATTCTCTTCTAATGTTTTACCTTTTACTTGGGCGATTATCGTCACTGGCATTCCGCAAAAGCACCCTATTCCACCTACTATTGATTGATCGTCTCCATAACATCTATCACCATGCATCTCAATAAAGTCAGTAAATAATGTGTCAATATAATCCTTAGCAGTAGGCCGAAGCGGATGTCGTGCCAAATATACTTTATCTCCTGGCTCTAATTTTTTGTATGCTTCTTGCTGTATATCTGCTATCAGCTGTGTTAATTCGCTTCTTAGTGCTTTGTTTTTAATATCTGATTCGTCTAACGACAACAACTGTTTCTTTAATTGTTCAATTAGCTTTTCCATAAACGTAAGGCTCATACCATCACCTCAATTTTATGGAGTTTTGACAGTTTTGTCAATGTTTCTTTTAAATGTTTACGCTCCACAACTTGATCCACAAAACCTTTTTCCAACAAAAACTCAGAACGCTGGAATCCTTCTGGCAAGTCTTGATTTATGGTCTGCTTAATCACACGAGGTCCTGCAAACCCAATTAATGCACCTGGTTCAGCAAGAGTAATATCACCAAGACTCGCAAAACTCGCACTCACGCCTCCTGTTGTCGGATGAGTTAATACTGAAATATGCAACAAGCCTGCTTGATGATGGCGTCCAATCGCTGCACTTGTTTTAACCATTTGCATAAGAGAAAGAATCCCTTCTTGCATTCGTGCCCCTCCTGAAGTAGAAAAAATCAACAATGGCAACTTTCTATCAACTGCTAGCTCAATTAATGCTGTGATTTTTTCTCCAACAACTGTTCCCATGCTCCCCATCATAAAATAACTATCCATAATAACAATTGCATATTGATAACCATTTACTCTTCCAATCCCAGTCATCACTGCTTCATTCATATTCGTCTGTTTTCTACTTTGTGCCAATTTTTCGGAATAATCTGGCATATCTAAAGGATTCTGGCTTCGAGAAGCTGCTAAAAATTCTTCAAATGACCCTTTATCAACAATTTGATCTAACCGCTCTGTTGCGCGCAAACGAGAGTGATCATCGCAATAGGGACACACTAGTAAATTCAACTCCAGTTCTTTTTTCAGCACATTTTTGTTGCAATTCGAACACTTTTTATACATACCATCTGGAACGTTAGCAACTACTTCTGACTGCTTCTCATCTTTCATTTGTTGTAAGCAATTTACACTCTTAAAACGATTTAGCCGAGCTTTCTGCTCTTTAAATATATTGTTCATTCACATCCAACTCCCTTAAAACCGCCAATAAATCCAAATTTCAACAGCCATTTAAATTCGAAATAAGGAGGGCTAAATTTGGCAATTGTTTAACCATAAAAATAGAAGACCTTAACTCTATCGTACCGGTTGTTTTCATCCGCACGCCAAAAACATCGCACCAACAACACAAGAGTTTCAATCACCTAAAATTTGTGTCATAAACTAATTTTCCGTTCACAAAAAAGCAACCAAAAATGGATTACAAGTTTTGTGTACTACACTATGGTTGAATATTTTTACTTCTACGGTTCAATTTTCATATAAAACCGTAAATTATGCAACAGATAAATGCCGAAACAACGATATAAGTGCCGAAATAGCATTTTTTAGCGAATTTTGCCGAATTAAGTAAGAGAATGAAAGACTGCAAGCAATTGCCTGCAACCTAAAAGTTTATCGTCTTTTTACTCATTATAAATGTTAGCCCCAAAAACAATTTGTACAATAAATTCATTACCATCGTAAGTGTGTTGCATCACACCATTATACACAGTAACAATATCTCTGATAATGCGCGTTCCAATGCCATGGTTCTCCTTTTCTAGTTTAGTCGTTATGAACGTCCCATCAGCTGCTTTATTTATATTATTAGAATAGCTATTCTTAATCATAATCATTAATTTTTTTTCTTGTGTAATAATCTCTACTTTAACGTATTTTCTATTTTCTGAATTAAACGCTGCTTCGAAAGCATTTTTAAGCAAATTCGAAAATAATCTTACAACATCACGATTATCAATCACAATATTGCTTGGTATTTTCCCTAGCCATTCACATTCTATATCTACATATTTTTTATTTGTAGTTAAACTATACCAACTAGAATTAACAGCTGTCATTCCTGTATTTTGAAGAATCGGTCTTACAGTTTTAGCTATAACACCTCTCATTTTAGTAATATGATTTGATATTTCACTTAATTCACCATTTTGCGCTAATTCATCTATATAGTCTAACTCTTCAGCTATATCATGTTTGAAAATTCGCATCTCATCATTTTTTTCGCTCATCATTTCATAGTATACACGTTCTTCCTCAAACAACATAGCTTGTTGCTGTTCTCTCGATTCGACATACTTAATGTCGTCGTTCAATTTTCTTATTTTATTTCTATAATTAAAGAAAACACATATACTCAGACAAAAAAATAGTAAAATTTGTATCGAAGTCATCAATCATCAAATCCTTCTAATAGATAATTATTATATTTTTTTCGAAATACATTGTTATATACGGCGGACAAAGAAACTTCAATATCAGTCGTTAAATACACAACTTTTTTACCAATCGAATGGACAAAGGCTAGATTGACAATGATGCGGCGACCTGAATATTCAAATTCTCCTTTTGGTAATTTATTAAAAAAGCCTTTTAATGATTCAGTTGTTGTAAACTCTTCATCATCTATATAAATAGTCACTACATCTTTGGCAGTACTTGCAATGTGTGATATTTTTCTAGCATCTATTTTTTTGCTGTAGTAATTTCGTTTCTCCCTCTTTCTTTCTATCGCTGGGTCATTGTCAACAAGATAATACTCAAATTCAAGCCAGTGTACATTTAAAATAGCTTTAAGAACATTAGTCACTTGAAATCGAAACTCTTTTTCAGAGTCTGATTTAAGTATAAATCCAGCTGTTACTCTCAATTGAGTTGCCTTTTGCATTGGTTTAGTAATCTCATCATATCCCGAAACAAACAAAACTTTAGGGCGGACATCTCGCAATTCCAATTCAGCAGCTACTTGAATACCATTCTTAGCCGGCATTTGATAGTCGAGCAAAACTAAGTCATAGTAATTCTCACTAGCCAAAAATAATACACCGTCTTCATAAGTTGTTGTAATAAATCTTACATCTTCTAAGCTAGAGGTCAAATCTTCCAATCTCTGTTTGATTTTTTTTCTTGAGCTTGCTTTATCATCTACTATTGCCACTTTAACAGCAGACTTTTCACACATAGTATCTCCCATCCTTTCGTTTTAAAAATTCGCTATTTTTCGCTATTATATTGCGTATATCTTACAATTTTACGTCATGATTAGATTTTCGTCAAGTCTATTATTGCAAAAAAAGTAAAAATATTAAACTATTTAGTTTTTATAAGGGCGAATTTAATTCTATTTTAACGCTTAAAGCTCTGCCTGATTTGTTGAAAGGCAGAGCTTTAAAATGTGAACAGAAAAAATATAGGGTATCTCTATAAACGGAAGAAATTTAAATACGGAAGAAACTTAAAATTACTGCTAGACACTTCCTAGCAAAAGTAGCTATTCACGTTCATTATCACTTAGGTTACTTTCTAAATCTTCACCGATATTTTGTATTTGCAAAATTCTACGCTCAGTCAACAATTTCTCTATCAAATTTCTTATTCTAATCTGCGTCGTACTTTCATTTGCATTCATCTCTAAATCAATTAAAATATCAACACATTCATCTTTCACAGCACCACATGTAATCTGGTTGAATTCAAGTCCAAGGGCATTTAAAGTATGCAATATCTTTGTGCGAACTTTAATCTCATTTTCATGTGCACATTTTACTGACACATAGTAATGGGTTGAGTCTGAGCGAAAATCATCTACTTTATGCGACAAAGAACGCAAGATAATATTCATCAGCATTAGCATAAAAGCTGCAACAATTCCCTGTGCTGGGTAGCCTGCCCCAATCATTGAGCCGATGGCTGCTGAACACCACAAAGTCGCTGCCGTATTAATTCCCGAAACTGAAAAACCATCACGAATAATGACACCTCCAGCAAGGAAACCGATACCACTTACAACTTGTGCTGCCATTCTAGTTGAGCTCGTATCAGACATAAACACTGACAATGAAACAAACATGCATGCACCAAAGCTTACAAGTGCAGTTGTCCTAACGCCTGCCAATTTTTTTTGCCATTGCCTTTCTAATCCAATAATTACTCCAGCAGCAATTGAAATCAACAAATTAATGATAAATTCAAATTCAAATATAAAATCCATTTTAGAGACCTCCTCAAACGCTTTATCTCATTATATCACATCCGATTAAATAAACAAATACTGACTTTTAGCTTGAAAAAAATTATTTGATTTTATAGAAGCCTTAATAAGTATTTAGAACTGAAACGATTACATTGTGGTGCCATTACCTAAAACCTTTTCTCCGATACAACTTCCTCACATCAAAATAAGTCCAAATAATTAACAGCAAATTAGCATGAGAAACCGACAAGGCCATCACCGTTAAAAAATTCGGGCGCAGCAAATAACTCAAAATCATTTGATAAAAAAATAAAAACACCAAAAATCCCCAACCTCCATATTTCATGCACTTCGCAAAGCTTACTTTTTTTCTAAAACGATTCTTTTTTTGCCAACCCCTAAGCTTCATACTTCCCGCTACGATACCAGCAAAAACCACCATTAATAAAAAGAAGTACATAATATTCATAAACTCAATGCGTAGTGCAATCCATAAAAAGCGTTGCGCAATAATGAAAAAAGAAATACAGCTAGACACCGCCATAACAGCGTAAACATCTTTAGTTATCATTTTTGGCTCATAAAATAAATAAATCACAATACACAAAGTCGAAATAATAACAACAATCCACAGAAAAAACCCTAGATTAACACGCATAAACAACTTAAAAATAACCATCATTAACAAACAAAATACATGCACCTTAAAAAATTGCTTAAAACAAAACAACCTAAACCCCGACATAAAACCACCCCGCAACTTACTCATTAAAGCATATGAAAAGAATGCCCGAAATAGACACTCAGCAGAGTATTGAAATAGGCATTCTTCGCCAAAAGCAGACGGGAAGCAATGATGTCTAAACGCTTGCAGATGGAAGACCGTCTGCTTTTCGATTTTTTAGTTAAAAGCAGACGGACAGCAATGATATCTAAACGCTTACAGAGGGGAAAACGTCTGCTTTTTCGATTTTTCACCAAAAGCAGACGATCTGCAATGATATCTAAACGCTTACAGAAGGAAAACCGTCTGCTTTTTCAATTTTTCGCCAAAAGCAGACGGACAGCAATGATATCTAAACGCTTACAGTGGGGAAAACGTCTGCTTTTTCGATTTTTCGCCAAAAGCAGACGGACAGCAATGATATCTAACCGCTTACAAAGGAAAAACCGTCTGCTTTTTCAATTTTTCGCCAAAAGCAGACGGACAGCAAAGATATCTAAACGCTTACAGAGGGGAAAACGTCTGCTTTTTCAATTTTTCACCAAAAGCAGACGATCAGCAATGATATCTAAACGCTTACAGAGGAAAAAACGTCTGCTTTTTCGTTTTTTCGCCAAAAGCAGACGGGCAACAATGATATCTAACCGCTTGCAGAGGGAAAAACGTCTGCTTTTTCGATTTTTCGCCAAAAGCAGACGGACAGCAATGACATCTAAACGCTTACAGAGGAAAAAACGTCTGCTTTTTCGATTTTTCACCAAAAGCAGACGGTCTGTGTCGACACTGTCTAAGCATTAATCTTTAGATTTCTCACTTTCTTCCTTCTTAGGCTTTTTTGGCGTCGGCTTTTTTGGTTCATTCATCTCATCATAAATGCCCATTGCAATCAATCCTGGTGCCAGTATTTCGTTTAGCAAAGATATATCAATCAACGAATTCCCACTCAAATTATCAGCAAGTCGCTTTAAATCAATACATAAACTTTTCATAAAAAAGTGATGGACTACTAATTGATCTTGTTGTGATTTCAAATAATCAGCTATCATTCTCGTCGTTCCCTGAGATTGATGATAATGAGATAGAAACTTCAACATATCCCGTGAAGGCAAATCAAACGAACTATTTTCAAAGTTGATCAAATATGTCGCTTTAGTACTCGGCAACGCATTTGCAACATTCACATCACCATGAACCATCGCAACAGGCAACTGCTTCTTACGACCTAGTACGCGGTAAAACCGCTTCATCGCATCATCACTGCGCCTATACATCCCATACAACAACGGATACATCATAACTACTTGCCACTCAAACGGTGAACGGGAAATCTTCATCTCATATTGCTGCATGATCGTCTCAAGGGTCATAAAGTTCTCTTCCAACTGCCGATAATCATCAGCATATAACCAGCTCACCTCATCGTCATTCTTATCAACCGCAATTTTCGTTGCCGTATGCAATTCATTCAAAATTCCCGCATAATCACGAACCCGATTCTCAAACGGCATAAGCGTTTGCTCAACATAATCTGTCAAATACGCAAACCCACTCTCATCATACGCAACTCTCGAACCCGATCGCGTTTCATAAATCGGCAATACAGACTCAGGCAACTCCTTATGGGCATACAATTGCTTCACCAAAAACTCATCATCACCACTAGCATACTTCAACAAATAAACTTTCTGAGGCGACTCCAACTTAAACACTTTATCCGTCAACTGCGAAATGCGCAACACCTCAATCTCATAATGTGCCTGCACAAAAATAACAACATCAGATAGACTTCTCATATCGCAACATCACACAATCGCCAACTTCCACCCCATTAGCAAGCTCAGATAAATTCCACACATCATCAAGGGTTGCCTCATGGCGCTCAAGCACTCCCCCAAGGGTCTGCGTCTCATGCCCAACATAAACCATCTTAATCGTCGTCTCTCCATCCGCAAACTGGCGCGCTATCGAACTAACGAAAACTTCAGCTTCATCAACCTCAGACTCCTCATCTTCATGTTCTAAAACCTCTTCCACCTCATCCTCAAGTTCTTCAATCGCAGAAGTCTCAACTTCACGTTCACATTCCTCTTCTACAACCACCGCACTCGGGACTTCCTCTTCAATTACAAAGGCCTTCTCACGCTTCAAAGCAAACAGCTCATCCATAAGTGCCGCTGCGCTAGCAGTTACCTTCGGGGTAATTCGCTCACTAACCTCTTCCAACCTCGGAATCACATCCTCCATTACATGAGATTCCACTTCGACCATTTGATCTTCTAACGGGTTCTCCATGGCAAAGGCACTATGATCATGAGTTTCTATCAACGGTGAATATGGAATCTCCTCTTCAACGACAGCTACTTCTTCACGGAGCTCTTCCTCTGCTTCTACAACAACCTCTTCCTCAACGACAGCTACTTCTTCACGGAGTTCTTCCTCAACTACAACAGTTTCTTCCTCATAGATTTCCTCTACCTCAACTACAGCTTCTTCATCACTGATTTCCTCTTCCACTTCTACAACGACTTCACGGACTTCCTCAGAAACAGCTACTTCCACTTCTTCAAAAATTTCTTCCTCTACTGCTACAGCTATTTCTTCATAGACTTCCTCCTCCTCAACCACTACCTCTTCTATGCGTGGCTGAAAGTCTTGTTCTGAGGCAGCTTTCACCTCTGTCGATGCGGTTGTAGCAAAATCAAATGGCTCAATAACTGCCTCTTCATATACTGAATCGTTTACGACTGGCTGATGCCAAGGATTCATTGCTTCTTCACGTGAATTCTCGTCATGGTTGTGCACCTCATCTGGGTGCGTCCTGTCGTTTGTTTCAACATGCTCATATGGCGCCTCTTCATGGTGATCGCTTACGGAACTGTCAAGCCACGGATTCATTGTTCCTCGTTCTTGGGGCTCCTCAATAGCGTATCCACTTAGTGCAACCTCAAGATGTAATGTCAATGATTCTTCATTTTCAACACGATAATCAAATGCTACCACCTCAGGCTGCACATTAGGTGATCCTCCAAGATATGGTAATGTAATATCAAGGGGCAAACTTCCCTCAAATGGCGCCTCACCAAAATCTGGCGTTAAATACGACCCTCTGAATGAAAGGTATCCTTGGATCTCAATATCCCCTTCCCTTACCGAACACCAGGTCTCCGGCTTAATATCAATCGTAATCATATCGTGAATATCAGCAATCGCTAACGTGTGATCTAAATCAAATTTATAACTCATACAAAGTCCTCCTAATTTGTAGGGCATCCCTATACTAATGTCTAAGCTAGCTTATGTTTAGGAGACTAAGAATATAACTAACAGACTTCAGAAACCAGAGGTTGGAGGTCAGAAAAACAAAAAACTTAATACTAAGTGTAATTTCTTGCCAAAACTGAGACCAGAAGCCACAGGTCGAAGGTCAACGTTATTTTGACATTTTGATATCGTAAAATCCTTGAAAAAAAAAGGATAATAAGTTATAATAAAATATACACCAAGATACTGAAGGAGGTGACCACTAATGGAAAATAAAAATTTTCTCGAAGAATTAAAAGAGGTTTATGCTGGCGTTGATCTAATTTGTCCTGAAAAAGAAGAGGAAGAAAAAATGAAGACCGATATCGCATGGGTAATGGTCGCCAAACAAAGAGGGCATGGTCTATGGCCGCATGAAGAAGCAGCAATTGAAATTTAAGCAATAAGACAAAAACAATCAAAGCAACTATTTCTCATGTGAAATAGTTGCTTTGATTTATTCCTCCTTCGGCTTCCAACCTCTAAGAAGCTCCGCTTCTTCTGTGCATCCCTGCATAACTTCCTTCCATAACAAGTAGCTCCTCATGTGTTCCTTGCTCAATAATTCGCCCTTTATCCACCACCAAAATTAAATCTGCATCTTTAATCGTCGACAATCTGTGGGCAATCACAAGGGAAGTCCGGCTTTCCATTAACACCTTAAACCCTTCCTGTACCCGCGCCTCAGTTAGCGTATCCACATTCGCCGTCGCCTCATCTAAGACAACAACCGCCGGCTCCATCATTAATACGCGAGCAATCCCAAGCAATTGCGTCTCTCCAACAGACAGCGACCCGCCATTATCCGTAATAACCGTATCATATCCTTTCGGAAGTCGCTCAATAAAATCTTGAGCACGGGCAAGTCGCGCTGCAATCTTAACTTCAGCAAGAGTTGCCTCAGGTCGTCCGTAACGGATATTATCAGCAATCGTCCCCGTAAACAGCCTCGTATCCTGCAAGACCATCCCCGTATGAGAGCGCAAACTCGCCTTGGTCAAATCCCTAATGTCATGACCATCAAGCATAATACTCCCCGCTGAAATATCGTAAAATCTTGAAACTAAATTACTAATAGTCGTCTTCCCAGCCCCAGTTTTACCAATGATTGCCACCTTTTGACCGGGCTTGGCTTCAAAACTGACACCATGCAATACTAAACCTTCATCATCATAGCCAAAATCCACATCTTTAAATACAAGATGACCCGTTGAGGACGCAAGCTCCAGCTTTCCCTCATCTACTTCTGAGGTCTCATCCAGCGTATCAAAAATTCGATCACTTGCAGCTAATGCCTTAATAATCGCATTAACCTGCATCGAAATTTGCCCAATCGGATGAACAAATGTTCGACTCAAGTACAGGAAGCTAGCAACAGCACCAACCGTAAGGGCGCTATTAGGATTTATGACTAACAGTCCACCAACAAGGGCTATTACACCATACAAAGCCTGCCCCATCGTAATTAACAATGGGAATAAGATGTTAGCATACTTATTTGCCGACCGTAAGTGCTCAGTCAGCTCTTCATTTAAGACATCAAACTCACCTTTAACTTTTTCCTCTTGAGCAAAAACTTTAACAACCTTCTGCCCCGCAAGCATCTCTTCAATATAGCCATTCATCTGCCCCATCGCTTTTGCTGATGAAATAAACCCAGCCTTACTCTTGCCAGTCACAAATCGCGCCATAAACACTTGAATAACAACAGCAGCAAGTACAACCCCCGTCAATGGCAAGCTCAGGATAATCATCCCAATAAAGGTAACAACTATCGTAAACGTTGCTCTAACAATTTCGGGCATTGACTGGGATAGCATCCCGCGCAGTGAGTCCACATCATTGGTAACCTTACTCATTAAATCGCCATGGAGCTGTCCATCAAAATATTTAATCGGCAATGTCTGCATCTTCTTAAATAGATCATCACGAATCAGTCGCTGCACTCCACCTGAAACCCGTGCCATTAAAAAATAAAGCACAAATGTTGCAAGTGCACCACCTGCGTAAATCAACGCCATAAAGATAATCGCTCTTATCATCTTGGCTCGTTCAAAAATCCCTGTTCCGATAGCTGGGAGAACAAAGTCATCAACGACAGTCTGGAGAAATAGTGCCCCTCGAACCTGGGCAAATGTTGAAAAGAATGTTGCAAATAAAACAATAATCATTATTAAGAGGTAATTTTTCGCCATGTATTTAAATAGACGAGCAAGGGCTTTAAATGTGCTCCTTCTGGAAGGGTTATTATCTCTACTCCAATCACTATTCCTCATGGGTTGCGTCCACCTCCATTTCTTGCTGCATTTCGTATATCTGGCGATAAATGGCACTACTTACGAGCAGCTCATCATGGGTACCGATCGCATCAATTTTGTGATTATCAACAACAATAATCATGTCCATATCCTTAATCGATGACACCCGCGCACTGATTACAATCACCGTCGCATCACTGTTAAAGTCCTCAAGCCCCGCAAAAATCTCTGCCTCTGTCTTAACATCAACCGCGGAAGTGGAATCATCAAGCACCAAAACCTTCGGATTCGCTAAAAGCGCTCTCGCAATACACAGCCGTTGCTTCTGCCCACCCGACAAATTCGTTCCCAACTCATCAATCCGGGTTTCAAACCCCGCCGGCAACTCGCGGATAAACTCCATCGCCCCCGCAACCAGACAAACCCGCTCAAAATCTTTCTCAGTTGCCTCATTTCCAAACAACAAATTCTCTTTGATACTTCCCGAGAACAAGACATTTTTCTGCAACACCACCGACACAGACCGTCTTAAAGTAGTTAGATCATAATCTCGGACATCAACCCCGCCCACCTTCACAGAGCCAGCAGTTACTTCGTATAGCCGCGACAACAAGGACACCAGCGTCGTCTTAGAAGAACCCGAAGCTCCGATCATACCAACCGTTACTCCGCTGGGAATTGTTAAATTAATCCCCTCTAGCGCTAACTTCTCATCATCATGATACTTAAAATATACATTATCAAAGACAATGCTCCCATCTTTAACTTCCATTACCGCATCTTTTTTGCTTACTAATGTTACATCAGCGTTGATGACTTCTAAAATCCTCCCAATGGCAGGTCGCGCACCAACATATAGGGTTACACCATATGATAAAATCATGACCCCCATCAACATTTGAAACGTATAGGTCAGAATACTCATCAGTTCACCTGTTAGCATCTGACCACCAACAACCAAGCGCGCACCAACGAATGAAATAAATAAAATACATGAATAGATAGTTGCCTGTGCAATCGGTATATTGATCGCAAGTAAACTTTCAGCTTTAACAAAATCTTTATATAAATTATCGGTAATCTTGGTAAATTTCTTGATCTCAGTCATGGCTGTCGCATTGGCTTTAACAACCCTAACAGCACTTAAATTCTCGCTAACGACATTATTGACATGATCGTAGTGTTTAAAAATTTTCTTATATACTTCGTGGGCTTTTGTTATAAAAAAGAACATTAAAAAACCAAGTGGGGGAACGGCTAGCAAGAAAATCAGTGCAAGTGAAAAATTCATCGCCTGCACGATGATAAATGAGACTAAAACCATTATTGGCGCTCTAACTAATATCCGCAAAAAACCTACTTGGTACATCATTTGAACATTTGTAACATCCGTTGTCAAACGGGAAACTAAACTTGAACGGGAAAATTCGTCCATATTTTCGTGGGAAAAATCTTGAACTTTGTGAAACATGACTTGTCGTAAATTTTTCGCAAAACCAGCGGATGCTAGTGCTGAATTGCGACCTGAGCGAATGCCAAGCAGCAGCGCCACACCTGCTGCTACGATCATTAATCCGCCGAAAAAAAAGATATTGCCTCGATTCTCTGTAGCAACACCGCGATCAATTACCATTGCCATTAGAAATGGGATAGTCATCTCAAGAGCTACTTCGACTAAAACGGTAGTCACTGCTCGTATTGATTCTTTTTTGTAAACACCAATATATTTAAATAGTTGTTTTAACACATTAAAGCCTCCTGTGCTGCATACATACCCTTTTGGTTAGAGTAATGCCTTTACCATTATATCAAAAAGACATCCCTTAAAGCAAGGCATGTCTGTTGTATCTTTATCTTCTTTAGGTGTTCTTAGGTATCATCCCCGTAATAGTAACTATAAGGGACATCTTTTTGATTAACCCCGTTGAGAACTACACCAATTACATTCACATTAGTTCTATCCAACAATTCTTTTGCTTTTACTAATTCTTTTTTTTCTGTTTTATGACTTCTTATAACAATAATAATACCATCACACCGACTACCTAAAATCTGAGCATCAGCGACTGCCAATACAGGAGGCGTGTCGAATAAAATTAAATCGTATTCATTTGATAATACAGAAATAAGGACTTTCATCATGTTTGAACCTAGTAACTCTGAGGGATTGGGTGGAATAGGACCAGCTGGCAAAACATGCAAATAATTTACCCTTGATGTTGGGAGAATTGCCATTTGAAGAGTTGCTTTTTTCGTTAGCAAACTTGTAAGTCCATATTGATTCTTCACTTCCATAATTTGGTGCATCGTAGGTCTACGCAAATCGGCATCAATGAGTAAAGTTTTTTGTCCTTGCTGCGCGTGTGTCACTGCCAAATTTGCAATTGTCGTCGATTTCCCCTCTCTTGGCATTGCAGAAGTGCAAGCAAGTACTTTTAGTTCTTTATCAATCATTGAAAATTGAATATTCGTTCGAATTGTGCGATATTGTTCAGAAATAGGAGATTTAGGACTTAAAGCAGTAATTAAATTTTTTCTTGCACTATCCAGCACTTTTTGCTTTTTCTTTTTTCTCAAAATAATTCATCTCCTAGTTCCCTTACCCCATCTTGTTAGCTTTAATGTCTTTTGCTGTCATAATCGGTATCATTCCAAGTACTGGTGAATTGATTAGTTTTTCGATCTCATGCTCGGTCTTAACAGTTTTATCTAAGAAATCTATTAGAAAAGCCAAAAATATCCCAACCATTGTCCCTATTAAAAAACCTATCCCCAAATTCATTATTAGCCTAGGACTTACAGGGCTACTTGGAATCATTGCCGGTGCAAGGATGCTAACATTATCAAAGTTCATAATATCAGGAATGTCATTTGCAAAAACTTCTGCTGTTTCATTTGCAATGTCATGTGCTACAGCCGGATGCTCATGTTGAACAGTAAGTATTAAAACTTGAGACTCATTCCTTGCTACCATCCTTCCACTTAAACTACTTGCTGATTCTTCTAAATTTAAACGTTCGATCACTTGATCCAAAATTCTTGGGCTGACCATAATCTGATTAAAAGTACTCATTAATTGATTAATTCCGGATATCTCTGTACTTGTAACTGCATGATCAATGTCGGATCTGCTTACAACCAATTGAGTAGAAGCTTGATAAATTGGTGTTATCAAATAATGCGTAACGACACCACTTGTTGCCATTGCAATAAGCGCTAAGACGAAAATCAACCATAAACGCTTCTTTAATATATGAAGTAATT
>Ga0123355_10001882_pt1 | contig 29456 bp, 35 predicted proteins | sample TergutEmb28metaG_3_FD_89872 | JGI IMG/M metagenome (GOLD analysis project Ga0123355, IMG submission 89872) | Embiratermes neotenicus P1 segment gut microbial communities from Petit-Saut dam, French Guiana - Emb289 P1 | ecosystem: Host-associated > Arthropoda: Insects > Digestive system > Gut ... | reverse complement strand
TTTGAATATGTTTACGGCGACATTGAGATGTATTCCATCTTCGCCGTCATCCTCGGCATCTCGCAAATTGCTTCGCTGCTGCTGTTTCCTTTGGCCAGCAAACGCATGAAGCGCGGCCGCATTTACCTTGTGGCCACGGTGCTTGTCGTGGCAGGTTATCTCGTCTTCTTCTTCGCGCCCGTGGACACCATGCTGTTTATCGGCATCGGCGGCGTGTTAATCTTCGTGGGTCAGGCGGGTATACAGCTGATAATGCTGCTGTTTTTGGCGGACACAGTGGATTATGGCCATCTAAAAATGGGCAAGCGCAACGACAGCATCACTTTTTCGCTGCAACCCTTCATTTACAAGCTTGCGGGGGCACTGGCCAGCGGCATTGTGGGCGCAACCATTATCATTTCGGGGATGCAATACATACAACCCGGCGAGGCCATGACGGAAGGGGGTTTGCTGACCTTCCGCATCGCCATGTTTATAGTGCCCCTGCTGTGCATCTTGGTGGGCTATCTAATTTACCGCGCCAAATACCGCATTGACGAGGACGCCCATGGCGAAATTATCGCGAAACTGCGCGAGAAAGGCGAAATTTCATGATTACATTTGAAAGCAAGATACGGGAAGTTTACGCCCACCCCATCGGCCATGATGTTGTGGCAAAGCTGTTGTTGCAGATGGGCAAAAGCGAAAAGCTGGTCACAAATCCCATCGTGGGCAACTTGCGGCTAAAAACAGTTGCGCGCTTTGTACAAAAGCAGCTTGATACGGGTTTTTTCCAGACGCTGATAGATTTGCTTAACAGCGAACCCGATGCGCCAAAGACCCATGACAGCAATGAAATTGCCCGCAAATGGTGGAAAGAGGCCGTGTTTTACCAAATTTATCCTCGTAGCTTTAACGACAGCAACGGCGATGGCATGGGCGATATTGGCGGCATCATCGACAAGCTGGACTATCTCCAAGACCTAGGCGTTGACGCCATTTGGCTATCCCCTGTGTATGATTCGCCAAACGACGACAATGGCTACGACATCCGCGATTATTTCGCCATTATGGCCGAATACGGCACCATGGAAGATTTCGACCGGCTGCTGGAAGAAATACGCCGCCGTGACATGAGACTTATTATGGATTTGGTGGTTAACCATACATCCGACGAGCATCGTTGGTTTCAAGAAGCATTGGCCAATCCAAATTCCAAATATCGTGATTACTATATCTTTGCAAAGTCCCCAAAGGACACCCCGCCCAACAACTGGACGTCCTTTTTCAGCGGCAGCGCGTGGAATTACTACGAAGAACAAGACATTTGGGCATTGCACCTCTTTTCCAAAAAGCAAATTGACTTAAATTGGGAAAACGAGGGACTGCGCCGCGATATCGCCGAAATGGTGCGCTGGTGGCATGAAAAGGGCGTGGACGGCTTTCGCCTTGATGTCATCAACTACATCAGCAAGAAGCAGGGCTTGCCACAGGGCCATCCCACAATTGGCGCACTTATGGGATATTATGGCATAGAGCATTATTTTTACGGGCCGCGTCTGCACGAATATCTGCGCAAGCTTCGCCGCGAGGCATTCGCCCCCTATGATGCCTTTTCCGTGGGCGAAACGCCGGGGGTTGGCATGGAGATGGCAAAACTGTTAACGGCGGACTACCGCAGCGAGCTTGATATGATTTTCAGCTTTGACCATCTTGAAAACCCCGGCAAAACCCGCTTTGATGACTATCGCTACGACCTCAATTATCTCAAGGCTTACCTAATAGATTGGACGCAAAACTTCGTGGGCCATAGCTGGATGTCATTGTATTTTGAAAACCATGACAACCCGCGTATGGTGTCAAAAATCAATCCTGATGCCGCTTTTCACGAGCCTTTGGCCAAGCTTTTGGCCGTGATACAGCTTACGTCACGGGCTACGCCCTTTATTTTCCAGGGGCAGGAACTTGGTGCCGCAAACCACAATTTCACCAACATCAGCAAATTTCGCGATGTGGAAAGCATCGGACTTTATAACGAACTTGCGCCGCAAATTGGCGAGGCGGCGGCCTTTGCCCGGGTGCTTGCCGGCAGCCGTGACCACGCAAGACTTCCCATGAAATGGGATAATAATGCCTATGCCGATTCTGTCCACGGCTTTTACAAATCCCTCATCGCCCTGCGCAAAAAAAGCCCCGCTTTTGTTTACGGCGAAGCAGAGTTTGTGAACGTCAAAACCAAGGACTATTTTGCCTATTATCGCAAGCTGGATAGTGATATTTTCTTTGTAGAATGTAATTTATGCGAGGCCCCCAAAGGAAAATCCCGCGCGAAAGCGGGATATCAGCTGGTTTTATCAAATTATGAAAGCAATTCACAAACCCTTGCGCCCTATGAAGCACGTATTTACAGGATTTCCAATAAATAGCCATTAGGCTTGCAGCAAAATTAATAACATAAATTCTATTTGCTGTTAGCTGGATTGCTTCGGCCTTGGACTGCATTGGCCTTTGTACTACCATTGGCCTCGCAATGACAATTGAACGTTGCGCTTTATTAGTTGAACCACGATGCTGTCCATGGTCGAAGCAATGCAGTTGACCAACCTCTATGCATGTTATTAATTTTGCTGCAAACCCTATTACAGACTAGGGCCTGTTCTCACTATAAGCCGCCCCTACGAAAGATCGCAGAGAAAGCAATTGGTCATATGGTCATTAACCATCCCTGTTGCCTGCATATACGCATAAATTATGGTAGACCCCACAAATTTAAAGCCCATCTTCTTGAGATCCTTGCTAATTTTATCAGAAAGAGGCGTGGTTGCGGGTATATCCTCAAGCTTCTCCGGCCGGCCTATAATCGGCTTATAGTCCACATAGCTCCAGATAAACTTGTCGAAGCTGCCGTGCTTCTCGACAACCTCAAGAAATAGCCTGGCATTAATTATCGCGCCGTTAATTTTCAGGCGGTTGCGTATTATGCCCTCGTTTGCCATAAGCTCTGCAACCTTTACGTCATCGTACATCACAATCTTCTTAGGGTCAAAGCCATCAAAGGCCGCGCGAAAATTCTCCCGCTTTTTAAGCACCGTTATCCACGAAAGGCCCGCCTGCATACCTTCCAAAATCAGCATTTCAAACAGCTTGCCGTCATCATGCACGGGGCGGCCCCATTCGTTGTCGTGATAGTCCACATATATAGGGTCTTCGCCCGCCCAAGAGCATCTAATTCTTTCGTCCATAAAGCCTCTCCCATCTTATGTATACGATTTTATATTGTTTTCTAATTTATACAGCTCAAGAATTGCTTTCACATCTTCAAGGGTTGGGTCGTGGAAATAGAGATGATGATGACGGCCGCAGTGGTAATAATCTTGGCTGACTTGCTTGAAGATGACACGATATTTGCAGCCATCCCATTTGGCTTTGCATTTATAGCATTGTGTCCATGGACGTCCAAATGAATCAGGAAATCTTTTCTTCAGCTTGTCCATTTTTTCGGGATGAGTTTGAAAAACATGATAAAAGCGCGCTTTTGCCGCCAGGGCATAATTGGGACTATGTAAAAAATCATCCTCATGATATGATGAGCCATTACCCAATAGCAGCCATTCCTTCGAATCCTTTTTATAAGAATAGCAACCCATGTTTTCATTGCCTTCAGGGGAAAAGCCATGCTTAACAGCTTCATCGTAAAGCCAGTAATAAATTTCGCGCAATTGCTCGGGTTCGCCATCAGTTTTGGCTAGGAAGAAGGTTTCTCGGGTCTGCGCGGCTGGGGCCTCAACAAAGCGATACGAGAAAATACGAATGTGATTATTATAATCACTTTGCCTGTTCTTAAAATAGGAGAATAGAGCGGTGATTAGGTTTGGAGTATAAGGATATGACACAGTGAAAGTAGAGGATTTTTTGTTATCCAGCTCTTCTATGTGCAATCCCATTTTCATAAGCCCTTTAAGCATTAGCTTTGCTTTTGCAATTGGCTTGCAAATAGCGTGTGCGCCAAAATGCTTTTTATCCACAACCATCACACCACTGTCTAGATGGCTGCTGCCTACCAAAGCATCCAAAGTCATTATAACACGATTATTATTAATGCCTTCCGCTGTAATGGATTTCCAGTCGAGCCAGCCCCATTCAAAGGGCGATCCCCTCTCAACATCACCATATATGGCATATACAAGCTTCTGCAAGGCTCTAAAAGCCGTCACAAACTCGTCATTTGTCAGCCCACCAAGAAAAATTGCGTCAATTTTTGTGTCTTTTGGGATATAGGCCATGCTATTCTTATAGGCCTTCATTGCCTTTCGCGCCTCTCCTTCAAAGGTTTCTCTGATATGCTCCCGAAAAGCGCTTGTAAGCAAAGGTTCTCCTGTTTCGCAAAAGTCGGCGTAGTCATTAAGCATTTGGTAAGTAGCTCTGTCCTTGCTTACAAAACCACACCACCTTTTTCTGACGAACGCATCAATTGCATGGGAAGTGGGCGGGTTGCCCCCTATCATGTCATAGAAACTGTCCAACAACTTCCTACTGGCATCAATATATAATTGTTTTTTTCCTTCCTCGATAAGATATTGGAGAAATTCCTGCATGTTGTATCCTCCATTTTTATGGATATTATACCATAAAAATATGACAACAGCATGTCGTATTACAATTCTTACCTGCCAAAAACTAGTATCGTCACAATTAGTGACGCGGCGATGCTGACGATATTGGCGAAGATGGCACCCGATAGGGTGTATCGCGTTTTTGTAATGCCCACATGGAGAAAATAGACGCTAAAGGTGTAGAAAACAGTCTCTGTCGAGGACATCATAACGGACACAAAACGTCCTATGAAGCTGTCCGGCCCATAGTTGGCATAAACATCCAGCTGTAGTCCCGTAGCAGCCGAGGATGATACCAAGCGCATCAGCGTTAGTGGCAATGCCTCTTCGGGGAAGCCGATGAGGCGCGTAACGGGCGCCAAAAAGCCCGCCAAAATGTCCAGCGTGCCTGACGCGCGAAGCACGCCAACAGCCACCATAAGCCCCACCAGCGTTGGCAGGATGTTAAAGGTAATTTTCATGCCATCCATGGCACCGTCCAGAAAGCTGTCGTAGACATTGCTTTTTTTCAACAGGCCGTAAGCTACGATGATGACTATGGTTAGCGGTATCATCAGGTCGGAGATAAACAGCACAATGTTCATGACTTAAACACCCGCCGCTCCATAAATTTCGTGTAGGCCACCGCAAAGATGGTTGAAATTAGCGTGGCCAAAAGCCCGGGACCAATGATTTCTGATGGACTGGCAGAATCGTATTGAGCGCGATATGCCAACACCGAAATGGTAACAATTTGCAGACTGGACATGTTAACTATCATAAACATGCACATTTCTTTTGAGGCCGTTTTTTCCTCGGGATTTATCTTTTGCAGCTCTTCCATGGCTTTTAGGCCCGCAGGTGTTGCGGCCCAGCCAAGGCCCAGCACATTGGCGATGAGGTTGGTAGAAATATATGTAAGCGCACGGCTGCCGGGTGCAAGGTCCGGAAATAAAAACCGAAGCAGCGGCCCCATACGCTTTGTAATGGCCACTATCATGCCAGAATTTTCGGCCACGCGCATTAGGCCCGTCCACATGGCCATTATGCCCAGCATTGTTATGCCCACCGTAACCGCTTCTGTTGCAGAATCCAGCGCGGCGGGTGTTACGGCCTCTAAATTTCCTGTTAAAACACTTACCACAATGCCTATCAATATCATTGCTGCCCAAAGATAGTTAAGCATAGCTTGCCCCCTAGCAAAAGCTTTTTACAAGCCTATGCTTGGCACAATATACTGATGCTAGAGATATTTTGACATTACTTACATTATTTGTCAAAATTATCGTTTTATTACTTTTTTGTTACAACACTTGACATTAATTTCAAGTTATTATATACTATTTCCATAACAAGAAAAAAGATGTAGTTTTTTCAAATTAAAACAATTTATGAGGAGGAAATTAACAAATGAAATCTACCGGCATTGTAAGAAAAGTTGATGAACTAGGGCGCATTGTTCTACCAATAGAGCTTAGAAAAGTTCTACATATTGATGTGCGTGACGCTTTGGAAATTTTTGTTGACGAAGGCAGAATTATTTTAAAGAAATATGAGCCCGCCGACATTTTCACAGGCAGCATGGAAGAGCTTGTGGAATATAAGGGCAAAAAAGTTTCAAGACAATCTATTGTTGAAATGGCAAAATTAATAGGCTTAAACTAGCTAACTAAAAGGGCTTACCGTTGATGTGGTAAGCCCTTTTTATATGCTTTCTTTACCTGATGCATGGTATCCGTAAGGCTGCGAAAAATATGGTTAACAAGCACAATGGCGGCCATAGCTTCCGCCACAACACATGCGCGCGGTGCTATTACAGCGTCATGACGACCTTTTATGCTAATTTCCACATTGTCACCGTCCATATTGGCCGTGCTTTGCGGCAAGGCAATGGATGAAGGTGGCTTAAAGGCCAACTTAAAGCATATTTTATCGCCATCGCTTATGCCAGCCATTATACCGCCCGCGTTATTGCTAGTTTTGTAGATTTTGCCATCCTTCCAGGAAAAGCCGTCGTTATTTTCGCTGCCGCGGCGGTTGGCGGCAGCAAAGCCCACGCCAAATTCAATGCCGGTGGCACCACCAATGGACATCAGGGCCTTGGCCAAATCCGCCGAAAGCTTGTCAAAAACGGGTTCACCTATTCCCGCGGCAAGTCCGCTGATTTTCCCTTCGACTACGCTGCCCATAGAATCACCTGCGGCCATACATTCCTCAAGGTCAGCATAGTCCATGGGCAATGCCCGTGCAGCAACTGTCACACCAAGCTCTGTCAAAATTTTTTTAGCCACGGCACCGGCCGCAACGCGCGCTGCCGTCTCGCGGCCCGAGGCCCTGCCGCCGCCGCGATGGTCGCGTATGCTGTATTTTGCAGTGTAAGTATAATCTCCATGGCCGGGGCGAAAAACGCGCGCAAGATTGTCATAGTCCTCGGGCCGCTGGTCGCGATTGTAAATAACAAGGGCAATTGGTGCGCCGGTTGTAACGCCGCCAAAGGTGCCGGAAAGTATTTCAACCTCATCAGGCTCTTTGCGCTTAGACGCATATGGCGAATTTCCAGGAGCACGGCGTGCCATATCCGCCGCGAAGTCCTGCACATCAAGGGCAAGGCCCGCAGGGCAGCCATCAATAATGCAGCCAATGGCCGACCCGTGGCTTTCACCAAAGGTAGCCACTCTAAATAAATCCCCAAAAATCGAGCCCATTTTATCTTTTGCCTCCTTGACAAAGCTATCGGTTTATATTATCATTACAGATTAACAAATCGGAGGTATCACCATGCCCAAGCTTAGCAAAAAAATCTCTCTAATATTGCGTCCGCTTTTTGGCTTTCGCTATGGCGCGGTGGCGTTAAAGGCCGTAAGCATACTGGCCTCGCTTTTGCCGCCATATCTTATAGGCCTGCTGGTGGACGATTTAAACGCAACAGGGGGCGAGGCCGCCCTATTTTACATCACCTTGATAATAGGCATTTTAATTGCGTTTTTCTTTTTGGATTGGGCCCAGGACTTTTTGTGGTACAAAATGTTGTATATAGGCACCGGCATGGTGCGAAGCTATCTTTTTTCCAATGTGTTACACAAAGACTATCGCTTTTTTAGAGATCATTCCATAGGCGACATCGAAAATAAGGTGATACATGATGCCGCATATTACGCTAAGGCAAAGCTGGCGATGATGCCCACGCTATTTCTAAATGTGCTGTATATAGGCATAATTTTGGCCTTTTTAACAAATATGCATATGCAAAAAACCTTTGTGGTTGTTGGTCTTTGCGTTGCCTTTTACCTGATTTACAGCCTTATCAACAAATCTTTACGCAAAACATCTACATTAGAGCGCGAAGGCTTTTCAGAGCTGCTGGACACCGCCAACGAAACACTAATGGGCATAAACACCATACAATTGTACGGTGCAGAAAAATTTTTCGACCAATATTTTGAGCATTCAGTAGAAAAATACGAGAGCTTTTTGATACGCCTGCGCAAATTGCAGGCATTGGCATATTCTGCAACAGAAAGCATTATGTCTATCATACCTGTCATCGCTGTTCTCATAGGCATCGCTTTTGTCGCCACGGGATATATCACCGTAGGTACCATCGTCGCCTTCTTTCTCTTCCTGCCGCGTTTAAGCAAGCCAATAAAGAGCTTGACGGACTTTAATGTAGATTTGCAGCACGCCCGCGCCGTGGAAGGCCGCCTTGAAGAGCTTTTGTCCCATAATTATGACGATAACGATAATAATTTAGAGAAAATTGATAAAATAACTTCTCTGGAATTTGTTGACATCAGCTATAGCTATGAAAATGACGGAAATGAAGTTCTCACCGACGTTTGCTTTTCTTTGGTACCGGGCGATGCCTTGGCTGTCGTTGGCCCATCCGGCACAGGCAAAACAACATTTTTGCGCATGTTAAAGCGTCAAATTTCGCCTACCTTGGGCGAAATACTTGTAAACGGCAAAAATCTTACAGAGATCAACACCGAAAGCTATCTTGGGCGCATTGCAGTTTTGACGCAAGAGGTTTTTGCCTTTGACGCCAGCATTAGGGAAAACATACGCTTTGGCAAGGACATCCCCGATGAGAGAATTGAGGCTTTGGCAAAATTCTGCGCCCTTGGCGATATTAATTTGGATGACAACGCAAAAAGCCTGTCAGGCGGCGAAAGACAGCGCATGGGCCTTGCCCGCGCCCTGGCTTGCGATTACGACATCCTCGTCCTGGACGAGCCAACTTCCGAATTGGACCTGGCCACCGAAGCCGAAATTGTTAAAAATCTAAAGATTTTGCAGAAGACAAAGGGCACAATCCTCATCGTGGTCACACATAGCGACTATGTGCTGAAAAACCTATGCAACAAAAGCCTACCGCTATCAAAAATCTATCCACATTCACATTTGCCGCATTAAATGCCCTTAACCTTCTTGTACTGGTTTATAGCAGTAATTAGCGGCATGCCAATAACCAATGCCAGCGCAAGCTGCATTAAATTGCCGGGAATGGCCGCCATAGGCACCTGCCATTGCACCCCCATGATAATAATTTGCGAAACATACGCCATCGGCAAAAACCATAGGCCCCCAACCAGCAGCGCCACCACGTTTTGGACAGGCTTTTTGCCGTTAGCACCTCGACAATTGGCGATATAGCCGATGATGAGGCCCATAACCAGCCGTATCACAAAGGTATACGGCGCCCAGGCCACCCAAACGGATGTAAGGTTAAACAACGCCATGCCCACAGAGCCCGCAATGGCCCCCTTTTTAGGGCCAAAGCACACAGAAATGATAAAAAGGGCCGCGGTGCCCGTATGTACAAGGCCACCGCCCGGCATGACGGGTATGCTAATAATCCACGTTGCTACATAAACAATGGCTATAAACAGCGCGGCTTGCACCAAATCTCTAGTTTTCATTATTCTAATCACCAATAAGGATTATAACAGAAACTTGTGAATCAGTAAAGCACAAATGCTAATAAAGTTACAGGGCGGCTACTCAGAAGAGTGCCGCCCCTTTTATAATCTCTTTATGCTTTTGAGAAATCCGTCTCGGCGTGCTTTGCATAATTTTTCGCCGCCGCTTCCCAGTCGATAACATTAAACCAATTGTCAATATAGTCCGCCCGGCGGTTTTGCACTTTAAGATAATATGCGTGCTCCCACACATCAAGGTTGATGATGGGCGTCAGGTTTGCGGGTATCTGCGTGTCCTGGTTAGGTGTTTTGAAAATCGAAAGATTGCCCAAACTGTCCGATACAAGCCACGCCCAGCCGCTTCCAAAAACTGATAGTCCCGCAGCCTTCAACTGAGCCAAAAATTCGTCAAGGTTGCCCCATGTGCTGTCAATGGCGGCTTTCAGAGGGCCTTCTGCCAAGGGTTTGCCCCCGGGTGCCATGATGTTAAAATACAAATTATGGTTGTAAACACCACCGCCGTTGTTGCGCACAGCTGCCTGAATTTCTTGCGGAAGCTTATCCAAATTGTACAAAAGCTTTTCCAGCGACCAAGATTGATAGTCGGGTTGATTTTTCAACGCATTGTTCAAATTATCCACATAGGTTTGCACATGCTTGCTATGGTGGATTTCCATGGTTTTGGCGTCGATGAAAGGCTCCATCGCGTCGTATGGATAGGGCAGCGGCTGAAGTTTGAATGGATAATGCATAAGATACCTCCTGTGTAAATTAATTTACACTAAATATATCATAATAATTCCTAGTAGTCAACTAGGAATTAATTTTTTTCGATAGCAATATTCGACCTTCTCCGACTTTTTTCGTGATATTCTTCTTGTCAAAATGCTCAAGAAAGGCCAGGGCATATTTGCGACTGGTGTTAATGGCATCGCGAAAATCGGCTAACAAAACCTCGTTTTTGGCTATTGCAAGCCCTTCAAAAAGCAGCATTGCCTCGTCATAGGTTTCGCGTCGCACATGTATTTGGGGTGTAAGCGCAATAATATCGCCACTTTTTATCAGCGATTCAAATACTTGCGCAAATACTTTTTTCTCTCTGTCGAAATTTGTCGTCATTTCGTCAAGAGATGGTGGCGCAAATCTCGCTTCTTCATAGATGGAAAGAATTTTGTCAGCAATTTTCTTGTGGCCGTCGTTTGCTTTTGCCACAAAATCAGCATTAGCCACGGTTTGGCCATTGCGCCTAACAAGGCCCATTTGCACTAAGCATTGCAGCGCGCTTTCCGCCGTGCCCCTGCTAACATGGGGCAAGATGCGCGTGCAAAGCTCTGCCAAGGCAATGCCCTCGTGCAAAGGATTTTCTTTGTGATACTTTGTTAGTATATTCCGAACGCGCTTGCCTAATTCATTGACATACGATATATGCAATGCCATAGAATCCGCAACTATCAGCAAGCCTTCCGCCGCAAGCTGCGACAACGCATTGTCATAGTCTTCATCCTGGAAGTATCGCTGCTTAATTTGTTCAATGTTAGGAAAATCGCTACTTCTCTCGGCAAAAATTGTAAGAATTCTCTCATTCAGGCTGCCATTTTCTTTTGTTTCAAGGCGCTTGGCGGCCTCGGGCTCTCGCTTTGCACGCTTGGCGGTTGCATCCAAAATAATACCGCCGCCCACGGTCTCTACGGGTGAATAGAAGCGCAATACAAAGTGGTCACCATGCTTTGCTGCGAGAGGTGACGCTAGGCGCAGCTGTGCGTAGGCGCGGTCTCCGCCTGTTAACATATCTTTGTCGAATAATGTCAAACTGCATAGCATATCTGCCGTACCATGATATAGATGCAAGCGCGAATTATGTCGAATTTCACGTAGGCAATTAGTATCAATTTCAATAGCCACGTCCAGCAAGCGCGAATTTTCAAGGCTTTGGGGCTGCGCAGCAAGGTCTCCTTTGGTAATATCACTGACCTTGAGGCCCGCCAAGTTCACCGCCACGCGCTGGCCAGCCACAGCTATGTCCGTTTCATCGCCGTGAACATGGATGCGGCGCGCCTTTGTGGCCAGGCCTGACGGATACACCGTCACATCCTGGCCCAGCGCAAGGCGGCCTTCTATAAGGGTGCCCGTCACCACCGTACCAAAGCCGCCCATAGTGAAGACCCTGTCGATAGGTAATCGAAAGGGCGTATCCAGCTTTTTGGGCGGCGACTGGGCCAACATGTCGAAAATTGTCTGACGCAATGCGTCAACCCCTTGACCACTATAAGCAGAAACTGGTAGTATCGGAGCAATTTCAAGGAAGCTTCCTCGAAGTTCTTCCTCAATATCCAATGTCACCATGGCCAGCCAGTCTTCGTCCACCAAATCAACTTTGTTTAAGGCCACCAGGCCGCGCTTGATGTCCAGTGTTTTCAAAATCGTCAGATGTTCGCGTGTTTGAGGCATAATGCCTTCATCGGCAGCAACAACCAACATTGCCAAGTCTATGCTGCCGGCACCCGCCAACATATTGCGCACAAATTTTTCATGACCAGGTACGTCAACAATACCCGCCTTTTCGCCATTTTGCAATGTCAAATAAGCAAAGCCTAATTCTATGGTTATGCCACGCTTTTTCTCTTCGGCCAGGCGGTCGGTTTCCATGCCTGTCAAGGCCTTTATCAGCAGGGTTTTGCCGTGGTCAACATGGCCTGCGGTTCCAATAATTGCGTTATTAGTGCTCATCACAGGCCTCCCCAAATATTGTATTGATAGCATTTGCAATTTCTGCAAAATCCTCATTCAATACTGTTCGTATGTCAATTAATAGACGTTCTTTATAGATTCTTGCAACAATTGGTATATACCATTGCCTTAATTGCTCTTCTAAAACATGCAAAGGCATGGTCGTGGGCGAAATAGCTAAAGCGAAGGATGGAAATTCCTCTGTTGGCAACGATCCACCGCCTGCCTGCCCCGCCGCTTCGACAATTTCCATGCTAAATCGGGATTCATTTGCTACGATAAGGCTAGATAATTTTTCCGCATCCTGTTTTAAATCGCTGATGCTTTTCATCAACATTGCTAGTATAGGAATGTCTTCCGTACGCCCTTCTTCGTAGAGCTTTAGCGTGGCTTCCAAGGCAGCCAATGTCAATTTATCCATGCGCAAAGCCCTATAGAGAGGGTGTTTTACAATTTTGTCGATATATGTTGATTTTCCAACGATAATACCGCATTGAGGGCCACCAAGCAGCTTGTCACCGCTAAAACATACAATGTCGGCCCCATGTGTAACAATTTCTTGTACTGTGGGTTCATGTTGCGATAGCTTTATTAGCGAGCCACCACCAAGGTCATAAATCAGCGGGATGTCATGGTATCCCGCTAATTTTGCCAGCTCTGTCAGCCTTACTTCCTCAGTAAATCCCACAATGCGATAATTGGATGTGTGTACTTTTAGTATAGTCGACGTTTCGGGGCCAATGGCTGTAGCATAATCCAAAAGATGGGTTTTATTGGTAGCACCAACCTCAACGAGGCGCGCGCCGCCTTGGGAGATGACATCAGGAATGCGAAAACTGCCACCAACTTCCACCAGCTCTCCCCGGGAAATGACAACATCGCCGCCGCCGCACAGTGCAGCAAGCACCAAAAGCACCGCCGCCGCGTTATTGTTAACGCAAACGGCGGCCTCTGTGCCGCAAAGTTTGGTGAGGTGTTGTTGCACAGCCGTCATACGGCTACCACGACTACCTGTATCCAAATTGTATTCCAAGGTAGAATATCCCATTGCAACTTGCTTCACATGCTCTGCAACTGACTGTGGCAAAGGTGCTCTACCTAGATTTGTATGCAGGGGTATTCCAGTAGCATTGATGACGCGGCGCAAGCCAAATTCAGCAGCTTTTTGGCTCTTTTCCGCAACCATCTGAAAAAGTGCGAATTCATCAGGAATATCGTGGATTTTACCCGCCAAAATATCACGACGCAAGCTGGCCAAAACTTCCCTTATCGCCGCCAAATTAGACTCTTCCCCTAGCCGACTCATCAGCACATCAACTTTCGGAAGTCTTCGTAAAATATCATTTACGCTCATTCGCTTACAAATCCCGCTTCTGTTAGTATTTTTTCTGCTGCTTCGTGACGGGCCTCGTTTACGAGCACAATCGGCCCCGTGCAGCCCATGCCGCTCTCGGCGTAAATTCCCACTTTCCACAGCGCGCTTACAGCGTCGTCAAGCTCTGTAATTTCAATGCCCGAAATTTCGGCGGTAACAATTTCTTTTGGTGGCACCGCAACGGCCTCTGATGCTACCGGCACTGTTTTTTCAGTAATTTTTTCCAACACGGCGCGAAGTCCCGCCGCTTGGGCCGCCGCAATTTCGGCCTTTAGCACCTTGCGCCAGTCTCCACGCACCAATTGGCCCGCATATTCCATGGCACCTGCCACAACAGGCGCGCCAGATGCACGTGATACAATTAGTACCAGATTGTCTGCCGCCTCTCCAATACCAGGACCATATCCAAAACCCATTGCCTCATAGCTACCACCAGTTGTATATGATGACAGCAACTTCATTAACACATTACCTGTTAAAGAGTCGCAAACCAGCACGTCGCAAGGGTTGTTAAGCACGTCATTGCCGCGCATAAACACACCACCGTCAGCACGTTTGGATTGAGTGAAATTGATATTATACCCCTTGTCAGCAAGCTCGCGCAAAGCGCGTTCTACTTGACGCGCACCATCAATATTTAAGATACCCACAGAAGGATTTTCTACGCCACTGGCTTTGGCCGCTATGATACCATAAATTGCGTTGCGCACCATTGCCGCAACCCTATCCGTGGCAGAAGTGCCTGTTGTTGTAGCAATATAAAGCGACCTGCCCGTTGCAGGCGTTATAACTTTACCGACAGTAGCAACGCCTATGGGGAAAGTGTAATGCATAGCCACAGCACCGTCAATCTCGCCACTGGCCAGCATTTTCTCCATTATCTGCATGGCCTCGGCCTCATCAACACCGCCGATAAAATGTGGCACAACGCCCCGCGAAGCCGCCATCTTGGCACCTTCCAGCATCTCGGCCTCGCCATGCTCACTGCCCACACCCATCAGCGCAATCTTCGGCACACCGCCAAAGCTACCAGTTTCAAGGCCTGTTGCCATCTCGTCAAAGGTTTTCGCGATTATCTTCTTGATTGTCGCTTCCATGCTATTCACCTCCGAGACTCTTCGCAAAATCCCTTAGTGCTTCAGCAATAAGTCCGCGCACCTGCTCTTCAGAAATGCTGCCTGTTTCGGCTCCGCCGGTATTTTTCTGCACAATAAAGGACGCGCCATCAAAAAGATTTGTCATACGGCCCAAAAACAGGCTGCCTTTGCCCACAAACATCGCGCGGGTAATTTTTTCGGCCAGCATGTCCTCACGGCCATGGCCAAGATATGGTATGCCCGACGGTATATGGCCCTGCGTAGGCGCAAAGCCCATCATGCCATGCTTTTCAACGAATCCGGCAAGGTCTGCCCTGTCCATCTCGCCGCGTTTTACCGCCAACGCACCAATCATCTTAAAGTTGGCTTCCGGCACGTCACCCGCACCCGCTGGCTTGGTAACATCAGGGTTTTGCATCTCCGGCGAAAATTTGTCAACGTCAGTAATTTTTAGGCCAAGCTTGTCCAGAGGGTCTGTCACAAGTGCGGTGATAACCGCCTGGGGTGAAGATCCGCTGCCAACACTATGCCAACCGACATATTCCGATAAAATTTCCGGATTGATGCCATCATTTTCGCTTATCAACACAGCAAAACCGCCCAGCACGTCTTCAAGTACAGGCAAGCCCTTTTTCACGTGATCTTTGGCATTCATGCCTAATTTGGCAGTACTTCCGCCAGCCGTAACCACAACATTTTTATAAGTACCAGATTTTACCAGTGCCGCCGCGGAAATAATGGCATGGACGGGTGCTGCGCAAAACGCGCGCATGTCATTGCCTGTGGCCCCTATAAAGCCTGCAATCTCCGCCGAAGCTTTGGCCAGGTTGCCGCCACCGCGCTGATTCATATCGCCCACGGCCTCTTCGCTACAATCTATCACGCAGTCAATGCTTGCTGGGTCGATGCCTGCATTCTTCGTTAAATGCAGCAAGGATAGCACAGATGTGGCCTTGGAGACCAAATTTTCCAAAATTACATGGGCGCTAAGGTTTTCGTCGATGCTATGGGCCTTCTTCACGCAACCCACCAACTTGCCGCCATGATACAGGCCTTCCGCACCATTATTTGTCACTTCGGCCTCTATCGCGCCAAATTCCACACCGGCTTTAATCCTGCTTACAATGCTCATTGTAAACAACGGATGATCTTCGGATGCTTTAACAACACCAGACACAAAGCCCGCTTCAAGCATCACAAGGTCAAAGCAGTCACAAATTTGCATCATGAGATAAAGTTCTTCTTGAGGAGCTATTTCGCCAAATTTTCCAAAACGACTTGCTTTCACAGCATTTTCATACCAAGGCATGGGAATTTCTGCCAGCCCTTCCGGCGTCATACCGCCGATATATGCCTGGTTTGGCGCGTAATTCACCGCTTGCTCAAAAGTACGCAGGGCATCCGGTAGCTGTTTGAGATATTCGCTTTCGGGGTTAACAATACGCTCTGTTGTTTGCGTTGTGCCTGCATGTATCACTAAATCCGGGGCGTGAACAAGGGTGTACGCCACTGATTTTATAACTGAATTCATTAATCAAACCTCCATCATCTAAAAATGGGGCGAGCCAAAAGCCCGCCCCCATCGCAATTAATACTTAGTGTATTGGTCGCGAATAGACTTCATTTCAGCCGCAATCTCGTCCAAATTTAACACCATTTCCATCATGCCAACTTGTTCGTCATAAACACCGGCATCAACTTCACTTTTAATTTCTTCTTCACAAATGTGATATACTTTGAGTCCCAACGAGACCCCTGTCAATGGCCCTGCAAAAGTAGGGTCGCCCGCGGTAACGGTTTCGGCTGCTATGCCAGATGCTTCGCCTTCGGCGGCACCAAGCACCACAACTACATTTTCCGCACCGTGCGCTTCGGTTATTTCTTTAACCCTCTTTTGGTTTTCCAGATCCATTGCGCCAGCGGCCGTTCAGACGAAGCATTCTGTTGAAGAGAACACTATTTCGCCGCCGGCTGTCTTGATAACTTCTTCGATAGCCGGGCCCGGAACGCCGTCACGGTCGCCAATGGCAATGACTTTCTTGTTTGCTAAAATTGCCATATCTATTCCTCCTTTATTAGGGCCTGTTCCTACTAACGAAAACGCATATTTGCGGTCGATATTTCCGCCATTCTGCGTCGCTTCCTCCTCACGTGCCTTTGGGCACGCCACGTCGTCAGCTCCTTGATTGGCGAAAAATCGCCTCACAAATCTGCATTTTCTTATAGCGGGAACAGGCCCTAGAATTTATAATCTATCCCCGCCCGCTTCAAAATATTATTCGCGATATGTCGGGATTTTATCTTGCTGTCTAGGGTTAGCGGCTCATTTGTAATAGGACTAAACCAAATATCGTGGTCGCCCTTGCTCCGTCGCATGAAGTAGCAACCATTTTTGCTAAGCAACTTTCTGACTTTTCTTTCGTACTCAGCCACTTGTTACCAGCCTTTCTTTCCGCGGAACACTAAAGTCAGAAACACGGAAATCAAGAAGCATATCGTCAAAAGGCACACCTTTGGTTTCCAGTAATTCAGGAACTGCATAGCGTACACGTTGCACAAGTGCATCAAACGAGCCATCTTCTAGCACTAAGCCCATTACATCCTCACTAGTAGCCATCCAAACATATGCTTCGTCATCCCAAGCAAGCGTAACATTAAATCGGTTGCTCAATGTGTTCACCTCCATAACATCACAAGGCCAGCTTTGCCGTTCGCCGTCTATATATGCCTCTCTATCAAAGCCTCAATATTAGCTTCATTGGCGTCTTCTTTGCCTAGGGTTTCAACCTTCTCGCCACCTTCATAGACAACAAATGTGGGTATACCCATCACCCTTTGGCCAATAGCAAGACGCTTGTTTGTACCTGTGTTAACCATTCCAAATTTTATTTTATCGCCATATTTTTCGCTGCAACCTACAACGAAGGGCTTAATAGCCGCGCAAGGGGCTCAGCCATCGCCTGTAAACATGACGAAAATCTTACCTGATGCTTCCAGCACTTCAGCTGGGAAGTTTTCTTTGTTAAGATCTAACATATTTTTTCCTCCTTTGTCTTAGTGGCCCGAGATATACTTATCCGCCATGGTGGCCGCAATGGCTCCGTCAGCCGCCGCCGTAACTACCTGGCGCAGGGTTTTAACACGGATGTCACCCACGGCAAAAACACCGTCAATGTTGGTTTTCATGTCCTCATCAGTGACGATGTAGCCGCCTTCCATGGTAATTTGCCCTTCGTATAGGCCACTATTGGGCACAAAACCAACAAACACAAAGATACCGAAAGTGCCATCTTCTTCGTCGGCCAAAATCTCGCGTCTCTCGCCTGTTTTGGTGTCTTCAACAGTCATGCCTTCAACAATTTCGTCGCCTTTAACATCCACAACTACGCTGTTCCACATAAAATCTATCTTAGGATTTGCAAAGGCGTGCTCTTGTAGGTATTTTGCGGCGCGAAGCTCGTCACGGCGATGTACTATTGTCACTTTACGGGCAAAGCGTGTAAGGTAAACACCCTCTTCCACGGCTGTGTCGCCGCCGCCGATGACATATACCTCAAGGTCTTCAAAGAAGGCACCGTCACAGGTGGCACAATATGAAACGCCCTTGCCGATAAGCTCTTTTTCGCCGGGGCAGCCGATAGGACGCGGATTAGCACCTGTGGCGATGATGACAGTTTTTGACTGATAGGTATTTTCGGAAGTTTTGATGGTTTTTATAGGACCATCAAGTTGCACTTCTTCAACAGTTTCGTAAACCTTATCAATACCAAATTTTACCGTCTGGGCCGACATGCGCTCTATCAAGCTAGGTCCGGAGTCGTGCTCCATTTGCCCGGGATAGTTCTCAATTTCGGCGGTTGTGGCAATTTGGCCCCCGTCAAAAGCTTTTTCTATCAGCAAGGTTTTAAGGCGGCTGCGGCCGGCGTAAAGGCCGGCTGAAAGGCCACCCGGCCCACCGCCAAGGATAATTACATCATAGATATTTTCCATTTTAATCACCTCAATTAACATTATTGCAGGTTAAGCATAAATCTTGCGCCTGTTTCAATTTGGCCAATCTCAATAAAGTTTAGCGTTAGATTTGTGGTGTCGGAAGGCACTTCGAAAAGCATGGTGTGGGTTTTGCTTTGGCCTCTGTTTAGCCAAAAATCTTCAGGCATCATCTCGTCACGCCCTTCAAAGCCCATATGGGGAAAGATATCCGCCCTAAAAGAATTGTCGTCCATAAACCAGCCGAAGGTGCCCATGGGTATGGGGTCAATGAAGGTGCCGGTTTGTGTTATCACCACTTCCCAAAGCTGATGGCCGTAAGCTGCCGTATGACCGGCATATGAATACACCGCTTCCGCGCTGTGTATGGTGAAATTAAACCACCAGGTAGTATGCACGCGCCCAACTTCAATTTCAATTACGCCAACGTAATCCACTGTGTTATTTGGGGATCCATTTGTAAAATCAACCCCTCTAACAAGCAAACCAATAAGCAAAATTAAAGCTACGCCAACTATTGCGATGGTGGCTATAATTATCCCTATGCCTTTACCCTCTTCTCTCTCTTCCAACAAAATCCCTCCCAAAGCCCTATCGCTGCAAGTTCAAAGTAAATTGCGAACCTGTCCTATTGGCATCGTCAACTTCCAGAAAGTTAAGCGTTAAGTTTGTGGTATTTGCAGGCACTTCAAAAAGCATTGTGTGGGTTTCACTTGTGCCGCGCGGCAACCAAAATTCTTCAGGCATCATTTCGGGATGGCTTTCAAAGGCCACAAGGGCCAGATGCTCTGCCCTAAAGGAATCGTCGTCCATATACCAATCGTCGATAAACATGGGTACAGGCTCGCGAAAAGTGCCGGTTTGCGTAATTCTTACTACCCATAGCTGATGGCCATGGCCAGCGGTGTGGCCGCCAAATTCGCTAACCATATCCGCGCTGTGTATGGTGAAGTTAAACCATTGTGTGGAATACAGCCGCCCAATTTCAACATCCACCACCGGAGTACGAAATAAATCGCAGCCCGACAGCGTGAATGCCGAAGCAGTTATTATCATAATTGCAAGGGCAATCCTCACTTTTAATTTAAATCTCCCCATTAATATTTCACCTCAAAAATAGTTTGCCCGTCAACAGGGGTTGTCAACGCATCCAGCGAAGTTTCCACTATTTTTATTCTAATTTCTTTTTCCTCTTCCATGCTAACTTTGGGATTGCCCAGCGGATGAGGTATGGCAATGGCCGGCACTATGCGGTTTGCACCCACCGTAATTGATATAGGTGTTACTGTACAAATATGAACAACAGGTATGCCTGCGCGCTCTACTTCTTTAACCATCGTTGCACCGCAACGAGTACATGTACCTCAGGTAGAGGTAAGAATAACGGCGTCAACGCCATCATTCTTTAGCTTGGCAGCAAATTCTATCGCAAAGGCCGCAGAGGACTTTACAGCCGTGCCATTACCCGTTGTGGTGTAAAATTTGTTGTGTAATGCGCCTATTTTTCCAGCAGCTTCCATTTCGCGTAATACGTCAACCGGCAAAACTCTGTCAGAATCTACATTGGCGTATGTGGGATCGTAACCGCCGTGGGCTGTCTCATAAGTAGCCTCGGTAAGGTCCGTCACGCCTGTGATATCATATTCGCCATATTTTGACGCGGATGAAGCCTCTATTCTGTCAGGATTTCCCTTTGGCACAATACCGCCGCTTGTCACAAGGGCAATCTTGGCCTTTGTGATATCCACAACAGGCGGAAGGGCGTCAACACGGTCAAAATCAGGCATTGGGAATTCTGTCACGAAAGGCTCGCCCTTCATTTTGGCCAAAAGCATGTCCACGGCGCGCTCGCTGCCGCGCTTCTCTTCGAAAAAGTTTACACGCATATAGCCTGGCATATAGCCCTCTTCGATGGATGCGCCAATTTTTTCGCCACGGGCCAACTTTAGCGCAAGTTTAGCCATTTTTGGCACGGCGTCGCGCATTCCAACTGCGCTGTCTCTTGTGGCCACAATATGCATCTTGTCCACAAAAGCCTCTGCGCCCGGGTTTTCCTCATACATGCCTGTAAGCACAGGTATGTCAAGCTCTGCTTTTACAGCATCGCAAATGGTGCCACAGGCAAAACCATAGCGGCCCGCGTTAAAGGCAGGGCCCGCCAAAAACAGGTCGGGCTTAACTTCGCGCACCATGTCAAGTATTGCTTCCTTAGCCGCCTCAGTATTTTCGCCGAAATAAGAGTCGCCGCAAATTATTGTATGGGTGATGGCCGCGTCAGCCCCAAAAGCCGCCACAAAAGCGGTACCTGGGCCAACGGCGCCCTCGCGCATTTCGGGCAAATGTCCGGCATGTTCTTCGCCGCCAATGCCGCCGTAAAACTGGTTAATATAGTGCAAAATCTTTAGCAAGTGTCGTTCCTCCTTTATATTCTTTTATTGAAACCGTCTTCTTCCGCCACGTCGCTGCGCAAATTTTTTCGCGCAAGCACTTCCGCACCCGAAGAAATTTTATCTAATCCGTATTTGTACTGTAATTCAAGCAACAGCTGTTCCAGTAGGGGCGACCTGTGGTCGCCCGCGCTTTCTTCAAACAAGTTCAGCTGCTCTACAGGCTCGGTGGTCAAGCCGCCTAAGCTAATGCCGATTAAGCGTATCGGCCGCCGATCTATCTTGTCCAACAGGGCCGCCGCAGTTTCGTAAATCTCTCGCGTGGCACTAACATGTACATCCTTGCCGCTTTTGCTGCGCGTTATCTGCACCATGTTGGCATAAGTAACCTTTAGCGTCACCGTCTTTGCGGATAGGCCCGCCATGCGGATTTTGTAGCTTAGCCGCTTGGCCATAAGCCTCAAGGCATCGCGCAAATGCTCAAAGTCCGTGATATCCTTCTGGAAAGTGTGCTCTTTGCCCAAAGATTTGGACTTTGGCACCGTTGCCACACGCCTTACGTCCACGCCATTGGCCAGGTTTACAATATCGTAACCATACTTGCCCAGCAGCTTTCGCACCTTGTCAGCATTGCTAATTATATCACGCACCGTTTGTACGCCGTTTTCCGCAAGCGTTGCCGCAGATTTAGCACCAACGCCGTAAATCGCACGCACATTGCGGTCGATAATCAGCTTTGTCAACGCGTCAGCATCCAAAATTTCAAAAATGCCGCCGGGTTTGCCCTCTTCGCTGGCAAGCTTCGCGCTCATCATAGAATATCCAACGCCCACAGAACACGACAGGCCAACTTCTTCAGCAATGCGCCGCTTAATGTCCTTGCCAATGGCAGTCGCACCGCCAAAAAGCTGCCCGCTGTGGGTTACATCCAGATAACCTTCGTCCAGTGAAATATGCTCTACCACATCGGTATAGTCATCCCAAATTTTCTGGATTTGCCCCGTTGCCGCCACATATTTATCAAAGTTAGGGTGCATGTAAATCCCATGAGGGCAAAGGCGATAAGCATCTTTGATGTTCATGGCAGACCGCACGCCGAATTTACGGGCCTCGTAGCTGCATGTGGCCACAACGCCACGCTCATGAGGCAGCGCGCCGATAATCAGTGGCTTGCCTGCCAGCGTTGGGTTGTGCAACACCTCAACAGCGGCATAAAAGGCGTCCATATCCACATGGATGATGCGGCGCGTCACAACTTCTTACCGCGCGGACATTTTGTTAAAGCCCATCTCGTTTGTAGCACCGATGATGGCCTGAATTTCAACTACTATGCTGCCATCCGGCTGCACATTGTTTTCAAAACCGCCGGCGATAACGTCAACATACTCTTGCGTACCGATGATTTTGTTCATCTTTGGCAAAGTGATAACTTCGTTGGCGTTGCCACCCGTAACCACGGCGTTTGCAGACACATCCACATCCGCAAGGGACTGGCTGGTGCCGTCGCGGCCGGCGTATTCGTCAGTGATGATAACCGTCGGCACGCCAAGGGCTTCAATCTTCTTACAATTCATAATAAGGTCGGTATCAGGATTTCCAAAGCCTTCCTGGGAAATTATAACACCATCCAAGCCAAGCATCTCCACCAATTTAGCTGTCCAATCGCTACTGCGCTCTTTGTCAGCAAGATAGACGTTTTCGTTGGTGATTATCATGGCCATAAAGTTTAAATCTTTGCCATGACGGGCGAAAAGGTCTGTCACAACAGGGTTGTTTTGATGATGATACGTTGTGTTTTTGTCACATGCAGACACGCAGTTGCCACTGATGATGGCGCCGTCAAACACCTCTGTCGGGCTTATCATCGTCGTCAGGCTCTGCTTCATATCCACGCCGTAAACATATGTGTCATGCAGCAAACCTTGGCTTTGCAACATTTGCACATAGCCAACCCGCGGCAAGTTTGGATATTTCTTAGCGCCTTCCGCCATGGACAAAAATTCGTAAACAATTTCTTCGTCAGGCTTTATGTTTTTTGCTAAGTCTCCCAGATAGTTTGCGGCTTTAAGGCCCGCAAGGCGAAGTGACCTTTCGTAATCATGGGCGGCAAGGCCATCACGTGGCACAAAATCCAACACAAGGTTTATCGTCTGCGAAAACGGTGTGTATTCTGCACCGATGCCGCTCATGTCGATAATACCTTCTTGGAAGCCCACAATTTTGCCTGTGGTAACAACCGCCATGCCTTTTAGCACATGGGTTTTGCCTTTGCCCACAGTGCCAACCTTCGACACAACACCCGGGAAGATGCCGCAATCGCAGTTGCAATCACCGTCGCATACCTTTGTGCGTGGCTCTATCACGTCCTTAACAGGCGTGATGCGGGTAGATTCGCCCGGCTTTGCCACATCAAAACACACAGAAACAATGTTACCGTCTTCCAGCAACAATGCCTCAAGCTCTTTGGAGTTAACAAACAATGTAGAATTTTCCACTTTTGATTGTTCCCCCAGTACAATATCAGTAATCCTAATATTGCCAATGGTTAATTTCAAATCGTTCCCTCCTTGTCATTATGTTTTGTATATTTGTGTATCTTTTGCTAACATCTCACAGTCTATCAGCATAAAGTCTTTTGCGATATTCTCTGGCAATTGGTGGATGATTTTCGTCTTAGTGTAAACCGCGATAGCCGACTCAATAATGCTGACAGAATCAAAATCCGTGGTTGCCCCTTCTGCCGAAATAATTATTGACACATAGGGGCTGCCCTGCGGTGCCGTCCCGCTTGTCACAGGGTGCGTAAGCAGCTTGTGGCCAAGGTGAACAAGGTCCCTTGCAGCTTTTAGGATATCCATTGGCGGCAAGTCTCTAAAGTCTACATCAAGGCTATTTGCAAACCGCTGTGCCGCCATAAAATTATTCGTCAAAAGCTTATTGATAGCGGCTACCCCCATTTCTGTAATAAAAAAGGACAGTACAAAGGAACCAGCCTTTGCTCTGTCACTTAACCTGAGAGATTCTCTACGCAAATAAATTGCCCCTTCGGTGTTCGAATTTCGCCCGCAAAGGCAAGGCGTCCGAACTTTCCAGAGATTCATCGTGCTACGGTCTGTTTACCTGAGATTTTCGCGACATTTCGGCCAAAACATCACTTATTCCTTCGGTGCCATCTTCATGGCTCTCCCGCAGCATTCACATGAAATATTTTCATCAAAATCAGTATACCACAATTTTTCGCGTCACGCAAGAAATATTTACAATTTTTTGGACATATGATTGTACGAGTACAAACCTTGAGGAGAAGCCATGTCCACATTGCTGCAAGTTATTTTGATAAATTTGATAGTATCTTTCGACAACATCGGCGTTATCGCCCTGGCCGCCCGCAACCTAGAGCCCAAAAAGGCCAATACAGCGCGTTTGGTGGGCATATGGCTTTCCCTTGTGCTAAAGCTGGTTTTTATGTTTTTGGTGGGTTGGCTTTTTACGCTGGAATGGCTGCACATCAGGCTTATCGGCGGCGGTATGCTGGTTTATGTGATAATTTCTATGCTGCGCGACACAGGCGAAAAAAAATCTGTCAAGCAAGGTGACAGCTTCTTAAAGGTGATTTTCATGATAATTGTAGCGGATATTTCTATGTCTTTGGACAATGTCATCGCCGTCATATCCATCGTAGCCGACGACGCGGGCAACATCAGCCCTCATGGCCTCTCCATGGCCTTTTTAGGCTTCGCCATTTCCGTACCCATCCTGCTTATTGCAAGCGAGCGTATCATATACCTCATAAACCGCTATGCCGTGCTGTTTGCCTTATGCGCAGGCTATCTGGCCTACATTGCCGCCAATATGATTTTTGAAGACCAATTTATGGAATCCCTCTTCCATTTCATCCGCTTTCCATTTGCGCCGCAGCTTGCGATAGCAATAGGAATTGCGGTTGCATATATAAGCTGGCTTGTAAGCCGCAAGTCGCATAGCGCAAAGCTGTGACTTACTATTGATTTTCGACAGGGCATATGGTATAATCAAATTCTGCAAATATCATTTAACTAGGAGGAAACAGATAATGAAAAGATTTTTTGTACTTTTAATTGGTGTTTTTATTTTCAGTGCTTGCGGAGCTATTTTGGATTCAGGAACCTCTTCTGGTTCAGGGGCAGAGCCACCAGAAATAGAGGAAGAGCCAGCACCGTCTTATTACATAAATGAAATTTTGCAACTTACAAATTGGCAATTTACCGTAACTGACAATGTTGGTTTTGCTGAAACTGTAGAGACAGGCGGTACCGTCAGCATGGTTTTCGAACCAACCAGAGATGATAGAATTTTTGCTTATGTTCCTGTTGAAATTACAAATATTTCCGAAGAAAGAAGGCGGATGTTGCCTATACGCCTGGAAACACCGACGCAACTTACAGCTCGCTTGGTTTACGCTGGCGAAGACGGCAATGTTGTGCATCTGCCCATAGCTTTAAGCGGCTCGGTTGGTGATGTTATTGACAGGCCAATAAGCCCGGGTGATACTGTAACCGGCAGAGTGTTTTTCCAAATTAGGCCTGAAATAGAAAACAGCACCAGCGATGTGCGTTTAGAAATACGCACAAATGCAGGTGATGTAATGGGTGTGTTTTCAATTCGATAGAAGCCTTGCTAAAAATGCCAATTATCTGGCCTTTTTGTGTGGCTGCGCGAAAAATGCCTAAAGCATACGTCTTGCATACATAGCCTGCCGTGGTCAAAAAGGCCAACCGCACCAAATTCAACCGGAATAAAAAACCTTTTCTTTTTGCCGCTTTCTATTATCTCAAAAGTGACAACATATCCTCTTCGTAAATTGCGGCGGCTATGAAACACACCATGCCACCAAAATTCATCACTTTGGTCAACAAATTTTACTACCCTAACTTCATGATATGTATATGGCAAAAAACCACATATCCAGCTTGCAATAGCTGGGATACCATACCAAATAACGGCGGTTGCAAGCAAGCTAAGAAATATCACTGCAAAGGGCTCTGAAAACAATAGCAACGAAAGAATGTTAAGCAAAATCCAGGTAAGAAATATCAGAGGAAAATAGAGTTTGTTGCCCAAGGCACAACCCCTCTCGTTCTTAATTTTCAATGCCTTGCGACCTTTCAAATCTTATAAAGCATATGCCTTGGGTTGTGAGGATGCCGATATCGCCCTTGGCAACCCTTCCATGCTTTTCAGGAACAAAAAACCGTTTTCTTTTGGCATTGGAAAGCATTTCAAAAGTAACCTCATATCCGGGAGTGAGGCTGTGATATTCCCTCAACCCCACCCTGTACGAGCCAGTTTTATCAAAAACTTTCACTACATGTGCTTCAGCCGTAGCCACCGGCATGTGGTGGCTACGCAGCCGTTGCACGCCAAACCAAATGAAGCGTGCAACAGCAAATCCAACTACGGCTACGATAATTACTGATCCAAAAGATATTTCCATAATTACTACCTCATGAAATCACTTCAAGCCAAATTTTTCAATAGCGTGCCGCGCCGCATCCTGCTCTGCTTCTTTCTTGTTTTTGCCTACCCCTTGGGCCATCACACGGCCGCCGTGGGCCAGTTCTACTGTAAAGGTCTTGCTATGTTCCGGCCCTTCTTCCTTTATGACGTAATATTCAATAGGCTCCTGGCTATCTTTTTGCAATTGTTCTTGCAGATGGGTTTTGCAGTCTGAAATCCATGTTAGGCCCTTCATGGAATTTATGTCATCTTCAAGGCAACGCAAAATAAACCCCTTGGCTGCCTCGTAACCGCCATCTAGATAGATGGCGCCGATAACAGCCTCGAAGGTATCTGCCAATATGGATTCGCGCTCTCGGCCGCCATTGGCAATTTCACCTTTCCCCATTTTGAGAAAGTGTCCGAAATTGTGCTCTTTGGCACGAGCCGCAAGGGTGGATTCGCATACCACACCTGCGCGCAGCTTGCTCATTTCCCCTTCGGTTAAATCAGGAAAACCAGCAAAAATATATGCGCTGGACACAAGCTCCAGCACCGCATCGCCCAAAAATTCCAGCCTTTCGTTATGGGCAGATGGATTTAATTTATTTTCATTGATATACGAGCTATGAATTAGGGCATGGTTTAAAAATTCGCTGTTTTTAAATGTATAACCCAAAATTCCCTCAAAGTCGATGTTCGTCATTGTGTAGATTGCACATAGCTTACCGCATCGCCCACGGTTTTAATTTTTTCAAGCTCATCCTGCGGAAATTCCATGTCAAAAACTTCTTCCAGCTCGGAAATGATTTGAAAAAGGTCTAAAGAATCTGCTCCAAGGTCGTCATTAAGGCTGGTTTCCATGGTAATTTCCTTTTCGTCTCTGCCTAATTGCTCCGCAATAATTTGTCTAATTTTTTCAAATTCCATTATTTTTCATTCCCCTCTTTGCTTTCGATTGCGTTTATCTTTAGTCTAATTTTGCCCACGACATCACTTTTTATGAATTTACTGCACTGCTTTACGGCATTCATGATGGCAACAGAATTAGAGCTGCCGTGCGCCTTCACAACAAGGCCATTTAGGCCCACAAAGGGCGCGCCGCCAACTTCGGTATAGTCAAACCGCTTTCGCAGACGGCCATAGGCTTTTTTTGACAGCAAAGCACCAAATTTGGATACTCCATCCGCCATCAATTCTTCTTTCAGCATGGACAAAATGCCTTTTGCAAAGCCTTCAGAATATTTTAGAATGATATTGCCGACGAAAGCATCGCAAACGGCCACATCCACGGCCCCCAGCGGTATCTCTCGGCCTTCAACATTGCCTGTGAAATTTAAATCTGATGCATCAAGCAAGTCGTAAGCCTCTTTGGTTAAGGCATTGCCCTTTTCCCGCTCTGCGCCCACATTAATTAGGCCTACTTTGGGGTTTTCAATGCCCAAAACAGCTTCCATATACACACTGCCCATTTGCGCAAATTGCAGCAAATATTCCGGCTTTGCGTCCACATTAGCACCTGCATCCACCAAAAAGGTGTATCCCCGTGTGTTTGGGAAAACAACGCCCAGTGCAGGGCGCGCTATGCCTTTGATGCGCCCCACAATAGTAGTGGCACCGGCCAAAACAGCACCGGTAGAGCCCGCAGAGACGAAAGCCGCCGCACGGCCTTCTTTTACAAGCCTAAGGCCAACAACAATTGAAGAATCTTTTTTAGATTTTATGGCAACAGTGGGCACTTCTTCCATGCCGATAACTTCCTCGGCATTTACAATCTCAATGCGGCTGTTATCGAAATTTAAGACATCCAAAATAGGGCGGATATCGCTTTCACGACCCACCAGCAAGATTTTGGAAATATCAGTATCAGCCAAGGCTGCAACTGCGCCGGAAACAACCGCCTGCGGCCCATTGTCACCACCCATAGCATCCACAGCAATAATAACTTCGGCCATATTTCTCACCTAGTTAACTTTCAAAACTTCCGCGCGCTTGTAGTTTCCGCAAGCCTTGCAAGCCCTATGCGGTATTGCAAGCTCGCCACAAGATGGGCATTTTACAAGGGCCGCAGTGCTTATTTTCCAGCTTTGCGCACGTCTTTTATTGCGTCTGCCTTTGGATATCTTACCTTTTGGACAAATTGCCATATGACTACACCTCCTTAATCGTTAAAAAGTCCTAATAATTCACGAAATTGCTCGTTAATTTCCCCTTTGCAATCGCATTCGCCTTCATTGAGGTTTTTGCCGCAACGAGGGCAAAGTCCAGCACAATCCACCGAACACATCGGCTTCATAGGGATATTGAGAAAAAGATTTCTCTGCACAGCAGGGAAAATATCAATTGTTTTGTCGGAAAACCCAATATCTTCGCCTGTTGCCGCTTCCGCTTCCACAAAATTTTCATTTATACGGAAGCTAAGATCTTGTTCTGCAGACATTAAACATAAAGAGCAAGCCAGCGAAAGTCGACACGAAGCTTGCCCTTCAAACACAAAGGACTTCCCTGTGTTTGTCAGCTTTCCCATCACATGGGCCGATGTGTCAGCTGCACTAAATTCTTGCGGCATAACAACATCAACCCATATGTCAACAGTCGTGCTTTCGTTTAATTGAATTTTTCGTACATCAATCATAATTTTCTCCACAACCATACCATTATAAAGAAGTTTTTCGCCATTGTCAATCATTTTTTTCAGGTACCTTTTGCTCTAATCTGGTGCGCGTTTTTTGACAGCACCAATTATCGCCCCCATGGTAACTCCCACAGCGGTTCCATAAACCGTCCCAACAACCGACAGGCCAAATACCAAAATAGCCGCTGCTGTCTGCGTTACTATTATGCTGATATAACGCCCATAGCCAGCCCAATGCGCGCACCATCTATGTTGTCAGTATTTTTTACTTTTTGCACAA
>Ga0123355_10001881_pt1 | contig 29456 bp, 29 predicted proteins | sample TergutEmb28metaG_3_FD_89872 | JGI IMG/M metagenome (GOLD analysis project Ga0123355, IMG submission 89872) | Embiratermes neotenicus P1 segment gut microbial communities from Petit-Saut dam, French Guiana - Emb289 P1 | ecosystem: Host-associated > Arthropoda: Insects > Digestive system > Gut ... | reverse complement strand
TTTAAAAACTTCTAGCAACAAAGAGTTTAAGTCAGATTTAGGCAGGGTCAATAATTTCTCTATAAGCTTTTTATCTCCTAATTTGGTTAAAACTCTATCCGTTATTTTACTCATGCAAACTCCTTTGAAAAAGCCAATGCGCTTTAGTTATTCCATAGCGAGCAACATCACGAAAAATACCTTTAACTTTTTTTGCTTGCTCGCTTACACCCTCAAATTTCATACCACATTTTTCCATAACTTTACCCGAGCTTTCATTACCCGCGTAATGAACTGCTTCAACACGATTCAGGTCGAGCTTATCAAAACATAAGGCTAATACGGCGATTAATGCTTCTGTCATATAGCCCTCGTTCCAATAACCTCGATTTAAGACATAACCGAGTCCACATTTGTCGTGTGCAGGCTCCACTCTTATATCAATAGTTCCAATACACTTCTGACTTTCTTTTAATTCTATCGCCCAAACACCCGGATTAGACCAATGGAAATTTATTATGCCACTTAAAACCTCGTCTACCGTCTTTGCACCAGGCCATTCTAAAAATTTAACCGTTTCCTCGTCACTGGCATATTCAAGTATGTCAGGTGCATCACTCTTTGTAGACTTCCTTAAAATAAGCCGCTCAGTTTCTAATCTTTCATTATCATAAAGAACCTCTTTATAATTACTAACCATCAATAAGCCTCCTCACACATGAATTGACCTACAAAAAGCCACCGCGCTTTTCTGTTACTGTTTTAGGATAATTTATCTATAATTCAACCCCCAACGAACGAAGTCCCACCAACAACAATCGTCTTATAAACCCAACACTCTCCTAAACTTTTTACTAAATAGTACTAGACTGTTTTAAACTATATATCCATCTGAAATAATGCCTATACTACAAGACTCATCTTCCTAAAAATGAGGTCAACCATCTTACTACCCAATTCCATGTATTGGGGTATTCTTCCAATATAGCTGTCCTTACTGCATCCCGGTTTATCGTTCTTAAATTAAGCACTTCAGAAGTATCAACAAACTCTCTTACACCGTCAACTACCCTTCCGACAGCGATGTGTCCATAAGCATGGTCACCGATTGCCACTCGGGAAGCTATAGACAGGGCGCCAACAGAGTAAACCCCAATTGATACCGCACCCAACGTTACTATTCCGATAGCAACCGCACCGATAGCAATCGCACCGATAGCAATATTGCCTATGGCCAGCAAAAGCGCTAAAGATAAGACCCCAAAGCTAACCAAACCTATACTTAAAAGACCTATGGAAAGAATTCCCTTCGCAAGCAGCCCGATGGATATAAACCCTGTGGATATGTTTCCTATGGCAATAACCCCTTTTGCTTTTTTTAAACCAAATCCGATATTTACGTGAACCAGCGGCATACCAAACATTATTCGTTTACTCTTGTACTCAAACACTCTTCCTCTTGACACCCAAAAAGGCTCTGCGTAAATATTTCTATTATCATTTTGCGGTTCGCCGTCTTTCAGTAAGCTGTCAACGGTAACACCGAATATTTCGCTGATAGTAATTAGATTATCTATTTCAGGGTAGGAGCTTCCGCTTTCCCACTTTGAGATTGCCTGCCTTGATACATCTAACATTTCCGCTAGCGCTTCTTGCGATAATCCTTTTTCCTTACGCATTTTTTGTAATTTTTCGCTGAATTTCATAATCATTCCTCCAAATCATATTATAGTCAACGCACTTGAAACCTCGAACATAAAGCTTGTCAATTTTTCAAGTTTGTTGACTACAGAGCATTGCTCTATTATGATTTTACAATTAATGTCCGAAAAACGGCTACCAACCGGCGCTTGCGTTTTGTCAACCTAAGGTTGCAAAAGCGTTTTTGCAACCCTTAGTTAAATTAATTGTCGCTACTATGTTGAATTATAGTTGGATTATAAAATGTAAAATTTGTTCGCCATCTTAGGATAACTTGTCCCAATGTTCTCACTCCATTCTAAGTCCAACTATAACTACTCACTCGCAAAATCATCAAAGTATCCCTTCACCAGAACAACCGGCGTGCCTTTATCCCCGCTGCCGCTCATCAAATCGCACAAGCTGCCCAGCAGGTCAGCCAATACCCTTGGCGTCGTTCCTTCGCGCCCCACATCGAATGTGGATTTTGTGCGAATCAGCTCTTTAATAGCATCCTGCTTAGACACATGCGTTGGGAGATTGGCAAGTTTGGTCTTAATTTCATCAGGCCCGCTGACCGAGAATGCTGCTTGCTCAGGTTCTGCCGTGCCCTCAAGCGCTCCGCCTGTGCTATTATCACCAAGCTGTGTACTTGCTCTCGACTCAACTTCGTCAAGCAAGTTAGCCGCCAGCTTAAGCTTGATTTCATCTGGGCGGCCACCCAGGCGCTCCGTATGTCCGGGTGAAACCACCGGATCAGCAAGCTCCCAAATACCCGCGCGAGGGTCTTTGAACGCGCCGTCTCCATACACCATGATTTCAGGCCGCACACCTGCCCTCGACTCGATTTCGTCTCGTAAATCCGACACGAACTTGTCAGCGTCACGCGGGAATAGTTTCAGCTCTTCTCCCGTGGATAAATTCGACCCAAGCACCCCATAATCAGGATTATAGCCACTGCCGTTCAAAGGCTTTTGCAAAATATCAGCCAAAGTATATACCGTTTTGGCTCCGGCTTTAAGTAGCCGTGCTTTTGTGCGCTCGCGAGTATGCACTTCGCAAACCAAAACATGCTCTGTCAGTTTCAGAATATCCCGCGGATTGCTTGAAAGATATACGCTGATATTATCCGCCAACTGCTCATACAGCTCGATATAGTCAACGCCTGTAAACGGATGCATGTATTCCCCTGTTATGCGTCTAAACTCGCTTCCGGACAGCAGCCCGGTAAGCTCGTCTTCCACTTCGTCAATTATACTAATATCCATTATAGGATTGCCAAACTCGTCATAAGGCAGCTGAAGAAGCACATGGACATGATTAGCACCCAAAGAAATGCCTTTCAAAATATTCAAAAAGCGATTGCGGCTCATTATGGGAAACACTACCCCCACAGTATTATCTCCGAATTTCGCACGCACGTCCACAGCAACATCACTGATGCTCGCATAATTACCCTGCGCTTTGGCAAGCACCGCTTCGGTTATACCAACGATGTCCGATGACTCGAGCGCAAGCCCTTCTGAACTAACTGCTTCTTGCAGCGAATCCGCCACTATTTTAACCAAATCATCACCCTTGCTTATTATGGGTGTACGTACCCCGTATGCTGAAACGCCTATTTTTCTCATGTTAATTTGCCTCCCTCAGTCTGTATCTCATCAAGTCCCGCTTCCATGCGCGCAAGCACATCTCTTGCTTGCGGCTTGTTATGCCCGCTGATACAAATATCAAAATCATATTCACCATATTGCCTGATCAGCTGCCTAAAAGTTTCTATGTCTGTATCTATCTCAGGCACAATAATTTCATCCGTGTCCCCAATATTATCACCCGCATGAAGAACCCTGTCTTTTTCATCATAGACGCTTATACAGTCCTCCGTATGCCCGGGCGAATGGAAAATGATTATCCCATCGTCAGGGAAATAGATTTTATCCTCAAAAACTAAATTGGGCAGTTTTTTATGAACTTCACTTGCGATAACATGCTGTGAATTCTTTTTCAAATCTTCATCCCAGCGCTTATCCACAAGAGTCCTGCATATCGAATGTGATATTATCACACTGTCTTTAAAGCACCAGTTGCCCCACACATGATCCCAATGCCAATGGGTGTTAACTACGACTATCGGCTTCTTATCGTCACCAATATACTCTAATATAGGTTTAACACTCCCAAGCCCCACGCCCGTGTCGATTACGTAGTTGCGATTCTCACCAAGTATCAACCCTAAATTCAAATCAAATCCATAAAGCGTTGGCTTGGTGAACATTATATTTCTGTCTGTTATCTTAACCGGCCTCATATAAACCAGCTCCCTCTAATGTTAGCCATCCGAAACAGCTTTTTTATGATATTTCTTAAGCTTACCGTAAACCTTGCCATGGACAGATTTAACAGGGAAATTACCCTTCTCATTCCTCACGCCCACAGGCACACCCGTGAGCAGCTCTATCCCCTCATCCACATGGGCGATTGGATAAATATGGAACTTCCCATCTTTTACCGCCTCAATAACTTCTGTATCCAACACGAGATCCTTCGCATTTTGCCATGGAATTATCACACCTTGACTGCCTGTCAGCCCTCTTTTCTTGCAAACATCGAAAAAACCTTCGACCTTCTGTATAACCCCGCCCACAGGCTGAATTTCACCAAATTGGTTGATACTGCCTGTAACCGCAATCTCCTGGCTTATTGGCAGTTCACTTAAACTTGAAAGTATCGCATAAAGCTCTGTGCTGGAGGCACTATCACCATCTATGCCGGAGTAATTCTGTTCAAAGCACACCCTGCACGACAAAGAGAGAGGAAACTCCTGTGCAAATACATGCCCCAAATATCCCGCCATTACCTGCGCGCCTTTGCTGTGTATGGCGCCGCTCATCTCGGCTTCCTTTTCGATATTAACTATACCCGCACGCCCCATGTAAGTCGTTGCGGTTATACGAGTCGGCTTCGCAAACGCGTAATCACCCAAATCCAGTACTGCAAGAGCGTTAATTTGCCCTACTTTTTTGCCTTTCGTCTCAATCATAATCGAATGCTCATCAATCATTTCACCAAGCTTATCTTCATACATATTGAGCCTGTGCCTGCGCTCATCAATAGCCTTTGCCACATATCCCGCAGAAACCCGGCCGCAGCCTTCCAGCTTCGCCCAAGCATTCGCCTCCAAAATAATTTCCGAAACTTTATCAAACTGAGCGCTCAGCTTATCCTGCCTCTCAGAAATTCTGGATGAAAACTCTAACAGCCGCTCGATAGCCCCTATCTCAAACTCCAAGCATTCATGATGGTCTATCTGTTTTTTGATATATCCCAAATGTTTATGCACATTGGATTTATTAAACTCCATTTCATAGTCGAAATCCGCTCGTATTTTGAACAGCTTCTGAAAGTCATCGTCATACTCATATATAAGACCATAGTAGAATGGTGTTCCGACAATGACCACTTTCACATTGACTTTAGCAGACTCAGGGCGAATACCTGACATGGCAATACCTGTGGAGTACTCCCTGAGCGGCTCAATATTAATCTCACCTGTTCTGAGCACTCTTTTGAGCCCATCCCAAGCAAAGGGATTAGCAAACAAATCCGCCGCGTGAATAATCAAATAGCCTCCGTTTGCTTTATGCAGCATCCCTGCCTTTATTTTCATGAAGTCAGTGGTAAAGTTGCCATATTCGTTGTCGTATTCAATATCGCCTACTAGATTCGAGTAAGTTGGGTTGTGCTCGACAACAACCGGCGCGCCTGAGGTCTCTGAGTTGTCCACCAAAACATTAACACTATATCTGCTTAAAAAGTCCCCGCCTTTTTTTGTATACCAAGGCAGCATAGCCGCCAGTGTGTCCTCTTCCTCATTGTCTTGTAGTACAAACTCATCAATATTTTCCAGTATGTCTTCCTTGGCTTCTTTCAAGTATTTGACTATTTTGGGATCATCTTCATACTTCTCCAGAAGCTCCCCCATGTACTTTCCAACCACAAAAAGACTTGTGCTGTACTCCAAGTCCCCTACTTCTGCTTTTATGAGCTTCTCATAATCCTTAATATCTCGCATGATTAAAGATGCTTTTTCAGATACCTCAGCAGAGTTTTTACTAATCTGCTCTTTCAGCTCTTCCGACAGCTCGTCATACTGCTCTTCCGTAACAGCAACTCCGTCTAAAATAGGCATGAAGTACATGCCTGCATTCGTGCTTTTTATGCCAAAATCATAGGCCTTCGCTTCCTGAGCCATTTCTTTGATTCTATCTTCTTTATTTTCATGAAGCTTCTTAAGTATGGAGTTCCTCTGATCCTCAAAGTCTCTCGCAGAAAAAACCTTCTGTAACTCCTCAGCCACCTGCTCAATCATGTCCTCCATGTCCTTGGCAAACTCTTTGCCTATTCCCACAGGCAGCATGAATAGATTAGGCTTTTTAGGGTTGTCAAAGTTGTACACATAGCACATATCATAAGGTGTGCTTTCTGTGGCGGCCAAGTCTTGCGCAAAACTTTTAGCAAATGTTGATTTTCCTGTGCCGGGCAAGCCCGAAACGTAAATATTATAGCCCTTTGACTTGATAGATAGTCCAAATTTCAAAGCCCGCTCCGCCCGCTCCTGGCCTATCAAGTCCTTGCACGGCTCGATATCTTCAGTTGTCGCCACGTCTTTCAAGTAATTACGGGCGCTATAATTTTTCAATTGGTCATATGACAATTCTTTTGCCACAATGCACCTCCATACGAGTTGCTATCACTTATATGCTTAATTCCTTCAAAAACAGTAACATATTATAGCTTGCTATTAATATGTTACTGCTTTTGAAGGTGGGCAGCGCGTGCAGTAGCTGCGCTACCTATCCGCACAAAATAGTTATGAATAAACTGTTTTGTGCGGACTACAGTATACTGCCTACACCCAATATTTCCACATAATCAAAGCATCTTCTTTAGTATCTGCATAATAATTCTTTCGGATTCCCTCAACCGTGTATCCGTTTCTCATATACAGCCTTTGCGCCGGGGCATTATTCATCCGGACTTCCAGCGTAATTCCTATCATTTCACGCTCACGCGCAATACGCTCCAGCCCTTCTATAAGGAGCTGTCCCGCGCCCATCTTGCGATACGGCAGTGCTACAGCTATATTAGTTATATGCCCTTCATTAACCACATGCCACATGCCGGCATATCCAATTATCTTACCTTCGCATACAGCCACTAAATATACAGCCATGTTATTCAAAACAGCGTCTCTATGGAGGTCTTCTCTAGTCCAAGGGATAGAGAATGACTCCAGTTCAATTTCATACACGGCATCCAAATCATCCGGCACAAAAGGACGAATTTCTATCATTATGAGTCCTGATTCCTTTCCTCATACTCGCGCTCCGCCTGGGGCTTTCTCAAATATAGTATCTCAAGCTCGTTATAATCAATGGCCAACCCCTGTGCTGCGCGTCCAAGCGCCAGCATGCCCACAGAGGACGCCCTTTGCAGCAAGCTGTTATAAGGCGCTATCGTAAATGCGTTATCCACTATCGCTTTTTCATGCAACAAACACCCATCACCTATAAAAATGACAGGCTCCCCAAGTAATTTAACCCTATCCAAAAACATGCCAAAATCCTCAGCAAGCTCTGGTGTCAACGGCTTTAACAAACCATCTTCACAGAGGTATAGGCAGGCATACACCTCGCCCCGCCTGGCGTCCATTATAGGAGCTATAATCCTCTTTTCCATAAAGACATTATATGCCAGCGCTTCAAGGGTCGGAACAGGTACAATTTTCAATTTCGCGCCATGGGCCAAGGCCTTTGCGCTCGCCGCCGAGAGCCTAAGCCCTGTAAACGATCCGGGCCCGTTTGTAAGCGCCACATATGAAATGTCTGAAAGTGTAAGGCCAGACATATCCAGCGCATGGTCCACAAGCGGCATTAAAGTCACCGAATGATTTTTTTTGCGATTCAGCGTAAATTCCGCTATTATGCCAAGCTCATCCACTATAGCCACTGACGCCGTATGCCCTGTCGTTTCAAATGCCAGAATCTTCATAGGTTTATTCCTCTACTATAATCTGTCTATAATCATCGCCCATCTCAGGCACCTTGCTAATTTTTATCTTCACAACTGAGCTTGGTATCTCTTCTGAAACCATCTCAGGCCATTCTATCAGACAAACCCCATCACCATAAAAATATTCCTCATGGCCGATATTAAAAAGCTCTGATACGTCCTCTATCCTATACATATCGAAATGATAGAGCGGCAGCCTGCCCTCATGCACATTTAAGATTGCAAATGTCGGGCTCACTACGTGCCCATCCACCCCAAGCCCTGCGGCAAACCCCTGGGCAAACAGGGTTTTGCCTGCGCCTAAGTCACCGGAGAGCGTATAAACATCGCCTACTCTGGCATTTTTAGCCATTTCGCTCGCGAATTTATAAGTGTCTTGCGAGCTATGTGAATCAAATGCCTCCATAATGCAGCCTCCTTTGTTTCAAAACAACATCAGAATTGTACCATAAAATGAATCTATTTTCAATAAGTACGCTCAGGTTACAACCTTACATTACATTGGCAAACTACTAAGACTCTGACTTCAAGTTGTAGAGACTGTCGCCACAGCGGTTCATATAACCCTCACCCTTTGTAGGGGCGGTCATCAACACCCGTGGGCGATTTATAATCGCCCCTACAACATCCGTGCAATATTCTCCTCTAAGCAATCACGGCTCAAAGACAAAGTAATCACTGGACACAGCAGGCATTAAAGGTTTGTTATCCAAAGTTCTCACAGACATTCTGACAAGATATCTGCCATGTTCGCTAAACTCGTATTCAAAGCTCATAAGACCGCGTTCATACCATATAAAATGAACACTTTCATCTTCCCTGAATACTTGCCATGAAAACAGGTAATCTTCGCTTAAACTCGTAAGTCCATTTCTTATCAAATGCAACCCACCCGCCAATTGCTCAATAACGACAGGCTGAGTATAGTTAAGCCTCACAACAATAATATCATCAATTACAGCAACAGAGTCAGAGTGAGGCCAAACAGGCATATTTAAAAAGTCTTCATGTGCCTTTATCTGTGCAAATTGCTCTGTTGTTGCAACCCTAAAGCGCATACCCAAATAATCAGAGAAAAACTGCACCATTTTATATGAATGGTCTTGGTTTACACCCACAAACTGCCCCCATAGGCCCTGGTCATTTACAATCGTTGGGAACTGCCTTGGCGATGGCGTGAACGCGACAGGCACATCCAAGTTTCCTATAGCTGCAATCGACATGTCCCTTCTAAATCCTTCAACTTGTTCAATCCTTGTCAAGACTCTATTATAAAAAGCATAGGTCCTCTGATAGTAAATGTGCAATTTAAAATAATATAAACCACTATCTTGCATATAGCTTTTTGAAATTAAAAACACTACCACTAATATCATCCATTTTGAAAGAAACTTCAAGTTTGACGGCTTGCCTAATGATACGCATACCTCACATAAAATCAATACAAGAATAAAAACCAGCACAAACGGGTGTACATTAAGAACTCCTGCACGGGTTTCAGGAGCAAGCACATCAGTTATGTTTAACCCTAATGGCATTATAAGCAAGAGTAATCCCAACATCATGAGTCTTACTGGTGCCTTATGAATTTTCTTCATTATGATTAGGTATGCCAGGAATCCGACGGCTAATAAAAGTGCAGCAATGTATAAGTAATATAGAGAATCAGAAACATGAAAAAAGCCTCCTCCTCTACTGAAAAAAAGAATAAAACTGCTATAGCTGCGAAGTATAAGCGAAGGCAGCATGTTCAACGGAACCCGCCCCATTGTATCTATACCTCTGTATGCTGTCAACTCCATCCCCATTATTACCAATGAGAGCCTGACACTCACCAAATAGGCGGCCATTCCCAAAATGCCACAAGATAAATACCTAACTCCATGACTCATTATATTTTTTATTGTAATATTTTCATTAAGCACATGCTTAACCATAATAATTATACATAATCCTATGGCAAAACCAAAATATGATTGATAAAGGGCTAATGACAGCATTAGGCAGAGAGCGCCGGCAATAAATCCCAGTCTATATTTTTTCGTTAAATATATAGCGCAAACAGCAAATAATAGAGAAAACGTATAGGTCGTCGCTTCATAGTCATATCCAAACTGCCTTGACAAAGTCGGAAATGAGACTATTAGCATTGACGCTACAACTACAAACAGACCGCTTTTTATTTCTAATACTGATATAATTACCATAACAGCCGCTACAAGCGAAGATATCGCAAAAACGCCAATAATCCATGGAACAGAATAATTTATTCTTGTGATGCTATTCAATACAGGTATAAACCATCTTCCCAAATAAATGGTATTTACTTCTCTGGCCCAGTAAAGTCCCAATATAGTGTCTTCATTTACAAACTTATTGATGAATACTATTCCATGTACCAGTAAGGAAAACGAAAGGGCAGATACAAACGCAAGTTTAATATTTTGCGGCAAGCTCCTAATTTTATTAGCAATGCATTTGTCAGGGTCTGATATATTCCACATTTTAGTTCTTCTCCTTGATAATATAAATAGGCCGCCCCTTTATTTCCAAATAAGATTTTGCCAGGTATTGTCCTAAAACCCCTGTGCTGAACAATTGTACGCCGCCTACAAATAAAATTACACAGATCGTTGAAGCCCAGCCTTGAACCGGATCGCCAAACATAAGCCATCGTGCTATTATAAAAATAGTGCCGCCAAAAGCCAACAAGCAAAACATTATGCCAAGAAAGGAAGATATAGCCAGAGGTTTGACAGAAAACGATACAATGCCATCTAAAGAGTAGAGAAAAAGCTTCCAAAAACTCCATTTTGTTTCTCCCGCTATCCGAGGCACATTATCATACTCAATCCATTTAGTAGAAAAGCCCACCCAACTAAACAGACCCTTGGAAAATCTATTGTATTCTTTTAATAACAAGATAGCGTCTACCATTTGCCTTGTCATTAACCTAAAGTCCCTAGCCCCATCGACAACTTGTGTATCTGAGATTTTGTTTATGAGCTTATAAAACACCTTCGCAAATAGAGAGCGAATAGCAGGCTCTCCCTTTCGTGTACCTCTACGCGTTGCCGCACAGTCGTAACCTTCTTCAATGATTGCTTGGTACATTTTGGGTAATAATTCAGGGGGGTCTTGAAGATCCGCGTCCATTACAGCCACATAGTCCCCCGCCGCCGCTTCAAGCCCGGCCAGCAGTGCTGCTTCCTTGCCAAAATTACGTGAAAAAGAAATATATTTAATTTGCTCGTTGTTTTCAGACAGGCGCTTCAACACAAGCAATGTTCCATCGCTTGAGCCATCGTCAACAAAAATATACTCAAAAATAGCCGCCTGCATGTCAGATGCAATCAATGCGATTTGATTCAAAAACAAAGGAATACTTTCCTCTTCGTTATAGCAAGGCACAACAATACTTATCAGCTTTGACTTAACACTCATCTACTCACCTCTCGGTAAATATTATCAAACATAAATCACTCACGAACAAACCAAACAGTCGTAATAAAATCACCCTGTATCTCATAAATTGCCGCCACCTGAACAGGTTTTTCATTCCCTGCGCCCGTTACGCTTTCGTGGTCTATGACCTTGTTGCCTATTATAATTCGGTTAACAATCTCGGCATGAAGATCGGGATGGCTAAACCTTTCGCCATATCTTTGCCTCATCGCCTCTTTGCCCTCCATGATAAGCGAGCCATCGATAAGATTATAAATTTTGGTATCATCATGAAATACTGACAAGAATCCTTCCAAGTCGTGCTTATTATAGTAATCCAGCTGTGTGATTACAAGCTCTTCCGGTGTCCTCATAAGTCTGTGTCCTCCCTATTTTCTATCTCTCTTCACGGAAATAATTCACACCCAACAGCGCCGGTGGACGATGTTCTTTACTTTGGCGAATACTTGTGACAATCAACACCAAAATAGTAACTACATATGGGAAAGTATCATAAATCTGCATGGGAATCCCAAGTGGGATATAAAATCTCATAATCGTTAGCCCACCAAACACCATAGCGCCCAGCAGTGCGCGCGCAGGGCTCCACAAAACAAAAATTACCAAAGCCACAGAAATCCAGCCAAATCCATATACCGCGTCATGCACCCATACTCCGGACGTCGTCACCATCGCAATATACATCCCGCCAAGGCCACAAATACCACCGCCGATGCATGTCGCCAGATATTTATACCTGGTCACGTTAATAGACGCGGCGTCCGCTGTAGCCGGGCTTTCGCCCACGGCCCGCAAGTTCAGCCCCCAGCGCGTACGCTTCAGGAAAAACGTCATTGCCAGCGCCAATCCTACCGCCAGATAAACCAAAATATTGTAATTAAACAGCAGAGGCCCAAGCACAGGCAAATCAGACAGCACAGGTATATGCAAATTCGCAAATCCTCCTTGTGCGTTTCCGGAGATTCTCATAAACCCTGTCGGCGAGAAACGACCCAAAAATTCACCAAAGAAATTACCAAACCCAATACCAAAAATAGTTAACGCCAGACCTGTAACATTTTGCTGCGTACGAAACGAAACCACCATCACACTGTAGATTAGTGCTCCAAACGCACCTGCGATAAATGCCCCGAAAACAGCAATCAAAACAGCCAGCGGCCCGTTCATATATATCCCCAAGCCAGCTTCCAACAAAAACACTGAAGCAAGCCCTGACACTGCGCCCATGAACATCATACCCTCAACACCCAGATTGAGATTGCCTGATTTTTCCGTCAGAATCTCGCCCAGGGTGCCAAATAGCAGAGGCGTTCCCGCCAGCACTGCCGCGTTAAAAAAATTAATAAACATATCCATATTAAGCGCCCCCTTTCTTGCGGAAAATCACGCGATAATTAACGAAGAACTCGCATGCTAACATGAAAAATAGTATTATACCAATCAAAACGGCGGCAATTGTCGCCGGAATATCAAATGCCGTTTGAATACGGAGCGCACCGCGCTCCAAAACAGCAATAAACATTGCCACAAATATCATAACAGACGGCTTTAGATGCGCAATCCATGCCACAGTGATAGCCGTGAACCCGGCACCGCCCGCGGTGGTCTCGTTAAGAGTAAAATCAGCCCCCGAAACCTGCAAAAAGCCCACAAGTCCGGCAATCGCACCTGAAATAAGCATCGTCCGCATTATAACACGCCCTACGTTCATACCCGCGTAGCGCGCTGTATTCTCGCTCTGCCCCACAACGCTGATCTGATAGCCCTGCTTTGAGCGCGTAAGATACAGATGCACAACAACGACCAAAATCAACACAATAACCCATCCAATGTGAATACCAAACAGCTGCGGCAGGCGTGCCACACGGTCAAATCTGTCAATCTGCGGATGTCCTGTTGTGCCCGGTATCTGCCACGACGGAACAGTTTGCAAAAGCCTGATAATGCCTAGTGCCACATGGTTTAGCATCAACGTAAACAACGTCTCATTCGTGCCCCATTTGGCGCGGAAAAACGCCGGGATAAAGCCCCAGACCGCACCTGCCACTGTGGCTGAGGCGCCCATGACTATCAGAAGCAGTGGCGGCGGCATATTCTGAAAGTGAAACAGCGCAAAATACGACGCTGCAATGCCTCCAACAAGAATTTGCCCTTCCGCACCAATATTCCAAAAACGCATTTTAAAAGCAAGTCCCACAGACAGAGCCGCCCCCAGAAGGGGGATAGCAATTCGCACAGTCTGCGTGAATCCAATGCGGCTGCCAAAGGCGCTGTCGAGCATTTCACGATAGACGATAAACGGATTTTCCCCCAGCGCCAAAATTAGCAGAGCTCCAAAAAGCAGCGCCGCAAATAGCCCGCCTGCACGAAACAGCCAAGCTTTATACGCTGATATACTGTTTTGCCTTGCAATCCTCACAAACGGAACTTTCGCCTCAGTGTGATTCATTGATGTTTCTTTATCCGGACTCATGAAGCGCTCACCTCCCCTGCCATCTGCGGCTCATCGGGAACTTGCGTCATCAAGAGCCCAACTTGTTCTTTCGTTGCGCTTTTCGCGTCAACAATTCCGCTGATTTGCCCGCCGCAAAGAACCATAATGCGGTCAGATAGCTCGAGTAGCACGTCCAAATCCTCACCGATAAACAGAACAGCAACGCCGCGCTTTTTCTGCTCATTAATCAAATTGTATATGGTGTAAGACGAATTTATATCAAGCCCGCGCACAGGGTAGGCTACCAGCAAAACCTGCGGCACAGAGACAATTTCACGCCCTAAAAGCACTTTTTGCACATTTCCGCCCGAGAGACGCTGCACAGGCGTCGATGTCCCCGGGGTCACAATTTGAAGCTGATCAATCAAGCTCTCTGCCAAAATACGAGATTGCTTACGATCCACAAACGGCCAGCGCCCACTATCATAATAGCGCAGCATCACATTATCAGTCATATCCATGCCCGCAACAAGCCCCATGCCGAGGCGATCCTCCGGCACAAAAGCAAAAGTAATACCCAGTTGCTTGATTTCCTTTGGCGTTTTTCCCACGATTTCTGTATTTTCCCCTGATTCCGGGCGATATAATGCAGAACCTTCGGCGACAGGATAAAGTCCTGCCAAGGCTTCACAAAGCTCTTTTTGTCCGCTCCCGGCTATTCCGGCCACGCCCAAAATTTCGCCGGATTTCAAGGTGAAACTGATATCTCTGAGAACTTTTATCTCATCGGGGTTAAAGCAGTTTATACCACGAACTTCCACGCGGTTTTCTTTTTTATCCACATCCGGGCGGTCAATCTTCAAGCTAATTTGGCGGCCTACCATCATCTCCGTCAGCTCTTGTTGATTGCTTTCTGCCGTGTTAACCGTAGCAATGGACTTGCCGCGGCGCAGTACATGCACCCGGTCAGAAACCGCCATTACCTCATTAAGCTTATGGGTGATTATGATAATGGCTTTGCCGTCGGCCTTCATATTGTTCAAAGTCTCAAAAAGCCGCTCCGTTTCCTGCGGCGTGAGCACTGCCGTTGGCTCGTCCAATATCAAAATATCCGCACCGCGATACAGCACTTTAATAATCTCCACAGTTTGCTTCTCGCTAACCGACATATTATAAATCTTTTTATCCGGATCCAACTGGAAACCGTACTTTTCGCTGATTTCACGAATTTCCTGCGATCTGGCTTTCCTGTCTAACAGCGCATCACCCGGCAAGCCCAACACAATATTTTCCGCAGCGTTAAACACATCCACCAGCTTAAAATGCTGATGCACCATGCCTATGCCCAGATTAAATGCATCTTTCGGCGAATGGATAACAACTTCTTCTCCATCCACCTCAATAGTTCCGCTATCCGGAAAATAAATACCTGACAGCATATTCATAAGCGTCGTCTTGCCGCTTCCGTTTTCCCCTAACAGCGCTAAAACCTCACCACGCCGCACATCAAAAGAAACCTTGTCATTGGCTATTATCTCATCAAATGTTTTTGTCAAATTATGAGTCTGAATAGCAGGTACAGACTCATATACTGCTTGGCTCAAAATCGTGTCACCCCCGGTTGCATGGGCCGGCGCATTCTGAGTGACTATACACTCACCAAAATCACCAGCCATTCTTATCTTCCTATTCTCTCATAAATCGACCTCCATGAAAAGGGGTAATTTTATTCATAAGAAACCACAAACAAAAAATAGGCGTGCCGACTTTAGCCAACACGCCCTACCCTACTTATTTACTTCGATTTTTTATAATCCATCGCTAAGTTTTGTATGAAATGAACAAAAAGATTCTTCATCTCATTCTGAGTATATATGAGCAGCTCAGGATGCCATTGAACACCAATAACTTTTCCGTCCGTGCTTTCTATTGCCTCTATGATGCCGTCCGGCGCCACAGCGCTCACAATCATGTCTTTCCCAAGGTCTTTAACCGCCTGATGATGCATCGTATTCGTGCGAACATCTTTGCCGCCCAAAATCTTAAACAGCGCAGTGCCTTCTTTTACTTCGATTCTATGTATAGCAATGCTGGTTCTATAAGTTTGCTGATGGAGTATAGACTCTTTTTCATAAGTTGAAGCAATATCCTGGTGAAGTGTACCGCCTTTGGCTACGTTAATAATCTGTTCGCCACGGCAAATTCCGAGTACAGGCATATTCGCTTCAAAAGCCATATTCAATAACTCTATTTCGTATTTATCCATGTCAGGCTGAACCGTGCCAAGCTTCCTATGAGGATCTTCGCCAAAATACGCCGGGTCAACGTCCCCGCCACCGGGAATCAGAAGAGCGTCGCACATATCAATATAAGCTTTCATATGCTCGCGATCTTCCAAAATAGGTATAGGCATTGGTAAGCCACCGTTTAACTTAATCGCTTCTAAATAAGATTTGTTTATGCTGTACCTTTCACCAGAAAAAAAGCTAGGTGATTGAAACATCTGATAACATCCGGTTACACCGATAATTGGTATCATAGTAAAAGCCTCCCTTGTAATATATTCCCTCAAGGCAGCGCGCTAAATACCAAGGCTTGTCTCCATGTTTAGCGCCGCCGCATGGTGAATACTTTTCTACTTTTATATTCTATGCTATTATATCATGATTTACTTCATTCTTCAATCCAATTTTACCCAGTAAACTTCATATTTCTTGCACTATTAACCTAACTAAAAATAAGGGAAAACGCACATGCTAGATACAAACTAGCAACATAAAACCGTACAGAATTTCTCAGTTTCAAAAGCAAAAAGCACCTGTTTTACACAATTTTGTGTAGCAGGTGCTTTCTATGCTTATGACTTTAACAGGCATATCATTAAGCCGCTTACAATTAAACGGCTACGCTTTACAAGACAAAAGAGTAGCGTTTTTGTATATAAATTTGCATGTTGGGGCAAATCGCCCAATGTTGAAAGGAGACAGATACCAACCTTATCGGTGCTGTCTTGCTAAGGAAAAAGCAAGGCAGTCTTTTTTGGAGTATTATTGCAGACATCCTCAATAAAAGCAGTCAAAGACTGGGTCATCAAAAGTACCTAAGTCGAAAAGCGTATTAGATGTAATCAAGAAGGCATATTCAATTAAAAAAGATTAAGAAGAATTAAGCACGTGCAAAGAAACGCCATGAAGTTTGCGGTTCTTTTTGTTGTGAAGCTTGTTGATATCAAAAGCAAAAGCATAGAAGATTGTCTCGATGAAAGCATTAGTTTGACCTCGGTGCAGGAAACGGCGGAAGCAGTAGTCTTGTTTAAGTGCGCCGAATGCGCCTCCTACTTGGATGGAGCGGTTGGTGCGTAGAAGCTTGCCGTGCGTGTGCTATAAATCTTTTCCATAAATCCCAGTACCGTCAATTGAAACATCTGCTTCGGACTCGCCTCCTTCCCTCGCGGAAGGCGTTTGTAGGCTGCTTCTAACTTGCTATGGTCCATCCTTTCTGTGATTTCTAGTAGCAAGCACCGCGAAGAAACGAGGACGCCCAAAGGGCAGCTTTTCGCGTAGCGAAAAGTGCTGAAAGCGAATCGGGGCTGACGACTCAATCTTTATTCCGATCTCTAACGAAAGTACCAGTTAAAATGTTTGCTCTTTTCGAGCATAATTGTCTCGTGATTTATTTATTTTCATCAATTCAATTTTACTACAAAAAACGAGAGTTGGTTTACGCCTTCTCTCGCTTTTCTTCGGGCTGTTGTAAGACAGCACCTTCTGTTTGTTTAGAGTAAAATCAATCCCCATGAGAGTTCATATCCAACGCAGATAACTATATTCTGATTTCTCTACTTTGATATATCATCAAACTCATCCCAAAAATCAATCATGTTTTTAGCAAATTGCAGCTCCTTACCAGTCCAGCCATAGAGAATATGGGTTCGGTACCCATATTCGGGAATACAGACATTGGTATATCCTGCTGTTTGAATACAGAATACATTAACTTTAGGATTTACCTGCTTTCTATAAACGGCAACCAGCTTAGCAACATCTACATATCTGTCATTAACAGCGTACCCTTTTTTTGTGTACGCACGAAGTCCTTCATCAGTTCCATACAGACCTCCATGTCCAGCTTGCATATCCGAATAAATGAAAATATTATCCCAATGCTCCTGTTTTTCAATAGTTTTATCAAAAAACAACCATATACCATTTTCCGTATCGCCGCCAATGTCCTGATACTTATTGGCTGTGATTGATTTAGTCTGGTTAAGGATTCCGTTTCGCTTAACAATTGGCGTAATAATCAGCCTATTTCCGAATTTGCCTACATAACCATCTTCTGCATTGCGAGCAGTGATTACACTGGATAGATTGTCGATTTCAGCAACCGTAACAGTACCATACTCGGAACTAAACGCACCCCATGCAGAGCCAGAGTTGTCTGATAAGCACATGGTTTTACCTTTAAGCTGAGGCTACTGCTCTGCGGCTATATCTATACAGTTTTCAAGGGTGTTCAAAATCATTGCTTTGTGGTTCACCTCAGCCACTTCAATAGCTTTCATAGCAGACCAATATCTAAAAGGAAACAGTTTGCCTTTGATAACACCGCTTTCCAGTTGTGCCATTAAGCGACGACAAATATCCACATCTTCTATTTCTTCAAAAATCCCCCTCAAATTCCTAAGCAAAGCCATATGTGGGATTTCAATTGTGTCAATAATTTCAATCCATTTCTTGCCTGACGAACGTAAATTTTCCCAAGTAAGCGTGTTCTCATCAACAACAAGTGTACCCGTACGCATCAATTCATCAATATCGGCACTATTAGCATGGCAAACCCTTACCGTGTCGATTATGCCTAATCCTGCATTCTTGTATTTGTACAGTTCATAACGAGATAAAGCAGACAACTTATTCGCCCAGCTTCGTTTCAATACAGAAGGAATTTTAGCTTTGCTAGAGTTTTTATATAGCCAATACGTTAGTTGCGTAGCGGGTTCATCGGCTCTAGACATAACTTGATTGTTTATCTTTGCAAACTCACCAGGCTGTTTATCAGTAAATTCTACTCTTTTGGGATGAGCTGCAGCTCTCACCATAATAACTTGCGGATTAAGACGCATAAAATAGTCACGCCGCAACGTTACAGCCCAATGCAAAGTAGCCTCATAGTCAAAATCAAGAGCAGCATCTATGACTTTCTCCATAATTTCGGAGGTTTTCAATCCAACATACGTGTCGTCAATAACTGAATAGTCTGCAAACAGCTTATGTATAACATATACTCCGTCACGGATAGAACCACGCGCAAACTCACCCTCACGATAATATGATGGCTCGCCGAAAATAGAGGAAACCGTAATCATTTTCAATGTATCAAGGGGGTTAAACGTATAAGATGTGCCGCCCATAAAGTTTGTAACAGCATTCTTGCTCCTCATTCTTTTAAGAAACTTGTTCATAGGCACCTCCAATAAAATAGACTGAGAATATTGGCAATCGGTGTGTTTTCAACCCAAATGAAGTAACCGCCTGCCCTGCTTCAGCCTAAGAGTTAGTTTAAAGTAGAACCGAGAATATTTGAGTACGGATTAAAACTCGAGTGACAGTCGAAGTAGTCGTACACACCGCTTCAATTACACTTTGTAATTTGCAAAAGCATTTCCGCGAATATTAAAAGCAATGTTTTTTCGTGCTCTACCAGCTGAGCTACAGGAGATTGCTCCCCAGGCAGGAATCGAACCTGCGACACCGCGGTTATCTGCCGATGTAATCGCTTTTCCGCTGCGGAAATATATCGTAAGTATAGCATTCTGTTAATGTCAGCGTCAACAAATATCCTATTAAAATCAAGTGTCGTTTTTGTTACAACACACAAAGGTTCCTTCGTCTCCGCATTGACACAAATTAAAAATTATGTTAAATTTATTTATAGATAAAATCAACAAGAAAATCTGGAGGAGACAGTAATGAAAAGAATTATAACAATTAAAACTCGTGAATTAAGCGCCACTGAAGGCGGTTGCGGAGAATGCCAAACCTCATGCCAATCTGCCTGCAAAACTTCTTGTGGTGTTGCAAATCAACCATGTGAAAATATTGAAAAGTAGTAACCCAAAAATGCCGCTGCAGCGGCATTTCTTTATGAGGAGACATTATGATACATAGCTATAAGTTGAATGGATTAAATATCGTATTAGACACCATGAGCGGCAGCATTCATGTTGTTGATGACCTGGCCTTTGAAGTAATTAATATGTATGAGCGCGAAGACACCGCCTCGATAATATCAAAATGCAAATCTAATTTTAATATAACTGAAGATGAATTATTGGAAGTTATTTCGGATATTGAAGAACTTGAGCGTCAAGGCAAACTGTTTTCGCCTACCCTGCCCCCGCCAAAGTCAGATGCACCATCTACGCCACTTAAAGCCCTATGCATAAACATTTCGCATATGTGCAATATGCGATGCGGTTATTGCTTTGCGGGCAAAGGTGAATATGGCGGCGGCGAGAGCCTCATGCCGCTTGAAACAGGCATCCGCGCAATAGATTTCCTTGTCGAAAACTCAGGTGAACGCCGCAATTTAGATATTGACTTTTTCGGCGGCGAGCCACTGTTGAATTGGGATGTCGTCAAGGAAATTGTTAATTATTCACGCAGAATTGAGCAGGAGTGCGGCAAAAACTTTCGTTTTACACTTACGACAAACGGACTTTTAATTGACGATGATGTAATCGATTTTACAAGTAAAGAAATGTACAATGTAGTCCTCAGCCTCGATGGAAAGCCTGGAGTTAATGACTTTATGAGGAAAATTCCGGGCCATACCGGAAGTTATGATATAGTTGTACCAAAGATTAAGAAGCTCGTAGACGCCAGAGGCGGCAAGGGCTACTACATACGAGGAACTTTCACCGCACATAACATAGATTTTGTGAGCGATGTTTTGCATATAGCTGATCTGGGGTTCTCTGAGCTCTCTATGGAGCCCGTTGTCGCTTCATCTGATATGCCGTATGCGCTGTCAGAAGCTGATCTGCCTAAATTGTTTGAACAGTATGAGCTTTTAGCCATGGAAATGCTGAAACGCGAAGAGCAAGGTTGCCCTTTTTCATTCTATCACTACACACTCGAACTGACAGGCGGACCATGCCTTCATAAACGCATAGCTGGCTGTGGTGTTGGCACAGAATATCTTGCCGTGACACCCACAGGCGAGCTTTATCCATGCCACCAATTCGTCGGCGATCAAGCCTTCTTAATTGGAGATGTGTGGAGTGGGATAAAAAACAAAAATTTGCAAAATTCCTTTATTAGCCGCGATATATACACCATTCCTGAGTGTGTTGATTGCTGGGCTCGTATGTATTGCAGCGGCGGGTGTGCCGCCAACTCGCATAGCGCCACAGGCTCAATAGGCGGTATATATAAGCTTGGCTGTGAGTTATTTAAAAAACGTATGGAATGTGCGATTATGATGCAAGTCGTAAGGCAATTGAATTCAACCCTATAAGGAGATTACTATGCCAAAAAAGAGATTGTTTGCGGCAGCTATCCTGAGCTTAATTACATTTACCGCTATAGTTGTAGTGCTTCTCACCTCTCCGCCTGTAGACAGCTATGTTGATGAGGAAAGAGAGTATGTGCCATTGGAAGTGCCCACTGTTTATGACCCTCCTGCATATATCAGCACCGCTGCCGAGCCTCCACCACCAATTCCGGTAGAAGAGCCCGATCCAATAACTCACGTTGCGCTCCCGGCCATGCTGAATTTTATGATTAATGAACGGCCCATGGAAGTTCACGCATACAATATCAATGGCTACAAATATTTTAGGCTCTGTAACATCGCATACGCGCTGGCTACAACGCCCATGACGTTTGGAGTTGCATGGCGTGATGCACTAAGCGCCGTACTTCTCCCTGGTGAACAAATATATTCAGCGGACCATGCTGACATAGAAGTTGACCTCCATGAACAGCTTGCGGCGGAAGCAGCAGTAAGCCTCTTGCTTAACGGCACCGCAGCTTCGTTGACCGCCCATAGTATAAATGGCTACAAGTACTTTCAACTCCAAGATATTGCTGAGTTACTTGGCTTTCGGATAAACTGGGTAGGCGGCAGAGAAACCTTTATCATCGATACAGGCAAAAACTATATACCTACTGAGCCTATATTCACAAGCGAGCCTTTGCCTGACAATATTATCGAGTTAATAACCGATCGCTCTTTTCCGGAGAGAACACCATTTCCTCATTCAGACTTAGTGTATCTTACGATCACACATGTGGATTTCTATGGCAATGACCGCATAGGTAATTTAATCGTCGCGGCGGAGATAGGCGATGAAGTGCTTGATATTTTCCGGGAAATTCATGAATATAGCTTCCCTATATACAGAATGCGCTTGATTGATTTTTATGACACCAGTGATTATTTATCAATGGCAGATAACAATAGCGTTGCCTTCAACTTTAGATATATCGCAGGCACCACGCGCATTTCCAGACATGGGTTCGGCATGGCGATTGACATCAATCCCATACAAAACCCGTACATTCGCGGCGACACAATTTGGCCTCTAGCCGGATCCGAATATCTGGACCGCACATACATCCGCCCGGGAATGATTGTAGAAGGAGATGCTGTTTACCGCGCGTTTACCAGCCGTGGCTGGATATGGGGCGGCCATTGGACATCACCTATAGATTTTCACCACTTTGAAAGGCGCGGTTAACCCACAAAAATCAAATTTCAACAAAAATAGTAGTTGACAAATCAAAAAACATCTGTATAATTATCAATAATTAAACATTTAAAGCGATGAACAGATGAGTAGATGAGATTTCTGGTTACAGAGAGCCCCTGTTGTTGAGATGGGGTACCGTGCAGCTTATCGAATATGGTCTGGGAGCTTATGAGATTCGAGGTATGTTTTTTGATGCTAAGGGTTTCACGTGTTCGCACGTCACAGCGATAGAATGTTTCGCGTTTTTTGTAAATGCCAGCATTCGATGAGGTTCTTGCAGTGATGCAAGGATAAACTAGGGTGGTACCGCGGGAATTTCTCGTCCCTAGAAGGCGTTTTTTGCGCTTTCTAGGGATTTTTTTATTCTCGCGAAGCAGCTTGGAGCGCGAAAACGCTTGTGTTTTCGCATTTGGCGAACGCCGCGGAGTGAACAGGTTTAATACCTCGCGGCTTGCCGCGTTGTGATTAAACCGATGCCCCGTCCCTTGGGGCGGGGTAGTTCACCGCTTTTGGAGGTTTCTATGATAAAGCTAAGCAATGTAACAAAGGTCTATGCAAACAATGATGAATGCGCCTTAAAAGATGCCAGTCTAACAATCGATGAGGGCGATATCTACGGAATCGTGGGCAAAAGCGGCGCGGGTAAATCCACAATGCTAAAGCTCATTGGCCTGCTTACAGAGCCAACTTCAGGCGAGATTGAAGTTTTCGGTCAAAAAATTACAAGTATCAAAGGAAATGCCGCCAACCAAATAAAAAGAAATATCGGCACAGTGTTTCAAGGCTATAACTTATTGATGCAGCGCTCGGTGGCGAAAAACATCGCCCTTCCCTTGGAACTGTTGAATCAAAGCAAAAGAGACATCGATGAGAGATGCCGAGAACTGGCAGCACTTGTGGGGCTCTCCGACAAAATGGATGCTTACCCCGCGAGCTTGTCAGGCGGGCAAAAACAACGAGTTGCCATCGCCCGCTCATTGGCCGTGCAGCCTAGAATTCTCTTATGTGATGAGCCTACCAGCGCACTGGATAGCTTCACCACTAAAGAGATTCTGAATCTGATAAAAAACATAAATGCCGACCTCGGCATAACCATTGTCATAATCACTCATGACATTAACATAGTGAATGCGATTTGCAACAAAGCAGCGGTACTGGACGAAGGGCATATCGTAGAGACGGGCCCCGCTAAAGAAGTGCTGACAAACCCAAAAAATCCGGCCACAAGGCTTTTGCTTGATTTATAGAAGATAATACAAGGAGCGTGATTTTATGTTAGAACTATGGACTGTTTTTCTGGAGTTTAAGGTGGTGTTGTGGGATGGGTTGTTAGAAACCCTATACATGACATTCATGGCAGTGGCTATAGCCTATGCCGTTGGCCTGCCAATGGGCGTATTACTGGTTATAACTCAACCAGCAGGACTTATGCCTAACAAGTTTATCCATATGGTACTGGGCTTTGTGGTCAACACATTCCGCTCAATACCGTTTATCATATTGCTGGTGCTTTTAATTCCTTTTACGCGAATGCTTTTAAACACCGCAATAGGCGCGACAGCGGCAATTGTGCCCCTGGTAGTGGCCTCAGCTCCGTTCATCTCTCGCATGGTGGAGACCAGCTTAAACGAGCTTGATAGCGGCGTAATAGATGCGGCAAAGTCCATGGGTGCTACAAACTTTCAGATAATACGCAAAGTCATGCTCCCGGAGAGCATACCCTCGCTGGTTCGCGGCTTTTCAATCACCACAATAATGCTAATCAGCTTCTCTGCCATGGCAGGAGCCGTGGGCGCCGGGGGACTGGGTAATATCGCTATCAGATATGGCTTCCAGCGTTTCCGTACCGATGTAATGATACTTACAATTATTATCATCGTGAGCGTTGTGGCAGTAGTCCAGTTTTTCTTTAATACTTTAGCAGCAAAAATTGATAAGAGGATTGTGTAAGTCCTGAACAACCTCATTCCGACTGAATTGCGCAGGTTATTCAGCACTTACTTATATAATTTCGAGGAGGAATTTGTTATGAAAAAATATAGAGGAATTTTATTAATCGCACTAATACTGGTAGCCGTACTTAGCCTGAGCGCTTGCAGTGAGGATCCTGATGTAATCCGCATAGGAGCCACGGCCGTGCCTCATTCAGAAATACTGGCTCAGGTTGTCCCTGTTCTTGAAGCACAGGGCTTCGAGGTCGAGATAGTAGTTTTTGATGATTTTATACTCCCTAACAACGCACTGTCCGCTGGCGATATAGACATTAACTTTTTTCAGCACGTTCCATTTTTAAATAATTTCAATCAAAACCACGGTACAGATTTAGTTCCTGTCTTTGGGGTGCATTTTGAGCCGCTGCGTCTCTATGCAGGCCGCTTGGATTCTTTAACAAATATCCCCAATGGCTCAACCATAGCCATACCCGATGACCCCACAAATGAAGCCCGCGCTTTGTTACTCTTGGAGTCTTTGGGGCTAATAACTCTTCAGCCGGGCCTTGGCCTCGGCGCAAGCGCTAACACAGGCATAGCAGAAAACCCGTATAATCTAGATATTCAAACTCACACTGCCCAAATACTGCCGCATGTTCTTCCCGACGTTGATTTCGCCATAATAAACGGCAATATCGCTTTGGAAGGCGGCGTCTTCGACCGCGCCATAGCCGGAGCCGGCGAAGAGCCGGATTCCCCCGCTGCTCAGCAGTTTACCAATTTCGTAGTAGTACGAAACGGAGATGAAAACAGCGAGGTGGTCTTGGCACTTATCGCCGCACTGAACACAGAGGCCACCAGAGAGTTTATACTTAATCAGTACCTTGGCAGGGTAATTCCTACGTTTTAAAACAGCAAAGGGGCTGTCTCATTAAGTTAGCTAATGTGAATAATATGCATGCATCATCTATGATAGGTTGCGGACGGTCGAGGGCGACCGTCCCTACACCCAAGCATCACGGGGTTTCGTAGGGACGACCGCCCCGGTCGTCCGCAACCTATCATAGATGATGTCTAACTATTCAGTATAAGCGTTTAATGAGACAGCCCCAAATATATGCCCTAACTGCTTCAATATCACAGCGTAATATGATCTGCATCAAAAGCCAAATCCCTTACTCCATGCCCTTCCTCATCCTAAGCATCTTCCCTGCCAAAATCCCGGTCGCGGCATTATTCTCCACCGCAATCTGTCCACCGCAATCTGTCCGTTCACAAGCACATAGTCAAGCCCTTCATTGCGTCTGTATGGATGCAAAAAGTCGCAGTTTTCTTTGACATTTTCCCAGTCAAGCACGCAAATATCCGCGGCATAACCTTCTTTGAGATAGCCGATGCCATCAATTTTCGCAGTTTCAGCCGCAAGCCCGGTTGCACGGTAAATTATCTTCTCAATCGGAAATAGATTGCGCTCACGCATAAGCCGCAGATGCTTAGGGAAAGTAGCTGTTGAGCGTGGATGCGCGCCGCCAACCGCTTCAAAGTCAGCCCTCTTTATTCTGTGCGACGCATCGGTGCCCGGCATGACGCCGGGATGAGCCATGATTGCCTCCATATCTGATTCGTTTATCATGAAATATGCCATTCCGACGCTTCCGTCGTTCTCTACGATCATATCATAAACAGTTTCAAACGGATCCGTCCTGCGCAGCTTCGCCACTTCAGCTATGGTCTTTCCAACATACTCAGGCGTATTTCTGGCAACGAGTATCAAGCATCCTTCAAAAGTGCTGTTCGCAAGCAAGCTTTCACCAAAGTCATTGGCCTCGAGTGCCGCCGTGACTTCTTTGCGGAACTCAGGTTTTTTAAGATTTTCCACAAGTACTTGCTGCCCGCTTGTCGCAAACTTCGGAGGCAGAGATGATATCAAATCTGTCGAGCCTGCAAGATATGGGTACTGGTCAGCTCGAACCTTCACACCGCGCGCATTCGCCTCGTCAATCATTTTTAGCGTAATCGCTGACTTGCCGGCATTTTGCGGCCCTGCAACTTTGTGATGAGAAATCAACACATCGCAGCCTGAACGCTCTCCAACGCTTATAGCCTCAGCCACAGCTTCTACCACTGTGTCGCTCTCACCACGTATATGGGAGGTGTATATCCCGCCATATTTTGCGGCTTCTTTTGCAAGCTCAACAATTTCATCCTCGTCCGCATATATCGATGGAGGATAGATAAGGCCTGTCGATATACCCAGAAAGCCATTTTCCATAGCCTCACGCACCAATGCGCGCATGGCCTCCAGCTGCTCTTTGGTCGGCTTATCATCCGATGAACCCATAACCTTGCCGCGAATTGCGCCCTGCCCTGCGAAAAAAGCCATATTTGTACCCATTTTCACGCCTGACATATGCTTCGCAAAGCTTGTGAAATTCTCACATTGTGCCACGATTCTGCCAAACTCTTCTTCTGACACCAAGTCACTGACAAACTTATATGAATCCTTCATTGATGGCGATGCCGGCACAGGAGCCGCCCCACAGTGGCCTGCAATCTCGCTCGTTATGCCCTGTTCCAAAAAGTTATGCCCATCTGTACCAAATGCTATAAAAAATCTGAGTGCGAATGGCAATCAATGAATCCCGGCGTTACAATTCGCCCAGCCGCATCTATTGTCTTTGCTGCATTATCCTCTATAGCAGGCGCAATTTTTGCAATTTTGCCATCTTTTACAGCGATATCGGCTTTATAGCTCGCATCACCTGTTCCGTCTACTATCATCCCATTCTTTATCAAAATATCGTACATTAAACTATTCCCCCACTCTGCCTACGCCCTTTTAAAACTCCCCACAGTCCTACACCTAGGTATATCACTGTGGGGGTCGTTTGCTTAACTCACTATAAACTCAATCATGTCACACATCTGCTCTGCTTTCACGAGCATCTTGCAAATTTTCCCATCATGATCATAATCAAATTTCACAGGGACGCCCATCAGATATCTTTGGAAATCTATAAAGAAATTATTATATCCAATTGCGACCAGACTATATCTATTATCGATTACATCAATATAAAGTGAATCATCTTCACAGGTAACAGTAAATGAGCCATAAGCCGCATGCGTATAAGTTCCGGCGTAGTCACTCAGCGAATGAGTCGGCGGCGGCGCATTTTCGCCTTTCGCCCTAAGCTCATCGAGTCGGTTCTTTGCCTCTGTCTCCATTTGATTTTTAAACTCCATGAAACGGCTGCCCCAGTCTATTTCTGAAAGACCCAGCGCCAAGTCACAAATACCGTAGCCAATAGCCATCGGCGTTTGGTTCCCATTTAGGTTTGTCAAAATAGAAAATGCGACTCCGCTATTCGGAAGAAATCCGACAAGACTCTTATACCCGTCTATAGTTCCGCCATGATGGACAAGCTTATGCCCGCGATAGCTTTCAATAAACCATCCTTGACCATAGCTCGTGAAATCAACTTCCTCAAATTCATATGGGAACATCTCTTTTTCTTTTATGATCATCTGAGGGTTATGCAGGTTTTTAGCCATTTCTTCGGAGTAAATTCTCTTGCCTTCAAACTCGCCCTTGCCAAGCTGAAGCCTCGCCCATTTGTCAAGATCGCGAACAGTGGAATTCAAGCAGCCGGCGGCACCCATATTGTCAAGTACGTTGAACTTCATCTTTTTAAGCTCGCCATCCTTAAGCTCATACGGTTCGGAAGCAGTTTTCAAACTCAGGTCGCGATAGTCAAGCGCGGCCGTATAAGTCGATATCATTCCAAGTGGATCAAGAATTTTTTCCTTAACAAACTTCTGCCAAGTCATTCCCGAAATTTTTTCAACAATAACCGATGCCAACGCAAACATATGGTTTTGATAATGCATTCTGGCTCTCGGAGGAAAAGCAAGCGGAAGGTGCTTGAGGTTGTCAATTATTTCATAAATTGTGATGTTCGGATTATTAAGCCATGTAAGGTCATGTCGCGGAAGTCCCGATCTGTGACCCAGTGCGTCTCGTATAGTCAAATTGTTCGTCATATACTCTTCATGCATCGCAAAGTCCGGCAAGTGCTTCTTCACAGGATCGTCCAGCGTCAGCTTACCCTCGTCCGCCAGAATACAAAGCGCAGTCGCTATGAAAGCCTTTGAGGCAGAGGCAATAGCATAAATCGTGTCAGGCGTTGCTTCGTAGTTATTCTCTACATCAGCAAGGCCACCGCCGCAAAAAAACGTCTCGCCGTCCTTATGTACACTTACCATAATAGAGGGTACATCAAAATCCTTACGCAATTTTTCGATAAGTTGGCTCAATTGATTTTTCATATAATCACTCCTCCTATTTTTCCCATACATTGGGCTTATATGGCTTTATGCAAATCGCAAGATTTACGTAGGGCGGGGGCTTGCCCCCGCCGCAAACCATATAGCTATATGGCATTATAATCACAACGTGTCACGTCCTACTACTCCACCTTCTCAAACACCATAAGCTCGCCGCCCATGGCTTTCTCCATCTCAACATGCAGCTCAGACACATCACCCTTGCGATTCAACACAAAGTGCGCCCATGTCAAGTCTTCAAGCATGCCGTCAAACATATCAAAATAGAACGCATCATGATTGTTGTGAATCAGTGCTTTGTCATAGCCGTTGTATACTAACTGAAGCTTATCGCCCTCCAAAGTTACACGGATTTTGCCATAACCTTTATGCTCATACACCCCTGCGTAATCCACGAGCGCCTTTGTCGGCGCCGCCTCAGGATTAACCGCATCACGCACAGTCTGATTCCTCTTTTCAAGCATTTCAACAGCCTTCTCATACTCGCCTTTGAAGTAAGCGCACCAGTCTTTTTCCGGCAGACCCAGCATGTGGTCAAAGAATGTATTGGCAACAGCAAAATGCGTGAAATTGCCTCCCATATTCGTCAAAACAACAATCCCTATATTCTCGTTAGGTAAAAGTGATATGTACGTCGAAAATCCATCAATCCCGCCTGAGTGGGTTATATTATGATGCCCGCGATACACTCTAACTCCCCAGCCAAGACCGTAGCAAACAAAAGGCACTTCCGGCGTTGGCTCAATTACCCTTTGAACCTCGTGAGGCGTGTGGATTTCTTTAAGCCCTT
>Ga0123355_10001880_pt1 | contig 29457 bp, 26 predicted proteins | sample TergutEmb28metaG_3_FD_89872 | JGI IMG/M metagenome (GOLD analysis project Ga0123355, IMG submission 89872) | Embiratermes neotenicus P1 segment gut microbial communities from Petit-Saut dam, French Guiana - Emb289 P1 | ecosystem: Host-associated > Arthropoda: Insects > Digestive system > Gut ... | reverse complement strand
TTAATATGGTCACATACTTTTAAAATAAAATTTCTAGCCTCTGGAGTCTCTTCTGGATCAAAGCCTCTTTTTATACCTCTAACATAATAGCTAAATATAGTTTGAAGTACATCTAAAGTGCTTGCAAATTCACTATGAGAAATATCCCGGCATATTTCATTGTAACTAAGCGCAAGCTGTCTATAGGATTCACCAACAGAAAGACTCTGTTTTTGTACATCTAAGATGGCCTTATGTAATTCAATTATTATTCTGCGTTTTTTATTTAAAATAAACTCATACATAAAAAAATTTCACCTCTTGTCATCATAATGAGGAGCTTCACATCATCGACAAAGCTTTTTCTTAAATGACATTATATCACAAAAACTCCAATTTGCAATCAAATAAACCCTTGCTATTTGTATTTTCAAACCAATTTATCCCAACAAAAAAAGCCAGCGATCATTAACTTGACCACTGACTTCATATCACACTTATTTACACATTCCCTTATTTTTTAGCTATCAAAGCACGTGCTTTTTCTAACACATTTTCAACAGTAAATCCAAATTCTTTAAACAGCAATTCCGCAGGGGCAGAAGCACCAAATTGATCTATAGAAATAATGTCGCCATCTAATCCAATATAGCGATGCCAGCCAAAGCTTGAACCTGCTTCTGCTGCTAAGCGCACACGGACACTAGGCGGAAGCACACTTTCTTTGTAAGACTGCTCTTGCTCTTCAAATATTTCAAAGGAAGGCATACTTACAACTCTGGCATGAATTTTTTCATCTTTTAAAACTTTTTGCGCTTCTGTCATTAAGTGTACTTCTGAGCCGGTTGCAATCAGCAGAATATCAGGCAAGTTTGTTTCCGGGTTAATATCGTCGGATAAAATATATCCTCCACGGAAAGCACCTTTGCCGCTACCTTGTAAAAGAGGCAAGTTTTGTCTTGTCAAAATGAAAGCGGTAGGGCTATCAGAACGGGTTATAGCCATAGCCCAAGCAGCAGCAGTTTCTCTTGTATCGCAAGGGCGTATTACTGTAAAGTTAGGAATACTGCGCAAAGCTGCCAAATGCTCTATAGGCTGATGCGTAGGCCCGTCCTCTCCCACGCCTATACTGTCATGAGTCATTATATAAATGACAGGTTGTTTCATTATGGCAGATAAGCGCATAGCATGTTTCATATAGTCGCTAAATACGAAAAATCCGGATACATAAGGGCGTAAGCCACCATGAACAGCCATAGCATTAGCAATGGCTCCCATTGCATGTTCACGTACGCCAAAATGGAAATTACCACCGGAATGATTGTCCGGAGAATAAAAATCTTTATCTTTCATTACGGTTTTGGTGGAAGGAGCCAAATCCGCAGAACCACCTATCAAATTGGGCAATACAGGGCTAATCTTATTAAGAATTTGCTCAGATGAAATACGTGTAGCAAGATCATCCGTATACTGCCAAAATGAATTGGAACCAATTAATGTTGCAAAATTTACAGGAAGCTCGTCACTATGCCATTCTTCCCAAGCTTTATAATCTTCCGGGTAAGATTGTTGATAACGACCCAAAAGAGATTGCCATGCATTATTTTTAGCAATACCTTCAGCAGTTAGCTCTGCAAAACGCGCCCTAACCTCTTCCGGTACTGCAAATGGCTCTTCCGGATGCTTAAAGCCTTGCTTAGCCAAAAGTATTTCTGCCTCACCAAGAGGCTCTCCATGGGCGGAAGATTTTCCTTGTTTATTTGGGGCACCATATCCAATTATAGTTTTTATTTCAATAAGAGATGGGCGGGTGGTTTCCTCTTTTGCATTGCTAAGTGCAGCTTGAATGGCAAGTACGTCATTGCCATCTTCTACTGTTTGAACATGCCAACCGTAAGCTTTAAAACGGTCAGCAACGTTTTCTGTAAAAGCTAACTCTGTAGAACCTTCTATAGTTATGTTGTTAGAATCATACAAAAGAATTAATTTACCAAGTTTGAGCGTACCTGCAAGCGAGGCCGCTTCTGAAGCCACGCCTTCCATTAAACAGCCATCGCCGCATAATGCATAGGTATAATGATCTACCAAGTCATAGCCGGGTTTATTAAAGCGAGCCGCTAAAAAACTTTCTGCCCAAGCAAAGCCTACTGCATTGGCTACACCTTGTCCTAAAGGGCCGGTAGTTATCTCTACACCCGGGGTATGCTCATATTCAGGATGCCCGGGGGTACGGCTGTCTTTTTGACGAAATTGTTTTAAATCATCTATTGTAAGGCCATAATCAAAAAGATGAAGCATGGCATACAACATTGCCGACCCATGACCGGCCGACAAAACAAAGCGATCTCTATCCGGCCAGCGTGGATTAAATGGATTATGGCGCATTGCACCGGCCCATAAAGTATATGCCATTGGTGCGGCACCAAGGGGTAAGCCCGGATGTCCACTTTTAGCTTTTTGTATCATTTCAGCACTTAACATGCGGATAGTGTTTATGGCTTGTTGATCTATTTGATCAAATTCACCTCGTTTTAACATTACTTTACTCCTTCCCAATCTTTAAGGAATTTTTCTACACCGGAATCGGTTAAAGGATGTTTGCTCATTTGAGCTAAAACATTATGCGGAATAGTAGCTATATGGGCACCTAAGCGGGCGCATTGTATAGCGTGGATTGGATGACGAACACTAGCGGCGATAATCTCAGTAGCGATATTATGGCGGTTAAAAATATCTACAATCTCCATCATTAAATTCATACCATCCATACCAATGTCATCTAATCGGCCTAAAAAAGGACTTACGTAAGTAGCACCTGCTCTTGCTGCTAATAAAGCTTGTGAGGCAGAAAAAATCAAAGTTACGTTGGTTTTTATACCCAAAGCAGTAAGGGTTTTAGTAGCTTTTAGTCCTTCAAGCGTCATAGGTAGTTTAATAACAATATTTTTATGAATAGCAGCTAAGGGTTTAGCTTCTTCTACCATACCGGCAGCATCAATACTAATAACCTCGGCACTAATAGGCCCGTCTACTATAGAACTAATTTCTTTAACTACTTCAATAAAATCCCTGCCCTCTTTAGCGATAAGTGATGGATTTGTAGTTACACCGCATATAACTCCCCAGTCATTAGCCTCCCGAATATGAGTAACATTAGCGGTATCAATAAATAGCTTCATTAAAAGTCATCCCTTCTTGTGATTGTATCTAGGTAGTGGGAACATGCCCAAATTGTAGTTTCACAATAATTTCCATAGCTATTAGAATACCATGGAGATTGCAAAAATACAATGAAGTTTTCTTTGGAAATCTTTTACCTTGACTTACAATGGTATGTTATACTGATACCAATAACTAAGAAGCTGTATACAGCTTTTTAGTTAGATACATTAGATACAAATAGAAAAGGAATATTCTCATGTCAAAAAATCTTCCAAAAGCATTTATTTTTGGCGCGGGTGCAATGGGACAATGGTTATTGCCATCCGCTCAAAAAAAGTATCAAGTTATATCTTTTTTAGATAACGACAAAACAAAACAAGGAACCCAAATAATGGGCATCCCTGTCTATTCCCCGGAATCAATTGTGGAAAGTAGCTACGATATAATATTAATTGCTTCCCGTGCAGGCATTAACACTATCACAGAACAATTGCTTGGATTAGGCGTACAACAGGACAAGATTAACATAGGATATGTAGAATTTGCGGTTAAAAGCCGCATTGTATTCTTAAACAATCTTGGAGAATTGTTTAGAGAAAAAGGCATTCAAGGTTGTGTAGCTGAATGTGGCGTTTTTATGGGAGAATTTGCAAAAGAGATTAACCGCACATTCCCTACCGACAGACTATACTTATTTGATACATTCTCCGGTTTTGACGAAAGAGATCTGATTATTGAAAAAAACCTGGGTTTAGCCGATCAAAATAATCAATATGCTAACTTTAGCGCGGGGCATTTTAGTATAACCCATGAAGATATCGTAATAAAAAATTTGCCTCATCCGGAAATGTGCATCATTCGCAAAGGATATTTTCCGGAAACAATACAAGGCTTAGATGAAACATTCAGTTTTGTAAACTTGGATTTTGACTTATATCAGCCTACATTATCGGGCCTTGAATACTTTTACCCACGTATGGTAAATGGTGGCGTAATTTTAATTCATGACTATTTTGCAGAGGCATGTACAGGCGTTAAAGCGGCTGTAAAAGAGTTTGAAAATAAAGTTGGGAACCTTCATACTTTTCCAATTGGAGACGGGCTAAGTATTGGGATCAATTGTTAAAATCTACTCAGAAGTGATAATCTTCTCCCAACCCGGCAAAGCAAAAAATTCATCTACTTTATATGGTGTAGTGCTGTAATAACAATCAGGAAAAACAACGATTTTACGGCAATTTGCCGTGCAAATAACATCGCAAAGCCCACTACGGATTCCAATGAAAGCCCCTGCATACTCTACAGCGGCTTTCATTTGAGCTAATGGCACATACAGTTGCTTTGTTCCGTAAATAGGAGGTTCGTTGCCCGCTACATTAGTGTAAACATGATAACCTTGATGTACATATGTTTCAACAATGTTTTCCCAAAAACCGCTAGGTAATTCAACTACACTTTTAGCATACGGTGATACAATAACCGACTTTCCTTTAGGAATTTGCACTTTATTATCAAACGGAGCAAAATTAGTCGGTTCAGTAGCCCGGGCATCTTTGTTAAGACCATATACTGCATAACGGTAGTAATCAATAAACGAAAGAAAATGCTTATTCAAATATTGGATTATCAAATCAGTATATAGATAATCGTGGTGTGCAATAATACAATTCTCTTCACAGGTAAAGATAATTGCTTGTACCAGTTCATTCATTGCTTTATGATCAAGCACTATAATTGAATGTTCTCCAAACAATTCTATAACCTGCCGGCATCGCTTTCCAACAATAACAATACATACATCGTTAATCAAATGCTTATCACAATATGCTTGCATATAAGACATAGCCCAATAAATATCCCCTAAAGCATCATGTGGTAAAACAACAATATGATGTACCGGATATTTTATACGAATTTGCTCTAATATCTGTGTTCCACGAAGCACTCGTTCTTTCTTGTCTAACAATGTTTTTCCTGATAATGAATATTCTGTAAAGGAATTATACTCTACTACTTGAATAATTTCGCCGTCATAACCTAATCGCCTAAGCTGTGCTTTCATTTCTGAAAAAAATCTCGTAGCAATAAGAACTATGCTGTTATTTTTGCGAAGCAGTGAATCGTTGTGCAAGTGCATATTCAATGAATGCTGCGAGTGAACATTTCCATGATAGTTTTGAATACTTTCAGGTGCGATAATAGGTATTTCACGATAGTTAGTTTTTTGTTTTGATATATTGTTGTCAAATATGGCAGTAGGAATAATTTCATGCGTTAGCAGGTAGTCCGCCATTTCTTCTGTAGCATTGCAATGACCGAATAAAAATATAGCCCGGTTATCAAAAATCCGGGCTTCAATATAGGTATCCAATAAATTAATCATTTCTTCTTTATGTCTTAGTTCCATTTTACTCCGCCTAAAATAATATCATTTATAAGCTCATCTTCTGTAGCAATACCACATTGCAATAAATTGTTAAGTTTTCGCCCATGTGGCAAGCTAAGAGATCCTATAATGAGTTTATCTGTAAAAGCATATATAGTATATAATGCAAGCAAATCGTATGCCTCTTGACCTTCAATAATTACTTTTCGTTTATTGCCCACCTTTGCATTAAACGCCATACAAAGACGATTGTTAAAATCATGGTTTTCATTATGCAAAATCAATAGGATATAATCCATATCATCTAATGAATTATCCTGCCAAATTGCTTTCCATTGTTCAATTTGTAGTTCCATTTAATCAGCAACAGCAGATCTGGGATTTATAAGACAAGTCTTATTTATGCAATTGCGTAGCGGGATATTTTGCACTGCATTAAGCATCTGTGTAGCGGCTTTTACTCGCATTTCCCGTTCGCTTTCTACCGCATAAAATCCGGCATGAGGAGTTAACACCACTCGACCGTTTAACCAAGGCTCTTTATGCATATAAGCATTAATTAAAGGATGGTCTGCTTTTGGCGGCTCTGATTCTAATACATCGGCAGCAAAATTTTCGATAATTCCTTCTTTTAATCCGTAGTATACTGCATCCAGTGAGACAATACTGCCACGCGCTGTATTTATCAAAGTAAGCCCTTTTTTTGAATTTTCTATAATTTTACGATCAATCATACCTGCTGTTTCTTCAGTAGCAGGGGCATGAATAGATATATAGTCGCTGTTAGCAAATAGCTCTTGAAGAGTATCTACACGTTTAACTTGATAAGTCTTATCATATCCATCCGGAAGGTAAGGATCATAAAATGCTGCATTCATCCCCATAGCTTTTACACGAGTCGCCATCGCTGTACCAATACGACCCATTCCTACTATTCCCATTGTTCGATCAGTAAAGCGGCGTATATTTGTGCCTAACGAAGGCTTCCAGTTGTTTTCTGCATCTTCTGTTAAAGCCTCGGTATACACTGTAATACGCCTACCAACTGCAAGAAGCAAAGCCAATGCATGGTCAGCTACATCATTTGTACCATAGTCAGGGATATTGATTACAGGAATACCAATGCTTCCGGCATAACGCCAGTCAACATTGTCATAACCTGCACCAACACGCACCAATGCTTTACAATTGCTCAATTTTTTTATCGTTTCTTGAGAAACATCCATATTATGCCACACCATAGCAGCATCCAATTTTGATATATCATCAGGTAAAGCAAGTTCACTGTTGCAACCATATGCAACAACTTTGCCCGCTTCTCCTATAATCTCACTTTCAATTGTTATGCCAACATCATCTAAAACTCCAAATAAGTACATAATTACCTCAGCATTCTTGGGCGTATCATTTTCGCTAGTACTAAAGCCCTAATTTTTTGTTAACATACGTAATTTGGTCAATAACTCGTGAAGCATAACCCCATTCATTGTCATACCATAATATGAGTTTTAACGTTTTACCTCCTGTTACGCTTAACCAACGATGGTCTACAACCGCCGAATATTCACACATTTTATAATCTAACGACACCAAGGGCTGTTCAGAATTTTGAATAATTTTATATGATTGCTTTTGTTCAAAATCATATAAAACTTTTTTCACATCCTCAAGCTCTGTGTTGTTTTGTGTGAATAAAGTTATATCTGCACTAGCTACAATAGTTGTAGGTGTTCTATACGAAAAAGAGGCTATATCAGGAATACCTGTTTGTGGCAAAACCTTAAATACAGCAGCAATAGCTGTAGTAGGTTTAGGAATAATATTGTCAAATACTGAGCGACCTAATGGATAGTGGCTGTAAATCATATTAGGATCAAACCAAGAAGTAACCTCACCATCTAAAACATTCTGATAAGTAAGCAGTGGGTGTACTGTAGTGATTGCGCCTCCTGCCAATTCAAAGTTTTCTGATATTAATTTCAGTATGGGAGCAATAGCTGTGGCATCACAAATGCTTGTAGATATAACATTATGTTTTGACACATCCAAGTTATTTTCATTTGCTCCAATAACCATAGTAAAATCCACTTCATCAGGCGAATGAGTAATAAACACTTTTTTAACTGATGGATTTTTTTCTAACACAGTATTGGCTCTAAGCAAATTTTCTTTAATCCCACTGGCATCAATTACATAATCAACACCAAAGCTATTCCAATCTACATGATCAATATACTGTTTACAGCAAACAGAAACATCACACGTCTTATTTTTAATAGAGCCGTCAACAGCGGTAAAACTGTCTTGCAGTGATCCATATGTAGTGTCGTAATTAATCATGTACGCTACATTATTAATATCAGGGTTGATGTCGTTAATCACCGGTACATCAAATATCTTGTCACGCATGTTTATCCTAAAAATAGCCCGACCAATCCGACCAAATCCATTTATGCCTATTCGCATTTTAATTGCCCTCTTTTTTATTCATCTTATATTGATAAGCCATTTTTGCCAGTTCCCAGTCATCCATATCATCAATATCAATGCAAAACTGCTCCGATTCATACCAGTATGGTTTGCCGCCAACATGATAGCCACACTTTTCAATCCAATCACGAGTTAGTATGCCCATAGTAAAATTTAATTGATACATCTGTGGTAAATCCTGTGAACAGTTGTGCCATGGGCCAAAGCCAAACCCCATTGGTTTATGGTTTTGATCTAACAGAAAACGCTTAATCGGATAACAAACTGCTAAAGAATCATATTTAGACTTGTCCAAATCGTGCCATATTTTAAGACACTTATCATATTCGTTAAACAATGGCTCTGTTGCTTGGCACCACATATATGCATCATCCATCGGCAATTGTAAACATACGCCTTGTACTACTTCATTCATTGGGGTGCTGTTACGAGTCAAATATTCATCACGTAAATGAAAATTGATACCAAGCTTGTCTGCAATTTTTGCAACAGAGTTATCATCGCTGCTAATATAAATATCTTGAGCCGGCAGCAACTTTAATAATTTTTCGGCTAAAATATCAATAATACTTTTACCTTCGTAAAAATCCCTAAAATTTTTTTCCGGTACCCTAGTAGATGTACCTTTTGCCGGAATCACTGCTTTCATATATTATTGCCTCCTCAATATTGTTATACAATCCAAATTTGGTATAACCCAATTTATAAGAGTTTGTTCAACAACACTAAAACCATGTCTTTCTGCAATCATATGCACATCTTCAGCAGACACTAAAGACCTCCAACTTGGATTGTTTTGCCAATACTCACTCTTATGTCGCCTTATATCAACATTGGGAGAAGCCAAGTTGGAATGATGTACAAATGCATATCCACCGCTTTGAAGAGTCCTTTTAAATTCTCCTATATAAAAATCAAGCCATTTGTATGAAAAATGAACCATAGAATCAAATGAATATATAAAGCTAAAACTATTGTCATCAAAATCCAGCTTAACACACTGCCACTCATCAACTACATTAGTAAAATAATTAAAACAATCGCTATGAGAAAATCTTTCCTTGCAGTATTCGATTGCCTCTTTGTTTGCATCGCAAAGTGTAAATGTATGGATCTTATCACCATATATTTTAAACAAATGCTCCGCAATCCTTCCACGTCCGCTGGGAAAATCTAAAATTCTTTCAAAAGATATGGGGTGCTTTTCAATAATTGGAACAATAATTCCTTTTACCTTATCATCGGCTCGTTCCTCAGATGCATTATAAAAATTGTCCCATCCATCACCTAAAGCAGGAGTGTTTGAAGAAAACCTAATCTCAGGGGTTATTATTTTATTAGAATCAATACCCAACCTAAAAAGACAGTCGCAAATTTCAGGTATTAAGTAATAGCTACAGGCCAAAACAATTGCATCAAACTTAACGTCATTCAAAGCATCAGGCTTGCTGACTCCAATCTTTTTTACCGGATCATTTTGAGTATTGGCAACTGTAATAAAATTGTCGATAAATCCCAAATTTACGATATCGCTTTGCTCTTCGATTTGTTGTTGAAATTTATTTCCTATTTGCCCTGCACCAAAAACATAAATACGAGTGATTTTTTGCGAAAGGCATGTTGAAAATGGGAACGTATACTCTATATACATTTTTATCCTCCCTATCAAGATTCTTTATATCTTACCTAAAATGATATGCTGTGGTTGAAATGGTGCTGTCTGATGATAAAACTTTATTTCAAGCCCTGCTTCTCCAAAAATCTCTTCCAGCTCTTGCTTGCTATAAATATAAGTATGCGGAAAACTTAGATCCATATACACAGGGGCACCAAATTCTGTCATACGTTCATATTTTTCTAAACTTTCATAATTGGGCATTTCAACATAAGAATCATAGTTGTTAAGATGTTCTTCAGGTGTTGAAAAAATTATATATCCATCATCAGAAAGCATTTCAGCTATTTTTTTAACTGTTGGAACAGGATTGCATTGCAAATGCTCCATTATCTCTGTAAAAATAATTAAGTCAAATTTTTCATCTAACAAAAAATTAGGATTTTCAATTTGTCCAAAATATTTTCTTACAGGAAATTTGCTACCGGTTGCATCAATAAATCCTTCTTCCATGTGCTTTTCACCATTAGATAAACATATCCAAGCAGTATCCAAATTTTCACAAAGATAGCATAAAACGTAAGAAGAAAGGCCATTTCCCGGCCCAATATCAAGCATTTTTTTAGGATTATGAATTTGTAAAAAATCGCTTACATACTTATTCAAAACAATTTCCGAGTAACGCAACGATTTAAATTGTCGTGATACCGCCTTGTGATAATCCATTATACTAACTTGAGATGGGTTTCTGCCTTCTGTAAAAAATTTAGACATCACTGTTGGTATTAAAGAATAGCGAATGGTTTCTGCTAAAATAGGATTACTAATGTTCCCTATGCTATCCAAGAAAAAAACTGAAAAATCATAAATATTTTTACTAAGTAATTGCCTTTGAAATGTCTCACAACCACTGATAGCTGCAACAATAAAATATGCATTTTCCATTTTAAAAGCATCCGTCGGCTTTATAATCTCAATGGAATGATGTAATTTACCCCATTCAGTTTTATAGTTGCTACAGAAAGCTTTTACAAAAATACCATGATCACGCAATAAATTTGCAGCATATACTCCATATGCTCCTGCACCAAATATAATAATATTCTTGTTGGACATTTCTTCGATGGGGACTACGCCTAATAAGTATGCTTCATTTTGATTTAGACTATGTGGACAATAGCCCAGATATTGCAACATCATTATAGAAATCAACTCCTCTTGCAAATTTAGAACCCGCGGTCAATAATGGGGGGGGTGGATTTTCGAGTCGGATTTTTACTACAAATGACAGGGCAAGTTCTACAGCCTTGCGGCATGTTTTTGGGATCTAAAGTTGCCAAAGCCGAAACTAAGTCATAATACGCCTTTGAAGAAAATATGTCACTCAATGTTGTTTCAAAACAGTTGCCAATGGACATATATTCTCCGGGGGGCTGACAGCAAGGATATACATCTCCATTTACAGCTACTCCGGCAGAGGATATGCATTTTGAACCCGGATGATAGTAAAAATCATCTGTTTTACATTCTCTTGCATAAACAGCATCCATTGTATTCACATTAAACTTGATTTCATCGCATCCTTTATCTTTCCAATAAAACACAGCAGAATTTGCGTCAACAACAGAATGTTCTGTTAGAATGTAAGATATATCTACCTTCATTCTGCTTTTTGCAGAATCTCTAAATTGAACCAGATGTTCAACATTTTCTTTTACTTTATCAAGTTGCTCTGTAGGATTTTTTGTGTTAGCCCCCTGAAACTGACGGTATACATCCGTTGTTATACCTGTAACACTTATGATTATGTGTTTTAATCCATGTCGTACAAGCATTGATGCTTTTTCTTTATCAAGAAGTACACCATTAGTTATCAAGAGTGTGCCAATGCCTTTAGACTTTGCAATGCTCATAACTTCTTCTAAATGAGGATATAACAAAGCCTCTCTATTTCCATCAAGTCGGATAGTGTCAAACCTTTTCCCTATGACTGTATCAAGATTCACCATTTGATCTAAAATTGAGCTGATTTGCTCAAGGGACATAAACTTTCCTGTAGTGTTTTTAACATGTTGACACATAGGACACCGTAAATTGCACGCATCAATTAACATAACATCTAAATTCATTTCAGCTTATCTCCCCTTATGGCAAATCAAAAAAATACTTGAGTTCCTCTGCCTATATTATTAAAAATAAAGTCAATCCATAAGCAGTAAGCATAAACATCTGTTATTCCTATTTTTTTGAGTTGTTTTTCAATAGCAAATGGACGCATAGTACAGATAAGTACTACTATTTCATCTTGTAAACCTTGTAAATTATAAGGGGATCGAACCGGTATATTGCAATAATTTTTCCCCCACTTCCAAAAGTCATTATCAACAATGTAATCAATCTGCAATTTATGCTCAGCCAATACAGCTTTAATTTCTGCAACGTGGTTAGATGCACCAAAGCCCACTATTTTTTTCCCTTTTGCTGAATCCAGAAATGCTTCAAATGTTGAGTTTTCAGTTAACATCCCATCCACATCCTTTCACACAATATGACCAAAGCAATAGTCTGTATCTTTTTCAAAACCCCTATTAGTAAGTATTTTTTCAATTGATCGCCATGCGATTTCTGCACAAATAATTATTATTTGCCCATCCTTCTTTTCAATTTCATCATGTTTGTAGATAGGGTATGATTTATGTGTTCCATATTTGAAAGAATCAATAAATCCTTTGAACTTTGGTAGTAATCCATTCTTCGCTATCACTTGATACATAGATTCTGAACTTTCAGTAAGTCCCCATATATAAATTTCATTCATTTTTTCAAGCATTTTCTTTAATTTCAAATAAAAAGTGTGTTCAAAGTACACACCATAACCAAATACAAAAGGATTGTCCGTCAATAAATAGTTTTCACAAATAATTGTAACGTCAAAACATTCCTCATTTTCATTTAAAGCAGGAAAAAAACTTAGAAAATGTTTTGTAATACTTGCTGTGCGTTCATTACCTATACAACGATAAGTAATAGGCAAGTTTTTATTTTCGCTAAGCAGTGAGTCATTGGGTAAGCTACGGAGCATTTCATTTTTTTGCATTAAATTTAGAGTAATCCATAATTTGAGATCCCGAGTATATGTTTCATCACATCCTGATTTTCTATGGATAGCTTCCCAATTAATTTTTTTATATACATGCTCATCTTGTCTGTTACTTACAAAACTGTACAATTCATCAAATGTGTTGGGATAAACGACATTTACACTATTGTATTTATCATCAAAACTAGTAAATACCTCTGCAATTGCTTTGCCATCAAAAGCAGGAGACAATTTTCCCAAATACTCATAGACTAACTTTTCTAAAACAATAGAAGTATAATTTTCTATTCCCCATAAAGAAGCATCATGATAAAGCACTGATGACGCATATCCTACGTACACTTCTCTCGGCTGAATGTCTCCGTGTATCAATCGGTTTAACTGGATCAAATCCCAGGGTACAGTTGCATCAGGTAAAGAGTTTGTAACAGAAGCAGTAATTTCTTCGTTATAAATCTCTCTTGGATGAAGCTTAATTGAAAAATCAGTTTCTTTTAAACATGAAACAATACAGCTTAATACCAGAGAGGCACGCTCTTGAAAGTGAGGTAAATAACGTCCAAAATAAATCAGCTTTGGAAATTGTTCAATTTTAGTGTACTGATATTTAAAAAGTTCATTTAGTTCAAAGCAACATTTTTCAAAAGCTTTATTTGTATTAAGCCACTCCTTAACCGGAAATTCTTTTACCTTGCTCAAATAAATTTGGTCGGTGGACATTTCTTTATCCAAAACTAAAATGGAGTCTGCCGATTCAACAAGTAGTATAGGATCATGTGCTGTATGTGTTATCGCAAATTTAGATACCCAGTAAGTATTAAGCCCTTCATAGATCAATACCCTCATTCCCTTATCCGGGAAAACTCTGTAAAGATCGCAACCAAATGTTTGCCCAAAAGATGACAAATAAAAAAAATCTGTATCTTTAAAACATTTATGAAAATTCATTTTTTCGTTTTGGCTTAAATCATTTTCCCAGATTACATCATCAAAAACGCGAGATAACGTTATAGTATCAAACCGATCTTTAACCATTTCTTTTGAATGTTCATGCATTATAATCGTAAATTCGTCATCAGGATGAAGTATTCTTTTCACAAAATATCCCATAATCAAATGAAATCCTGTGGATACTGTATAATAAACTGCCACCCGTTACCTCCTGAAATTCATCGAACTTTGATCTGCTCACGTTAAAACAATGCATCAAAATCAATGCGCTCAAACATTTCCAATTTGCCACCACGAGTCGCATTGTAAATTTTAATACCATGTTTTTTAGCATACTCATTAGCATTTTCATAAGAAGCATCTACTAAATCTACCATCAGTGGATGTACTGATGGAGTATATTTTGAAGAAAAATTATCAGAAGCTACATCTCTTGTTATTAAATCGCCCTTGGTGTTAATCATAAAAGCGTAATCGTGATCCATCCCAAGCAAATGAATTTCACTAAAACCCATATAAAATGCCAGTTGAATAGCATCGTAAGTAACAGTTGCCCCCCAGCTTAATTTAAAAGGATTTGATGAGAAATCCGGGCTATAATCTTTTAAAGGAAACCAATCTACAATGCCATCTAAATAATAAAAATAATCAAATTCACCATTCATAAAAAAAGGCTCAATGTCAAAAACAGAATTAAATGCATAAAAACGAGGACAATTAATATTTTCATGTATTTGATTTTGAATACGTTTAAGCCTATCACTATCATGGATTACATAGTAGGAAGGTCTCCACGAAGTTTTTTCATAAAGAAGATAGACTTCGTTAGATCCAAATGAAATTTCATCTTTAATTTTGTCAAGATCGCCGGTTGTTAAACTAGGTCCGTTTCCTACAATAAAGCATCGTTTGTTTTTGTGTACATTTTGAAATTTTAGCATACGTTGATACTCATATCGCATCAATATTGTCATAAATATCTCAGATGTAAAATACGAGTGTCTCCAAAACATGCCACAACTTGAAAGCTGCCGTGCCATTTCATAAGTTGAATCAGAATAAGAGGGAGATGAAATCAAAATAACCGCATTCATTATTTCAATTTCTGATAAAGTGTAAACCGGTTTGTCACAAAAAACATTATTTTGATCATTTTTATCATTAACAATAAATCCATCAATAAAAATATTAAGATCAACGTTTACAAGATGCTTGTATTGATTGCAAATATGTTCCCAAGAGGATTTTGCACCCAAAATATATATTTTTGCACCTTCCGCAATTTTTGGTGTTATTTTTCCAAGTTCTATGTGAAAATCAAAGTTCATGTTAACTAACATCCCTTTTATATTTATTTTCGCAAAGCAGTAAGTTGTTGGGCAATTTTGCTATAGGACAGTTCATTTTAGCTGTATCCCCATAGCGTTTAACTGATCTTTTATTTCTTTGTGATAACTGCTTGTTATCAATACATAAACAGAATGTGTACGGCTCAATTCTTCCAATTGTGAAGGGCTTATAACGGTTATGCCATTTACTTCTGATCCCCAAAGGTTTTGACCATTATCGCAGAAATAATCTGCTTTTATGCCGCATTGATGCAATACTGCTACTGTGTTTTGTCCCACAGCACCTGCACCAAAGCAAACTAGAAGTGTTTCATTTGACAAATCATCTTTCAATACATTAATATCAACATCAATAAACAAACCTATCGCTTCATTATGAATGGCTGTAAGCTCTTTTGGAATATCAATTTTTTGTGGACAAAATTCATTACACCTTCTACATTCAATGCATTTATCAGCTCTACGAGCTTCAGGGAAAAAAGTAGAGTTAAAATAATCTACGTCAAAACGTGGAGAATTAAAAAATTGCTTATAATCATTAAATCGTTGAAAAATTTGCGAAATATCTATATTCGATGGACATTCATCTATGCAATATAAGCAACCGGAACAAGGTATTGTGCTATGCGTTTTTATTATTTCTACTACTTTATCCAATACTGACAATTCATGCTTTGATAATGGCTTGAAAGGCTGAAATTGTCTAAGGTTATCATTTAGCTGCTCTGTATTACTCATTCCGGAAAGTGTAACTACCACGTTTGGTAAGCTTGCAACAAATCGCATAGCCCAAGACGAAATAGAAGCTTCGGGATTCTCAGCATTTAAAAGGTTTTCTGCTTGTTCCGGCAATTTGGCAAGCCTACCGCCTCCAATTGGTTCCATTACCATGCAAGGAATATCACGTTCCACTAATAAGTCGTAGCTTTCTTTAGCATGTTGTGCTATCCAGTCATAGTAATTTATTTGCAGCAAAGCAAATTCCCAGTCGTATGCGTCAAGCATTTTTTCCAGCGTTTGTTTGTTATCATGTATAGAAAAACCGACTTTACGTATACGTCCTTCTCTTCGTTTAGCTTCAAGAAAATCTAATGCACCTACTTTTTGCATATCTTGCCACCTAACACGATTCATGCCATGAAGTAAGTAAAAATCAATATATTCAACCCCAAGGCGTTCAAGTTGGATTTTAAACGCTCGTTCCATATCCTCATGAGAGTGACATTCCCATACAGGCAACTTGTCTGCAATATAAAAACTATCCCTTGGATAATTTTTTACAAGTGCATCACGAATAAGCTCCTCTGAATGACCGCCAAGATAAGGATAAGCAGTATCAAAATAATTAATCCCTTGCTCATATGCCGTCGCAAGTAGTTTATGGACATCCTCCGGAAACGTACCATCTACATTTATAGGTAGTCGCATAACCCCAAATCCAAGAGGAGCTAAAGTTAAATCCAGCTTTGCTATATAATGTTTTTGCATTAAATTTCTCCTAAACTTATGAATCTAAATATTCATCAATCGTTTTGCTACTGGGCTTCCATTTTTCCCAAGGTCTATTATTAAAATCGCAATATCCACAGAAGGAAGCCGGCTTGGCCATAAATTCGGCTAATTCAAAGAAATTACTTGCCTTGTGTATATCAATGTAATCATCTTCTGTTATTTCCAGATTAGTATTAAAAGCTTTATTAAAATGCTTAATATTCAATATTATAGGACAAGTAGCCAATTTCCCATTTTTTAATGTAAAACAATTGCCTGCAAAATAACAATTAAGTGCGCTAAAAGATGGGTTTTGCGACTTGTTCATATCAAATATTGCTTTCTGCATTAGTTTTTGTTGATCATTTTTTATGATATTTTCTTCATGCTCAAGTTTATTGAAAAATGAGACCTCATATTTAAGAGCTAGCTGTTTTATCTTGTTTATGTCTAAATTAACAGGGTACTCAGTAATAGAAATGCATATATCATGTTTTTTACAAAGTTCATACAAGTTACCATATACTGCGTTTTCTGCTGATGGCAAAAGTATTCCGTTTGAAATTATTTGTATAAATGTTTGAGGAAAATAATTTCTTGCTATTGCAATTATCTCATCAAATTTAGGATGTAATAGAGGTTCTCCGCCTAATAAATACATTTTATGAATCAATCCGCCGGATAACTCTGACATTCTTTTCATATCTCTATTGAATTCATCAGGATCCAAAAAGGTAGGCTCTGCAATTTGCGAAAAATGCCAACAATTATTACAATTCAAATTGCAGTGATCTGCCACATCAATTTCTAATACAAAACTATTTCTATTACGAGGTTGAAATGTTCTGTAACAACAATCGTAAAAATTTTCTTCTATAAAAAGTATTTTATCTGCATTTTTATTTTTTATCTTTTCAAGTAACACATTATCACAATTGTTAGTATGTGTACCAATCCTAGCCTCTTCTAAATCATCAAGTTCATCAATTGCATAAATAGGAAAATCAAACTTGTAATCATAATGGCTTTCAATCAAAATTTTTTCAAAATGATCTTTTGCAATGTATCCGTCCGGCTTTATGTCATTTAATAATAAAAGTTTTATAATATGTCTATTTATTTCAAACGTACCAAACATAAAGGTTTTGCTATGTTCAAAAAATGATAAAACTTGCTTAAAACTATTAAAATCCATTTTTACACCCACCTTCACCTTTACAGATCAATATATTCATCTATTTCTTTTGTACTTGACCTCCATTGTGAATGCGGACGCCAGTTCTTTAAATCACAATAACCACAGAAAGGAACACGTTTAGCAGCAAATTCTGCAAATTCTGTCCAACATTCTACATTATAAATATCTAATGAATCTGTTTCCTCTAATATTAAGGATTGGTTAAAATGATCGTTAAATATATTAACATGTGCAGAAACAGGACACATATAGAATCGCCCTTCACGCAAAACATTAAACTTGTTGAAGTATGCACAAGATGCAAACCCTGTTACTTCTGCATCACGAGATAAATTCATTGTATGCTTGTCCATAATTTTTGCTGTTTTAGTCAATTCATCTGCATGAATGTTTGATGACATAGCTAAAGCAATGCCATATTCTTTTGCTTTTTCCTCCAACAACTTATAATCAAATTTTATAGGATACACAGTGACTGTAATATAAAAATTAAGCCGTTTACATGATTCCCATATATTACCTATAGGTGAATCTTCAAGACCAAGCAATAACAGGCCATTAGTAAGGAGTATAAGCTCTCCATCCGGAAACTCACGGCGAGTAATTTCCATGCATTTAATTATATCTTTGTGAAGTGCAGGCTCACCACCTACTAGAGTAATAGCCCCAATAGTATGGTTGAAAATTTTTCCCATTTGCTTCATATCTCGCTCAAACGTGTCTATATCAACAAACCACTCCGGTGATAATTGAGAATAGTGATCGCACATTTGGCAACTTAAATTACAATGGTCTGCTAAACTTACTTCAAAAGTCATTTCTTCAATTGGACGAGGTTTTATCTGTTCAATAATTGAATTTTTGCTATGCTCTGTCATAATAAAGTAATTGTTAAACCCAGCCTTACGAAATTTTGGTATAAATGACCTGTAAGTACGATCAGATACGCCCATTATAATGCCAACGTTTGCTTGAGTTATTATCTCATCTATAGAAACTATTGGTAGCTTACGATAATTAAGGCACTGCTCTTCAGGATTGGTAACTGCATAACCTTCAATATTAATTTTACATATATCAAAAAATTTGAGCAAAGCCTCCTGACGCTCTGATGCTCCGCAAATGTACAAATGCTCATATTTATTACAAAAGTCTAACAAATCCCATAATTCATATCTATGCGGTGTTTCATTCATTATATGGATTTTTTTTCGATTTGAATTTCTCACTTTAATGTCTCCTTAATTTTGTGCAAACACTCATTTTTTACATCATTACTATATTCTATTTCTATAGCGTCAACACACAAACCCATTTTTTTCAAACTAAAGTAATCAAAATGTGAAGTTTTATAAAATAGTCCATTTTTATCATAAATAATTATTTTTTTGCAAGTTGAAGAACTGATAATATCACACAGGCCACTGCGTACTCCAACAAAATATCCTGCTGCATTCATAAATTCAATAGCCTGGTTTAATGGAAAAAATACTGCATCTGTACCGGTTACAGGTTTTTCTGTCCCTGCACAATTGGTTACCGGAGTAAGTCCTTGTTGTTTGCAATGATTTACAATTGATGCTAGTACATCATCAGGTAAATCAAAAAGTGTATTTGAATAAGGAGAAAGCACTACTGTTTTGCCCTTAACAATATTGTATTGTTGAAACAGACCATCTATTTCATGGCTATAATCTCTTTTTGGTGGCAAAATATGAGGTATAGTGTCATCAAATCCAAATACAAAATATCGAAACATTTTTTCAAAGTTAAGACCATTATAACCTCGAAACCACTGCAAAGGATCTCCTAACCAGCCATCATTTAGGGTTATTATGCGAAATTCTTGACCTGTCGCCCTTTGTAAAGAAATCATATCATCACCGACTTGATGAGGAAGCACATAAATATTTTTGATATTAAACATTTCAGCAACCTTTTTGCAGGCGTTACTTACTACAGCAAAAACATAATCTGTAATTGATTGTTGTTTGAGATAAGTATGAAAAAATAACCCTATAAGATATATATCTCCTGTTCCTGTATATGGTGCTATGAACACCGGGCAGTTTGGTGAGTGCTTACAAGTTATTTTTTTATGCCAATACAAACCTCTTATTTTTGTTTTCGTCATGTAAGTAAACATATACAAAGTATCGTTTATTTGGAAATTAAGAGCGAAAATATGTTTATCTATGTGGTATCCCATTCGTTCAAGCTGCGCTGTCATTTCTCTGTAAAATCCGGGCGAATAAAATATTATAAGGTTATTTTCACTAAAGGGCATCAATGCTTGTTCCGGCGTTTTCACAATCATCCCTAAACAAGATATTCCTACTTTGCGATCATCATTGTCTATTATTGCATTTGCAGTAAAACCTCGTTCCTCCAGGCACATCAATACATCTTTAGAAAAGCCGGAAGCACCAAACAATACAATATTTTTATCTTTTAACATATCTTGAATTGCTAAACGGTTAATATGCTTTCTAACTCTCGACTTCTCATAATTATCCATGCATACAAGCCTCTTTTTTGCTCCAGTTACGTATAATGTATAGAGCCATGCAGGCCATATCTGTTTTTTCTATACCGGATACCCCTTCTGCAAGTGCTAATCGTTTACCATATAAATCCTGTAAAGACATCATAATAAATTGATCAGAAAAACTGTAATAATAGTAATAGCAATAGTTACGATAATAGTAATAATCACGTAAAGTTATTTGCTCGACTGCTTTAATGCAATTTGAAAAGTTATGTGCATTATCAAAAACCCATTCATCAGTTGTAAGTATTACCACCTTGTTAGCCTTGCGATAACTTAAAAAATCATCTATATGGTTTAGTGCTATTTCATTAAATGTACGATCGCTGTCAGGGAGCATAATCACATATACATTGTCACTATCTACATTATATTTTCGTTTTATCTTTATCCAACGCAACCTACCTTGAAAAGCTCTTAATACTGTAAGTAGCATCATAAACTCCTATCAATAGATACATTTAAATCTGCAAGCCCCATATCTCGTTCAATATCAATAGCTATCGTGGTTTTTAAACCGGAAGGTTTAGAGTCATTTATCAAAATTCGTTCACCATAGGGTGCATTGTAGACAATACAGTCATAACGGATGTCATGTAGGGTTAAAAATTCTTCAGTTTTTTCTTTGTAATCTTGTGTTCGAGAAGTAATAAATATAACCATATCTTCGCCGGGGATATTATTCATAAAATCCAACGCACCAGGTAACAAAGTATCGTAACCATCCGACTTATGACCATTGTGTTTTAATATGGTACCATCTAAATCCAGTATCCAAGTGTGGCCTAGCGGTGATAGTGTAATTTTCATTTTAGCTGCACTCCTATTGCACCACCGGGATGATTTTGACGCAAAGCATCTATAGTAATTCCCTGTTCTTTAATTATTTGCATAGCAAGTTCCTGTAATACTATTAAATTTAATAATGATGAATTGTTAGGAAGCATGTCCCATTCATCACCTTCATGAGCTAAAAACATTATAAGACGATTTGGTATTTCTCTATACAAGGTACTATCTTTGTTAAAGGATAGAAGCCAAATTTTGCAGTCACGTTTTTTAAGGTGCTGTACCAGGTGAATAGATTCAGAAGTTTCACCACTTTTTGTAAGAGTTATTACTAAATCGTTGTCTTGCACTAATCCTAAATCCCCGTGTATAGCAGAGTTAGTATGCATAAATGCCGCCGGTACTCCAACTGAATTTAATGTACCAACAAATTTTTCGCATATAGGTACATTTTTTCCAAGGCCAGAAGCAATCAGCTTTCCTCCTGCATTTAATGCAACAATGCAATCATGTTTTAATGCATCAAATTCATTTGGAGAAATAGAACTTATAGCACTTTTTAAAATCTGCAATGTTTTTTCAAAATGTTCCACTACAATATCCCTTCTAAGTGATACAATCCATTATAAAATGCGCCACAAACAGAATCGTAGTCTTGCCATGCATAGGTAGTTAAAGAAAGCCATATTATTGCATGTATTAATTTAATAACCTTTGGGTCTGTACCGGATAGTGCAAAAAAATCCGATTCTAGTTCTTCCCATTGGTTAGATTCAATTTTTAAGTTTACTGTTTCATTTTCTATTACAAGGCGGAAGTCCTTCAAATTAAATCTGTCATAGTTTCCTACAACTGAATAATACAGTTTTGCCCAGTCATAGTTAGGATCTCCGTATAGTTTAGTATGTCCAAAGTATCCGCGAGGATCTATAAAGATCGGAGTAGTATCATCTTTCATCATTAGATTTGAAAATGTACAGTCTCCATGAATAAAAGTAAAACTATCAGTGGGTAGGCTTTCAAGCTTGCGTTCCAAATCTCGTTTATAGTAATAGACATTAGGACATTCTTTTCCGTTTATATTTATTGTTTTTTTGTTTGCAAGTGGTACCAAATAACGTATTTTTTGTAATCTGTCCATTGTTTTGTTATAGTAGGCTTCTTTCATGCTAAATGTGTCTGTAGTATTTGTTGAAAAATTGTGTAAAGATTTTAGAGCTGTAACTAGCTTTTGTAAAACAGCTCTTTTTTCAACTAAAATTAGATCTGTATATTCATAGATGTTACGACCATTTATGCGTTCCATCTTCAAGGGGTTTGTGGAATAAATGCAAGGAATATTTTTGACCTCTATTTCATTTGCTTTTTTGTACCATTCGCATTCTAGTTGTGCTAATTTTTTGCCCTGTTCATCTATCGGCTCTTTAATAATCATGTTGTCATCTGTAGTCATTTTATTGAATGGACGACATTTTTCTTTGGCTAGGTTTTCATATTCAACCAGCAAACCAAACTCCCTTGTTCCGGCTAGACCCAGTTCATTAAAGTTTAGCTTTTGCCCTTGTATCCATCGAACAAATTCGCCACTTTCAGGCAGTTGGGCAAGAGCTGACTTGTTTTTAAAAATGAATAAGCCTGCAACACCATGTTCCCTTGAGGATTTTTCTGAGAATTCGCCATTAATATATTGCCAGCGGCAAGTAAACGTTTGCGAAATGCCTATATAATCTGCCGGCTCATTTGGAAGCAAAAAAGTTTCCGGTAAAATTAAGTCAGACCATATCAGCATAAACGATTCATTATCCGGCAATAAATCTATAGCTTGTTTAATTCCTCCACATGTACCACTTTCCTGCGCATCAACTACTTGATATTTTACAGTTGCAAAACTTTCTAAATATTCACGCAAAACCTCTTTTTTGTAGTCAGCCACTATTACAAATTTTTTGTTTGGATATTTTCTAAACAGGTGAAATAACATGGGTAAGTTTTCAACAGGAACTAAAGCTTTTGGTTTGTTAGCTGTTAGGTAGCCTAACCTATTTCCTTTTCCACCAGCTTGTACAATGATGTGCTCAATGTTCAACTAATTTCACCTGCTCTTTCATAACTGATTTGAATTTATTTAAATTCCTAATATTTGTTCATTTTCCATTGCTTCAAATAAGGCACGGAATATATAGTAATCTGTTGGTGAAGTGATTTTCATATTATTAGGTGTACTTTGAACTGTGTGCATAGGAATATTATAGGTGCTACATAAATGTGCAGAATCCAAACAACGCAAATTTTCTTTATGTGCCCGCTGATATAAACTCCAAATTTGACTGTATTTAAAAGATTGAGGGGCTTTTGCTACGTACATCTTATTGCGTGGAGGTACTTCTACTATTTGCTTATTGTCGTTTAATCGTACAACACTTTCAGCAACAGCTTCTACAGTTATAGCATTGCCATGTTCTTTAGTTTTGGCAATAACTTCTGATATTAAATCGCTATTTATAAGAGGTCGAACACCATCATGTATCAAAACAATATCGTCTGGCTGAACTTTATCTTCTAAAGCACGTAAGCCATTGTAGATAGAGCGATCGCCACCGTCCCCACCCGGAATAATTAAGCTGATTTTATCAAATGCATATTGTTTAAGCATTAATTTAAGCCGTTGTATCCAACTTTCTAAACACACAACAACTATATTATCTATCTCAGGATGCACTTCAAAATGCTCTAAAGTATAAATAATCACAGGCTTCCCATGAAGTTCAAGAAATTGCTTGGGTCTTGCACGAGTGTTCATCCGCTTACCCGTGCCACCGGCAAAAATAAGTGCTGTTGTCATTAATAAACACCTCTATCCTAGCACATTCTTTTTTACATAAGCATATATCGCTTCACCAGCAGTTCCATCTGCATTTATATTTTCACTTTGAATGAAAGAACATCTATAGTTTTGAAGAGTTTCACTATCATCAGTATTGACTACATAAGAAATAAAATCGTTTAATTGAATCATGTTTGTTTCATAGTAATAGCTTCTATATGACGAATCTTTTACATCTGTATCCATTAAAAATGAAGCTTCTATAATTGGCTTTAAATGCTCTTCTATTTCAGTAGTGCATTGGATTTTCTCTTCGCAGCGAGATTTAGTATTAAAGTTATATTCAACAAGTGTCCCGCTAAATTCCTTACAGGCGTAGAGAATGTTATCATGCAGCTCAACTATATTGAATATTTTAATGTCCGGATTATCAGAATTTTCGAGGCAATCACTTTCAAATTCATCTGCTACGCTTACAACATTTGTATCTACATTAATCTTTATTGCATGTTTTGCGTATGTTGGCATCATGTAAATATATCCATTAACATAAAAAGCTCGATGCCAGCTTTGAAGAGGGTCTTTATTTGAAGAAAGCACTGTATCTTCAAACTCATAAATTTCAGGAAACTCTTTTAATACTCCTTGTGTAGGATTCCATTTAACAACAGGTGTATTGGTTTTGGTATAAGGTGACAGCCAAAAATTTTCACTATCAAAGCAAATACCCATATATTTATATGTGTTCTTGCCAACTTCATAAATCGTAGAAACACATGCTTCCATATCAAATGAAACTACTATATTTGAAGAAGAAGATGCAAGCCAAATATATTGTCCAACTACTTCAGGATACATAAAAGAACCATTTTTCATTTCGCTCGTTTTGTTTTTGATTTTATCTACATAATCCTTATAGTAACTTACCTCTTTTGTTTTAGTATTAAACTTGACTATTGCAGGATATGAATAGGGAGTTAAAAAAATAAAATCTTTATATGCAAAAGCGTTAAAAAAAGCCTCGCTAAAATCACCTTCAAGCTTAATTTTTTCAAGCATACCACTATCTATTGAATATGATGCCATTTCTTTAGCTGAAAATGGAAGGAAATACAAAACTCCATTGATTTCAATTAATTTTTTATACAATGAATCAAGATACGATTCAAAGTTTTTTTCTCCGGGAAAAGCCCCCATCCATTCCAGGCTATAATCTTTTTTATCCAATTTAAAGAAACCATTAAAATATCTTGCAGTAAACCAAATATATTCATCGGAAAAGCATAAAGACACTATAAATAATTGGCGTATATCTGCCAGTGCTTCTTTACTGCCTATCATTATCGGTTTTCCGGTAATTTGATAAACACTAATGACAGAACTCCAGTCTCCATAATAGGCATCAGTCCAAGAGATAGCACGATACAAATCAACTGTATCATCATAAATGCCCCATCCTTCTTGCTGATATTGGGCAACAATCTCCTTATAATCATTAACCGATTGCGTATGCAAAGTTTGATAAGCCGGCTCTGATAACGGATGAGGTCGCCACCACAATACAACATCATCACGATTGCGAAATGTTTCTAAAACATGACGCAATTTTTTCAAGTATTGTTCACCGGTCTGCAAAATGGATGAATTGTAAAGGATAACTTTTTTGTTGCCAATTAGTGTGTGCCATTCTTCAGGTAGTTGGAAATTTTCTTTTTTAGAATTAAATGCTTTATCAAATTTAGAACTACCTAGTGCAACAAACTTTTCCTCCGGTTTGCCATAAGTATTGCCTATCTGAGAAACAAATAACTTTTTATAATAATTTATATAGGATTCCCGAATTTTTTCTGATTGAACTATAACTTTATGAGCATATAGACATCCTGCTGCTGTTGATATATGTGTTTCCATTATATCGTCCATTGCTGAAAAATATGGAACATATATAAGCATATCTGTAAGATTACGCAGACGTTCACAAAAGAAATTTGGATGTATGCAAGTAACAATATTTTGAGCATCATATGGAGCAAATGTAAAGATTACATCCGGTCGTCCGGCTTCTATATCGTAAGTTTGCCAGTCTGTTATTTCTATGCAACTGTCATAACAATCTGCACCTTCGTAGTGCATTTCGCCAAGAGCACCACCTACTTTGCGGTCAAAGTAAGGTATAGGAATAAAGTAAGCGTCACAATCAGGGTCAGACTTAGCAGCAAGATATATAGATTCAATGCTGTCACTCATGCTGGCTTTGTAGCTTAAAAAAACTATCTCGGGTCTGGGTTTCAACTCATGCCTTACGCTATTTTCTATCTTGATCATATACTTTTTTAAATGTTTAACGCTAATTTGATTATTATGGGCTTTAAAGAGCAACTCGCAATATTCTTCTAATAATGCGACTGTTTTTGTTCCTTCACCTTTTACACTTTCAATAAACTCACAAAGACCATAAGCCCCTTCTTGACAGTCTGCATATTGACCATCAGATTGAGCTTTATTCATTGTTTGTAAGATGTCCTGTATTTGCTGAATATGCTGTTTTTTCATCATATACTCTTCCTTACCAATCAGCTATCATTCGCTGATACATTTCATCAAGTCCATATTTTGGAATCCATCCAAGTGCTTTTAATTTGTCTACATTTAAGTGAATTTTTGTAGCCGGAGCATAACCATATTTTTCTGCATCTTCCGGAATATTTATCACTACTGAACTTTTTCCATTACCTAATACTTGTGCAACTGTATTTGCCATTTCTTTTACTGTGACAGTGGCGGCAGGATTAGCAATGTTGTATGCTTCACCATTTTTACCATTTAGTAAAATTATAATTAAACCCATAATAACATCGGCAGTATAGCAACAATTAATTACTGACTCACCCTTGGTATGAAGAATAATATCTTCTTTGGATATTGCTTTTCTGGCAAATTGCAGGGGTACACGCCGATTAGTGGGATCATTGGCTGTACCGGCACCAAAGGTTAGTGAAAGCCGAGCAATTTTTACCGGAGCATCATACTGCTTACCATAAGCAATGCATAAGCTTTCACAAAAACGCTTGCTTTCCGGATAGCTTGTGCGTGGGCTGGATAAATCTAAATATCCCAGGGAGGATTCTCGAATTTCACCAAATATCTGTCCATATACTTCCATTGAAGATAAATACACAAAGCTTTTGCATTGCTGTTCTTTAGCCAAGTTTAATACATTTTTTGTACCTTCAACTGCTATTGTCATAACATCTATCGGCTTACTTACCATATCTGCTGATTGTGTTATTGAAGCGCAATGAAATATATAATCTATGTGGTTTGTTATATCTGTAATAGGAAGAGGATTGCGGATATCTCCTCTAACAAATTTAATGTCATACTTTTCAGTCAATTGTTGGCCTTTAGCCAAATTTTGCCCATGAGCAATAATTTGCATAGAAAGATTGTGAAAGGTATTAGCCGCAGACAAAACGCTGACAATTGCACCACCTATAATACCTGTTGCCCCTGTCACAAACACAACTGAATTTGAAAATTGATTCCAATTAATTTTGTCAGTAGTAATAATTTGACGAATATCTTCCTCAAAAAAAATACCCACCGTTAGTATTCCTTTCAAACAACTTTCTGACGAAATTTGTAGGATTTTTTTAAACAATTATGATGATACCACCGAAAACGCAAGTTAGCAAGATAGGGAAACAGATAATAGAATTCTTTTCAGTGCTGAAACAAAAGTGTTATATGAAATGAATGTGCAAAAACCCCCACCAATATAGGCCAACGGCTTTATTAGCGGGGGTTTTATTATCTGAATTTTAGACCTTCAAAAATATTGCTTTTCTGGGATATATCAAGCTTTTATTATACCGGATAATGAAATTTTTCTAACAAGTCATTAAGCAAAGAAAAAAGGTTAGTATTGGTATTGTCAAATGCAGAAACAACTATTCTTGGTTGTGGAAAGTAAACTGTAAAGAAATTTACCCCATTATCTACTCCAACGGCATAAAATATTGTTTTGTCACCTTCATCTATCCGATATACACCAAGACCATAGCTTTCATTTTTACCCCTAACCACTTGCGCTGCTAAAAAGGCTTGCGTCATCTCCTTAGAGAGAATCTTATTTGCAAAGAGATCTCGCCAAATTATGTCCACATCTTCGGCACAGGTAAAAAGACCGCCATCAGAACCTCCTAAAATAGGCACACTAAAAATATTTGTACGCCATTCTTTGGTGTCTCTATTCTGAATATAGCCTAATGCAGTGTTTGTCGGCAAGGAGTCCATGCGATAAAAACCTGTATGGACAAGTTTACGGGGCTTAATAATTTTATCTTGTACAAATTGCCGGTAAGACAGCCCGCTAACAGCTTCAACTATTAAGCCAAGCAAAACAAAGCCGGAATTAGAGTAGCAAAATCGCTCGCCCGGTTCAAATTTGGGAGGTAATTGCGTAGTCATTGGCAAGTAGTATTCTAGCCGCTCCCATAAATGAGGGGGATACTTATCATATAATGCCTGTAATTGCTCTTCGCAATCATCTGCATCTTCATCAATGTAATCACCAATGCCGGATGTATGGGTAAGCAGATGAAAAACAGTCACTCTTTTATCAATTTTGCCTAAATCAAATGGCAACAAGTCACATAGCTTATCTTCAAGAGATAGTTTTTTATTGTCAATAAGCTTGCATATTGCCAGCCCGGTAAATAGTTTAGTACCGGAGGCGATAGCAAATGCAGTGTCTACTGTATTGGGAAGTTCTTCTCCTTTGTTTCTGCTTCCGTATGTTTGTTGATATTTAATGTCACCAACGCTTGATGCATAAAATACACCTGAAAAATTTTCATTTTTATTTTTTAGCCAATCTTTGAAAATATTCTGTATAGATTGCCTCATAGTGAAACCCCCTTTAAAATTTATATTTAACTTTCAGAAAAGTTGCATCCTATCACTTTGTTCAGTTGATGATTAGTTGTTTCCATAGCTGTGTTCAATTTCAATTGTTTTTATTCAAACATCAGCAGACTCAAGACAAAAAGAGAAGTTTAATTTATTATCTTAAAGACAATGAAACTTCTGTCCGATCAGGCGATTCGATAATATACTATCATTTTCTACAGGAATTTTCAACATGTTTTTTCCGATTCTTTTAGTGTATGAAAATTAACCTTACTTGCGCTTTATTTTGGTGCGTCAAATAGCTTTTTCGCCTCGTTTTCGCTTAAAAACCAACATTTCACTTTATCCAACCGGTCTCATTTTGTTATCGGTTGCGCGCTTGTTTTCTCCTAATCAAACAGAAAAAGTATTAAATCAACATTGCCAAAAAGTGTTGACAAGTTTGTTGTGATATCATATCGTGTGCTTACAGTTTTTGTAATTCATGTTCTTTACGTAAACAAAAATTTAAATTTCTATTCTGGTTTTTGTATCTTGAACACTCGCAATTTAGTCTATACAAATAAAAATCATTTCATCGGTGAATGATTTTTTAAACACCACAAAAAGAGCGACTAATAACCTGTTTAAAATCTTGAGATACAGGATTAACCGCCGGCAGTAT
>Ga0123355_10001879_pt1 | contig 29472 bp, 37 predicted proteins | sample TergutEmb28metaG_3_FD_89872 | JGI IMG/M metagenome (GOLD analysis project Ga0123355, IMG submission 89872) | Embiratermes neotenicus P1 segment gut microbial communities from Petit-Saut dam, French Guiana - Emb289 P1 | ecosystem: Host-associated > Arthropoda: Insects > Digestive system > Gut ... | reverse complement strand
GCAACAGGCCCCGATCCGTTTTCCGGCAGATACCGGGACGTCGCTCAAGAATATCTGGCAGATCATGCCCGGTCGCCAAGACCAGCCCGAGGTGCTTTATTGCGGTGTGGAACCTGCCGCCCTGTTTGAGAGCCGCGATGCAGGAGAAACCTGGACGCTGAATCGAGGTTTGTTCGATCATCCTCATCGCCCTCGCTGGTTGCCGGCCAACGGTGGCCTGGCTTTACACACGGTCGTGCTCGATCCTACGAATGATCAACAGATGTACATTGCCATCTCGTCGGGCGGAGTCTACCGCACTAGCGATGGTGGACAGACATGGACGGCACAGAACCGGGGCATTCGAGCCACGTTTAGCCCAAATCGCTATCCCGAGTTCGGTCAGTGTGTGCACAAGATCAGTATGCATGGAGCCCGGCCAGATCGTTTGTTCCTACAAAATCACTGGGGACTCTACCGCTCCGACGACTTTGCCGAGACCTGGACGGACATCGCCAACGGAGTGCCCTCCGACTTCGGATTCGCCATTCTGGTCCATCCCAGAAAACCCGACTGGGTCTACATCATTCCCGTCGAATCCGACCAGTTCCGTTGTGCTTGCGAGGGCCGGCTACGCGTCTATCGAAGTCGCAATGCAGGCGCTTCCTGGGAGCCCCTCGCGCGCGGCTTGCCGCAGAAGGGTGCCTACGAGACTGTCTTGCGAGATGCGCTGACCAGCGACGCACTCGATCCCGTTGGACTGTACTTTGGCACCCGCAGCGGACAACTATATGCGTCGCGCGATGAAGGAAGATCCTGGGAGAAGATTCTTGAAGGCTTCCCGTCAATCGTCTGTGTGCGCACTGCGCTCATCGAGGAAGCTTCCAAAGGGTCGCAGCCAAAGCAACCGAGCCCGGTTTCGCGAGCAGGCTCCCAAGCCAGAACCAAATCTCGAACCAAGAAAAAGAGGTAAGTGTGACTTTTCACATTCCAGGCGCTTTGCGTGAATTTTCCGGGGGCCGCAGTCAAGTCGACATCGAACAGCCGCAAGAGACTGTGCATTCGGCGTTACTCGCCCTCTGGACGCTTTGTCCTGGAATGCGGGATCGCGTTTTGACTGAGCAGGGAGAACTTCGTCAGCATATCAATATCTATGTTGGGGATGAGAATATTCGGTATACCGGCGGGCTCGCCACACGGGTATCGTCGGACGCAGTGATTTCCATCGTTCCCGCGGTCAGCGGCGGAAACTGTGGCTAGATTCTCGAGTCTGCGGACCGCGGCAATGGATTAGGGAGATGGTTGACTACTCGAGCGACCACAGTCGTCAGATGGGAGAAGGACAGGGCAGAACGCAAGCAACCTCTAGGTTGCTGGTGCGGGGAACAGGACTTGAACCTGCACGACCTTTCGGCCAACAGCTCCTAAGGCTGTCGCGTCTGCCAATTTCGCCATCCCCGCATCTCTCACTGGGTGGATGCTCCAGCGACCTGTTGCATCTTGTCCACTGGCGATTCTAGCAGCTCATGACTCGGATGCACATAGCATGGGCTGATGATGATCGCGCGGTGCCGAATCGGCTACCCACTCGTAAGATGCACTGGAGACAATGAACCATCGCGAATTGCTGCAGGAGGCAATTGCCGAGGCTCGAGCTGGTTTGCGCGAAGGCGGATTGCCCATCGGATCGGTACTGGCGGACGCTCAGGGGCGCATCGTCGCCCGCGGTCACAATCTGCGTGTGCAAACCGGAGATCCCACGGCGCACGCAGAAACCGCTTGCATTCGCAACGCTGGCCGCCGCCGCGATTGGCCAGAGTTGACGCTGGTCAGCACGCTCAGCCCCTGCATCATGTGCACCGGGACAGCGCTGCTTTACCGCATTCCACGAGTAATCATCGGAGAGCATCGAAATTTTCTCGGGGCGGAAGATCTGTTTCACCAGCGCGGCGTCAGAGTCGTCGTACTCGACGACGCGGAGTGCATTCAGCTGATGGCCGAGTTCATCCACACTCGGACAGATTTGTGGAATGAAGATATTGGGAAGTAGCAAGGAATCGCTCCCGGCTTCTTGCGGATTCGGAGTCCGGCAATCCGGCATGGTATGAAACACTAAGTGCGTGTCGCCAAGCGCGAGCATGGCCTTTTGTCCATCGTGCTGTTGTCCATCGTGGGGACATTTCTAAAAAGCTTGGGCAGCGGTAAACATGCGCCATTGAAAAATTGGATCCTCGCGCGCTACATTCTGCTGGCAATGAGTCTTGCTGCCTTCTCGAGAGCCGGCGTCATCGTTGTCATCCTTCGCGGCAAAGTTACTCTTACAAGTCGTCCCCCTTTGAAGATTTCGAGTGAGCTGCCGAGTTCGTTGTGAAACCAGAATGCTTGGTCCTCGATCCCGGGGACCGGTTTAGCATTCGGGTTGTGGCTGTCGCTTTCAAAATCCCCAGAGTCAGAAGTTGGAGAGCTCTCGTTTCGCACATCCAGCAATACGAGTTGCTGGTTATCCCGGTTGTTGTAAAACGCACAGCGCGTGATGCCTCCAAACCGTTTCAACTCGCCCGCTTCAAGCTTGGTGCCGATGGCCTCCGACGCCTCAGCTTGCGTGAGCAGCTTGCAGGGATCCGCAATTCGGGGCGCGGAGTCCGCTTGCGCAGTTGTACCTGCGACTGCTGCCTGGGCTGGTCCGGGCTTGGCGCCTGAGCATGCGCAAGCTGACGCGAACGCGCCTCCGATGACCATCACTCGCACGAGTTTCATAGAATGTCCTCTCATATTCTTCGTTCCCGCTCGAACTCCAGCACCGCTGCAGCCGTGGAGGGCCCATACTGCTTGGCCGAAAACTCCCGCCTCAATCACAGCGAGCGCCACCTGAATCTTCGATACATGATCTCCCACCGTACCGTGAAAATATGCGCGGGATCGTGCAGGGCACAGGACTTCGTCAGCGAAAAACTGCGACTGCAGCACACCCACCCCTTGCATCAATACAAGTAGTGAGATCAAGACAAGAAGCGTTTCAGGCAGACGTTTTGGAAATTCGCGCCGGACGGACTTTCCATTCTTTCCGTGGAGGAACTTACACGATGACAGCCGTCTTCCCTCCGGCAGGACCAAATCGGATCTCTCGGCTTTCCAGTACGTTCGTTTTTTCCAAGTACCGTCACCAATGGCGGCCACCATCAATGGCTCCCTGGACAGGATCTATTCGTGCGATGGAGTGGCCTTCAAAGATAACGTGCACTCTGATCGTTCGGGAGCGCGGGAAGAGCTCGTTTCTTGCAGCAAGTTCAGTTGTTCAGCGTCCGTTCTCATTGCCTACGATGCGCAGTCCGATACCGGGGCCTCGCTCCTCCTAGCGAATACCCTTGTGCAAAAGGCCCACGCCCCCACACAGAGAACAGTCGTCGGTGTTTACCGGATCTGCGTCGCTGGTGTCGCCTCCGGAATGAGTACCAGCAGATCATAGCCCAAGACGAGCCTCTCCAAGCTGGGATTGCTGATCGCTTCGCCGCGCAGGTTGCGAAGGTCAAATACCGTCCATCCCTCCTTCCCCGCGCCATCTATGAAAGGTTGCATGAATTTGTAGTCGTCGTCATCGAGCATCCTGAAACTCTCTGGCGAGTACGGGCGACCGGTTCCAGCAAACCGCAACCTACTCCCCTTGACCGGAAGGATGATGATATGGACTGCCTTGGTGCCCTGCCCGTCCGCCAACTCTGTGATGAAGTTCCCAATGTCGTTGTTCTGCAAGGGATTGAAGCCCTTATACAAGTGCCAGTCCCCAAACTTCATTAGTACCTTTGGCGGGCTGCCCTTCGCCGGCCCGTCGTAGTCTTGCATGAAAGTCTGCTTCATCAGCAGCGCCCGCTCACGGTTGGAATCTCTTGGCGCGTCCACATTTTCTTTGTAGATTTGCCGGCTAACGATGAGCCCGCGCATCAAGCGTTGCGCATCAGCATTGCCTTCCTTTTTCAGCAACTCACTTAGCCGCATGAACTCTTCATCTGGTGCGCTCATCATCAGCAGGTCACCGGGATTGCCGGATTTCGCGGCTTTTTCCGCCGCGGCATTGTTTTGGTCCAAGATGAGTTGAGCTGCAGCCGCTGCAGCCCTCTGAGGATGCGTCTCCAGAATCCGAGCCATCGTCATACCCGTCGATCCCATAAATTCCTGGTCTAGTCCCCAAAGATGGAATGTCTCAACCTTCCCCGACCGTGCGCAGCTCGTGACCATATCCAACTCTTCCTGGAGGTTGAAAAATGCGATACTGTCCGGGTATTTCTTTTCCGACGCTGCGATCTGCTCTCGTCGGTCGTCACGCCCAATCCATCGCGGACAATCGCCGCCGCCATTGGCCCGGCCTCTACCGCCATTGTGTGAAAGCCCTGTGGCCCTAGAATCGCGCACACCGCCCTCGTAAATGCTGGAATCTCAGACGTCCCGTGGTCCTCGCCGATTAAAACATACTGCGCTCCATCCAAGGCCGACTGTAGTAGGTCCGCTCCCCCGCCCGTCATTCGCTCGCCGTCGATCTTCAACTGCAAGCGGGTCGCCACCAGTTTGTCCACAAACTTGGGGTCTTGCGCCGTGGCTACTCCCACATGGCATACGATCAAAATTAGAAATCCGACAGCCAACGTCCTCTTCATCAGAAATCCTCTCAACTTCGAGACTTTGCTGACGGAAGCAGATACGCAGATTCCGCTCCAGTAGTTCCAGTTTGAAGCACCCAGATAAGTCTGGAACTCTCTCATGCAGAAATGCACTTGCGCGGCAGTTTTTGTTAGCTTTCCGACTGCCTGTTGCGGGATCCGGTGCTGAGTGGAGGCCGTTTACTGGCTCACAGGCGGGACCCTGGTGAGCTACAACGAAAGGCCAGCGGCCCTGATCACTATGAGGCGCAGCGCGACAGAATCAGTCTTCTCCTCGATTCGGCGAGGTCGGCGATCGTAGCGGGCGGCGATAGGTCCGGTTCGGCAAGCTGCTAATGATCCCGAGTACCGAGTGTTCACCCGAAGCCATCATGGTCTCTCGCGTTTCCTCGGTATCAGGTCCGGCACGGGCATCTTGCCTGGTCTGTCACGAAAACATAGGAAAGCCCACCCGTAAGACGTTAATGGCGTGCCGGATCTTCCTCGGTTCTGTTAATTTCGCGCCAATTTATTTCTATGCGCGTAACACTACCGACAGAGACTCTCCCCAGGAGTTGGCAACTCTCTGGGAGACCCACTTCACTGACAATCGTTGTGCAGAATGCTGGGTGCCGGCGGTCCTTCGATGCACGGAACTGCGCTCAGATACTCGTAAATAGCGCGGATATCGTGGTCACTCATATTGTGAAGTATTGGCCAGGGCATGATTTGTAAGAGATTGCCGTCGAACGGCGGCGGAAGGCAGTTCGTAGTCACGGTCGAAGAGCAAGGCGGATGCACGTGATCCAGATCCACTCCTGTCCTCAATATTTGCAGAAACTCCGAGAACGGGCGTCCTCCTTCCGGAAGTCCGATTTTGTCCGGGGTCAAATTGCGCGAGATAATGTGCGGGGAGCCGGGTGTTGGGAGTAACGGCCCGAAGTCTCGGCCACCACCCAGGTACGTCGCCGCATTGATCCGTGCGGGTTGGCCAAAGTAGGGGTTTCCTCCTGGGCTGAACTGGGTTTGGGGGCCCGCGTCGTGGCAGTCATTGCAGCTTGCAACAGCGTTGACCAGATAGCTGCCCAATCCCACCAGGTCTCGATCCTTACCGTCCAGGTTTAGCGGCACCGGCGCAATGTCGAAGCCTTGCTCAATTCTTGGATCACGATCATCACGACCGCTCCGTGCCTGCGCTTCCGGAGGATGGAATTGGGTTGCGGCGAAGACGATCACAGCGCACGCTGCGACCGCCCCTAAGGACGTATTACGTAGCTTGGTGCTCATGACATGCTCCTCGAGTATTTTGGGTTGTGTGCTGCTGCGTCCGGCAGCAGGTCGGCTTCGGTCTGGCGGAAGAACAACACGTTTTCTGCAGTCGAAATCACGCCCGCGAGAAACCGGAACTAATCGTTCGCAGCTGCCGTCCTAACTCTCGTCTCTTTCGTCGGTCGCGGCCGGCAACTCACGCGCTGCAGTTAGCTTCGAATCCCAATTCGTGCGTGTCACTCTCATCGCGTTTACTTCTGATTGCTTCCGCACATGGGACAAGACCCGTGTACGAACAACTTATTCCCGTGACCAGCGAAAAAAGTTTTCGAAATTGTGACTTGATTTAGAATCGCGGTAGACCGACGTTAACAGAACCGAGGAAGATCCACGCCGTCAGTGGGTTAGGGATGGGTTTCGAAATCGCCACTGTCTGCGACGCGACGCGCGCCACTACGGAGCGCGGCGAACCGGATCCGCAAACCATAAAGTCGTAATGCAATTTCAATTCAGAACTCTTCAGCACTCGTTTCAGAAGACCTTTGCCATAATGCCTCCCTCCTTCTGGCACGAAGTAAATCTGATGATCGTCACACTTGGTCTGTCGCTTCACGCGAATCAACTGGGGTCGCGACCGTCACGGCTTGATGGCAATCACTTGAGTATTACAAGAACCTTCCAGGCCCTGATGACCGAATTGCACTCCGAGGCCCGACCACTTGTGGCCGCCGAACGGTATGTCCCCTTGTATTACCGCGTGTTGATTGACTCACGCGGCACCAGCTTTCAGTTGTTGAGCAACCTGATACGGCGTTGCGAGGTCTTCCCCCCACACGGACGCGCCCAAACCATAGCGCTTCTTATTTGCCCGTCGAATCGCATCCTCGACGGCGGTGTATTTTAGGATCGAGCGAATTGGACCGAACACTTCCTCGGAAACAAACGGCGCATCGTCCCAGGGTTTATCGATCAGGTTGATCGGACAATAGAACCCACCCGCCCCCTGTGACACCTTGCCTTGAAAGAACCGAAGAGCCTTATGTTGTTCCAAAATCTTCCTTCCTCGGTTGAAGAGTTGGAAGAGGCCGGGCGATGGTCAAGCCAGAATCACACAGCATAGTGAATTCAATCACAGAACTACCGACGAGCAGCTTGTAAGGTAGGACCAAACTCTGGGCATTTACCGCGCTCACCTTTCTGTAGACTTGGTTATGCGCCGTCCGGAGGTCAACCCATGCCCTACGGAGGTTGCGGATCAGCGGGGCGAAGGCAGGTCGCTTCGAAATCAACATCCATCCTCCATGGCCTGAAATGCGTGGACGTCCCATCGGCCTGGGCAGTCGCCGCACTCGCAGCCGCCAATCCCGTTGATGCACATTCGCTTCTCGCCACTAGTTCAGTTGGTACGGAATATGGAGGACAGACAACAAGATGAATACGATCCCGTCGATTGAGGGCACGTGGAGAGGGCCGGTGTATTTTGGCGATACCCCGACGAGCTGCGTTTTAACGCTTGTAATCCGTCAGAACGATGCGGGAAAGCTGAGTGGAATGGTGTCAAGCAGGCCGCCACCAGCCCAATTCTCGATGCCTGTGAGAGGAGAAATCTCCAAAGAGTTGGAGTGTCTTGTGCAATCCGAAGATGACGGAAGGACGTTGATCTTCTCGGGGGCGCTGGCGAATAACTGCCTTACGGGCACCGTCAACCTAGGCGACGGAACGGGAATCGGTCCACGTAAAGGGGGCGAGGTCAGGTTGTACAAAGCCTTGCCCGTCGATTAGAACAGGCTGCTCGTTCTCATTCTCATTGGTGGACGGGAGATCTCCTTCTATCCTCCAGCAGTAGTTTGTTCAGTTACGCGTGCCATCGCACTGCGTCGAGATTTAGCCGCCCTAGCCTGGATCGGAGGCGGCTCACCCAACTCGATGATGGGGGTCTCGGGGCGCGCGCATCATCTTAAGTTGTTCTTTGAGGTACAACGCAATTTGGCGTCAACAGTCGACTGGTCGGTGCGGGACGGCTGACGCCGTTTCGTTTTGACCAACTCTTGATAGCGCCAGCCCAGGATATGGGTTTTCTTGGAATTGTCGGGCTCTGCGTCGGTCACTGAGGCTCGTCCAGAAATAGCCTTCCGTGATGGATTTGGCGTGTCGATCAGGTCTTGCATTGTGTCCTAGCTCAGCCTGCCCGTGCCTGCGCGACCGACAGTTTTGATCACGATCGTGCCTAGTGCTATCACCTGGCTAGCAGGGTTTCATTGCCGCCAAGCCTTGTTGAATCTTCCCCGGCAACGGGCCACTCGGACACAAGATCTGACCATCCCGGCGTTCATAAAAATGGGTTTCCTGTCGAACCCAAAGCCAGGTGGTGGCGTCTGGCAAGTGTACGGAGACAACAGATGCAGGAATTCACCTGGCCCGGTCCCACGGCGGAGACCGAGTTGGCGGTCGATCTTGAAAAAACTGCGCTCAGGCGCGAGTTTGAACAGCGCCTCGAGGAGTACGGCACGCTGGCGTTCCGGGTTGCGCGCGGAGTGCTGCGCAATGCAGCCGATGCAGAGGATGTCGCGCAGGAAGCAATGCTGCGTTCGTACCGTCGCTTTGCCCGACTCCGCGACCCCTCGCGGTTCCGGGCGTGGCTGGTTCGAATCAGCTTCCGTCTGGCGCTGGATCATGGGCGCTCCGCGCGCCGCCGCGAACGGCGGGAAACCGCGTGGGCGACTGACCTGCCGAAGCCGACCGCGGAGGACATCGCCGCCGCCAACGAATTCGGGCGGCGCTTACAAGAAGCAATAGGGGCGCTACCAGAAAAATCCCGACTTGTTTTGTTACTCACGAGTATGGATGGTCACTCGCTCGAGGAGGTGGCGGAACTACTACAGTTGCCTGTCGGCACCGTGAAATCACGTCTGCATTCCGCACGGAAGCGACTCGCCGAAAAATTACGATGACCTGCGACAAATACCAAAATGCGTTGCTGCTCGCGGCAGCAAGCAATGGCGAACTGGAGGCCAATCTTGCGCGGCACCTTGAGCGTTGTTTGATGTGCCGCGTGACACTGCACTCGGAGAGAGAGTTGTTCTCGCGAATCGACAGTTCCCTGCGCGCCCAGGTGAACGAGGACCTCCGGCCTGCTTTTCTCGCCCGGTTGCGACTTCAGCTTTCGAACGAGCTGACGACCCCAGCGGGATCGAATCGCGTCTGGCACCTTGCGGGAGCGGCCCTGGCGCTGGTTCTGGTCGCGATGTTCTATCCGTGGGTCAATACGCGACCTTCAAGCGTCGAAGGAAACCTCCACACGCCCACGATTAGAGTGGTGCAGAGTACCGGGGTAGCGCCATCCGCGCGCGCCAGGGGAGATTTTGGAGTGCGGTCCCACCATCATTCCAAGCGTCCGGTGGCCCAAAGGGCAGTCCCGCAGGAACCGGAAGTCCTGGTGCCCCCAGATGAACAGAATGCCTTGGCGCAATTCGTGGCTTGCGTCGCCCGGCGCGACGCAATGGCACAAGCGGTTGTGACGCCAGCAGCGAACCAAACCATTCGCAGGAACACGGAACTGCCTCAGGTGCCTTCAGTTGACATTGCTGATCTCCAATTGGATCGAGCCAGACAGGAAAGATGGATCAACCAGACCGGCGGTTCCGAGTGAGTTTCACAGACTTCGATGGGGCAGGAGGAAGAATGGGAAGAACAGCGAAGGCAGCATTCCTAGTGGCGGCATTGATGATGGGAACACTTTGGGTTTCTGCACAAGAGAAACCCAAGACTGAGGACGCGGCCATGGAAGCCCGTCAAACGGAAACGACACCGTTGAAGATATCGGTTACGTTTACGGAGTTTGAGGGCGACAGGAAAGTGAAGAGCTTGCCGTACACAATGATTGTGATCGCGGACGGAAGGCCTCCGAAGGCGATAGTGAAGATGGGAAGCCGCATTCCGATTTACACGGGGAAAGATTACGGGATGCAATATCTGGACGTCGGCAGCAATATCGACTGCCAGGCGACGCGCACGAAGGACAACAAGTTCGACATCCGGCTGTCTCTCGATCGATCGTGGGTGGAGGGCGATGTGGGAGTGTCCGTTGATCCTGGTACGACTCCGCAATCATTGGGCAAATTTCCAGAACCGATTGTGCGGCAATTTAAATCAGAGTTAAGCCTGACGCTGCGCGATGGCCAAACTGTAGAAAGCTCGTTTGCCACCGACCCTCTGAGTGGGAAAGTTTTCAAGGTGGAGGTATCACTCAACATCATGAAATGACGAGTATTTTGACTATCGCGAGACATACGGAGGAGAGCTCGGGTGTACTTTCGAGCTTCCCGACATTCGTGGTGAATTTTGCTGCCACAAAACAAGAGGCACAAGTCTGTGGCCAGCCCCTCTAGCCATGTTGCGTATAGATTGATGGTGGGCAACTTTGGCCCTCGAATCGCATCTCAATCGGGAGACGCAAGCACGGGCTCACGTCACGACCGCGGGAGGTATTCCCTTGATTCCCCAAGAAGAACAGCTTTTGAATGCGCTCGTCGAGCGCGTCAATCAGACCCAACTGCAGGAAAAAGATCTGGATGCGGATGCTTTGCTGAACCGTTCCCTGAGGTCGAACCCCGACGCATTGTACATCCTGGCGCAAACGGTTCTGGTGCAGAACATTGCGCTCGATCAGGCCAGGGCGCAGGTCGCGCAATTGCAGCAGGCCCAGCAAACGCGCCAGCCTGCGCACGCCACCAGCTTCTTAGGCGGCGTTCTTGGCCGTCGCGAGCCCGAATCTGCGCCGGGCCAGGCCCAACCGCAGGCTCCGCCATCCCGGGTTCGCGAGGAACCTGCATCTGGTTCTGGGAGTGGGCAGTATCAGCCCGTCCCCCCGCAGTATGCTCAGGTGGCGCCACCGCCTCAGCAATATGCACAACCGCAGGTTCCGCAGCAGCAGTACGTTCCAGTGCCCGCTGGGCAGCCTAGCTTTTTGCGCGGAGCGATGCAGACGGCGGCAGGAGTCGCGGCCGGTGCTCTGGCTTTTGAGGGAGTGGAGTCCATTCTCCACGGTTTCGGCCATCCCGCTTACGGCTCGGGCAGTCCCGGTCTGATGGGCGGAGGCTTCGATCGCCCTGTCGAAGAAACCGTCATCAACAACTATTATGACAACCCCAACCCGCATGGCGGCCTGGAGCACCATGGCTTGGAGCCGGGTGGGGAACACCGCTTCCATGATTCGGCCGACCAGAGCAGTGCGAAGCTCAGCGATGCGAGTTACGTCACCTCGGGCGATGGCGATGAGGTGGATACGAGCGATCGCGACGACTCGTCAATCGACGACTCCTCCGATTTTGACGATTCGGGGAATGACGACGACTCGGGATTCGATGACTCCGGCAGCTTCGACGACGATGGTGATTTCGACAGTGGCGGAGACGACACCGTCTAGAATTGATGTATGGACGGGCAATTCAGGTGTTTGCTCCTGTTCGTGGACTCGGCTCCAAGCTGATCCGGCGAGCGATGAAATGTTGGGCGAATGCGGCCCCGTGGAGTAGTTGCGCGCTGGAGCTCTTCCAGCATGGCGCTGGCGAAGCGGTCTTCACAACGCAAGCGTAATGACCACTTTGATCCTTTTAATCTCCTGACAGTTCTTCTTCCGCGGAGCAGCTTCGTTCAACAGGCGTCTCACTCAATTACCGCCTTCTTTTGATTCACTTCACATAGGAAGCGTTTGCCTGTGATCGGAAGATGAGTGAAATCGGGATTTCACTGTTGCCAGCGCACGTTTCCGGGTTTGCCGACCAACCTTGCGGGTTTGTTAACACTCCGCTCCCGACGAACGTCTATCATCTGCTAGGACCTTGCACGCATGACCAAGTCGGCAGACAGATGTGACCTGCTCGCGGCAGACCTTCGATCTCGGCCTTTGAGGGAGCCGTCCGCGTCAGAAATCTCCGAGGACGCGATATGGGTGGAGGCGGCACGCGACGGCGACCGCACAGCGTTTGGGCAGCTGTACCAGCGGTACGCTCCCATGGTCCACGGAGTTCTGCTGTCGAAGGTCCCGGTCGGCGATGTCGATGACCTCGTTCAGGATGTGTTCATCCGGGCGCTTCGCCGGCTGTCCACGTTGCGTAAGAACGCAAGTTTTGGAGCCTGGCTGGCAGCCATCGCCCGCAATGTCGCTCATGATTATCATCGTCGATCGGTGCCAGCGGAGCCACTGCCGGATCACACTTCTGACCAAGAAACTCCGTCTGGAACTTTTGGCGGAGATCAGGATTACCCGTCGGCCGAAATCCTCGACGCGGTCCTGAGTCTGTCCGAGACCTATCGGGAGACCCTGATTCTGCGGCTGGTCGAGGGCATGACCGGTCCTGAAATTGCAGCTCGCACCGGGATGACGCACGGCTCGGTGCGCGTCAATTTGTATCGCGGCATGGAGCAACTCCGCGCCAAGCTGAGTGCGGGCCCAAGCCGCGTTGGGCCAGAACAGGAGAAGTCCTAGTGATGGACACGCATCACCATCGAACCGAAAACCACACATCGATAGAAAACCATGACTATCTGTGGGACCGATCTGGTGCACCCGATCCTGAGATCCAGCATCTGGAAACTTTGCTCGGGAAGTTTCGACATAATTCTCCAACCCCCATTTTTCCTAAGATCGTTCCTGAGCGACGATGGTCAGTCTTTTCCTGGCGCCTTCGGCTGTTCCCGGCTCTGGCTACGGCAGCTGCTGGCATGGCAGCCATCGTCGCCGTGATATTTCTGGTCTACAGAACAAAACCCACGCCAACGACTCTGACGGGTTGGGATGTGGCCTATCTTCAGGGGACCCTTCGAATCGGACGAAAAACGATCCGAGCGAAAGAGGGAGCAAAGCGTGTCGCCACTGGCCAAATGCTTGAAACCGACAGTCAGTCGCGGGCCAGCCTTCAGGCGGACGACATCGGCAAGATCGAGGTGGATCCCAGCACGCGCTTGCGCCTGTTGAACATGGGCTCAGGTTTGAAGCGGATCGCTCTGGATCGAGGAACGATTCATACCTATATCTGGGCGCCTCCCGGTCAATTCGTGGTCGACACACCTTCGGCGGTCACGGTCGATCTGGGTTGTGCCTACACTTTGCAGGTCGATGATTCGGGCGCCGGCATGGTGCGCACCTCTCTGGGATGGGTGGGATTCAAGCTGAATGGGCACGAATCCTTCATTCCCGCGGGCGCTGCTTGTGCGACCCGGCCAAAAGTCGGTCCCGGAACGCCATACTTCGAGGATGCCCCCGCAGAGTTCCGCTCTGCTTTGGCGAGGTTCGATTTTGAGGACACCACATCGCAGCAGCGCGCGCACGATGTGGCGATCGTACTGAGCGAGGCTCGCAAACGGGATGCCTTAACGCTGTGGCATCTCCTAGCGCGTGTCGATGACCAGCAACGCGTCCTCGTCTACGACCGCTTGAGCCAGTTCGTGCCTCCTCCAGTTGCTGCCACGAAAGAAGGGATCTTGCGACTGGACCAGCCTATACTCGACCTTTGGTGGAACGAGCTGGGATTTGACGACATCTCGGTTTGGCGGCATTGGGAACACTCCTGGGCTGGAAGGACGACGCCAGTTGGCGAAAAGTAAACGGCAGCATTTCACTTTGCGAAGAGACCCCCTTTTGGTCCGCACCATGCTACGTCGGCTGGTTAACAGTCTTCTTTCTCCCGACGTCTCTTGAAGCGTGGGTTAGATCAGAAAAACTGAGGGAATCGAAAAAATGAATGCACATGCCCTGTCACGCCTCGCGCTTAGCACCATGGCCGTCCTGTTCGGGTTTACAACCCTCGCACAAGCTGGACCGCCGCTGATCTGCCATCCGATTGAAATCGGGCAAGCGAAGTCCCTTCCGTTGGTCGAGTTCAACCACCGAGGAGGTACCGACTATGACCTGAAGAACCTTAGCCGTGACACGCTGGCGATCCTTGATTCGCATACTCCTGTGTTGGTGCGCATGGAAACATTACGCCGGGCCACAATCTACGCTCGCCAGGACCCGCATGCGGCGAAGGAGCTGCTCACCCGACTCCAGGCGCGCACGGCGAACTCAGATGCCGTCGGTCGTCCTGATGCCCTCGCGTGGTTCGACCTCGGCTATCTGGCAGAGGCTTACAAGCAATGGATGGGCAAAGGCGAGCCCAACCCGGCCGCCAGTCTCGACGGATATAGCTGGGTAAGAAAGGCAATCAGCTTGCGTAGGTCGGACCCAGAAATGGAATTCGCGGCTGCGATGATCACCCTGGCTGGCCCCGACGGCGCTCACCACGATCACGTCCAAAAGGCGATGGCCGGAGCAAAGCACGATCCTCTTCTCGCACAGAACCTGGCCTCTAACTTTAACCATGAGACCATCTCCGAGCTTCTGGTCACCGCGCCTGCGGGAAGGTTTTAGCCATGAACCCGGCAATCGACAAGTCTCTTACTGCCAGGGGAGTCAGATTATGGCTTCCCCGTCTGTTCGCAAGTGCCTTTTTGGCCTTTTCCCTCACAGGCTGGACCACGAACGAGCAGCACTCGGCTCCAGACCTCACGGCTCACGAATGGGGAACGTTCACCGCGATTGCGGGTAAGGACGGTCGAGCGGTCGAATGGTTGCCCTTGCCACGATCTTCGCCGTCCACCGATCTGCCCCAATTCGTGGAGCATATCGATAGCGTGAACTTCAAAGCGGGGCTGCGTGGCACGATTCGCATGGAGACCCCAGTGCTCTATTTTTATTCGCCGCGCGACCTGATCGTCTCCGCGAAAGTGTCCTTCGCCAAGGGACTCCTCACCGAGTGGTATCCGCATGCGGATCGCGTTCAGCCGGCCGGAGACATGACCGATGTCAGCTGGAGTCGGTTTTCCGTGGATGGGAGTATTGAGTGGAATCGCGTCGCCGTCTCTCCCAATCTGACTGCCGAGTTCCCTAGCGAGATGCAGCCGAATCGCTACTACGCTGCTCGGGAGACTACTTCCTCGCCACTCCGAGTCCAGACCAGTACGGGGGAGCAGCGAGAGAAATTCCTGTTTTATCGAGGAGTTTCCGCCAGTCCCTTGCCGATTTCGGCTCGGTTGACCTCCGACGGAAAGCTCGTGGTTGAAAATCTTGGCGAAGACGAGATTCCCAATGCGATCCTGTTTGAGCGCCGTAGCGAACGAGTTGGCTATCGCTTGACCGGAGCGCTAAGCGATGCGACGACCGTGGACCCGCCGTTGCTGAATGGAAGCCTTGATTCTCTGTGCGGCGATCTGGAAGAGATTCTCGTTGGTCAGGGTCTCTATCGGGACGAAGCCCACGCTATGATCGAGACGTGGAAGGACTCCTGGTTCGGAGAAGGCAGCCGACTGATCTACATCGTGCCGAGCTCTTTCATCGACAAGGTCTTGCCTCTCACCATCGATCCAGTGCCGGGGCAGATCGTGCGCGTCTTTGTCGGACGGCTTGAAATCGTGACGCCCGCCACCGCAGTGGCCGTAAAAGCGGCACTTGCCCACAACGATGAAGCCTCATTAGACAAATACGGCCGCTTTCTGGAGCCCATTCTCCAAACCCTCAAGCAGGAACAAGACAACGCACGAACGCAGGAGCCGTGAAATGAATTCTGAGGCGGAAGTGAACCTGGTGACATCGACAATCAGGCGCAAACTCGAAGTCAAAAAGTCAAGACCGCGCAGGACAGAGAAAATTTCCTTCGGTGCGCGAAGAAGAGCTCTCGATTCCGCTGCTTAGTACTTCGCGGTCATCTCCACACTGGTTCGGCTGCGCCACTGGGGAAAGACCAGGGCAGTCGGTTCAGGCATGTGCCATTGTTGGCTAAGGGCAAGTGAGTCGGGCAGTACCCGCGACAAAGCAACCTCCACCGCAGGCAGTCATTGCCAAGCAGTTTGCGCCGAGCGGGAAGAGAGCATCGTTCGCCCAGATTGTGTACGTGCCCACCGCCCCACTAGCACATTGAGCCAGACCTGTTTTACTCACTGATATGGCACTGGTGGGCGCTTCTTGGTAACACGTACCCCAACCGGCAGAAAGGGGAGCAACCGTGTAAGGGGCCTTATTGTAATAGCCTGTGGCCATGAACTGCACTTGGCCATCAGGATAATCTTGTGCGTCTGCAGTTGCGGGGCTGAGCGTGATGGATAGAAGTTGACGGCCTGAACTCGGATCTGAATTTGCAGCGCAGGACAGCGTAAGAGAAGCAAGCACAGCCAGAGCGAAGAAAGAGAGGGTGAGCCGGTTATCCATTACGCCCTCCTGTGGGATATGAAGCCGGAAGCAGGCACAGAGTTGTCTCAGGATACGGAATGCCAACGTGGCTCAGCTGCGGCTGGGCCGACGGATTCATTCTAGCGTGGAACCTAGAGGATGGGTGACATGCTATTGATCCCCAACTTTCCACGGAGTTTCGTACTTCCGGACGCCGACGAACCACCAGCGGTGACATAAGATTTCACGATTTGGTATTGGTTGTTCTCAAGGGCAACGCCGGACCTCACCACCATACACTGGGGATCGGCGGGACGAGGTCTCGGAGATCGAAGATCTGTCAGTCTTTCTCGCCCAGAGGCGACAACCGCCTCGACGGTGCAATTTGATTTCTCGCCAATATTTTCGGACCAGCGCGTAGACACACACGCGCCGTCACGGGCCTTAGGGCGCGGGTCTTTTCGTTTTACCTTGCCGGCCAACTGGCCAACTGATCCCAGCACCTTGGCGTCATCGCGAAACTGGATTTAGACTTCACTAAACACTTCGTCGCTATGAGCATTTCGACGCGCGAACCACGATGGCCCGCTTTCCTCGCCATGCTGTCAGCCGCGGGGGTCTTCTGGGCTCTGCCCGAGCCCCTTTCGCTGGGGCCAGGCTGGCTGCTACTGGCGGTGGTCTTCGTGCTCATGATTCCTATCGTGATCACGAATAGGCGCGGCTACTTCAAGATCACGCGCATGTTGACCTTCGCCGCGCTCGCCCTGATCACCGTGGCGATGATCGCCGCGCTCGCCTTCCTCGTTCAGGGAATTCCTTCACATCGCGAGACGCCAAAGGCGTTATTACGGTCTGCCCTGGCATTGTGGATCACCAACATCCTGGTCTTCGCCTTGTGGTACTGGAAGCTGGACGCTGGCGGTCCCATGGGTCGCGATCATTCCCGCTGCAAGATCGCCAGCGCGTTTCTCTTCCCACAGCTTTCGAGCAATCACGAGTACTACGATGGCTGGTCGCCGCAGTTTCTCGACTATCTATTTGTTGCATTCAACACCAGCACCGCCTTTTCGCCGACCGACACTGCTGTTCTCTCGCGCTGGGCTAAGCTAGCAACTATGCTGCAATCGCTCATTTCCCTCTCGATTCTTGTCCTTCTCGCTGCCCGGGCTGTGAACATTCTCTAACAGAAGAATGCGCTTTTCCTTCGCCTTTTCCACGAGTTGCCGACCATCCACCAACTGGCTTGGCTTGCGGATCAAGAGCGTTGAACTGAGCCGCTGGTTGCCAAGCAACTTCGTGTTTGCCCAAACATTTACTCGTGATCGCCGTCGGGTGCTTGACCGGAGTCGCACGATCTGTGAACCTTCACAGACTTCGCCGTTGGATCAATGCCCACAGGCCCGGTCGTATGGCCGGATCTCAAGGTTCCGCAGACCGTGCTGTCGTCGGCGTCATAGACGATGATCGAATCGAGCGAGGGGATCGTGCCGTAATAAGTAGGATCGGCTTGCACCAGATTGGACTTGACGATGGTGCTGTCTTCGATCGACAGATACCGCACCGAAGTGGTGATAATCGCCGGTCCCGGCAACTGTTCGAAGGTGTTATGGCTGAAGCGAAGTTTCTCGAAGAAAGGTTCGTCGAGAATCTCGCCCGTAGCGGTAGGCGCGAACATCGCGATCGTGCCAGAGGATTCCGTCGACTGGCCCGAATCGCTGATGTAGTTGTGACTGATGAGCAGGTTCGTCGCCCCGGGGCCGAAACCGAAACCGGAACCGCCCACCAGGCCAATCCCTCCTCCTGCGTTGTCGAAATAAGTGTTACCGTCGATCAGTCCATACGAGGAGGCGGTAATGATTCCGTGGCAACGGCATTCGTGGGCGAGATTGTTGCGTACGATGTAGCGCGCCGTGGGCTGCTGGGTGAGATCGATCACCGTATAGGTCGTATCGAGACCAGCAATCGTGTGGTTGAGTGTCAGAGTCGGAGTGCCGCAGGCTGTGTTGGAAGCAGTGATGCGCGCCGTTCCTTTGTAAGTCGAATTCGTATCGAAGAATGCGAGTCGATCGCCAACTACCGGAGCGTCCATCGGGTCAGGATCACAGGTTCCGACGACCGAGATCTGATTGCCGCTGACCGTCCTCACGGGATATACGGTCGGCGTAATGGCCACGCTGTCATCGCCCTGATAGCCGATGTCGTTGTTCTCGACGATGACGTCGGCCTGCAGGGTGATGTCGAGCACGTCGGAGGCGGCGGAGATGAGGCGTCCCGGGCCGCGCGTAATGTTGGAATTAGCCAGGCGAAAACCACGATAGCCGCCACCCTCATGGGCGCCAATGCCAGACCCCGGACCGGTGCGCAGAGTAAGGTTCTCGAAATCGATGTCGTTGGCCCAGTTGATCAAAATGGCGTAACCGTTGTACGTGTAGTGGCGAACAATGACGCGGCTGCCGGGTGCGAAGATATCGAAGTTGGCGCAACCGCTGAAGAAGCTGCACGTAGGATCGGTGGGGCTGTTCTGAAAGTTGCACGACTCGCAGGAGAAAGTGTGATCACCAGCGGACGTTTTGCCGACATAGGTCGGTTGCGGTGCATTGCCGAAGATGAAGTACTCCTCGAAATTGTTGTTCGACTTGCCGCCGAACGTGCCCGGGGGATCGAGAGTCTCGTCCCACGGATCGACCGCTTGGATGGCGACTGGACCTCCTTGATATTTGTCCATCACCGGATATTTGTTGTCGAGGACAAGCGCGTTGTGGCCGGGATTCAGCGGGTCTTTCATGATCGTACCAAGGGAGGCAACCGGCAGGTCAGGCCAATCAACGGTGAGATTTCGCAGTCGCAGGCGCTGCGCCTCCAGAATCCAGATGCCGATGACCGGGGCCTTGAAGTCGAGCTCGGAGCCGCTGAAATCGATGTCGAGATCGGAGACGCTGTTGGGATTGGTGACTTGGTTTTGCGGATATTGCCCGATTGTCCAATCCGGTGCACAGTTCCAGTATTGATTGACATTGCAGCTTGTCGGCTGGTTGCAGGCGGAAGATTTCAGGTCCGTGCATAGCGTTGGTCCATGAAATGCATAAATGCCTTTGGGAATCACCAGGTGATGCGCGCCTGCTTTCTGCGCCTCCGCCACGACCGCAGGAAAATACTCGTCGGGAGTCTCGCCGGATTTGATGGGGCGCGAATAAGTGCCGGAGCCGATTGGGCCCTTGACCAACACTTCCACTGTTTTTCCGTTCGGAGCCACAAAACTTTCGCGCACATCAGCAGCCGGGTTATATGGCAGCCCGGACGATGTCGGAATGATTTCTGTGTAAATCGCGGGATTGGCCTGGCCGGATGCGTAAGGAGCCAAACTGCTTAGCCCCATGAGGAGAACACACGAAAGCAGCCTTGGCACGTTTGCCTCCTTGTTGACGGACTTAGTTAGTTAGTTAGGGGAAAAACTCAGCAGGCGCCGGACGCGGCCTAGTGCGCTTATTCTAACACTCGCAATGCGACGAAGTTGCGACCGCGAATCAGCCGTTTTCCAGTCGCTAGCAGTTTGCTGCGGGAACTACCTAGAGGGGACTGGCGAGGGCGGCAGCCCCTATTACATAGGAACTGGGCCTGGCATCACCCAAGTGCTTTTCGAGCTGCTCCCAATTGCCAGCTTGGTGCGAGTCCTAAACTGACTTCTCTGAACGAGCACCGATAGGCTGCAACTCAGGCGGAGGATCGTGCAATTCGCAGGTGTGAATTCGGATGTGGTCGGCTCGGTTAAAGACGTTCGTCCAGCATGACGATGTTCTGCCTGCTTCGCGTGGTTGCCCTGGCAGCGTGGGGTTTCCAGTGTTCGCTCCGACCACTCGGAAAGGTGAAGAAGAATGAAGATTTTGTTCGCCACCGGCACACCATACGTAGAATTAAAGCCCCAGAAGGGCACGGGATTCTGGCCGCATGACACGTCGAGGCTGCAGCTCGCAAGAAACGCCCGGGAACTAAGAAACGTTTTGGCTCGACACTTCACCATTAGATTGACCAGAGGCCAGTCGCCCTTGCAAGGTGAATATGTCCTCGATCCTGCGACCATCGACATGGCGACTGCAAGGATGCTTCTTGGGGAATGAGTGTGCCGACGGTCTGGTATCAGGACGTTTTGTCGTATGATCTGTTCGCTGCTTCTCCGGAATTCAATCGAGGGAAAAGGAATGAAAAACACACTTGTCGCAATCTTTCTATCGCTCGCTTTGGCGGGGACGGCCGCGGCCGACGTTACGGTGAAGCAGACGACCACCGGCAAGGGCCTCGGCATGTCGGGAAATGCTCCCGCCACGACTTACATCAAGGGCAATAAAATGCGTTCCGAGGTTCAGTTTGGGGACAAGACTCACGTCACCATCTTTGACCTCGACGCGCAGAAGATGTACATCTTCGATTCCAAGAAGAAAGAAGCCGACGTGTGGGACATGGCCGACTTCGCGCAAGAACTCTCGAAGAAGGTTGACGTCTCGAGCATGAAAGCGACGCTGAAGCCGAACGGCCAGACCAAGCAGATCGCCGGCGCCACGGCCACGGGCTATGAGATGGATGTTTCCATGCAGTCGGCCATGGGCGGCAACCAGCAGATGATGATGACCGTAGACCTCCAGGGCCCCGTCTGGATTGTCAAGGGGGCGCCCGGCGCAGACGACTACAACCACTTCTACAAGGCTGCGGTAGAAAAAGGATGGATCTTCAGCGATCCACGCGCGGCAAAGGGCCAGCCGGCACAGGCCAAGGCAATGGCCGAGATGTACAAACAGATCGCCGACATTGGCGGCATCGCCTACGAGAGCGACCAGCAAATCAAGATGAGCGGCGAAGGGCCAATGGCCGGCCTGCTGGCCAAGATCGGCAGCATCTCGTTCTCGAGTACGGTCACGACTGTCGATACAGGCGCACTGGCGGACGATCTCTTCACGCCGCCTCCGGATTACAAGCTGAATCCGAAGAAATAATCAGCACGGTTTCGGTATCGTCCACCAAGAGTGGCCCGGAGCCTCCCAGAACGAGAGCCGCTAAACACGCAAGGTAGAGCAGATCGAGCTCATAGCCCGGTTGCCGGTCCCGCAATCGTTACAGCCTGAAGCTTGATTGAGCTGAAGCTGTAGGGCAGAGCACGGTGTGCGGCGAACTGCACATTGCGGTTTACCATTTCTCAGCAAAGTCCTTGCGGAGGCAAGAAGTGGCGCGACTTTGCGTCTTTGCCTCGGGTGCGACGCAACTTCACCGGCGACACCCCAAGCTGCTCACGCAGCGCGTGCTCACAAGGGCCTGATCGTACGGGCCTTTGTCCACGCCCCCTTGGGGTTCGTTAAGAACTGGATGCCGAATATCTGCTTCTGGCCGACCTTCTGGAGATAGCGGTCCAGATCGCGGTCGGATCACCTATGATCGTGTTTGTATAGCGGGTTATCCCTCATGGTAGGTTGTACCGTATTTGCGAGAAGACCATGTGCGCGTCGGCTTGGCCCGGACCGCTACCCGGAGACCAGGGGTACAACCGGAGGTAAGAATACTGAAAGCCAAGTTGAACCGACCCCAGATTTTCATACTTCCAGAGAACCTTGGAATAACCCGTACTGATTTCTTCTACCAAGCGATTGGCCACGTTGGACGCTCCCGGAAAACCCCAACCGATTAGGCTTCCGTCGGTGTCCACAGCCGTTCTGCGCTCGCCATATAGACCACTGTAATATACGTACAGACCAGTCGACTTGTTTGGAGCAATCTCGAATCCGCTCACCCACGAATAGGCCGTAATGGGAGCAATGCTACCGTCTGCACGCACGATAACATCCGGCACCAGCCCTCCGATGTAGCGTCCGGCTCCGCTGCCATAAAAGCCTTGCAATACGAGTCGAACGTTCTTAACGAGATCGACACTGAAATTCGCGTTGGCCCCGAATCCTGGCGCATAGTGTTTGTCGTTGAACCCAGTCCCGCTGAGAGGGGCATTGTTGCGAAAGGCGCGGAAGACGGTGCCGACGTCCAAGTGAACGTCACGCCCGCCGGGTTTCACGTCAAACGATCCCTTCAAGACGAAATCCGGCATCATGTTTGGAACCTTCAGTTCATTGGATCCTGTATTGTATTGGTTGTTGAGGGTCGAAGTCAGCCCGGCAGGAAAGATCACTCCACTGGAGCTACTACTCCCTACCTGTTGCTCCGGGTTCTCTACCGAGAATCCGAGGGATACGGCGTCCGATGCGTGATACACCAGCCGTACCTGGGGGTAGCGGCCTTGGATTAGTCCCGCCACATAATTCGTATCAATTACCTGAGTCAGCGATACATCGCCCGGCCAGGGGAGGATGCTTTTTTTCGCCGGGGTCATTAGCGAAAACAGTTGCCCTCCGGTGATATCGAATTTGCCGAAGCGGTAATTAAACCAAGCCTGGCGAATTCGGAACCCATAGCTCGAGCTGGTCACCGCGATATTGCCCGGAACGGTGCCCCCAAAATCCATTTCGAAGTAGCCGGCGGCTTTACTCTTCTTGAGATCGGCATCGACTCGAATTGCAAGTCGCGTGCTCTGCGGTGATAGCCGGAACTCACTTGTATTCCCGGCAACTGTGTTGTCGAACGGAATGCTTGCGAAACTAGTACCTACGTTTCCTCCGGAGTTAGTTGAACGAAAGACTCCCGTCAATGCGGGGTAGCCAATGAGGCGTACTTGCGCTGGACCCAGGGTCACAGCCGGCGTGTCCGGCGTCACGTCGGCAATCTCAGGACCACGTTGAAGTTCTTCTTCCACTTGTTCCTGCTCCGGAGTGAGAGGCTGTTGGACCGGAGGCGTGGGCGGATTTTGTGGCGTTTGCCCGCTCGAGCTCGGGCTTACAGTTGTCGGACTGTAGGCTGCTGGCACCAGCGACACGCTACCGCCGACACTCGTTGGCGCAGAGTTCGTCAGCATTGCCTTTTGTTCTGCCAAGGCCTTTTCGAGCGCCTCGATCCGCGCTTGCTGCTGTTCAAGTGTTTTCTGCTGGCTGGCCATGGTTGACTTCAGCTCATCCACTTCGGCTGCGCTCGGAGCAGTCTGTGCCCAGATGCTGTGCCCGTTCATTACAAGCACGATTAACAACCCGAAAATCCTCTTGATCGGCATGTTCTCCTCCTAATAATTTCGCTTGACGTTGGAGCAAAATCGTGGCGTGAGCTTCTGCTCGGCCGTGATTTCGTCAATTAGTTTGAGACTGACTTGTGCGCATTCACACTCACGTTTGGGGTAAACGCCACGGGCGCTGTGAGTTTGGAGAGTTGTGTTTAGTGCCTAAAACCTCGGTTAAAGGTAAGGTGAACGATTGATGCGGAAAGAACCTTGGACCCCACGATTGAGTCGGCGCTAGCGCGAAAAGGCTCCCCAAAAAGGATACTCTTGGCGAGAAGCCTGATAACTGAGAGAACTCCCAGTGCCAGGTTCACCCCGAGTGGACAACACTATCTCGCACGCAATAGTCTCCGGAATGCGGCATGTGCAAATTGCAATGAATGCGTTACGGAGTCGTGAAACTGTGGAAGGGGTGGAAGTGAGATATATCTCCGCCTTCTAGCGTTGCCCAACCGAGCGTTTTACGAACACCAATGGTACGCACGCAAACCAAGGATTCCAATGGTTGCAGCTCGGCATGGAATGAGACAGGCCCAGCGTCGCCCAGGGTCCCCGGTCATCTCCCTAGCTCCTGGTGGTAAAGGAAGTACGCGGCACCAAGGGCACCCTTAGCGGTCTTGCGTTCAGGGCTGGTCCATGTTTCTGGAAACGGGTTGCCGGCCGAACGAAGACGCACAGTCCACGCTCCGACGCCGCTTCTGGTTGGGGGGTCTAGTTCAACGTTCCCGATATCCTCGTAGGGAACCGTTATAAGAGCAACCGAACCACGCATGCCGCCATCACCACCCGTCCAAGTTTGCTGGACTCTGGCTCGGGATCCCTCTTCACTGACTGCTAGCTACTTCTATTATTCCGTCGCTGCCAGCCCATTCTGTATGGAACTTCCAGGCATTGCTGGTGGGTAGCTTTACCGTCGGCAAGGTGGCAGTAATTTGATGTACTGTGTTCTCGACCTGCGAAACCCCACTGCTCGCTCGAGCAATTCCGTCATCGATGAAATGAAGTTGAGGGTGACCATGGTTCAGTTGGCTGTAAAGTTTTGCGACTTACGGAATGTGCGGATGCGAAATCGAGCCTCCTGCACCGACAGAAGCGGGAGGCGAAGTTGCGAGCGGCGCAGCCCCCGAACTGTCCGCGCCACATCAGCCGCAAGTCTGAAAAGGCCAACCGGAAAAGCATGCCCGCCGCTACCGAGGCTGCAGTTCGACAGCAGATTCGAATCGCCTTACAACCGCGCAATTAATCGGGCAAGGAAAGGTTCTTTTTCTTTCTGTTGCACTTCCTTTTGTTGCCTTTGAGCGACCGGTTCAAACTCCAGGAAGGCTGAGAGGTGCTCCAAACCTGGCACCGTAAGGACGTCAAAAATCATGCCGGGGGGGCAGCTCATTCACGGTAAGTTGTCTGCCGTCCGAGAATTCGAAGACGTCTCTCTTTGGGTGTTTTAACATCCTGAAAATCGCTGAGGCCTCCACGCCCAGGTGCAGCAATGGCTGCTGATCTTCGGAGACCCGAAACAGGACTCTGGTTCCATCTAACAGGCAGACCGGAGTGGGCCGGCGACTTTCGAGGTCGCTTTCCGCGACTGCCCAATGCCAGTGCGGATACAACGCCCTGATTCCAAGGGGCTGTCCCGCCTTGCCTCCTCGACATGGTTCGCATGCTCAGCTGAGAACCAGCACATAGGCATCCTCCAATCTTGAAAATTTGCGGTAACGAAAGAGTGGAAAGAACTGAGAGGCCGGGTACGACCGGCTCCGGGGCGTTACGCTTATCCCCCAGGTAGGAGGGAGGATGTCGGGGCTCAGTGGATCTGGGTACTTTTTCGGATGGTACTCGGGTCGGAGTCCTTCTGTTGCCTTTCCCCCTCCAGACTTGCACTCACAGTAGCACCAGAACTTCCTTAGAATCAACTCCACTGATCAGGAAATTCTGGACCTTGTGGCAGCCCCTGGCCCATCTTTTTCAGGAACAAAGAGACACAAGGTCGAGACCTCGGGGTGAGGTCGAGGACGATCCACGGTAAACAAGGCTGGGCTGGCGTAAATCATGAGTGCACCGATTGCGAGCAGCGCGGAGAAAATGGTCCACCCACCAGCCTCGGACCATGCTATGCCTTATCAAGTTCCTTACCTTCTTGGTCTCGCTGCTCACTAGAAAACTGAGGTTGCATGACCTCAGAATTCAAGAGTTGAGCATCTTGCAGACCTGGTTGAACCCGCCCCAAACCGGAGCCTAAAATTGAGCTCATAAAGGTTTCCCTGGTCGATCGTCATACCCCGAGGGACTTTACCCGCACTGCGGCAGCAAGGGGGCGAGCCGGTGCTGAGTCGGCCTTTCCTCCCTCGCGGTTGAAGAAGAGCACCGGAAGAAGCACCCAAGGGAGCTTTGTGTATGCATTTCGACAGCTTTTCGTTTGGTTCCATCCAGATCGATGGCACTGTCTACGAGCACGATGTCGTCATCGACGGCGGCGAAATTCGCAAACGCAAGAAAAAGCCATCCAAGAAATTTCAAGAGCAATTCGGCCATACGCCGCTCTCGATAGAAGAAGAGATTCCTTGGAAATGCCGCCGGCTCCTCGTGGGCACCGGTGCGTATGGGCGCTTGCCTGTGATGCGGGAAGTCCATCGCGAAGCCGAGCGCCACAAGATCAAATTGCTCGTCCTGCCCACGAGCAAAGCGATCGAGGTGTTGAAGCGAGGCTCCAAAGACACCAATGCAATTCTTCACGTGACGTGTTGAATACGTTTGTGCCTCCGCGGAACAGGCATTCTCGCGACCGCCGTCGTCCGCCAGTCTTCGCAACCGCCTGATAGCGGGATTGTATGGCTGTCATTACTGTTTTCAGCAACAACGTGCCGTCATCTGCATAGGACAAAACCTTCGTTGATGCTATCTTTCCTTTCCTCGAATCACAAAGGCGACGTTGCGTTCCTGGTTAAGACGGATAGTCTTATCGAGATCCAGCTGTCGCACAGGGAGCAGTTTTTGTTTCCCGTCCAGAGTGATGTACTGCATCTTGCCAAACTCGAACCAGTAATCCCTCACCAGATAGCTGGTACCGTCCTTAAGAATCAGCCATGTGAGCTGCGGTACAGACGTATCCTCAAAGGGAAAATAACTGGATCTCACAGGCTTTGGCCGGTCTTGCGCAGGCTTAGTCCTTTCCGCCGCGCTCGCCAGCGAAGGTCGCGAAGAGCCGCTATCCAAATGCTGTGAAGGTGTGATTCTGTTGCTCGGTTTCAATCCAGGGTTCTGCGGCTCCAAGGATGTGGCAGTTGAGCTGATGGTGGGAATCTCCACATCCTCGAGGAACCGCAGCGTGATTCGCACTTCGCCCTTGAGAGTGGGACGCGGTCCCCTCGCTGGCAGGGTCAGAATCTTCACTGGCCACAATACCGGAATGGCCCAGCCCACTGCGTCCCGCTTGGGATGACCGCGACCGTGGATCTTGCCGTCCCGGCTGACCCTGTAGCGAGGAACGGAAATAACCTTGGCCGATACGGGCACGGTCACCCCACCGGGGAGAACGAGACGGTCAAACACCAGATCGATCCACCCTTTGCCAAAGAAGTGTCCAGGGTCACGGTAATCCTGAAAACGACCGGCCAGAGAAGCGCCCCGGGGAACGACCGAGTGGCCGAAGGCGGCCGCCCTACCGAGATAGCACAGAACCGGGTCACCAATCTCCGCCGTACGCGACGAAAAATTGGGCTCCTCTAGAGAGCACTGCAGAAGCATTCCGGCCGGCAGAATCTCTTCCGGCATCGCTTGGGGCGCGGCCGACCCCACGGCCCAAAGAACGACCATCAACAGCGAGAGCGTTCTCAGCATAATCACCTCCCCGTCCGCATAAAGAGCGGCTGCGAAAAAGAAGCTTTTGAGCCGGGCGTCATCTTCTGCTTTCAGCAGAATGAATTCGTACACTCGGTTTGCAAGAAAAATCCTGCGCTAATGGAGGCCAACGTGGCGAGGGGGACTAGGGTACAAGCCTGACTAGAACGGTTTCGGAAACAGCCTGCGACAGGGGGCCCCAACAACTCGTCCGTTACTTTGGCCGGAGCATACACCGGATCGAACCGGGGGGCAAGAGGCATGTGTACCGGGCATGTGTACCGGGTGCATGTGGAACCAGTCGCTCGGCAGCGGCAGGCACTCTGACGTGATCCGAGAGCACGATCTGTTTTACCTCGAGCTTTTTTCCATAATGCTCGTTTGCTTTATTGTCGGGGCGGATGGTTGAGCTTTCCTAGGCCACGGGAACGAGCATAACTCAAAATCTCCGAGCGCAAGGTCGCGTCTGTCTCGGCCGATCAGTCGCGGCCCACCGGTCCTGCCGCAACAGAAGCATCCCCCCCAATTTCACTTTTCCAGCAAGGATCCCGCGAGCTGCCACCTTCCTTCATGACCAGCACGATCTGAAAAGCCGAAGCTACTGCGCTCAAGCGCCATCATTGTCAGAGCACTTCAGGATTCCCTGAAGGTTTTCGCCTTTTCGACATGTCATCGCCCCCGACCATAACTACCACCAACCACGAATGCAGCCTTCATCTCAGTTCTCCTTAGGAGAATCTGGGCTCGAAGCTAAACTTGAAATACTCCCGGGCTTTCCACAGAGTCGTCGCTAGCCGCCCGAGTCCTGGAATTCTGACGCGTCGAGGGCAAGGTAGGTCATGCCGCGCACGTCGAGCAGCAATCGTCCGCCAGCGTTTACAAGACGAAGCAGTACATGTCCGCAGCTGGCGCAGCGCGCCACAATGCCCGGACATTTCATGTACAGGTGCGCTTCGGCAAAATGCCTCGTGGCCCCGCAATGGGCGCACCGCCCTTGCGCAACCGTAATGTCGAAGGCAAATATTCTGTTCAACTCACCTGCAGCGGCGTTGCCATCCATATATGCGTAAGCTTGTGAACTCATTTTCGTTCTCCAGTGGCGCCCAAGCACTCTGTCCTGATTCTTTCGCGATCGTGGGCGCTGCGATCAGGAGGTCGGTCGCATGTTCAACGAATGATGTCGGACCGCAGACATAGCTGGTTGGCCGAAGGGTCGAAGGCCAGGTACCCTTCGCGATAAGTGGTGCGTCGATGCGCCCGGCGGGTCTCGGCCAATCCTTCGGAGTCACTCGCGTGTAAAAATAGCAATTGTGCTGCCACTCGAAGGGCGTATTCAAATATAAGAGGCGCCCGTTCCTGGGTAGGTGAGAACAAAGTTTGGTCAGACCTATACAGGTAGACCTCCTGACGCAATCGCTGGAACCTGCAAGCGCGTTGTCCTGCACACGACCCATATCGAGCATAACGACCTCAAGGATGGGGCCAATTTTGCTAGGCCGGCGCATCTCATCGAGATCAGGGCCAAGCCTCCGCATAGTCGAAGAGGTGAGGCAGTCGAGCCCATTCAAGAAGGATCGCAGTCAAAATAGCGTCTCGGCGTCGATAATCACAGCCTAGCACAGCAGGAGCCTTTGGCAATGGAACCACCCCCGGCACCAGGCCGCGGCAAGCATCCAAACCGGAGTCGGGCAGACACGCCCGTCGTAAAAAAGTCTCAGCGGTTCTATATCGACACTTACCTGGATTCTTCTATATACTGCCGATCTCCCGCCGCGAGGCTGCCGCACAAATTTACGCAATAACAGCGCTTCAGTGTCCGCCACTTCGTTTGGTAGGCTTGGCAGCGTGACCGGATATACTTGTTGTCCAGATAGCGTCTTTGTTACTCGTCCCCTACGGCGAACTGATGCATTATCGGAGGCTGAAAGGAGTGGCGACTCCAACAGAGTTCAAGACCGGGGAAGCTCGAATGTCCGACTGCGTGGAAGGTCACCAAAAACATGGGTTCAGTTAGCCCACTCAAGGAGAAACAATACATGAACACCCGAATCATCGGAATCGCAGTTCTGATATGTTCCATCGCTACATTCGTTTTTGCGGTTGAAGATGTGGTTACCGCAACTCATGGCACGATCAGCAAGATTGATAGGGCGGCGAAGACCATTGCCGTCAAAACGGCGGATGGCACAGAACATGTTTTTTACTGGGCCAAGGACACCAGTGTTCATGGGGTAAACGCGACCGATATGGCCGCGAAAGATTCTTGGCACGGTTTGAAAGAAGGCTCAGAGGTAGTGGCGCACTCTACGAAGCAAGGAGCGAAAGACTCAGCTGTCGAAGTGGATAAGGTTGGAGACACCGGCCTCAAAAGGACAGAAGGAAGAGTGAAGGAAGTAGATCGTGGAGGGAAAAAACTG
>Ga0123355_10001878_pt1 | contig 29479 bp, 26 predicted proteins | sample TergutEmb28metaG_3_FD_89872 | JGI IMG/M metagenome (GOLD analysis project Ga0123355, IMG submission 89872) | Embiratermes neotenicus P1 segment gut microbial communities from Petit-Saut dam, French Guiana - Emb289 P1 | ecosystem: Host-associated > Arthropoda: Insects > Digestive system > Gut ... | reverse complement strand
TCTGTTAAGATTTTATAAACAGCCGAATCAAATTCTTTTAACGTTTTGAACACAAAGCACCATTCCCTTGATTTTCACCAAGTTTACCATGTTTTATGCCGTGCGTCAAGGGATAATTCCGAATATTTATAACGGTATTGCATTTACCCCTGCCCTTTCATAAACTCAATAAGCGCATGAATATTCTCAGCAGGCACATCCCCTGGTATTCCATGAGTCGGGGCGCATATATATCCCCCACCCCTGCCCACAACCTGCATAATCTCTTTCGCAGTCTCCACCAGCTCTTCCGGCGTGGCAAATGGCATCAGTCTTTGGGTACTAATCCCGCCCCAAAAAGTCAGCTTATCACCATACATAGACTTAATCTTATGAATATCAAAAATCTCCGGCTGGAATGTCTGGTGCATGTTTAGGCCTATTTCTATTAAATCCGGATAGACTTCTTGTATATCGCCGCAAGAATGCTGGGATACGTAGCGGCCATTATCTTTGGCCAATGCATACATCTTCGCAAGCTGAGGCTTGATAAATTTACGCCATAGCTTCGGCCCCATAATAAGGCCCTGCTGCTGGCCCCAATCATCCCCGAAATGTATACAATCAAAGTCATATTCAAGGAAGATATTCATAACATCCATGTTGTACGCCGTGATTGTATCAAGGAGCTCCACCACAAAATCCGGGTCGGTAATCATATACTCCAATAGATTTTCCATCCCCGTAAGGGTCCATGCCCGCTCGAATAGAGAAAAACCGATTGCACCTAGCCTAAACTTATCCTCAACCTGATGCTCCATTACATATCGGCAGCGTTCATGAATCCGCTCTACCGGCACCTTTGGGAATTTATATCCTTCCATCGTCGGCTCGGGTATCAAAAACTGCTCTACAACACCTATATCTTTGTCGGCACCGTTTCGGTTCCATACTACTCCGAAGTCATCCTTGAAATAGCCGTCCTTGCCTGGGATAGGCACATTGTCACCATCATAATAGACACTGGCAAAATGGTTACCCATACCAATTGTGAAATTATTATCCCCATAAAACTCAACCATCTTCTCCCATGCCTGATGAGTCATATCAATTTGATATGGAATAATATCCGTTTCCTGATGATTAAGTGCCGCAATTACTCGCTCTCTTCTGGTCATTACGCCCACCCCTTTTCCACCATTGCCATTATATCCCTGGCCTCAGCTTCATTCTTTACATGTGCATAATCAATACCCAGCCCCTTGGCAGGAAGATGATCTATAAGGAACTGCAAATCCTCTTTGTTATTGGCCTTTACAAGCAGTGACTTTCCTGCGGAAAGCACCTTGTTATATACATGCAGCCAGCGGTCACATTCCTCCCGGCCTGCTCCAGCCACCCATTGTATAGCATTAAGCTCAGGGATTGATAAAAGAGAATCCAAGTGCCTGATGGCATCCGGTCCGTCCAGGTGATAAATATTCCGCCCATAATGCTTGCATTCCTGTTTCAAGCCCTCCAAGAAAAACTCGTCAAACATATCCTTGCTAATCATGCAGGAGAAGTCATTGCTTGGGATGTACATCCCGTCAGGGTCGGTCAGGGGTATCCATGATGAAATAGGCATTCCCGCGCTTTTGAGCAAATCTACAAAGTAATCGAAGGCCGGGAAGTATTCCTTATAGGAAGATGCCAGCTTTGCCTTTACTTCATCCGGATACTCAAGCATATCCATTGCCAACACTTGTGGGTCCCGGAGAGCGGCTAGATGGTCGCCGCCTGGGTGAAAATCTGTAAGCCCTACTATGAACTTTCCTTTGGCATGTTCCAACAGCAGGCGGGTGAATTTATCCGTTGCTTTAAACAAAGGATGTTCCATATCAATGACTGCATTATCCTTTTCCCAGTCAAAGATACAGGGCTCAGTCCATGTAGTAATTTCCCCATAATGATAAGGGCAACCTGCCCAGGCGGAAACAATCTCCGGGCCAAGGTTAGGCATAAACACCGGCATTGCCTCGGCATAGTAAACCGTATTTTCCATCCAGTGGTTGGCCTGGTCTGCCCTGTACTCAATATCCAGCCAATAGTCTTTGTATGTGGGGTGATGCTTGGACTTATAAGGGGTTGCCCCTTCTTTGTAGAAGGCCAGCTGTACAAGAGGACGGTCAGTATCCTCGTGGTTCCAAAAGGCGTCTATACGCTTTTGGGCCGCTTCATAATCAGGTTTATGGCTAAACATTACAACCTCCTATTGTATGCACGAGGGCGGGGGAGCCGCTCTCGTGCTAAGTTCTTATACCATTCCGAAAAGTTTTTCTTTCATATCCAGATAATATAAATAATTCTCAGGGGTAACATCCGGTGGGCAGCGATGGTCACAGAATGGAATAAATCCGCCCCGCTTTACATATGGCACAAGACTTTCCAGGTATGATTGTATAGCATCCGGCCCTGCAATTAGCTGCATCTTGTCCACCCCGCCCATAATACGCAGGTTAGGGTATTGATCCATTAGCTCTCCAGGATGGGTGCAAGAATTGACTTCATATGGGAAGAGGCAATTAATTCCTGATTCCAGGAAAATAGGCAACAATGGCCGCACATCACCGTCACAGTCCGTATACCAGATATCTATGCCATGTTTCTGCAGCTTTTTACAAATCCGCCTGTAGCGAGGGGCCACGACTTCTTCGAAATAGCTCGGGGGTAGAATCGGCCCATAGTTGAAGCAGATGTCTTCCCATCCGCTGGCATAATCAAACTCCACTTTGCCCAGCACTTGGTCAAGTACATTTTCCACCAGCTGGCAACAGGTTTCTATCATGTCTTCAAGCATTTCAGGATAATCCGCCCAGGCATAGCACACCCCTTCAAAGGTAAGCATATCCCGGATTCTGCCAATCATGGAGCCGCAGTCAATCCCAAGTGGGTAATCCCGGCTGGAAGGATGAGCTGCGATTATATTTTCCACATCCATTATGCGATTGGGGCTTTGGAGGGAAAACCGTTCCTTTTTAACCTTGAGCCAGTCGTCGGGGGTTTTGATTGCGGAGTCGGTATAGTGAGGAATAGTAGAATGTCCATCATCGGCAACTTCCGCGGTAAGACCGTCCCAGTTTTGAATGATAATTTTATTGCCCTTTCGCCCGATTTCCTTTTGAGGGAAAGGCGGGTCCATCCAAGCATTACCATATACCCCGGCAATGGGGTCAAAGCCAAAAAATATATTAGCTTCCCATTCCTTGGCGATGCCGTTTTTTGTAAAAATATCCCACTGGGTATAATTTTCTTCCCAATAGCCAAATTCCATATTAAAACTGCGGTCCACGGGCTGAAAACGCATTTGGCGGATAAACCGCTCCCGAGGAGTAAGCTCGCCCTTCCAGGGCTTTCTGATAGGGGTTATTTCTTTGCTCATAACTTCCTCCTTATGATGTAATTATTGCACGTGGATATTACCATGTCTTTTTACAAAGGTATACATGAAAATTGAACTATAGTGATTCCCCATGAAAACAAAGAGCCATATATGACGGCGGGAACCTTCATATATGGCTCTATTTCTTGCTGTTTACCAGTTATCAACCTTTTGTATCACAATCCGACACAATAGGATTGGCAGTGGCTCTATTTAGCTATGCGTTAACAGCGTCACGCAACTTCTTACCGACCTTAAAGCGAGGAGCCTTGGAAGCCTCGATACGCATTGGATCGCCGGTTTGTGGGTTACGCCCGTCGCGAGCAGCCCTTTCTACTACCTCGATGGTAACGAATCCTACCATCTGTACTTTTTCGCCGGCTACGAGGGCTTCTGTTACCGCTACCTCAAATGCCGAAAGGGCCTTATCCACATCTTTCTTGGTCAGGCCGGACTTTTCGGACATGGCCGTAATAAGTTCCGTCTTGTTCATTCCTTATCCTCCTTAAAATGTTTATATCCCGCTGTATCAGGGGGTTTTCTGGATGTTCGTATTTATAAACCCTTCTATCGCGTTTGTCAAGGAAAATTCAGCATTTACTCCCAAAAAAGCTGACAAGTTTACCATTTGGAGCAGAATATTGCCAAATATTTCAAAATTGAACGTGTCTGAGGATGAAAGGGCTTCCAGTGCGGCTTTAATGTCATCTACTAAGGCTTCTTGAGATGGTGGTTTTTCGGGAGAATGCTTGAGGACCTTTGCGGCCCGAACCAAGGCTGGCAGGGCTTTAGGGATTGATTCTATTGCACTGACGGGGGTTCGGTTTTTCATTTTGTTGGACTCCCAAATACGAAGGGCGTCGGCTGCGTCTGTGGCTTTGTCTTCGCCGAAAATATGAGTATGACGGCTGATTAATTTATTGCATAGATTTTCAATTATATCCTCCATGGTGAAATTATCGGATTTTTCGGCGATTTTGGCATGGAAAACTACCTGGAGGAGTACATCTCCCAACTCTTCCTTAAGAGATGTCATATCCCTGGTGTTTATGGCCTCAATTGCTTCGTAGGATTCCTCTAGCATATTTTCCCGCAGGGACTCATGGGTTTGTTCCCGGTCCCATGGGCAGCCGGTTTCGGATAGTAGTTTGTCCATTATTTGTAAAAGTTCGTCTAACATATATGTTTACCTCCCTGATACGCCTTTGGCCCAATCATCAAAACCGTTTACCAATACCTGCATCCTTTAATAACTCATTAGCAGATGTACGCAATTTTATTTCGCCATCAACAGATACACTCTTCTTAGTGGCTGGGTTATACCAGATATCATGGTCGCCTTTCCCATGCCGCTCAAATCTAAATCCGTTTTCTTTGAGAATATTCTTTACTTTCTTTGTGTAATCCCCCATTAGCTCACCGCCGATAAATGCTCCATGCGCTCAGTTATAAAATGTAGGTTAATTGGCCCTTTGTAATTCAAGTTGAGTTCTATCATTTCCGGCGCAGCCAACTTTACCCTATCGACAAGCATATCAAAAGAATCAGATTCAAGCACCAAACCCATGCCTGTGCTGCCTATTGCAGCCCATCTTTTTTCATCGCTATCCCATTTCATTTTAATAAAAAAGTCCATACTTTACCCCTTTGCCTAATGAATTTGTTTGAACTTACTATATATTAAAACCTTTGGCCCAATCATCAAAACCGCCTCCGGCAAAATGACAATATTTTACTCTTTTGCCACCAACTGCAAAAATGCGTCCCCATCCACATGCAGTGCCAACTGAGAATGGAAGGGCAATGAAGCTGGTTCCCATACGCCCCCTTCTACGCGGCTCATATCGAGTATGGCCTCCATAGAGCGGACTCCGTGCTTGAACTCTGGCACCAGCAGCATTGCACGGATTATATTGGGGCTAATCTGCATTTTTTCGATACGGCGGTCACGTTCGCATAAGCCACGGAGTAGTAGTGCCCGGCGTAGGATGTGGTTTTGGTCGGACTCATCTTTAGGGTTGGGTCCTACCACATTTATTGTGCCCCGTAGGCGGCTCACGAAGTCTGGGCCTTTAATCGTTCTAAAAAATTTACTTTGTTCAATGGTTTTGTCTGATGTAAACAGCCCTACCTCTCGATTCATCGGGTCAGAAAACTCCTCAAAGCTCACCGCAGTCCCCCCGGCAAATACTAAAATACACTTCCCAAGGGGATGCTCCCCACTTTCATCTCTGAACTTTCCATCCTGCATAGGCATCAGGAAGCTCTTCACCCAGCCCAGTGCCACTCCATCCTTATCTGAGTCAAACTCATCAAAGAACACCAGTGGCAGCTTCCCGGCAACGATTAAATCCCGCACTTTTTGAAACGCTGCGTCTAAGTCCATTGGGCTTATGAATTGAGATACATTGAACTCCAGCTTTTCGATTTTGCCGGGGAGCACTTTTTCGGCTATTTCTGTTACCCCAAAGGACTTACCGGACCCAGGAGCCCCAAATACGGCAATGGATAAAGGCCTTTTGCTGTCCAAATTAGCGTCGTAGTCTAATATTAGGTTGCGGATATTTTGATAGGATTCTATCTCCCAGCGGTCAACTGTTGTAAGTGCTCCAAGCTTAAACTGGGGCAGGCCATCAATAGCGGCAGAGCCTTTTTGTACATATTCGAAAGCCACATCATAAATCTCTCTGTTGCCTACACTGTTGATTACGGTCCAGCCATCAGGGACTTTGTATGCGCCCCCCGCCGATTCTATGGGAATAGGAAATGCCGCCCAGTGCCTTAGCAGCGCATTATGTTTTGTAGGAAGATTTTCATCATGTATATCAAAAAGCCCCTGACCTTTTCTTATTAGAATTGATGTTAAAGTTTCACCAGCTTCCAGCATTGTCCTTAAAACGGTACCCCATTTTAATACATCATTTTCAACCTTGGTATAAATATCCGAATGCTGTTTATCTTGTGAAAATGCGTATACCAATGTATTCATAAATTCTTTCAAAATATCATTTGATTTCCACTCAGGCAGTGCCCCAGTATCTGTGACCGCAGAAAGTCCTACAATACTACCAAAAAACGTAGCTGCCATTGACAGAAAAATAAATTCATAGCCTACTTGATTCGGAGATTTATTGCCAATAGCCCCCTCTATATCACCATGGGTAAGTTGAAGTGCAGCTTCCGGTTGACCGCTTGCGCCTTTTGGATAAATAAACACAGCACCATCCAGCTCAAATGTTATCATCAGGTAGCGAGCTTTTAGCAAATAGCTGATGGCAGGGTTACTGCTGATTTCTGAGATTAAGTCCGACGCGGTTCTTTCCCAGGAAATCTGGCGGCTTATCATTGCCCCGGCATTACGTAGTACCTTTCCATCTAGTAGTAAAAAACATTTTTCAGCGATTTTTTCAAACAGCTCTTTGTCGGGTAGGGCCTTATCCGATGCCCAAAATATATTTTCTGCCTCCGGTGGAGCAAGACCGCCGTATCCCTCATCCCAAACAGCAAGCAAATCAGTGGATTTCTCGGGCATTTCACAAAAAATATTATCCGGCGAGTCTCCATCTTCATATCCGAGATTTTGGTCAATGGAATAGTACCACTCATTGTTGGCGTTCTCACAGAGACTGATACTAAAATAGTCTCTACGATATTCGTTGGAATTTGGGTCTATAGTCATGTTTTCTAGCCGTGTTTCCTTCGCTTCAATTGACTCCTTTGCGGTAGTATAAATCTGTTTTATACCCCCGAGGAGGCCTTGTCTTTTATATTTGCCATCCTCTGATGTTACATTAAAAACCATGGTTTTGGCATGGCCGTAGAATCCTATGTTCATGTTTTTCTCCTATTCACCTCGTCATCCCGCGCTTGACGCGGGATTCTCTGTCCTTTGTCGAAAGACTAAGGGGACCCCGGGTCAAGCCCGGGGTGACGAGTATTTGCGTTAGCTGTTTTTAGTAAATAAACCATATATGCGAAGGCATGCGCTGATGCACGTGCCTCGCATCCCTTCCTGTTTTGCAACTATAGATTATCTATGGTTTAATTGCAAACAAATACCATAAACAACAAAGGTGTGCGTGGGGATGGCGTAGCCGTCCCCACTCGAATCCATCATATTCAGAGGGAGCGATATTATGGTTAAGAAAGTAAAAAATGAAGGTTTCCACAATTTTAAGATAATGCTCTTTATGTACCTTGCACTCTCTAAGGTTTTCTACTGGGTAACCAATATCCAAACAATGGGCTTATATGGTTTTGACAACCTTGGTCAAATGATTATGAACCGCTTGCTTACAAGAGATTTGTTCTTAATTCTCTGCGTTATTTTGTCATTTTATATATATAAAATTGTGAAAAATCAATTGCTTGCCTTTGGCATTTTCTATGTACTAGTTCTCGGCCTATCGTTGGTTCAAATGATGATTCTCGATAACATTTTTGACCTGGGCTATGGGTCTATCTTTGGAGACATGACTCCATTTCAGTATTTTGTTCAATTCACCATGTCATTTATTTTAATCGGTGTATTTTTTACCGGGAAGGAGTATATGACACGTGTAAAGAAAAAAACCGAAGCTCAAGCCTATGCCGCCGAGGATACAAATACCGTAGCTTGCTTCTCCAATGCACTAATCTGCGAAACATGCAAAACTGACTTGCAAGATAGACTCAACCTCTTCGGCCAATTCGTGGGAGAATGGGAATTCGAAGGCGTCTATAAGAAAGGCACCCCTGAGGAGAACCGTACCAAGGGTGAGTGGATATTCTCCTGGATACTGGACGGTACCGCCATACAGGACGTTTACATCCATCCCTCAAGAGAAGAACAGAAGAATAACCCCAGGGATTATGACGAATACAGCACAACCCTACGATTTTACAACCTGGCGACGGATTCATGGGATATGTATTACGGGGGTGCGGGAAAAACCCAAACCTTGGTAGGCCGGCAAGTGGGCAAAGAAATTATTGTGAGTTTCGACTCAGAATCTGAGATAGCGTCTAGGGCTGTGTTTTCGGACATTAAGCCAGGGTCATTCTGTTGGCGGAGTGAGAAGAGCCGGGATGGTGGGGTTACTTGGGAAGTCCCGTTTGAGCTTATGGCCTGTAGAAAGTAAGAGCAGACTAACTCAATGAGCATTGTTTGTAAAAATACCAGGTATAATAACTTCGAAACAGACAGTTTTACAATAAAAACAGGGATTGTCTCACTCCGCTGAGAGAGACAACCCCTGTGCTGTAAATTTACGACTGCACAACAAATCCATTTGTGATTTGCAGTACTACATTATACAGCGTGTTTCCGCCCATTGAGATTAAGATATTCATAACCGTTTCAAATGGCAACTTTCGGGTTCTGCTAAAATCTTTCTCGGGATTCTTGAGATACAACATTGAAGAATCCGCCATGTTTCGGATAACCGCTGCAAACTGTTCCCTAGCAACGTCAGAGTGTTTACACATAAGCACCAACTCCTTGAAATATTTATTTTCAAGGACTGCGTCACATTTTTGTGCTTTCTTGTCATATGTTTTTTGTTACGACTTCGTTACATTTTACGCAAATAAGAGCGGCTTTCATTTCTGATTACTCGCTCTTTTTCTGCTTGGGTTCTTTAATGCCTTAACTTAATGGCATTGCCCGCCAGGATGGCATTTTGTATCGATATTGCCCCTGTATGTCTCTATATTTACCCTTTAAAGGGCACTGTAGCATAATCACTTTTTTCATCGAACCTCTTTGCCCCTAAGTGAAAGACCTCTCCATAGGCTATTGCCCGGCCTATTACATAGGCTGCAACATATTGCTTCCAGCCTGTATATAGGAGAGTGGCAGCTTCCGCCGCAGCTTGCAAATATGGCCAGCTTTCTTCTTCTGTCATTTGTCCTGCATGAGTGCTATACCTTACGATAAAGGCAACACGGCCATAATCCCATGCCGCCAAGGTTGTAATCCCAGCTATTTCTTCATCTGTTATACCGGCCTTGGCAAGGGCTGGCAGAACCTTTTTGTAAGCCGCAAGGCCCTTGTTAATCCTGGGGATTTGCCGTGCCGCTGATTCTTCCAAGTTTGCAAGATCCTCTGGGCTTGGTGAGAAGATTCCGTTTTTAATCAGGTTGTGATATACATCATCGGCAAAGGGGGTATGCACTTCGGCATCAACCAGCCTTTGAGCAGTCCCGCGGGCTTGTATGGCATTGCCGATGCTCCAATCATTGCTAAGCAGAGTCCTTGCCGACCTGCGAGGTGTTTTAAATAACTTGAATATCGTATTTCTTTCATTGTTACGGGCAATTAAAAGTCCGCCAAAGAGTAAGTATCTGCGTTTTTCTTCCGATACGGCCAATTTCTTGAGAATTCGTGTCCGCTCCGCATACCTGATAAGCAATGCAAAAAATAAGAACGAACCGATAAGTACCCCGGTGAAGACATCATCTGATACATTTTCCTCAATGATGAAAAGTATCACTCCTGTTAAAATCCCGCTGATTAGGATAGCTCTAAAGAGTATCCTTCCTCTGATTGTGCCAAAAAGATTTTTGAAAAACCCGAAAATAATCGCATCAATCATCGTATGCCTCACTCCTTTTCACTTTCATATGAAAATGATAGCAAAGGGCATATACAATGTCTGTAACGTTTTTGGCACAAAAAAAGTGGCTGCGACGTTCTGACGCAAGCGTCAAGACGGCGCAGCCGCTTTATGCCATATATTTTCTACACAGCCACTACTACTCCGCCCCTATTGGCATATGTGGCGATTACACCTTTGCATTCTTCAATTATTACATCCTTGACCTTCACGTGTTTTAGCACCTCATCTTTGAGGGCTACGGCTTTTTCGTAGCATTTGCAATGAGAAATAGCCAATATCCGTTCTTCGATGTCTGGGGTATTGTTTTTGATAAACTCCACCAGCTTAGACACGGCCTTGCCATATCCCCGGGCTTTATCAACCATTTTTATTTCCCCTTCGGAGTCACCGCAGATAGGCTTTATGTTTAAAAAGCTGGCCAGTTTTGCGATATAGGGGTTAATCCGTCCGGTTTTTACCAGGTTGTCGTACTTATCCAAAATAAAATAGGTACGTACCCCTTTCATGAAGCCATTTACATGGTCAACTATTTCTTCTGCACTATGGGAGCCTTTTTTCAGCAGCTCGGAAATCTTCATTGCGATAACCCCTTGGCCGACGGAGGCAGAAAGGCTATCGAATATATGGATAAATTTCTTGCTGCATTCTTCCAAGTACATACGTTTTGCGGTCATAGCACTTTGGTATGTGGCACTGAGCTTACTTGATAGGGTTACAACAAATACATTCTCCCCGGCTGATTTAAACATTTCATAAAACAGATTTGGGGACGGAGCCGATGTTTTGACACCTGTAGATGAGTTGGCCATGTCGTTTAAATAATCTTCTATGTTTAGGCTCTCGTCGTCCAAGTAAACCTTGTCTTCCAGTTGCAAGTTCAAGGGTACATAGGACAGGTTACAATTGTCGTGATTAATGGCGTCCAGGCTAACATCGCAGCCACTGTCTACTATTAAATTAATCATAAATCCCTCCCATAAAATAGGGCTCTGCCCCAAACTCCGCCGCTCTGCGGGGGATGAACCCCCGCTACACTTCCTACGGGGCATACAGTATAGCATGGATTTCCATTTAGTAAACGTAAATCACACGGCGACTGTGGTCGGTCACAACTTTCATCCAATCTATATCCGCTGTGTTTACAAATGTCCTTTCATTTATTTCTTTGGTGGCACTGGGCAGTGGCCTGTGTCGTCTAGCCTCCAATATTTCCCTGTCGATAAATACTTCACCTTGGTAGTAGTATCCATGAAGAGGTGAGCGCATTAGCATTGGACCTTCGATATTACCCGGTTCCAATCTGCTAAGAAAATAATCGTCAGTGATGGCTTCTCCGTAAGCTTTTATTAGGGGTTCTTCCCTTGACAGGCTAAAGTCATCCCATTCAGGGGTGGAAATATCAACATCCGCATATACCACCAACCGTACCCGTGGAAAGCTGTCCCGCAGTATATTATACACTCGGATAATCTCCTCAGCGGCTTGTGGCACCCTATATACATAATCCCTACGGGAAAAATGACTTACCCCTAGGGGCAATAGAATTATAGGCTTGTATCGCTGGAAGCTCTGATAAAATGGTGTAATCAAAGTTGGGATATCTTCTATGAACCCTTCAGGCCCTTGAGGGGCAAGTGCGCTTATGCTTACCCAGTCCACAACATCATGGCCCGGGTAGAAAGGGCTTTCCTCTGTGGCAAAATTACAATATCCATGCCACACAAAAACGGCCATTGGGGCATAGGTCCGGAAAATTATCCGAGTATATCGAAAAAGCAGCACATAATCTTCAGAACAGATATTGGATTTATCGAAAAGGGGATTAAACACTATAAATGCAGGTAAATTAAAATTGCCAAGCTCATATGCGAAAGCCGCAAGCTCTGCTAGAGGGAAGTCGGCTTGATTTTCTTCGGGTAGCTCCAGGATGATAAGTGGTGCAGCCTGGGCTGCAATAGATTGCAACATCCAGGTAGTAGGGAACTCAGCCCCAATTTTATGTTCCAATGCAAAGACGGCATGTTTTTTCCCTGTCCGCTCTTCAAATGTGGCCTTTGAAAAATCCGGCCTAAGCCATACCCCAAGGTATGCACCCTGTGCCGGCTCGTATACAGCCCCAGTAACCTCAAGGGCGGCATAGAGCACAGAAAAAGGTACGGGAACCGTCGCCTCGGCAACAACCTCAACGACAGAGATTTCTTCGTGCATCTCGACTGACGGGCTCTCAGGCTCATAGGTGATAGGGGAGGCCGATATGCAGCCTGATAGGGTGAATAACAATAGTAAGAAAAGAAAATGCCTCATAGGCTCAGTCCTAACATTTTTATTAGGATTTTCGCCTATTTGGTTGGTTGCTAAACATTAACGGTAATTGCTTCATCTTGACTTTCGCATGTGCATTTGGTATTACTTGCAAAAAATAGCCCCATTTAGGGCTTATAAAGGAGAGATAAGATGAGAAAGTATCTAGCCGAGGTAATCGGCACATTTGTGCTGGTCTTTATGGGTTGCGGAGCTGCGATGCTGTTGGGTGTGGGAGCCGAAGGGGGGCATCTGGCAGTGGCCTTTGCCTTTGGTCTGTCCATTGTGGCTATGGCCTATGTAATCGGTGGAGTGTCGGGCTGTCATATCAACCCAGCTGTATCCCTGTCAATGTTTCTTGACAAACGGCTCTCCGCCAAAGATTTTGTCGGATATGTAATTGCACAGGTAGTGGGTGCGATTGCCGGTGGGGCTTTGTTATTTTTGATGGTAGAGGTCTTTGGGGTAGCAGACGCTACTGGTGGTCTTGGCTCAAATGCAGTAGGTGACCTAGGCATCGGCGGAGCCTTTGTAGTGGAAATTGTCCTTACATTTATCTTTGTGCTCACCATACTAGGCGTAACCGCAAAAGAAAAGACCGCCAATGTGGCAGGTCTAGTAATCGGTCTTACATTGGTGTTTGTGCATATCGTAGGCATTCCCCTGACAGGTACCTCTGTAAACCCGGCTAGGAGCTTAGGACCTGCAATCTTTGCAGGTAGCGCAGCACTTACGGATGTTTGGGTGTTTTTATTGGCACCTTTGGTTGGGGCGGTGCTGGCTGTGGTGGTTTATAGGTTTTTTGTTAAGGTGAAGTAAATATAGTGAAACCCCCTTGGATGAGTAATGCCATTCAAAGGGGTTTTATACATAAATAAAGAGGTGTACTCATGAAGATTTTCGCATCAGATTACGACGGCACATTTATAAGAAGCAATGCCCCTCAAGGAGAGTTGGAGGAAAACATATGGCAGGTCGCCCGGTGGCGAGAAGCCGGTAATCTCTTCGTCTTTGCCACGGGGCGGGATATGCCTGACCTGATTGATTACTTGTCTGAGGGTTTGATTTGTGATTATCTTGTGTGTATAAACGGCGGACTTGTTGCCACAGGAGCGGGCGAGATTATCTTCGCAGAAATAATTCCTCAACATACTGCAGATGAGATTATGTCAATGATTAGGGAAAATGGCATTAAGAATCCATGGATTAGTAATATAACAAAAAACGGCCCCGGGAAAATTGCATTTGCAATGGACACGCCGGAGGCCGCGTATGAAATGGCGGATGTATTCAAAAGGCGATTCGAAGACAGGGTCACCATTTTTTCTAATGAGCAATGTGTAGATATTACTGCTCTTGGAGTGACAAAGGCTACCGGTATTGCTATGATTGCTGAAAGGCATAATATCCCTGATGATGACATCTATTGCATAGGGGATAGCCATAATGATGTGCCTATGCTTAGAGCCTATACTGGGTTTACCTTGCCTGGGGTTGATGATGTGGTTAGAGCTGCGGCAGCAGAGGTTTATGGCAGTGTTGGGGAGGTGGTTTTTACCCTTCTCACCATTCAAGTATAACCTTTCCAGAGTGCCCGGACTCCATCAATTGAAAGGCCTCTTCATAGTCCCGATAATCAAATCTATGGGTAATAATTTTGGCAATATCATCCTCAAGCCCTGACTGTAGCAACGCCGACATCCTGTACCATGTATCATACATCTGGCGGCCATAAATCCCTTTCAGGGTCAGGCTATTGAAGATTATCTTACTCCAATCTGCCTTGGTATCGTCCGGGAGTATGCCCAAAATGGCGATTTTGCCCCCGTTGGCCATGTTATCTATCATGTCCGCAAATGCGGCACCGCTGCCGGACATTTCTAAACCTATATCAAAGCCTTCTGTCATGCTGTCTATGCTTGCTAGTACATTGGTGAGCTTCTCAGCGCGTACATCAACTACCTTGGTAGCACCAAGGCTCTGGGCCATTTCCAGTCTGCTGGGGTTTATATCCGTTACCACTATGTTTCTTGCTCCAGCTCGTTTTATTATGGGAATGCACATCAGTCCTATGGGGCCGGCACCGGTTATTAACACATCTTCTCCAAGGACATTAAAGCTCAGAGCCGAATGGGTGGCGTTACCCAGCGGGTCCAGTACGCTTAGCACATCTTGTGAGATGCGTTCATCGCAAATCCATATATTCTCGCAGGGGATTACCGCGTATTCGGCAAAGACACCATCCATGTTTACACCTATGCCCACAGTCTTGCGGCATAGATGGGGATGGCCTGTTATACAATGGCGGCATTTTCCGCAGACAATATGCCCTTCTCCGGATACCATCTGGCCGGGCTTTACGTTGGTTACTTGCTTGCCCACAGTCTCAACTATGCCCACAAACTCATGGCCAATGATTTGTGGGGTTTTTATGGTTTTTTGTGCCCAGGCGTCCCAGTTGTATATGTGAATATCCGTGCCGCAGATTGCGGTTTTTTTTATTTTTACAAGAACTTGGGTTTCGCCTGGGATGGGAGTGGGAACGTCGGTAAGGGCTAGGCCTCCGGGCTCAGGAGATGTCTTTACGATTGCTTTCATTTAAATCGCGCCTCCTCTGATTAAGCAGTTTTATTATATGAATGATTATAAGTGCGCCGTTGAGTACATAGACACTTATTGCGCCTATGATTATTCCATACACCACAAACATTACCGCACCGATGATATTTACCTGGCGGATGCGCTTTTCGTTGGTGAATAGGAAGGATACCAATACGAACAGTGTCGCAATTATTCCGATTATCTCATGCATTATAAATCTCCTCAGCCAGCCCTTCTGCTTGAGCCACAATTTCCATTGGAAAGTCCATAAATTGTAGCAGTTTTATGGCGTTACGGGTAGTGGACGGGCCGTTGTTTATTTTGTAATTGAAATGGACTCCCTCGTCGGTGACGGTTTCCCGGAAATGATAGTTGTCATATTGCTCTGCGAGAATCCGGGTAAGCTCGATATCGTGGGAGGCGGCAATACATAAGGCGTCTTCCTTGTGAAGATATTCCAGCACGGAGGCCGACGCCGCTATACGCTCTATGGTGTTGGTACCCCGCAGGATTTCGTCGATATAACAGGTACAGGGGAATTTTCTTACCTGCTCCAATATCCGGCGCAGGGATTTTATTTCAACAATGAAATAACTATCCCCGGCGGACAGGTCATCCCGCACTACCATAGAGGTCATGACTAAAGAAAATCGAGTCTTAAAGGATGCTGCGGCACAGGTATTGATGGTCTGAGCAAGGATGCCATTAATGGCCAGTGCCTTGATAAATGTTGACTTGCCTGAGGCGTTGGAGCCGGTTAGCAGGCTGTCATTATCTATTTTGGCGGAATTGGTAACCGGGTCAGCGATTAGAGGATGATAAATGTCCGTGAGTTCCATGGCCGCGGCAGATTGAAATACAGGCTGTGAGTAAACCGGCAGACTGTGTCGGAAGCTAAGCACTGATATACTTACATCAATTTCCCCAACTGCGCGGTACATAGCATGGAACTCCTGATGGTGCTTCTTTATTATGCGTATAAATTTGTTGTAGTTGCGGATATCGGATAGGAACATAATGTTGAAATACTCAAGGAAGGATTCTGCCATATCCCCTCCCATAGAGGTTGAGCCGGGTATATTGCGCCTTATGGATTTGAGATTCTGGTAATACTTATTTATCTCGTCCATGAAGGGCAGACCTTCCAACTTTTTGTTTTTGGTAAGGGCCTTGCAACAGCGCAGCATACTTGTTAGATATTTTATGGTAGGGAGCTCTACGGCGATATGCTGCTTGGTTTTATAATGGACAAACATATTTATCACAAAGGATGCGAGTACACCTAGTATCCCAATTGACAAGTGTAAAATTATCACTAGTCCCATGGCAAAGGGCAGTAGCGCAAGTGCGGTGTAAATATGCCGATGCTTAAGTAGTTTGCTGCTAGGGGCAAACATTAATGCAGTAAGGCCGTTGAAGTTTTCCTTTCCAAGGCGGTTGGCAAGCAGGCCTTGTACGGATAATCTTATATCCGGGTTTGCGTTGAAAAAGTGAATCAGGTTCTCCCGTTTATCCAAAGCTTCGCTATTTAAGGGCAGTTGATGAAGGATATGGTAGAGATATTCTTCCCCGACAGAGGATTGGCAGGCGTTGATTCTCGCAAAAACTTTGTCCATGTCCAGGTCGTTCCAGGTAATGGAATCTACCCACTGTTCTGTCGGTTCATGAGCTTGAATATGCTGGTCATACCGGGCCGCGCTTTCTATATGAAGACTTCCGTCATCCTCCGGTGGTTTGCCGAAGTTTGCCCCAAGGGATTGTAATCGGCGACGCTTTGTAGATATATTTGAGCCAATTGAGATGGCAACTGAAATGCCTATAATTACAAGGACCAGGATAAGTAATGGATGCATATTTTCATCTCCTTTCTATTTCATATACGGATTGCAACTATGATATACTATCGCCACACCATCGGCAAAGGAGCTCTCTAATGTCAAAACTCACGAAGGAAACCATAAAAAGCGGCGTAGTCGATATGCTGCGTACCGCTTATCGCAAGACCATTCAAACAGCAACCCCTCAACAGATATACAATGCCCTGGCCCTTACGATAAAAGAACATGTCTCAGAAAATTGGCTGGCTACCCATGATTATTTCGAAAGGGCGGATGTTAAAACTGTTTATTATCTTTCCATGGAATTCCTAATGGGCCGGTTTATGGGCAATGCAATCTTGAATCTTTCCCTTACAGAAACTGTGTCAGAGGCCCTTGATGAGCTGGGCGTTAATTTAAATTTAGCCGAAGAAGCGGAGCATGACCCTGGCCTTGGCAACGGCGGGCTTGGACGCCTCGCGGCTTGTTTCTTGGATTCCCTTTCCACGCTGGGTTACCCTGCCTATGGTTGTGGAATCCGCTATCACTATGGAATATTTGAGCAGCATATCGAAGACGGATATCAAGTAGAAAAACCTGACAACTGGCTCCATTACGGCGACCCATGGGGAGTGCGCCGCGAGGAGTACGCTAAGGAAATAAAATTCGGCGGCAAGGTAAATACGATTAAAGACGAAGCTGGAGAGTACCGCTTTGTGCTTACAGGCTATCAGAGCGTAATGGCGGTGCCATATGACTACCCGGTAGTAGGATATAACACCAACATGGTCAACACTCTGCGGCTATGGGATGCAGAGCCTGTTAACCGCTTTGACTTGCAAAGTTTTAATGAAGGCCAATATGAACGGGCCGTAGAAGAGCAAAACTTAGCCCGGACTCTGACGGCAGTGTTATATCCGGCAGATGAGTTTATGGCAGGGAAGGAGCTGCGCCTTAGGCAGCAGTATTTCTTTGTGTCTGCGACGATTCAGCGGGTAGTGGCTCAGTTTGCCCGTCGGCATAAAGAGGAATTCACAAGATTGCCGGAGTTTGTACAGTTTCAGCTTAATGATACCCATCCATCTTTGGCAATCCCCGAGCTTATGCGGATTCTTATTGACCAGTACCACATCCCATGGGACAAGGCATGGGAAATCACACGAGCCGCCTGCGCCTACACCAATCACACTCTAATGAGTGAGGCACTGGAAAAATGGCCTATAGAGCTATTTTCCCGCTTGCTCCCCCGGATATATATGATTGTTGAAGAAATCAATCGCCGGTTTTGCGCCAATCTCATAGAATGGTACGGCAACGACCCGGAACGTATCCGCTCAATGGCCATCTGCGCCGACGGGCAGGTTCGTATGGCTCATCTTGCGATAGTGGGCAGTCATTCCGTAAATGGTGTGGCCCAAATCCACACAAACATCCTCAAGGAAGTAGAACTCAAGGATTTTCACGAAATCTACCCCGATAAACTCAATAATAAAACCAATGGAATAACCCAACGCCGCTGGCTAGCAAAATGCAACCCCGGCCTTTCCAAGCTGATTACTAAGACCATCGGTGACGGCTGGTTAACAGACCTAAGTCAATTGGCAAAACTCAAGCCCTTAGCAGGGGATTCTGCTTTCCAGGAAGCCTTTATGGCCGTAAAGCGGGAAAATAAAATTATTCTATCCAATCATATAAGAAATCATTATGGTGTGGCGGTTGACCCGTCATCTATTTTCGATATTCAAGTAAAACGCCTTCATGAGTATAAGCGTCAACTCATGAACATCTTCCATGTAATCGACCTGTACTGTACGATAAAAATGAACCCGGGGTTGGATATTACTCCTCGGACAGTCCTTTTCGCGGCTAAGGCTGCCGCGAATTATAAGCGGGCTAAGGAGATTATCAAGCTGATAAACTCAGTTGCTGACATGGTTAATAATGACCCTGTTATGGATGGGCGGCTCAAGGTACTGTTTTTGCCTAACTATCAGGTAAGCATGGCGGAAAAGCTGGTGCCTGCCGCCGATATAAGCCAGCAGATTTCCACCGCAGGGAAGGAAGCCAGCGGCACAGGAAATATGAAGTTTATGCTTAACGGTGCCGTAACCATTGGAACTTTGGACGGGGCCAATGTGGAAATGCTGGAGGAAGTGGGCTCGGAAAATATCTTTATCTTTGGGATGACCGCCCAAGAAGTACAGGCTCTGGCCAATTCAGGCACTTATGCCCCATGGGACTTGTACAATATGGACTATGATATCCGTAATGTGCTCACAACTTTGATAAACGGCACCATAGACCCTAGCCACGATGTTTTTCGTGGGATTTATGACGCGATGCTAAACGGAGGCGGCACCCCGCCAGACGAATACTATGTACTAAAAGATTTTGCTCCATACAAGATTGCTCAAGCCCAGGTAGATATCGCCTACAAGGATAAAGCCCGCTGGGCCAAAATGGCTATAATGAACACAGCATCAGCGGGGAAATTCTCCAGCGACCGTACTATCCGGCAATATGCCGAGGAGATTTGGTGTATAAAGCCGATAACAATTTAAAACGTCACCCCGGGCTTGACCCGGGGTCCCCTTCTTTACGTAAAGGTGAGGGAATCCCAACTCAAGGCCGGGATGAAAGGTTTATGTATAGCGAATTAAATGAGAAACAGTCCTGTCAGAGCCGAAAATCGCGAGCGATTCAACGCGTTTTCGGCGACAGGCAGGACTGATTTCGAATTAATTCGCTATAATCGCGATTTGTGATACAAAGGAGTCAGCATGACAAAGAGACAATTCCAATGGGCCATTACCATTTTTGTGGGTACGGTGATTATTATCGGCGGGGCGGGGCTGCTGTTATGGCAGGCTTTTTGGCCTAATTTCGAGGGATTTGGTTCCGGCAATCGAGAAATTCCCTTCCATGAGCATCATAACCTAGACCCAGAGGTTCCTAATCTTATTCATGATATGGCCAGGCTTCCCCAAAGTGATGCGCCTCAGCCCTTTATTATGAACGAGGTTATGTACTTGCCTGTCGCGTTTTTTAGATACCATTTCGATCCATTTATATTTTGGGATGACCATGCGGGAGTGTTGTTTATTACCTCAGTGGCCAATGTATTGGCATTTTATCCGGATAGGCATAGCTTTGATTTAAACGGCCAGCCTCAGTCACTGGACCACCCCATCCGCAGGGTAGATGGTGAGGTTTTTCTCCCAGCGGACCTTGCCGAGGCACTGTATCCGGTAATTGTCACACATTATCTTCCATACAATTTGATAGTAGTAGAAAGTGCGGACATCCCCCGCACAACTGCCGAAGTCACAAGGCGCACAAATATCCGGTATAGGGAAGATAACCGTGCGCCCATAACAGCAAGGACCGAATCGGGGAGTACCTTGGTGCTGTTTCACGAAGTAGGAGAGTTTACTAGGGTACGCAACGGAGACGGCTTACTCGGCTGGGTTGCTACCGCCGATATAGGTGAGCCCACAACGGTAATCCCAGTGGATACCTTGGAGCGGGACCCCCTGCTGGGTGAGTTTATTAATAACAGGGTCCATCCGAGGCCTATCTGGCCGGCAGGTACACCGGTGGTGATGGCCTGGGACAGCATCTATGTCCAGGCTGCCAATTCCGTAATGATGGACGCGTACCTTTCGGAAAGCATTAATGTACTTGCCCCCATGTGGTTTAGGCTGGATGCGGAAACGATGGGTGTTACATCCCTTGCAAGCCGGGAATATGTTGAGTGGGCTCAAGGCTTGGGGCTGCAGGTCTGGCCATATGTATTTGATGTATCCGTAGCCAATAGCAGCGCGATACTCACCAACCGGGAAGCTCGGGCTTCTGTAATCGAAACCTTGCTTCACTATGTGGACGAGCTTGGCTTGGACGGAATCAATATCGGATTTGAGCATGTCACCCAAGCCAATGCTCCGTATCTGATGCAATTTTTGAGGGAGCTTGGGCCGGGACTTAGGCAGCGAGGAGTTGTCTTTTCCAAAAATGTGCTGGTGCCAACCTACACCCGGTACTATCGACGGGATTTGATGGCATATTTTATAGATTTTATTGTGGTAATGGCATATGACGAGCATTGGCACCGTGCCCCCACCAGCGGCCCTGTGGCGTCTCTGCCATTTGTGGAGCGGGGGATAATGGAAATGCTTGAGGAAGTGCCTGCAAACCAAGTTGTTCTGGGGCTGCCATTTTACAATCGGATTTGGCGTGAGGTCATAGGCAACAATACCCTGGAAACTCGTACACGCAGGTATCACGGCACAAGCTACACCCGAGCGACCTTTGATAACTACTTCCCGGAAGGCACAACTTGGGAATGGCTTCCAGAGATAGGCAAATACTACGGCGAGTATGCTGCCCATGAAGAGGGCGAGTCAGTACTGTACAGGGTATGGCTGGAATGCGAGCGCAGTATGGGGCTTAAGCTGGAGCTATTCTGGGGGTATAACCTGGCTGGAGTATCTGTGTGGAATAGGAACTTTAGGCATAACGAGGGGCTATGGGAGCTTATGGATGAGCACTTTGCAGGGCAATAAAATTTGTCGTTTTGGCCATACCTTTTTGGTGTCATTTTTAGAGTATTTTAACAAAATATTCGTTTTTTTGGGATTATATTCGTCGTTTTAGGCGCATAAAAGAAGCAAAAGATACTGAGGGAGGCAGATATGCAAAAAGTCAGCAAGGACAAGGTCGTGTACACAATGAGCAAGGCCAATGAGCCTGTACTGTACGCGGATTCCGGTTCCCAGATTGTTTTCGAAACGGAAGACGCCCTACACGGGCAAATAAAATCCGCCGAGACCGGCTTCGAGGGCTTGGATTGGTCACGGGTCAACCCAGCAACAGGCCCAGTGTATATAAACGGTGCCGAGCCTGGTGATATTCTTTCTATTAAAATAGAAAAGATAGACATTGCCGATTCCGGAGTAGTTGTCTGCGGCGAGGGCATGGGCACCTTAGGCCATATCCTCAAAGGTCCGGCCATGAAAATTATGCCTATAGAAAATGGGATGGCCAAGTTCTCCGATAAAATCAGCCTGCCTATTAATAAAATGGTTGGTGTAATCGGCGTAGCTCCAAAGGATGGTGAAATTTCCTGTGGTGTGCCGGATTATCATGGGGGCAACATGGATTGTAAGGAGATTAGGGAAGGAGCAACGGTGCTGCTGCCCGTTAATATCCCAGGGGCATTGCTTGCGATGGGTGATCTCCACGCTGTAATGGCCGATGGGGAAATAGGGGTAAGCGGCTTGGAGGTAGAAGGCGCGGTTACCGTGACTGTGGATGTAGTAAAAGGAAAATGCCTACCACTGCCCATGATAACAAACGACTATCATGTTATGACCTTAGCATCCCATGAAGATTTGGATATTGCCGTAGAAATAGCAACTGCCAATATGATGGAATATCTGACAAAAGAAAAAGGCCTTACCCCCCACGACGCAACAATGTTAATATCCCTGGCAGGAGATGTGCGAATCTGTCAGGTGGTAGACCCAAAGAAAACCGCGAGAGTGGAGCTGCCCAGGATGCTGCTCAGTTAACTTTACAATTCCATAACAAATGCGAAAAGCCATGGATTACATATTCCCATGGCTTTAGTTTTGTGTATAATACTACTAGTAAATCAGTGTACATTCCCTATATTAAGTCATTGACAAGGGACAGTGCCGGTGATAATTTTGTTAGCATCGCGCTGATGCATGTATAGTAATTTCAATCCAAAATACGGGATTGAAATTACTGTGGTTTCGGAAAGGGTTTCAATTGAGAGTGACAAAAACCTTCACTCTCAATTTAAATCGCTATACATATCCTTTAGGGGGACATTATGTCTACATATTTTAACAAACAACGACTGATTGCCTGTGCAGCGGCTATTTTGATGCTTGCGATTATTGGGATGATTATCCCATGGAGCGCACAAGCCTCAGCACCCGCACCATCCTCCGGAGATGTTGCCCAAAGAATCGAACAACTACGGCAGCGTTTTCCTGACGGCTCATTTTTCACCGTCAGCGGTCAATCCTGCTATCATGGCTCAAATGGGTCTTGCTATAATTGCAGCCTCCATGGAGTAATGAGAAGGTTGGGGTATTCCCACTTCGATTACCTCCGCCAGAGTTGGACATGCGTAGCCTTTGCTCGTTATGCTTTCTGGTGGATTTTTGGGGTATCCCATAATGTCTATGCCTATCGAAACGAAGTCCCACGGGGAACAATAAGAATAAACCGCTATGATGCACGCCCCGGGGACCTTTTTATCTGGAACGGGCAAAACTTTTATCCTCCCTCTGCCTCTGCCCAGCATATGGCGATTTATCTAGGCAATGGCTGGTTCTTTGATTCCAATAGCGGAGGAGCAGGTGCTACGGCCAATATAACATATGGCACAAGACTTACGAGCCTAGGTACGCCATCCATGGTCCTTCGAGCATACAACTATGACGAGGTAGATAGCGGAATATCTCGGCGGCTCCCTGTTTATGAGGCATATGGCCCATATGGGGATTACTCTCCATTTGCACATCTAGGTTCAATAATCGGCAGATTTACGATTCCTAACCCTGTGGGGACAGTCTATGTAGCATTACGTTATGGCTCTCAGGACGGGGAGATTGTGGCTACAAGAGCAATAGAAATCCACGAGGCTGATGCAGAGTTCCCCATTACAGTGGGCTTCCTTGATTTCGAACCTGGGACATACAGCCTTATTTTCACACAACCAGGGCATACCAGTTTCACAATAAATAACGTAGTCATCCCAGAAGATGGCGGGATACTACATCTGCACCAAGACTATCGCTTCCCCGACCAGTTGCCTATTTATCCTGGTGATATAACCGGCTCGGGACAGGTAGACGATGACGACCTAGCCCTTCTTATGGAAAATTGGGCAAGTGATTATGAAAGCGCCAACTTTACCAGCTCGGGACAGATAAATATACAAGAGCTTAACCAGCTCCTGGCCAATTGGATGATGGAGTCGGTGGTAGTGGAATAGTATTTGACAGCAAATTACCCTCCATGCTATACTCACCTTAAGCAGAAGTGCCACTTCTCACCCTCCAGCTAACGCGACAGGGTCAATCGGCAAAACAGGTATATACTGTATTTCGCATGATTATGATAATAGTGGGCTTATGCGCCCACTATTTTTTTTGAGTCGGAGGAGGTATTGCAATTCTTGATGAGTTGCTACAAAAAAGGAGGGAATCAGTATTACCGACTTAATGATTAACGAGCAAATCAGGGATAAGGAAGTGCGCCTGATTGACGCTGACGGCACCCAAATGGGCGTAATGCCCGGCCGTGATGCCCAACGCATTGCCGACGAAAAACGCTTGGATTTGGTAAAAATATCGCCGACAGCCAAGCCGCCGGTATGTAAGATTATGGACTATAGCAAGTTTAGGTTCGAACAGTCCAAGAGAGAGAAAGAAGCACGCAAGAAACAGCGCACAATCGAAGTCAAGGAGCTACGCCTTCGCCCAGATACGGATACTCATGATGTTGAGGTAAAGGTAAGAAAAGCCATTGAGTTCCTAAAAAGCGGAGACAAAGTCAAAGTCGCTATCCGCTTTAGAGGACGGGAACTAGGCCGTACCGAAATCGGTTATGGTGTTCTTAATGACTTCGCCCAAAAGGTAAGCGAGTTTGGCCAGATAGAAAAGCCTCCAAAAATGGAAGCGAGGTCTATGGCGATGTTCCTTGCGCCGAAAAAGGATTCAGCAAGTAATTAAGTAAACAAAGGAGTTTATTATGCCAAAACTGAAAACCAAAAGAGCGGCTGCGAAGCGCTTCAAAGTCACAGCCACAGGCAAGTTTAAGCATCCAAAAGCTAACAAACAGCATATTCTTGGCAAAAAAAGCCCAAAACGGAAGATGAATCTGCGCAAAATGGGTATGGTTGACAAGACCAACGAAAAGGCCGTTAGGCAAATGATGCCCTACGCATAAGTTTGAGGGCAAATATACCAACCCAAAATGAGTATGGGAGTAAAGCTCGAAATATTTCATACTCGTTTGGTGACAGATATCGCCCTTTATGGGTGGATAGGAGGAAAGTAATATGGCAAGAATAAAAGGGGCAGTAAAAGCAAAAAAGAAGCATAAACGTATATTAAAGCTTGCTCGTGGCTATCGTGGCGCAAGGAGCAAGCAGTATCGTGCAGCCAAGCAGGCCGTAATGCGGGCAATGGCATCAGCCTTTGTGGGCCGCAAGCAAACTAAGAGGGAGTTCCGTCGTTTGTGGATTTCCCGTATCAATGCGGCGGCCAGGCAGCATGGCTTAAGCTATAGCCAATTTATGCAAGGACTAAAGAAAGCCGGCGTGGATATCAACCGCAAGATGCTTGCAGAGCTGGCTGTCAACGACACAGTTGCATTCACCAAGTTGACCCAAATGGCATCTGGTTCGTAATGTATAAATCTGATTAATTTAACAGATACTATGGAAAGTCTAAGAAAGATTATTTTGACATACTACTGAATAAGGAGGAACTACATTGAAAGCAACCGGAATAGTCAGGAGGATTGACGATCTTGGACGAGTCGTCATCCCAAAAGAAATACGCAGAACCCTGCGCATACGTGAAGGTGACCCACTGGAGATTTTCACAGACCGCGAGGGAGAAATCATCCTAAAGAAATACTCTCCAATAGGGGAACTTGGCAACTTTGCAAAGGAATACGCCGAGAGCTTGAGCCAATCCTCAGGTCATATCACCTGTATTGTGGATAAGGATCAAATTATTGCCGTTTCTGGCGGCTCCAAAAAAGAATTCCTGGAAAAGAATATTTCAACGGCACTGGAAAAGACCATCAATCAGCGCAACACAGTGTCCGCTTCCAGAAATGACGCTGCCTTTGTACCAATACTGGAAGAAGACGATCCCAGCACCTATAGCAACGAGTTTATAGCCCCAATTATTGCAGAAGGGGATGTACTGGGAGCTATTGTTTTCCTGTCACCAGATAAGAAAATGGGTGAAGTTGAAGGAAAGCTGGCGCAAACAGCGGCAGGGTTCCTTGGGAAGCAGATGGAGCAGTAATTAACAAACTCAAATGCATTAAAATATAACACATGTCATCTTGATGCTCAGGATGATGTGTGTTTTTTTGTGCAAATTGAAACGCTTGCTTCGCGTCTCAAGCAGTCGCTCTGTCAGACAGGTTTTAATTTGGAATTGATGGGGCTGGTCTTGCTAAGCAAAAACCATGAATATCTATGCAAAGCTTGTCATTGCGAGCAAAGAGAAGCAATCCAGAAGGTTTTATTTGCTGGATTGCTTCGTCGCTTCGCTCCTCGCAACGACGAGGCGAGTGCATAATTATTCATAAAAATGCTTAATGAGACAGCCCCATATTGTTTCGTATTGTTGGGGATAGGGTCTATGACAATAATAATGTGTGGCGTTATGAAAAACGTGGGGATTGCATATGTGATTCTGCCGGTCATTGATGGTATAGAATCCATGGTGATAGGGTTATGATACTAACAACAATTGGGTGTTCAAAATTACAGTAGACCCTTTTTTGCGTAATACACCAGTCAATACCATAGCCCCAATGCGTAATGTGGCAGTTGCACAAGGCAAAATGGATTAAAGCAAAACCAAAATCAGGGGGGCACGAGGAAATGGAGAATATCAAATATCTTATATAACAAATATAACGTTTGGGTAAAAACACCCCAGAGCATATTGGTTATCCTGGGGTATCGGGGCGGGGGACATTTTTATCCAAAGCATCCGCTAGCACAATGCCTCGCCCCACACATGTCATATGGCGGGTAAACGCCGATATGACATGCGATGCAGGGCGACAATACGGGCCGTGTTATTATTACCTTCTGGCTTTCTTAAAAATGATTTGTTTACTGGCTCCGGTAATATTGGCACCGGCAACCATTACCTTGCGCTTTTTAATGGCGACAATTTCTACTATTGCCGCAGCCAGTATCATTGTCCCGGCTACAGCAAATAAGATTGATGTACCCGTACCGCCGGAAAGGGGTAGCCTAAACTGCTCCCAATTCCCGATGTAAAAGAGGTTAGCCCGCGCGTCAATAGGATGCCCTGCCGACACGGGAAAATTGGTGGAGCGGATAGCCCCCGGCATTGAATAACCACCGATTATTGTAAAGTCGTTGATGCTACCGGTAGTCATGGTTATACGCCATTGACCAAAGGGCGGCTGGAACCCGGAAGGTACAACATTCTCTACTAGTTGATAAATATGTCTTGGATCCATATAGAATCCGAGGGGTGTTGTACTACCTGCTCCCGGGCTTGTGTATATGCCATTTACAAAGAACACTTCTTCCCACTCAGGACCCGGGGCCGATGTAACAAGATACGCACCTCCTGTACCAAGCGACGGATCAATCTCTGGGTTAAGATGCCGGAATACCCTAAACTGCGCTCCTTCTAGTAGACTAATAACCGGACTTTCCTGGTAAATGCCTTGATCTGTTTTAAAGAAGTCTAAACGCTGCAAGGGTACCCGGAAATTGATATCGTAGTTGTTTAACGGATGCCGTACTTCTGTTTGGATAAAGGGCTGTTGGCTGGTTGACACAAAACTTATATTGGTCAATAAGTCCCTATTGGACGGCGGCCACCATAAGCGATTAGCTTGGTTGTATTCAAAAGTTACATCTACCAGAGTTAGATTGCTGTAGGGAACAGGTGTTGCACTCATATTAAGCGGGTCTTGATATTGGTAATTTGCCGTAAATATCCCGCCACCCATGTAACCTGCAGCGTTGTGGGTGATGTAGAGATTTTCTACCTCTGGATGATGGGATGTTGTTTCCATACGCATTGTGGAGTTTTGTGCTACCCATACGCCGCCACCGCTGTTTTCGGCTGTGTTACCGGTAATGGTCTTGGAACCGGTACCGCGTAGGGAAAAACTTGAATTATTGCCTACCCATACACCGCCACCGTTGTTGTCTGCCGTATTGCCCATATCGGGATTGCAATCTTCGTCGGGACTGTGCTCTTCGCAATCGTTGGGGCAGCCAACCGCGCCGCCAATGGTACCGCCATAGAAATTAAACCTGGCGTTTCTGGCACCTCTGGTCGCTACAGCCACACCGCCGCCGATAGTATAGGAATGATTCCCTTCGATTACGGCATCCCCCGACATATTAAACTCACCCCACACATACACACCGCCGCCACCGCTAACCCCACCGCCGGGGCCGGGCTCGCCGAGATTGCGGTTGCCTATAATCCGTCCACCACTCATATCAAACCAGGACAAATCAATATGCTGTTGTGCGCCTGGGATTCTGTCCGCGACAAATACACCGCCGCCGCCTGCCCTGCTGACATTGGCTTCTCCGGGGCTTATGCCACCAATGGTTCCCCCTGTCATATTAAGCCTGGATTCATTGGCGGCTATCCCAATGCCGCCGCCTCTGTTATCGGTGCCAATAGATGTAGCACTGTTACCGCTGATGGTACCGTCATTAAATGTCATTTCCGCATTCCAGCGTATATATACCCCTCCGCCAAATTGGGCCTCATTACCCTCGCCAGAGTAGCAATTATGACTAGGAGCATTGTTTTCGCAATCATCATCGCAGACGCGTACACGTCCTATAACACCGGCATCCATGATAAAGTGTGCTCTTGTCGCCGGCACATTCCCGTTGTTGACCCCTAATGCGCTTGACACAGTTACACCGCCGCCGCCATTTTGATCACCGGTACCCATGGCACTGTTTCCTCTGATGGTGCCATAAGTGCCGCCGGTTCCTTCTTTCATATGGAAGAGCCCTGGACCCAAGAGGAAGACTCCGCCACCGTTTCTCATGGCATGGTTTCCCTCAATAATGCCTGTATACATATAAAATGTGCCAGTACCCGTTATAAACACACCACCGCCGCCTTGCCCCGGATTAATAGCAGCACCGGGGTTGTCGCCTACTGCATCATTGCCGGCGATGGTTCCGTATGTGGGGTTGTTGTTGATATCAGCACCTGGCCGCATAACAAAATGTGAATGGGCTGCAACGGCGACGCCACCGCCACTTCCAGAGATATTACCCTCGCCTGGGTTTAGGCTACCGATGGTGCCGGCCTCCATAATAAATTCGTTTATACTGTGAGCTGGTGACCCCTGGACCACCATGGCTACGCCACCACCACCGCCGACATTGCCAATTATGCTGCCAGAAGTGGGTATACCGTTTATGCTGCCGGGCAGCATCTCGAAAAGCGAACCTCGTGTTACAAGTACGCCGCCGCCGTTGTGGGTTGTGGAATTACCTTCACCATGCCGGCTGTCGCCACCGATGATACCGGCCTCCATGCGGAATGTGCTACGATTGACAGGACTATTAATGGAAGTCACCGCAACGCCGCCGCCGCCATTCAAGTTGCCACTGGTGCCGGCAGCATTCACATCATTGCCGCTTATGCGGCCATAGGTTAGGTTGCCATTGGAATCAACCCCGGGCAGCATTTCAAAGTTAGCACCTGCCATCACAAACACTCCGCCGCCGTTTCTTAATGAAGTATTTCCTATGCCTGTGTCTCTGTCCCGGCCGATGATACCTGCCCTCATTATAAAGGTACTGGGAATCCCGGCGTTGACACCAGTCACAGTTATGCCGCCGCCACCGCTGTGTTCATTAATAGTACCCATAGATGCATTGCCGCTTATTCTGCCGAATGTTGGTATGTTGTTTACTGTGCCGGGATTCATCTCAAACCTAGCTC
>Ga0123355_10001877_pt1 | contig 29481 bp, 14 predicted proteins | sample TergutEmb28metaG_3_FD_89872 | JGI IMG/M metagenome (GOLD analysis project Ga0123355, IMG submission 89872) | Embiratermes neotenicus P1 segment gut microbial communities from Petit-Saut dam, French Guiana - Emb289 P1 | ecosystem: Host-associated > Arthropoda: Insects > Digestive system > Gut ... | reverse complement strand
GCCCTTCCGACTTAAGTTTAGTAGTAACCAATTTCATGTTTTGTTTACATGTAAAATAACCACTGCCACCGGGTAACAACCCAATTGCAGTAAATAAATATTATTATTATTATTATTATTATCATCATCATCTGAAACAGGGTGAAGTTGGTCATCATTACTTTCATTAGCATCCAAGTGTGCTCGGTTACCTCGCAGACAAATATAGCGCGATGCACCATATCACATTACAGCTAACATTTTAAGTCTGTGATGACTACTGTCAGAGAGTAGTTGATGGTACTAGCAAGACAGGTGGTCATGGAAGCTATTAAAGCACGTAGTCACGCGCTCCCTAAGTTGTGACCGTTGAAGGATAAGAATGTAAAGAATCACGGTGATTCGTGAATATGCTAACACGTTTAGTAGCATTCACATTATTGGGTTCAGGGATGGATTGCACGACTTTAAGCAACAGGCCTATAATACAAAAGAAATTCGTGGAAGGATACGAGTAATTATGGTTAACGTATTAGAAATATACCGCGTTGCAGCTCACGTTTCATTTTGTACAGCTTAATTTTAATGACTCTAAAATACACGTAAATAAGTGTGACTACAAATACGAGTTACGTTATGGGCAGTTTCATTACAACAGACAAAATCATAACCAGTGCTAACAGCCAGACCAACGAACTGTAACAAAATCATAACCAGTGCTAACAGCCAGACCAACGAACTGTAACAAAATCATAACCAGTGCTAACAGCCAGACCAACGAACTGTAACAAAATCATAACCAGTGTTAACAGCCAGAACAACGAGCTGTGCAAAATACAAATTTGTTCCTGAGCCTTGCATTCAAGCCATGAATACGAGAAAGTTGAGTTGACAGTCCGCGCTTCACTAACACAGGAAATAAATGAAGGTAAGTGGCCACGTTCACGCTCCGGCCGATTCACCCGCATGGTAACTTTCCCCGATATCCATTACGCAGGTGACTAACTGATACTCACATATGGTCTGAAAGCGGTTTACAAGAATGCAGATGAAGGAAAGCGGACGTTCACTTAAGTATTCGTCATTAGGTCGCACTTTTATCACCTAGGAATATAAAACGATGGAAGTGAAGATAATTTCTGCTAAACGTTTATAAAGGCAACGTCGACAATTTATATACAGACACGGATTTCTTATCTTGCTCACTGCAACTAAGCCGTAACACACGTCAAATTTCGTAGAGGACGTAAAAATCTGCAAGACAATCTGTCTGTCTGTCCCGTCCGCAAACAAAGAGGTAAACGGAGGAGCTGGTCAAATTGAATACTCGTATCTTAACTGAAAACATATAAAACCGCAAGTAAAAGGTAACGCAGCCGAAATGTTTACCTTTATCCGCCCGATTCACAAATACATTAAACTACCCAGATTTGTGCTACTGGCCTTAAAAACACGATAACCACTAAAACAGAAAGAACGAGGAAAAAAGACCGGCAATGCTAATGTAACCGTGTAAGACATAAAAATAAATGGGTACATTAACACAGGCAGCCAAAAATATTTTCACAGAAAGGCAATTCTAAACCACCAAAAGAAACTGGAAGATAAAAGATTCATCGGCTATATTTAACCCTAGGCTTCATTGAAAACAATGAAATCCTTTTTATACGAAAAAGTAATATGAAGTAACAGATCCCAAGTGGGCAGAATTCATGGCAACTGTGCGAACAGAATGTAGGCTGCTAAGTGAGTCGACATATGAATGACTTAACTTATTTCTCTTGCTGCAGGCGACATGATGGAACGTATCTTTAAATTAGACACTACTTTCTGTTTTCTCACGCACAGTTTCGTAACAGATGGTATGCGCCACTGCCGTTACGACAGAGGGGCTTTCTTACACATAATTTAATTTTTATGGCTTAAGATCCGCAATAATCATGAGTATCTACCATACAGGGTGTAAGATCAGTACAAAAATGTGTTCAAGGTGCTAAACTTCAGAATTAGCAATTCATGTACAATTCGGCAAGATCTAACCTCAGATACCTTCAGCACCTTAAGGGACATACTACCCGATTCACGACACGCGTCCTGCAGAAAAAGAACTGTACTCGCGAATAGTGCAATAGTATAGACAAAACTCTATAGACTTTTAAGTAGCACAATTCCAGGTTTGGAGATACTGTTTAATATACATGTACAGTAAACGTATTTCTGGCATGACAAGTCGAATGAAGCTCACTCCAGGGTCGGTACAATTCGTGTCTTGACAACATCGTTACCTACAGAATTAATGTATCTTATTAATCATTAATAAAGCAATTTCACATATTTTTGCATAACTATAAAGCACACTGTCAAAGCAATCATTTAACCGTTTCAAGACGAAACGTAATCTGTTTGTAAGGACTCGGTGCGTACCGCGCAGTAACCACTCTCCCCTCGGTTACACAAAACCAACCTGTTAATGCTGCATAAGGCAGAAGTTTGCTGTCTGTTTTGAGATCCGTACACAATACATAAACACAATGTAATCACCATGTAGAATTTTTTGAATGTCAAACCTGGTAGTACGTGAAGTAACCGCTAGATTTTAAAAGGTAACAGTTTACAAACAAAGTTTTTTCTAAGCGAGGCTCCACGACCCGCGGTCACTTCGAAGCAGACCATCCAGACCCAAATGGAAAATACTTGCGCTCTCTTGGTCTAGACTACACCATTAGAGCTCCAGCTGACGCTACTCCATTTAAAACACTTTCCACTAACATAAAATCCGATGTATTCACCCGTATCAGACGTTCACGGTGACACGTGTGACCATAACGTAATGGTCGAATAACTTACCTCCCCCTTTGTATTCAGATTATCGTGGGGTCGAATTTCAGCCCGGAATCGTGGCCTGGGAAAGGGTCCCTTCTCCGTTCCCCCGGACCCCCAAGTAAAAGCTGAGACAGTATGTCAGACTGGCAAATGCCGGTTCCTGCCGTTAACTTTAAATAGAATCATTACGATAATCATCCTAACGTCTACATATTGAAACACTTATCAAACAACTGAAGAACAGAACAATCAACTTACCGACTCACCCCGAGCGAGGGTTATTGAACAAAGCCGCGAAAGGAAGTCTAACAGGGCCAAACATAAAATAAAGCAGCTGCTTTCTAAATGTATATGCATAACTTCGTTTTATGAAACCTTGAAGATCTTTTCGGAAGTTAGTAATAAAAAAAATAACATTCCTAATTTATGTGAATTTTCTCGTTTGTTTGTGAAAAAAATCCCTCATCCTGCATATATCTTTCAAGCGTATCAAAATATTCTTCTCAGGCCGCATGTTTACACCTACGTCTCAGTGTGCACAACAGTTTCAGAGGGCAGCACGTTCACACTCCACCGTAGACATAGAAGTTTCTCTGATTTCCTTATAATCTACATATCTTCATAGTTCAAATCTTCAAACGGAAAGACAGATTTCTGGCACGACCATGCCCCACCATAACACCATTTGTATCAAACTTATGTGAATATCACACAACAACAGCCACTTCCCCTTTATCATTTTAAACATATTACGTAAATAATATCATGGTTGTGCAAACTTCTGAGCTGAGAATGAAACTAGCGTCAAGTATTGCAGCTTCCTGACACTATGGATGGTAACAGATCTTCGAATTATAACTTGTCTAAGTTTCAGTCCTTGCTATTGAAATATTAGTAACTGGACAACAGACGAAATGACATAATAATTTGCCGGCCACCATTAGAGCAGTTACGTGTAAATCGATTATGTAAGCAGCGGACCCGTAGAAAGAATGGACGAAATGATGAATTCTTACACAATTTTTGTCAAACAGGAAACCTAAGTACGTACATATAAAAGGATAACATTAAAACAAATCCTGGAGAAACACGTATTAATACAATAGACTATTAGGGAACAAAACTCTTAAGTGGGTAAATTTACCCCAGGGGCACTTTCCCCGTGAGTAAAGAGGCCGGGGCGTGAAGCGGACCAATCACCCTCATCTAGTGCAGAGGTCAAAAATAAATTACGCTACAATTCCTCACCCCCTCCCCCGTAGGTCTTCATGGCGTGCACAAACACTACTTTACTGAGAACCTGCAATTGCTAAGCAACCCTATAGCATGAAGTTAGGAAATTAGATAGCCAGTGCGTTTGTTTGTTAGACACGAAAGCAGGAAGCTTAACTGTATCATTACCATGCAAAGGCTAATAAATTATGCGATACACTTCTCTCCAATTTGTGTTCTGCCGTTCCAATGATTCTATGGGTTCAATTTCCGGTCAGTAATTTATCATACTTTCTTTTGATGAGACTGTTTATTTTGTCCACATTCAAAATTATCCAGCCCTTCCGGCCATTTGGTATACTTACAGTCGCTGTATATATTTCTTAGGGAGGAAAACCCACAATCCTCGACCCTCCTTCAACTGCACATTGCCTCCCATGTTGATTACCAGGAGGAGGAAATGAGTTTAAGTGTGTGTTTATCTTTCTTCAAGGGAAAGACGTCGTCAGTACTAAGTGATCCAGATGAAAAGTGAACATAAATAAAAAGAATAATCGATATAACATCCGATATAACATTTAATAAAAATTCACATGTAACGAAAATGTCAAAAGCAAAAACTGTCCCCCACTCACCCCCAACCCCCCACCCCACCCTCGGTCAGTCCCACATCACCCCATGAAAACGTATGGCAGAGTAGAGGCAGAGCTGCAGCCATTTCTAACCTCAGCGCTAGATGGGAGGTGAATGGTCAGCTTCACGCCCCCTCCCCCCATTTTACCCCGAAGGAAAGAATCCCTGATACCCAGCCGATACGTCGAGGGGGTACCAGAGCCGGTAATTAAAGGGATGAATTTACCATTTATAATTATCAACACGAAAGATTTCTGCAAGTTTTGTTCCTGACCAGTGAAACCTCGATTTGATTTCAAGAGACAACACAGCATGTGCCACTTTCATTGACGAAAAGGCTGAACTGATTTTGTTCCAAAATTTAGCAGGTTTAGAATAATAAGTCACAAAAGAAAAATACAAGAAATACATAATTTTACGGTGCTACTTGAAAGACAGTCACTTTTAACAGTGTACTGTCTTTCCAACACATTATTTTTGGTGTCAACTAGCACAAACGACGTCAGCCTCCAGGGATATAACGTCATGCATATTGGTACACCTGTACAGCATCTACAAGGCGGTATATCCCAGAAGACTTGAATCTACGTCAGCCTCAGATCTCGCACAGTATAGGACTACAAGAAATTTATACTGGCCAACGCGGTTCGAAACTCCCGGATGAGGTACGCGGCACCTCACACATTCCGCTACATGGGGTCGTTCCACCTGTAGTTTCTTGTTATCTGAGCCTCATTCACTATAACTTCAGTGCTCACACATCACTTCGAAACCCTCGGCGAAGCGACTGGCATGTACACACATACTCTGTATTTCGGAGTAAGTAAATTTTACATGTTCAATTCTAGACACGACAACTGAATTATTATTATTATACTCTTCTTCCTCCTCCTCCTCTTTCTATTCCTACTTCATTAGCACTACAGCCATTTAAATCTGGCGGTGGCTTCCCTCAAGACACAGCCCATTCTCTTCTATCCACAGGCCTTTTCCTCCACCTTTTACACCCATATTCTTCAAGTCCAATTTAACATTATCCTTCCACCTTGATCTAGATCTTCCTTTTTTTCTCCTTCGTCTTTGTTACCAAGAAGTCTAGATAATAACATTTCTACCTTTTCATATATCAATTTATATATTCCAATTTCTGCTGGTTCATCGCGACAACAAACACCAATAATAAATAAGACACTTCCCTACTGGAATACTTCCCTCCACTCCCCGTCATTTTCAGGACTCTCTGTGTCCCGTATCTCCCACTTGATAAAGTTAAATCTTGCTTAAGTCATTAGGACTACGGTAGATCGTTAACCGGTTCTTGTTTCAGATGAATGTAATGTAATATAAACCCAACTTTATTATTAAGCAACGCTAACGTATCTACACTGATGATGCAGATGGGGTGTGTCTCTTCAAATTAACCGAAATTATTACAAAGTAAGCACCACTTAGAAGGCTAAGAATTAACACACGCGAATTTTAATGCTGAGAGAGGAAAATGTATTTTAGTATTTCCTAACTTACGTTCTCTCTATATACGCATCTTTTTTCTTCGTTTACTTACAAAGGAGAGGATGTGAACGAAAGTACCTTAGTTCCAAGGAAAATCGCATGATAAGGAGAACTTTTCGCGAATGAAGTTCCAGGAATTACATCACTGTAAACCAAACACAAGTAAATTAGATAAATACTTTAATTTGTACCAAGTGATGGAGCCTTGAAGAAAAAAAAGAAAGTTCATAACAGTATATAATTAAATGCTTTAATAATAAACACATTACTTATGACATTGTCCAACGTACTGAGCCTCGTAAGCGCAATGTACCCAACCCGTTTTCCTCATCAAATCCCTACTCATTTGTACCCGTTACAACAGTCAAAACACATTCTGCCTTGGTTTACCTATTTGCTATTTTTTATCGTTCCACCGTGCGTTTTGAAATCTACGTAGTACACAAACCAACAAATGCACTATTTATTAACTTGGTTAAAAGTTTTAAATTTATATTAAAATAAACAATATCGCTCCTACATGTTTCGGTCTTTAATGACCAACATCACGGAGCATTATCTGTACCTAACTAAAGCTATATGTATGTTAAAACACTCGGTAAAATTACGTCACTATAAGTATTATGTGATGTGCAGCATGTCGTAGAGCGGCATGTGTGTTGTGTGCACTGCAGAGTGAGTCTCATTCTGCACTGCAGACAATACACATGCCGCTCTACATGTTGCACATTACCTGATATACATAACGACGTAATTTTACCGAGTGTTTTAACATAAATATAACTTCAGTTAGGCGCAGATAAAGCTCCCTGATGATGGTCATTAAAGACCGAAACATGTAGGAGCGATATTATTGTGTATTTTAATGTAAATTTAAAACTTTTAACCAAGTTAATAAATAGTGTATTTGTTGGTTTGTGAACTACGTATATTTGCTGTTTATTGCACTCCTTCGCCTTTTATTGTATTCGTGTTGTCTACATGCCACCCTGTGAAGACAAATAAATAAAAGAGTGAATCCACACAGTTGACCATCCAGAATCTGAAATGACCATAAAGCTGTGCTAAGGTGTATTAAGGAGTCGGCTTTCTCAGTAAAAATTAATTGCCTTTCCTTCGAAACTGCTCGCTTTCTATGTGATTTCTTCGTTACTTAAAACTTGCAATTTCATAATCTGATGAACTACCCTACGTTGATAACAGGGGAAAAGTAAGTCGGGGAAATCGAAATATGTTGTTACGATAGGACAACTAACCGTAAAGAGAAAAGCGTAGTTCACATCAGTGCAACTACGTGTAAGAGCGATACAGTGTACAAAAATTGTACGACAGAGTAACACGGTCATCGGTAACGTTTCACAGTTGTATCTGGGACACACGGGGTTCGCATTATAGCCGGCATACTGACTTTACTGACAGATGTTCATATTTTCTTGAGCCTCTTCAGGTCACTGCAGAAACATACGGCCAACCTGCACTTCCCTTCATACCCGATTGCCTTCTCAACTACACCTATGCGGCTCAAATATCTGCACTAAAAACGCATTTGTCGGCCAGCCAAGAGCATTAGGGATACACTTATTTTCTGTTAAATGTTTAGTCCCCTGCATTACAGGACTGAAAAACCTCAAACGCTGAGACACCATGGCTTAATAACGTCCAGTTACACAGGCCTGTCTCATCTGAAATGCAATGGTGGATTGCTGACCAGACTGCACCATTCATCAGGCGGTTAGATGCCGGTTTCTCACTTCGGAGACTCAGGTTCGACTCCAGGTAACGTCCTGTGAGATTCGAAACGAAGTGACAATGCAGCAAGAATTTCTCCGAATACTTCGATACTGCCTTACCAACATGCTGAATATACCAATAGACCTATCACAGCCCCCTGAAGTGTGTGCCACCCCTAACCAGCCATCGCATTACTGCATCCCCCGTCCTTAATTTGGGGATTTCTCCTCTCTGATCCAGCACTTAGCAAGCCACAGAATAAAACCCTCATGAAGGAGCGCTTCATGTTAACAATAAAGAGCCTGTTCCACCACCAAACACTTTATATTAATTACCTTGTACCAATATAAATGGCAAATTAAACACATGTAATTTAATATAATAAAAATTAATAAATGAAACTTTCATCAGCAATGTATTTATTGGCTCGTCTGAGTCCTGGAATATTTTCTTCTATTGACAGACTTTGACATAAATATCAGTCTTCTTTTTTTTTAAATATAAAGCTAATTCACGAAAGTAAATAGAAAAAAGACAAAAGAAACAGAGTCATTACACTTGGAGCCAGTTTGACAGTCACTGTCACCGTATAAATATTCCAGCGCCATCTGGAAGAGTACGAATTTCCAGACTATGCACTCGCAGTGGACGCAGCCTGATACGTGTGTGACGAGACACAGTTACCGTGTACATTGTAATGCCATCTTCGGCGTTCGCAATTTTGCTTCATTTCCTGCCGTGCGATGGCGTATGTATATTTGGAGTAAGTGGCGTTGTACGAAACATTCTACAATTAACCGAAATGGGACGTACTACTGAAGCATTTCAAACTGCACGACAGCAATACTGTTGGCGCAACTGTGGTGCGTAATTGCTGAAAGAAACGTAGGTTAGGACACCACTGTTTTTCTATCCTTTGCGAATATTTCATTTTTTCATTCTATCACAAAAGGTCGTTCAGTATTCTTCCATTTTCGAGTCTGTTATTTTTGCGGGTAAACACACTACTTGCCACATAATTTTCCGGCATTCGCTGGAAACAGAGGGAACCCACTAACAGCCAGTCACTACGACTTGTACCACCTGTAAGATTAAAACAACCGAGCATCTGCAGAATACAAGCAGAACATGTCAGGACAATAGCACGTAGTTAATCGTCATAATAACAAAGTAAGTTATGTTATAAACACATTATTTCTTGTCAGACAAGATTATGTACAACCACTATATTTTGTACGCTCCGCACTTCTAAACAGCCCGTCCTGTTTATGCTCGTTCCATAGACAAGAAAAAGACGAAATGTATTACTGCGCGGACATTCCTCCTAAGAACAGTAGCTTGGAACAACTAAAGCAATAGTTTAGTAATTTCCCCCCTTCAGTTAGGAGGACTGTAAGTTAATTTTTATAACAGAGCACTAGCAGCACCAGCAGTGGTTCTGGTGAAAGCCAAATGTTTTTATCCTCTTTAATCTTCATCGTGATGCAGAAGATGTATGAGGGTCTCGACAACACCACCTGCTGAGAGGAATTACTCCAAGCCCCGAGTCCAGCCCCACCTCGGCCACAGTGCAGCACAAACTGACGCCGCCAGACTTGAGTCATAGAGATCAGGCCGTCGGCAGCTTCCTTTGCCATCCGCGAAGCACGAGGCTGGTTCACAAGCTGGGCCTCACTATAACGTAACGACGGAGAATGTGCTTCGAGAACGACAACAAAATGCCCGAGATCGACAGCTACTCCCCCGGTGCACTTCCTGACGGCCGAGAACCGTTCCACAGTAACATGGTGCCTGAGCTAGACCCTCCCTCTCAGGTTTCCCATCAGAAAACAGCGGTAAGGACCCGCATTACTACACCGTACACCTTGTCGGTAGACATAATACCAAATTACCACGCGTTCTCTCGCTACACGTACATGTTAAACGCACATCAGAAAGTGCATGTCTGTTCGTCCGTTCGTATGTTACATTTTCCCGAGATGTTCAATAGCCTTCGATTAACTCAACATTTTCAGCAGGTATACAATATGTGTCCCATTTCCATGGTAAATTTTAAGTTCGCCACGCATGATACCACAGACGAGCAGTTTCGAGTGCACAGAGTTGACAAAAGTGCTTTCTTCTGATAACACAGCGAGGTAACAAATACAGGTTTCAGCAGCGACGTACCTGGTTCACAGTAAGGTCAGAACTAAGTTTGGTACTGAAGACCTACATCAGAATTTACCGTGCTTTTTATCTAACAAGTCCCTCCAATTCTATCTACCTGAAGACTGAAACACAGCCGTCATTTGCAGTGCCGTGCGGACAAATAACTTGTTTTATGTTCAAGTGACTGTACAATCTTAAACGAATCACTCCAATTACTCGAGTAGACTACTAGGCAAAGTGCATAGACTATAAAAACCACACTGTTAGTGCATAAGGCAGTGGTGCCAGAGGAGGATAATGCTTTGTATTGTGAACCCATACCAGGAGGAACGCACTGATGTGAAGCGACTTCTGGTGGCCACGCCACACTTTTTATCTGTTGATGATTCTGAAGGTCTTCCTTCAGTCACTACGTCAGGGATCTCCAACATCGAAATCACGTGGTCGGTAATGATCTCCCCAAGGTTCTTCTTAAAAGTTTGAACACGTTCCGTCTCGTTTTGCTTCAAGGCAAGTGTTCTTTCTAATGTGGGGCGCAAAACCTCCTACGGTGGGGGCGCGAAGGCAAACAGAGTAATAATATATGAGTTGCTGAAGTGGTACTGAAGGAACAAATATAACTAACATTGGAACATTTGTTGTTCTTATAAACCACGAAGCCGCGCCGCAGGATGTACTGGAACTCTGATCCACTATTCACAGCTTAACACATCACAGGAAAAGACTTCACTGTATAAGACAAACCACAGTACACATACGTCACGGAAAAACTCCATGATTCATGTAACTTCTTAAAATTTAGACAGCTGGTTGGCGAAGAAATTCCCGCTTATACAGAATTCTTACTGTTCAGAAAAATCACATGTGGACCGAATCTTGAAAAAGATAAATACAGTTCACATTCTCTAATCTGCTTTGTCAAAAAACAATTTCTGTACCATTCGTCCATTTATGCTTAGGTCTCTCAGTTTGTCTGCTATCAAAATTTGGTAAGGGTACTATGTAGAGATAAGTTTTACACTGAAAAAATCGTTTGTAATCTGTATAACTGAAAACAATGTATCACTCTCAGGCTAAATAAATCATCGAATTATGCCCCGCACAGTGATAAGACAAGATTATGTTCACATGTGTCAGGAATATGGACAGGCCTACTGTTAAATTAAAATGATTCATACAAGACAGCAGTGTTACCCTACATTCGTCATCGCATTCTACACAAAGTTGGGTCTTTAGTGACCTGTATCGCCCTTAGAATTGACAAGATCCAACAGCCTCGTCTAAACGTGCAAGAAGTCGTAACTGTCTTCTTGAATGATAATTCAGTATTTGTTTTGTGAAATTACAGTCTTTGACTTGGTAGGCGTGTTGAAATGACCTGTTTTTACACCACGGAGCTCTTTTCTAAATAAAAAATTTCGGGTCCATCAATAAATTCATAATAGTTCATTATACCACAATGCCGGCATCTCGAACTCTCTAGCGCTGATATATAAGATGATAGGCAAGTGACGAATTGCAAAGCATTCGGAAAACGACGATCGTGGCCTAACCGAAGTAGGCTCGCTATCCTGGCGTATGCCTGGAAATAATCGGAAAGAACATAAAAAGTCATACTAACAAAGGGCGACTACCCGGCTGAAACTGGAAGCCGGGCACCTGTAAATCACAATTTCTTATATCAATCTGCTCAGTGCGGCCGACAGCGGTGGTCGTGCGGTTTAAAGCGTAGGTCTGTGGCCGCTTGATTCCTAGGATCGTGGGTTATAGTCCCGCTGAAGGCATGCATGGTCATCTCTTGTTAAGCGCGTTCGCAAAATTGCGAAGTGCGACCATTAGATTCGTCACGTCCGTCCGCACTGATCTCGGCTACCACTAGACGAAATTTCATGAAATTTTATATATCAGTATACTTCGAAAATTTGTCGAGAAAATTCAAGTTTAATTAAAAGTTGACAAAAATAACGGGTACTTTACACGAAAAACCCTGTACGTTTATGACAGTATCTCGCTGAATTTTTCTTAGAATGAAATATGTTTCAGACAAAGGTCTAGAAAAATCAAAACATACATTTAATGTTCAAAAGCTTTGTTTACGATAACTGTTCAGTTTATTAGATAATGTGAAAAAATGGTAGAGCGAGACAGGCTACAGAAGACAATACAATACGGTGTGTGCTCTACATACTAGATTACTAAGGCTACACACATACACTCAGAATACGTAATACACGCAATTAAATGTTTTCCACCGCAACAAAGGTTACGCAGACGCTCCTCATGTTACATTGTACGTACACTGTCTGGTGTTTGCTATGTGTTGCGTAGGTAGCGGCCTCTGCGACAAGCTTATCACTCGTTCAGAAGAGTCGTACCGGGTGTGAGTGTCTGTGTAATGGTGTGTGATCTAGAAACAATACTGAGGCGGTCTAGGCCCGAGTTCGGCTGTTGCGCCACAAAAAATAAAACCCCTGTTAAATGTATCGTTTTTCTTATGCCCCTCACATGCGTGTATACCTTGTAGTCTAGTCCCATCACTTTGTCCAAACGTACACTATTATGAATGGAGCAAAGAGATAAAATTTTGTGTAATGTAAGTTTTCGGCTTCCGTCAACTAAGTTAGTTCTGAATAAGCAATCTACAACTTTCAGTGCGTTTATTTTAGCCAGTGTTCAGCCTCAACATGTCGATAACAATGACATAGGTCCCACAATTAAATTATTTATTCACTTATTTAGACAGATATTAATCTATTTTTCGTTAATTCAACATACAGGTAGCAATAAGTTTGTAAATGTTATATTTTAAATACTTAAAAAGTGAACACATGATCAAACAATAAAATCAGAGGGCCCAACGTAAATAAATAATCAAGACTATACCCTATTTCTGTCGACAATCAAGTAGTTCTGGCATCAAACGTGAATGATTACAGACTTTCTCGGAACGTATGATCCCTGAACAGCAAGTAGGGTAAAAATATTAATTTTACAAAGTGTACAACGCAAAATGCAAGCACGATATGGTGTATTCGTAATTAGCCAATAATTATTAATTACGAACCCACCTATTTGAATAATAGTTTGGATATCGATTATAACCGATAACCAAACAATTCAAATTTTCCCTGGTTACGCTCTACGATTATGAGTATGAGAACTCGCAATTCTGCTCTATCAAGCAAGCACTAAACCAGCGGTCTACATATTTTTCAGGAACACATGAGCTACCTCAAAATTCTAGGAGCCAGAAGGGTGACATGGAGCAAATTCCATACTAAAAGGTAAAGCAGTCCCGTTACAGGCCCGGAGGGGCCCAGAGTGTTCCAGGAAGTCAAAGTTTCCAGATTTCGCAACAACGGCACAGGATGGTGGTAGGTTGTCAACCTTACGCACCGGCCGCCTTTACCCCCAGGAAATACTCCTGGTACTCGTTTCTGTTAGATGCTCAGTCGCCCTCAGGACCAGGGCTATCGGAAGGATTTTATGTCAATGAAAATCCACTGACACCAATTGGGATCGAACCAGCGACCTTCCGACCTGTAGCACAGCACCTTAACCACTGAAATTCCATACTAAGGACCCACAAATACTAGGCGCAACCCAACGAAATTTAGTCGCCTCGGCGACCTGGCGCCCGAGATTAGTAGACCCTGGATATACAAAATTTGTCGATCAACATATAATTCATATTCGCCCTAGTTCCTAGTAAAAATGCAATTAGGCCCATTTGGTTGTAATTGGTCTACACTTTCCAAACATTTTCACAGCCTTGTGATTTGTTGAAATATGCCTAATAATACAAAATACCTAGTATGGTTCGTTTACTCACAAGACACGCCAAAAATTAGTGCCGGCTTCTCACCGCGAAGATCGGGGTTCGCTAACGGGGCAGTTCACATAAAAATTTTGATACTGTGACACACTTTCCTCTCAGTATTTCGTTTTTCCCACGTCAAGAGGTGTTCATGTTCATCTGCCTACTATCGAAGCTACATAGTCTAAACCATGGGCGTCCAACATTTTTTATGGCAAATGGCCATACCCCTTACGGTGGGAGGGTTCGCGGGCAGCACGTTGAGAAGTAACAATAAGCGGCACACCTACCCGCTTAAATTATTGCACAATTTTGTAGTATATACATATCTAATTTACAAATGTGCTCGGTGGGCCGCGGGTTGGCGACCCATGGGCTAAACATTGAGAGCCGCATCGAAGACCTACGTATACACGACACCTGATGTCCTCACAAGTGACGTTGCTGTATATTCAGATCTAGAAACACCTGCAAACCGATTTTTAAGGAGAAAATTTGACAGGTAGCGAAATATACGGAAGGGTGACAATTCAGTATAGCGATAGCAACATGAATCACAATAACAATGTACACAAGTGGGCAGAAAAATTTAAAAGGATGTGAAGGACTGCTGCAGGCAATGTATATTCTGCACAGCAGAAGACTGTAACACAGGGTGTGCTGAGGTTTAGGAACAGATCAACCGAGACAAAGGAAGGATCAGAAATCACCAAAGTGCATCCGAAACAAGCACATGTTGCGAAAAAGCTGTGCAGATGCGGCTTAAGTACCAACCGAAAATTTTTGTTCTGGTGGAATGACGCAATGTGAAGATAGGCCTTATCAAAATAACGCGTGGCAAACTACTGTCTGATTATTTCGTCCAATGTTTTAATAAAGGCATAGTGTATTATATACACGTTGGCACAAAGCTCTAAGTACAAACGGTCGTAGAGAAGCCTTTAGTACTGCCTTTTCGTTTCCAGTGCGTCTAAATGCTACAAAAAATGTCGGTCTTGTTCCTCAACACCGATGCAACAATCGACACCACTGACCGGTCTATCTGGAATTTCAACCAAAAATAAAATCGTTCCAATCCACGTTATGAGGTAAGGGCTTTAAAATTATATTACTAAACTGGCAGCTATGGCCGAAATCAAGATGAATTGACGGGGTAGAGGAAGACAGCAAGGAAACTGGGTTGTAGAAATTGGGCGGGAGGATGCCCAGGATAGAGGTCGCTGGCGACATTTGCTTGAGGAGGCCAAGGCCCACCCAGGGATGTAGAACGGATGATGATGATTATGATGAAACTGGCAACTATATTATATAAACCATGTTTGCTAGTGGCAACAAAGGCTGGAGACCCCTGACTACACTGATACACGCCAAGTCAATGTCGAAGGTAAAGTCACACCCATTTGGTTTCCAGCACATCTTCAATCATTCAGGAACCAGCGTCGGCCACATAAAAAAATGCACCGTACTTCAGCTCGGCTCGACAAATGTGTCTACATTTCTCTATTGTTATGATTTTCAGCCAATACTGTGCAATACAAATAGGTAAAGCAGTCCCGTTACAGGCCTGGAGTGGCCCAGGAAGTTAAGGTTCCCAGATTTCGTGACAACTGCACAGGATGGTGATAGGTTGTCAGCCTTACGCACCGGCCGCCTTTACCTCAGGAAATACTCCTGGTACTCATTTCTGTTCGAGGCTGAGTCGACCCCAGGGCCATAGTGCGATCGGAACGATTTTAGCTGGGATCGAACCAGCGACCTTCCGATTTGTAGCACAGCACCTTAACCACTGTACTACCGCCATCCCCGCAATACAAATAGTGATATACATATAGTAAGCAGTTCCGAGCAGAAATCATAAGTTCTACTGTTACATGTATTATCGTATTATCACACTTTTGTGAAGATGAATTACTTAAGCACACCTGCTGGACGCGTAAAATGTTTCGGACGTAAACCCAATGTTTTGCTTCGTCGCCAAGTTTGTAAAAAAAATGTTGATTCACAATTCAGTATTTAGTACCAAGCAAGTACGTACACGACGATATGATTCTCACTACAAACAGGTATCTCCCTAAAACTAACGTGTTAGTTTTCACTGTGGACACCGGCTGTTTTCTGTGAGATAGGAACCGAATTATTCAACACAGATTACACTAATTTTTAATATATTTTAAGTAAGCTACGACAGGCATCAGGCAGTACAGCAAGTGGAAATCAGCATAAAATAAACTGTCATTTTGTTACAGTAAAATACCGCATCACAGTACAATAAAATGTTCTTTACTAATGTCTTCAGAAATACAGTAGAACTTCACTTATCCGGATCGGCTTGGCCTTTCGAGTAAATTTGTCGAGAATTCCATAAAATCAACTTGCTTTGAAATTACCGGTAATGTGATCAGGTACAGTACAGTGTTTTGGCTTCTAGAACTTCAAACCAGGAATGGTAGAACGGTTTAGACGCAGGTACATACTGTAAATAGTAAAAGACCAACTTCATACTACTAATGTAACCTATTTCACATTCCACAACTTGTACATCTGTACCATGACCGTTCCACCGACATTCCAAAACATGTGCATATGTACCATAACGACAGTTCCACCGACATTCCAAAACATGTGCATATGTACCATAACGACAGTTCCACCGACATTCCAAAACATGTGCATATGTACGTACCATAACGACAGTTCCACCGACATTCCATAACATGCACATCTGAACCGTACCTCTTCTTCATTTCCAACTGCTGTTTCAAGATCACCGTTTTCACTGTCATCGCATACCTAATTTTTGTTTCTTTGCGTCGCTGTCCTGTTCCGATGCAACAGTTTCCAACTCTTTTTCAACTTCCTTTTTAGGCCTTCGTTTTTGTTCTGAATTTCGGTCGGAGGTTCGTTCGCCTTCTTATACTCACGTTTCTTTCTTCCTTCTCAATCTTACTTCCGTTCCTGTCTTAAAAAACGTACTTATATAATCTTCCGATAGTAAATTCTGCGTGCCGTTTACATATTGATGGCTTCAGCCCCACTTTTTTTTAATGCGTGTATGTCTACGAAAGAGTTCACCTGCTGCTGAAGACTACTCATTTTCAGGACTATCACTTCCGTGAGCCCACTTCCTCGAAGCAGCCGTCTATACTACAGTCTCGCAACCAAAACACAGCTGAAAACAATCGATGACATCCATGTATAAGGCATTCCACAGTTCGAAGCATTGTGTTAGTTACTAAGCATGACTCACAGCCAAAACGGAGCAGTAATAAAAGTAACATAGTAACAGACCACTTTGGATTTGAATAGATTCCAGCAGATGCTTAACAGATCTATTTGGTAATGAGCCCGAATAACCTACTTCAAGCCATTCCGTTTACATGTAGAAGGGGAGCGATAAAAGCATTAAGCCTGTCTGTCATTCACACTTCATTCCACTCTCGACCACGCTTATAGCCACGGCTCCAGAAATACGTTTTATTTAGGTGTGCCCACTTCACAGGTTATGTAGGCAAAAACATATGTGTACGTACACGTAAACTCCGGATATGGAGGCTGTACGTTCTTTCGAAAGTTGGTAAACAACTTACCGGACTAAAGCATGGTGTCGTAACTCGTAAGACCAAATTGTGAATTAATTGATGGTGTTGATTATCCATTTCCATTTCAGCTAACGAATTAAATTTAATAACAGACGTAGGTACAATCAAATAATCAGCAAATCTTATTATAAGCATATGGGCTACCACAGCGGTACTGTTCGCAATTAGTGTAAATGGAGATCGTGTTGCAAAAACAGAATTATATTCTACAAGGGCAGACAAATAGAGGAAATCTGTAACTTTCTATCAGCTATAATCACATACCGAACTTTAAATTTTAATAAAATTATGAACTGAGTTCGGGAAAGAGATACAGGGCTTCGAGGGATACGGTTAATCGATGGCTTCCGAGAATGTCTATTCTTTTTTAGCCTTAGCTAGATAATGTTCATATACCAATTATGCTACTGTGCTTGCTCTGCCATAACATTTCGCTATAAAGAAGGTAAGGCAATCGGAAATATCGACTGCGAAGTCATTTGTTGGTGTTCCACGACCACAGACCTAAAGATGATTACGAGGTGGGCAGAGTTGAGACACGATGTCTGTCAACACATTACAAAGACTTGCATAAACAGGAACAGAAAAGATGGTCTCATGATATCATAAATGCCTCAAGATAGGCAGGGACAGTGGCAAAGTAGATGGACAGCATTAAGTTAAATATGAACTGTTAATATTGCGCCCAAAACAACATATGAACTGTAAACGTATTTTCCGACCAACCTTCGAAACAAACACTCTCACACACGGAGGCAGCCTGTCTTTAATCGTCAGCCTCAGCACGGCAAATCTCGCGAAACCTTTATCGCGTACGAAGCCTCCCTCCGCCGGGGGTTTATGGTCCGCAATTCCCCCGCGGTTAAACTTACCGTATTTCGGATGGGTGTCTCGAAGTGTTACTTTCAGCTTCTAAGGAGGCCAAAGACCCTAGTGGCAATATTTCTCAGCATACGGCGGAGCGCTTCTCTTGGAATACCAGCAATTTCTCTTCGTGTACGGTCTTTCACTTCTCGCAACGAATGCAACTATTCACTTGAACACCACCTACCAGTGTACGCCACAAACAACAATCGAATGGGTTCAGATCTGGAGATCTACAACGCCAAAATCAACCGTCCGCCAAATACCTCTCACAAGGCAGCCATTGAAAAGTTTGCTGTGTGATCAGTGGCACTCTCCTGCAAACAGTAACAGTACACCTTTCCTTCTTCTGTTAATTCGCTGAAGAATGGTGTCAGAATTAACCGAACGTACCGGCAGCAGTTATGGTTTCTTAGAACAACACGGGCAGTACGACTTTATGCGCACTGAGAGCATATGACTCCCAAATTTTTCAGGTCATGCAGAGAAAGCTGATGAACAATAGGGAGGTTTTCGGAACACCCATTTCTGTTATTCTGGCTGTTCGTATTCCCATTTCACATAAACCATTCTTCATCTGACAAAAGCAAGAGTTCTAGCTCAAGATATCCACTGGCTGCCGATTCTTGAAATCACCTGCACCGGCTTCTTGCTTCCCACTCCAAACCAAAGAGTAGCTGTACGGCTCCGATTTTATGCGGCCGTCGTTTTTGAAGTTTTTTTGCCTTGTGACCTGAGGCTTTCGACAGCCCTCATCGAACAGAGATAAAGGTTTTTTTGTTGACTTGTATCAATTCGAGTGCCATTAGCACTAAATTTCCCTTAAGACAGGACAGAACATAACGTTTATTTTTTTTTGTCGTCGGAAATTTTTCCTCCTACTGCGTACACTGTTATATGCGACATTACAACCCTTGAAGAGGAGAACATTACGATGCCTCGAAACGTCGGATCAAATTACCCACTAATGCAATGTCACCCCACAGAAGAACAGAATCTTCAGCTACACCGTTACGAAAACTTCACACATCGCATTACAGCCCTACTTCCTTACCCTCTTATAGGACATTATATGCCTCTAAGATCTTTAAAAAAAACTAAAAACGCATATTAGTTTCGTCGTCTACGCTATCCGCAATCAACAAAGACCCTGCAACTCGACTAATTTCACTCGAACTTTGTACGGTACAAGTAATATAACTAAAAGTCTCTGAACTGATTTTGGTACGTTATTTCCACGACGGCCTAACTAAATTCAACGTATGGGCTATATCTTACAAGTCCTTTCAAAGTTATTATGAATAAGTTGCATTCACTTTAAATTGTATTAAACCCCATAAAACCCCATATTACCGAATCACCTGAACGCATTTTGGGGCGTTTTCTGCTAACAACTCGCCTCAGTAACAAATAACTATATAGCTGTTTGTCTTCTGCACTATTTACATACAACCCAGTACGGCAAAGAAAACCACTAGTATAAAACATTTATTATGCTTTCACTAGGTTTCTATTGAAACAGTTGTTAATCTCCTACTGTCCACATGCCATCTGGGTGCCTGATGTCCGCTCCATTTACAACGTACTGAAGATACGACCAGCACACGAACGTCGTGCACGGATTTTCAGTACCACCACGGGTGCCTTTGTCTGTTCCCCTTGTAACAGGCAATAGGCCTGAAGTTTCTTAGCAACGTTCTGTTCTGATCGTTATGTAATTATATACCCAGTCCTTGTTTTACGCCTGTTTGTTTTATGCCCTTATGCTTTCACGTCCCTTCACAATTAACACAATTTCCTAACTTGCGTTCTCTCGTTTTCGGTTAACGCCCTTTGGATGGCTGCGTTCTATTACGCTAACCCATTATTTCTGATGGAAATATCATGTTTGATTTATACCCACCTTTTCAAAAATGCAACTCAGTCGTACAACAAGGGCTGGATGTACCCGAAACTTCGTCACTGAGAGTCGTCCGGCTAGGATTGGCGTAGAACATGAAAAGCATCGATATCCGCCCAGCGGTTTCGGAGCAGACCAAGATACAACCTCGTCGTTATGTGTTAATGTTATGCATTTCATAATGATAAATCAAAGTTTTCATACTAACGTGCAATGTAATATCGGCAAGAGCAGTAGGACCTCCTTAGAATCAAGGATTCACAGCACTACTCGGTACATTTGACAAGCTGACGTCCTAACCTCAGACGTTTAGGCTAACTCCGTAACTCCGCACTATAACTGTTCATCCGTTTCAACTCATGTCCGACGCTGCAAGAGGAAACTCCTTGAACTGCAATTGTTATATACGTATAAAATATGTGGCAAAATGATTGATTGTTCATTTAACATTCTTTTATACCTTCTTGCAGATAAGGAGCTGGTGAGGGACGAAAGATGAAATACATAGCATCTGCTCTAAGCAATAGGATTTGAACTCATGACACTTCAAACAAAACGCTGGTACCACCTACGTCCTACATCGAACTTGATTACATAAGACCTGCATGGTAGCTCTGAATTGAACTTACTCTGAATTGAACTTACCAAGACAGAGCTTCTGATTGCATTACGTTTTCAGTGAAGAGCCCCGGATAATAAACAGAAGTCAAGTCTGGGCATAGGCAATGCATAAAGAAACAGCGTTAACGAGGTTCATGACAGGTTTTCTGTAGGAACGGGCTGCTAATATATTTTGATCATCCATCAAGCAACCAACCACGCACTGTTTAGACCTAAAGGACTCTTACACCATTTTGCATTACTTCATGCAAAACCTGTATTTTAACATATTCGGACAATCAGCATTTAAATCTAATAGGATGCTTGATTTTAATGGGTAAATGTAAAACTGTCGGCTTCAATTTATTTATTAGCAATGTAAATGTTTGAGAATGAGCGAGTACTGTTGCGTGCTTGTAATATTTGTATTTCTAAATGTTTCTCTTTCTCTCTCACTCTGCAATCAAAATCACAGCCTTCAAAATAATAATGACAATGCCTTTCAAACCAGTTCATTACAAAGTAAACTCTTTAGAGTTTACCTCCATTTAGCTCCAATTTAAACACTTCCAGAAATATCCAAACTTAACATGAAGAGAACAAATTTGCAAGTTTTATAGGTTCAGCTATAAACAATGAAAATTATTAGGAAATAACCTGAAGCAGACCTCTATGTTATTTTGTGATAACTGTAGGGAAACTGGCGTGGTAATGGAGACAATTCAAAACAGACTTTCCTAGACACAGAGTCAGACCTACACTAGAACAGCCATTACGATACCGAGATCAACGTGAAACTTCGTAACCTTACTTCGCATTAACAGACAGACGTAAAAGCGGACGTAAAGACTGAACACATTGTACGTAGCTAAATGGGCATATGCCGATCCCGGTGGCCGTGCGGTCAAAGGCGTGGGTCTACGGCCGCTCGCTTTCTTGGATTGCGGGTTTGAACCCTGCCAGGGATATGCATGCCTGTCTCTCGTGAGTGTTGTGTATTGTCAAAAAGAGGTCTCTGCGACGGGCTGATCACTCTTCCAAACGAGTCCTACCAAGTGTGGTGTGTCTGAGTGTGATCGGTCAACCTTAGAAAGGAGGCCTAGGCCCATCAGAGCTGTCAAGTCATAAAGAATGCGCATATATATATATATATATATATATATATATTAATCTACCTACCAAAAATAATGACAGTTATTGTAGACAGTAGGAACTTAAAAGTTTTAAAGCAATTACGATTCGACTAATTCCAAGTTCGGCCTCAACATTTTGCATCGCCTGTTTCCAAGAACAGCGTGACGACCGTTCATATACCTAGCATGAAAAAATATACATAACTCAGTGACTGCCGACAAAACTAGAGGGCCGAGGCAGTGTATCATGTGAGGAGCACCACTCTCAATGGAAACTTTGGCATATCTGTACCACATTGCAAAGCGTCACTTCCCACAACACGGTACTCTTAATTATATGCTGATGTTCTATTAGTGAACAGACGTTAACTCGCATTTAAATAACGCCACTATTTCAAAGTGTGTAATAATTAGTACGTACATTCGTATTTATTGCACACAAACAAAAACAAATTACATAAAATTATCCGTGACAGAACTTTCGGTCATTTTAACAATTAACCGCACCGGATTTAGTCAAAACCAGATTACTTCGAACATGTTCTCTAAAAAATGTGAACTGCTGTGTTATTCAGTGACATTTATGACGCACGAAGGGTCTCTGTAGGTTGTTACAGAATGTGTTAAGTTTGACTGACACTTATTCTACTGCGGTCTCTGATTTCCACAACGCCTTAGATCATATCGTCTCATATTAAGTCTCCGTACACGCAGACGTGCTTTCCCGTTCTTACACTGTATGGAATGCCGTACTCCACCACCCGAGGAGGTAGCAACGACCTCTTAACAAGAAGAGGTGTGGGAGAAGACGTGTAGGCTAATTGCCTCTTACCTATTCATCAACAAAACACTGTCCTGTGACATGAAACTTTGTGGATCAATGCACGTAACTCTCCGCTAGGTACATAACATTCAAAATCCCACGAAACCACAGCGATACATTTCTCAAGCACTGACACCACTTCCTCGCTAAGACGTAGGGCCTACAATACACACCGTGAACACAATATTTATTTTTCACTGAGCATGCGTTCACATGGTTCTCTGCATTCTACATGCGGATCTTAAGCTTCGTAAGGTACAGACTACTGCTGTTCTCGAGGCTCAAGACGGTGTTTAAATCAGGGATAGACAAATTACACTACAGCGGTCACATGTAGCACAGAATGTTACCGTCGTTTCAATGCATTCTTCCGATTCCGCTGTTCGGGAAGGTCTGCCGAATAACAGAGACTTGTAAGATAACATGTTTGAGCAGTTCCTCTTTAACGACGTCTGCTGTTGTCAGTAAAATGTCATTATTTCGTTACTGCTACAATACTAAAGCTACACAAATAAGTACCAGGGATTGCTGCGATAAGCGAGTTCGAGTTTTCCAATCTCCACATACATACAGAGCATAAGCCTTTGTTACTAGCTAAGGTCATCACATAATTATCACTAACATCTGTGTAAACATAATGATTAGACGACTGGACAGGAATATGGGGGAGGGCGGGGGGGGGGGGGTTTCCCCCGAGATCGGAGCGGTACTAGCGTCACTGATAGTACAGCAGAAAATGTGTGGAAAAAAAAAAAACTTTCCAATAATACGTAGCCTAATTTTTAAAGTGCGTTTTTTGGTAAAATATTAAACAACACGGCGGTCTCATCAATTACACACTTGGCTTTCGGGCTGATGGTGATAACCATGTGGGGCCCTGTGCACGAAAACGGATCGTAGATACGCCTATAAATTACTTATGAAATATTTTAAACGTTACGTCACTTAAGGTGCGAAGCGTCGGCGCGAACAGCTGAGAAGTTCAACGAGTTTCGAGTAAGTTCTGGTAAAATAACGTTATGAAATGAGCATTTAATCACACAGTTATTAACACTATGTCTCCGCCACCCTCACCATAAACATCGAAGCGTTTCAGAATATCTTGCTTTCATACGCAGTGGACACTAAGTTCGGCGATCCGTTTATTAAAACTGAAGTGAAACTGACGCAGGTGCCATTGTGTAGTGGAAGTACCTGTCTTGAGCACATTATCTTGTTGCTCAGATAACGCCCGACAGACCTGATGATAAAGTACCGCAATTTCAGAATCCGCAAATCAACCTTTAATTGCCTGGCCTTCCAGCCTTTGTTTATTGAGTCGACCTGTTAAATGACTTGGTAGCCCTTTGTCTTCTTGTAGTTTTGACACGTGTTAATTGAATCCGGACTGCATCGTACTTTAGGAACATAACCGCTTCTAGCGGCACATCATTTAAGTGCAATTCTAAGTAGGCGTAGTTTTCGTTCATGATATTTTCAGACCCCCTTAATGAAGTTTCTTCGTGGATAGTTCATTAACTCTATGAAGCAGTGTTCTTCTTCAGACGCCTATGATTCCTCATATAGTCAAGAAATTCCACGCGCTTTATGAAACCCGAAGGTTCGTCACCGCATTCGCATAAGCCGGCCCCTTGTAGGGGCCAAACTAAACCAGTCCAAGTGCACTCACCGTATTCCTTTACAATCCATTTTAACATTATTCTCCCACCGACGCCTAAGTCTTGAAGTGGTATTTTCCCCGAAGGTTCAGGAGCGCACTAAAGGGGTGGGGGGTGCTGTCAGACTACAGCCCAAGCCTAAAAAAAAACAGCTATTGTAGACACAATGATATCATACGTTTTACGTAATTTACCCTTCAGCCGAAACCAGCCACGCAAATCGGCAGACGACTAGTACATTAGAAGTCTGAAATATAAAACTAAAAGCTTAGGACGTCCTACATTAAATTAAAACAATAAAGACGATTAGATCTTGTGATTTAAATTAGATGAGTCAGTCATGGAACATGAAGTCATATTTGTACGCACATAAATGCGGTTGCAAACAGCGTTATGTTACTGTTATACTTACGACACGATTTTTATAACATGATTTTTAAACCAGACAAATTTTATATATAGCCTCAAGGTCAGCTTCCCACCACCCCACCCCCACCCCCACGCCCCTGGCGCGAATGAAAAATTCTGGGTACTCACCTGTTTAGGTTTCCCCACTACAACCCTGTATGCATCTCTCCTCTCCCCCACACATGCCACGTGTTCCGTCCATCTCATTCTCCTTGTTTGATCACGTTAATAATATCTGATGAGGAGTACAGATGATGGCATTCTTCATTACACAATTTCCTCCAGTCCCGTCTTGCCTCCTCCCTATTAGGCTCGAATATCCTCCTCAGCCTATGTCTTTCAATCCATGAAAGTGACATTGTTTCCTTATTTCTTTTTTCTTTCTCAGTCTGACCTCTTTCTGCCTACTCACTGTGGGTGTAAACGGTAACTGTTAGACCTGATCACACTGCATGACACATATAGACATAATTGGTAACACTCCTCTGGACGAGCGATCGGCCTGACGCGAGGCCTATACCTGACAACAGAGAACACTCACCAAAGACAGAAAATCATGCCCCCGGGTGGGATTAGAATTCGCAATCCCCAGAAGCGACAGCAGACCATTGCCTTTAACCGCGCGGTCACCGGGACCGGCTGACCTAGTTTCACAAACACATAAAACAGCACACAGAATTACACACTGCGTGTTTTCACTGTTAAATATGGGAAGACAGAAGATTCTGGACAGAACGGTACGAGACATACTCTGAATTTAATCTGCTCTTAACCTTATCCGTAGACCAGGCATAATCCGCTAAAAGTTCAGTGCCATCCTTTTCCCATCTGACATTCTAAACTCCTATGAAATCTACCCCACAGCCATTCATTAATTCTCTTGCAACTGTTTACAGTGACCCTGACCTACATAGACTCTTAACGCTCCCAAAGTTTCATACCCCGCACACATTTTCCATTGCTTAGGTAGTTCCAAAGGCCCTATCCAAGTCCCAGCCCCTGTGCAACATACTATATTCCGCATAGCACGATAAATAAAAAAAGAACTGGTGAATACGCATATGCAGATGGAAGGTTCGACCGTCATCCCCACGGAGATGTCCACAATCCTCATCTGAAGCCAGCTCCAACAAGTGCAGGGTACAGCCTAACACTCTAGTAGGACGATGTAATCACTAATCCTCGCTTTAAACGTATGTTCCAACTTACTCAAGTAACGAAAGAAGAGGAGCAAGAACCTGCGACCGTTCTTACACCGTCTGGATTACTAGTGCTTCTCTGGTTTGAATGAAACCAGTGATTTGTACAGCCACATGCATATCCGATTTCATTCATTTAATACCACACAATTCATAGCTAATTTCAGTTGAAATACCGGTTCTTCTCATACAACAGAAAAAGTAAACTTACAACAGATTATACAATATAAGCAATGTACATTAAGGTAACACTAAGGCGCGTTCGCGTAACCATTGTTGCAGTGAAAAAATAATAAGTATTACATATTTTGAGTGTGTCTCTGTAGCCTTAGTTATCCAGCACGCAATACGCATGCGCCATACTGTCATCTGTGGTCTGCCCGGCTCTACAATATCTTTAGAAGTTATCTCCCAAACCCCAGATCTTCGAATAAAAGTTAATGTGTGTTTTGTTTCTCTCTACAACGTTTCTCTCAAATATTTCTAGTTCTAAAAATAATTGAGCGAGATATGATCAAAAATTTACATTGGCCGTTATGTGTCAGATTTCAATTAAACTCGGATTGTTTTCGATGGGTTTTTTTTTCGAAAAACGCTCAAATATTAAAGTTAATGAAAATACATCAATGGGAACCGAGATGCTGCATGCGGACGGACAGGCAGACATGACGAAGCTAGTCACTTTTCACAATCTTGCGACACGCCTAACAACCGATCACTATTTAAAGTTGCACACTCGTACACCAACAATCCGGTGAAAGTAAGAGACAGAAGCAACCTAGCAGAAAAGAAGCCCTTAGTAAAAAGAGACAGGCATGTAGATGAATAAACAGACATGGGTTATGTCCTTCTGCGTTATGACTCCGTGTGGTAACCATGTGCAGGTGGAACAGAGATGGGTAGGTATGGATACGCATTTATAACGTCGGTTAATTATTTACTCATAACAATATTATGCATTTATCCAGTTCAGATAATATTCATGAAAATAAAATTGTCTCAGTGACACGAACGAACAAAATCAGTTTTCAAGATCACCTCAAATCAAATTCCATTTTAATACATACTCGTGACAGACTGGCTGTTGTGTAATACCTAAATCATTTCTCACCCAAGTGTTTCTTTACAGTCGTCTCAAGTTACAATCCGACTCAACGTCCAGTGACAGTTCGAAAACAATGAATTTTATTCGTGCATGGAACTGATGAAGATCAATGGTGAGCCCAGATTGGGCATCCGAAACGCAGAAATGGTATATCAAAACACATTCAAATATATTTAAACAAAATTCACTTTAATAATATCTTCTCCTCGGGCTAACAACTGGTCCACTGCCAAGAAGTTTTCTCACCAAAATTATCTGCATATTTGGGGTTAGACATCGCAGCGGGCTGCATGTGCATACCCTTACAATTGCTTAAGCTCAATTATCCTGCGAATATTAGGCAAGGCGAATCAAAACCGACACAGCGAACAAGTAACCTCTGAAGGACAGACAAGACATCTGTGGGATACGAAGTTGATTTGGCACCGGATCAAGCCACGTATAAATTCGTAAGTATAAATAATGCCGGCCCCTCTCAAATACTATCGTGTCCGATGCCTCGGTGACTTTCTACCTGTTCAAAATAATGCAATGGTGCACCTTACCCCCTCATTACGTGTCGAATTGCGGCCCCTGATAGTGGAAGCGCTAAGTCCGTCCGAAATTTCGACAAGGCCTATCAACCCACATGGCTCGAACTATCATTAAGACCGCTGCGAGAACCTCAAATTTCGCACTGTCAGAATCTTTCTGGCGCAAGTAACATGCCAGCATTCCAGTCATTTCCTGCAGACCTACAGCCCTATGCATCTCAACAGTGAATATCTATAACGGCTACGTAAGCTAATAGTCGCAAACCGAACTGACGCTCACGCAAGTGTCTTTTGCATATCCAAATAGAATGCATTAGTTTGTGATCCCGAATTCAATAACAGTGTTTTCCACAAAGAGAAAGCACAGAATACACGTATGAAGCGTCCTCTACTTGTACAGTACATTTGAGTAGGTATGATCGTTCTTAGGATGCAGCTGTCTGCCACAGATGATACCCTTATTCCTTAAGACTAAAACTGAGATGGTGTTATAATTTGTTCACTGCATCTCGTGCTATGAATATTTCCTAAAATTATAAATAGTATGCCATCATTTGAATATGCTAACAGAAACGCTTACTCGGGAAGATTTTGTTCCTCTTATTTATTTTACTTAACATATTATAAATAAACAAACATCGCAGAATAACACAACAGAGCTGTGTACCGTAATTCTCATCTTTCACTCTGCATTTTTAGTAACGTCCCTACTTTTCTTGTTCGTAATCCCAGGCGTAGATTGCAGGATAATATTAAGATGGATCTTCAGGAAGTGGGATGTGGGGGTATGGACTGGATCGAGCTGGCTCAGGATAGGGACAGGTGGCGGGCACTTATAAATGAAGCAATGAACCTCCGGGTTCCATATAATGCGGGGAATATCCTGACTAGCTGAAAACCGGTTAGCTGCTCAAGAAGGACTCTGTTCTGTGGAACAAATACGTAAGTAAGTAATCCTCGGTCATAGTGCGGAGACAGCGTTCTGGAAAAATTAAACTTCACGTCGTTAGTAAATCAGGTCTTCAGCTATCAGGATGTATCACTAAAGGCTTGGTCACTGTTACCAAAACAGAGGACCCCTCCCTCAATTTCTAGGTTAATATTCACACACCTCAGCGTCTGACTTCATACGCAACTTGAAAACCTGTTACATATCTATCACATCTTCAGGCGGTTGATTGATACGTTACGTTGACAACTGTATCAAATAACTAAGAAGCGAATGTGGGTGATCAACATTATAATAGGCAATTCGTCATGTCGACATGTTCGCTTGCCTAGTAGTCCATGTTCTCGATATCACATACTCAGAAAAATTAACTGGACAACCCGTGGCTGATATTTCGATAGGCACTGCCAACTGTAGTTCCAAACCATATATTCTGTCACAACACTACTTTAAATTTAATTAATAACAGGAAGAAATGCATCTACCAGACTCATTGTAGCAGTTCTTATTATCTGTAAGTTAGAACCTAACAGATAGGACGCAGCATGTGGGGCTTCTACCTTGAAGACGAGAGCAGCAGTGTCCATTGGAACACTAGTGCATATCTGACAAACTAGGCGGCACCACATTCCACTGGAACATTGGTACTCATCTGACAAACCACACGCCACCCGAATCCAACGGAACATTGGTACCTATCTGACAAACTACATGCCACCACATTCTACTGGGACATTGGTACCTATCTGACAAGCTACATGGTACCGCATTCTACTGGGACATGGTACCTATCTGACAAGCTACATGGTACCGCATTCTACTGGGACATGGTACCTATCTGACAAGCTACAT